>JACCDP011109639.1_pt1 | contig 22073 bp, 16 predicted proteins | sample 7445841 | NCBI WGS metagenome assembly JACCDP01 (sample SAMN15323441, study PRJNA562643) | freshwater metagenome | isolation source: river surface water | place: USA:Blue River Watershed | collected 2017-08-17
AGAAGGAGCTGACGGTGAGCGGGTTGAGTGCGGCGTCGAAGGAGTACGATGGAACGACGCAAGCGACGGTGACCGGAACGCCGGTGCTGGTGGGCGTGGTGGGTGCCGACGCGGTCAGCCTGACGGGGCGCACGGTGGGGCAATACATGGATCCCGCAGTTGGCTCCGGTAAGCAGGTTTCTGTTTCTGGCTATTCTTTGGGTGGAGCCAAGGCGGTGAATTATTCGATTCCGTCGACCGTGATGTTGACCGCGGATATCGCGCCTCGACCGCTGTCCTTGTCGGCGATAGCGGCCGTCTCCAAGGATTATGATGGTACTGATCTGGCCCAGTTGACGGGTTTGAATTCATGGGTGAATCGGGTGCCGGGAGATGAAATCCAGGCCCGGGTGGTTTCAGCCAGCTTCGCGCAAGCGTCGGTTGGAACCGCCGTGAACGTGGTTGCCAGCCTGCAGTTGCAGGGTGCTGATGCCGGCAATTACCGGCTGATCACGCCGACCGGTCTTCGTGCAGACATTCGTCCTGCGGCGGTTCTCATCCAACTGGCCGGCACGGTGCAAACCTACACCGGATCGGGAGTGACGGTGTATGCGGTGACGATCCCGGAAGGGGTGCCGGTTTCTCTGACCTATGAGGGCAAGACCAATCTACCGGTTGCAGTCGGGACTTATGCCGTCGCGGCCCGAGCCTCCAGTGGCAACTACTTGGGTCTTTTGTCGGGAACCTTGGAAATCCGGCCCAAGACCGTATCGGGTATCGTGACGGTGCAAGACAAGGCTTTCGATGGATCGACTTTGGCGACCGTCGTCTCCCGGAAACTGGAGGGGGTGGCTGCGGGTGATGCGTTGGCCCTGCAAGTGTCGGAAGTGCGATTCACGGATCCCTTGATGGGGGCCAAGAAGTCGTTGGTAGCGATCGGTGGGTCGATTGTTGGTTCTTCGGTGGCGAATTACCGCTTGGGCGATGTGTCCGTTGTGCCCGCGGCCATCCTGAACAACCCACCAGTGTTCGATGCCTTCCCCAAATTGGTGGCGGTCGAGGCCAAGACCCTGCAGGAAATGATCACGGCAGTGGATTCGGACTTGCCGCTTCAAACGCTGACCTACCGGTTGCTGGAAGCGCCGATCGGACTCTCCATCACGGTGGGCGGACTTCTACAGTGGACCCCGAAGCGAACGGATATCCCGGGCCCCTACACTTTTGTGGTGGAGGTCAGTGATGGAGTCGCCTCGGTCCAAAAAAGAGGCACCATCACGGTGGCCAACAGCGGAACCGATCCGCTCGTGATTTTGATCCCCAACGTCACGGTGACGGAGAATGTTCAGACGAGCCGTGAACTGAGCACGCCGGATCCGGATCTGCGTGGAACCTTGGTGTGGTCGCTCATTCAGGGTCCATCGGGTTTTGCCGTGAGCCCCTCGGGGCAGTGGACTTGGCAAGCGGGGGAGCGTCTGGGAGGAACCCGTTGGAACGTGGTGGCCGAGGTGACCGACGGTCGGTTGACCAGTCGTGTGGGATTCAGGGTTCAAGTGACCGAAGACAATCAGGCGCCGCTTTGGTTGGTGAATCCTCCGCCGGTTGGATCCGAAGGGCAGGAGATGATTTGGACTTTGCTGGCCAACGATCTGGATGATCCGAGCCAGACTTTGAGTTACCGATTGGTGGAAGGTCCTCCCGGTTTGTTGGTCGGAACCAATGGGTTGGTGCGCTGGACCCCATCGGAAAGTCAGGCCCCGAGCACCCACCGGCTTCAAGTGGCGGTGAACGACGGAATTGTCTCCGTCACGAATGTGTTCGCCGTGGTGGTCCGGGAAGTGAATCAAGCCCCCGCCTTGACTGGCGAATCCACGTTGACGGTCAACGAGGGTGAATTGCTCGAGCATACGTTGGTGGCGGTCGATGGCGATATTCCCCTCCAATCGTTGACCTACTCAATGGTGAGCGGGCCTGCAGGACTGAGTGTTTCGCCTGTTGGATTGCTTCAATGGCGCCCGACCGAAGCGCAGGGGCCTTCGACGAATGGGGTTCGCGTCACCGTGAGCGATGGTGTTGAGACCGTCGCTCGGGACTACACCGTCGTGGTTCGAGAGACCAATCTATCACCGGTTTGGGAGGCTGATCCGCCACGTGTGGCTGCGGAAGGAAGTCTGTACGAGTTTCGGTTGGCGGCCAGCGATGCGGATGTTCCGACGCAGTTGCTCACCTACCGGCTGCTGTCGGGTCCGATCGGACTGAGCGTTGGGTCGGATGGTTGGGTCCGGTGGTTGCCTACGGAGGTGCAGGGCCCCAGCACCAATCAGGTTGAGGTGGCCGTGTCGGATGGGTTTGTTTCGGTGACCAACCGGGTTGAACTGCGGATCCAGGAGGTCAACGCAACCCCGACTTGGGTTGGAGAAACCGTCTGGACGGCCAGCGAAGGTCAGATGATTTCGGTGAAGCTACCGGTGACGGATGCGGATGTGCCCCAGCAATCCCTGGGTTTTGTTTTGGAGTCTGGGCCTGACGGGTTGCTGGTGAGCGCGGATGGTTTTTTGGGGTGGACGCCAACAGAAATTCAGGGGCCGTCCACCAACCGGGTGCGCGTCCGTGTTTCCGATGGGGTTGCCAATGTGTCATTGGAATTCAGCATCGTGGTGGGTGAAGTGAATCAGACGCCGGTTTGGACCACTGCCATTGGCACACGTCGGGTGAACGAAGGGGTTCTGCTTTCCTTCCCAGTGGCTGCCACGGATGCCGATATGCCAGTCCAAGCGCTCACCTACCGCCTGTTGGGTGCGCCTTGGGGAATGACGCTCAGCACCAATGGGCTTGTCAGTTGGCGACCCACGGAGGTGCAGGGGCCCAGCACCAACCGGGTGCGCATTGCTGTGAGCGACGGCATCGCATCGGTGCCGCTCGAGTTCGATGTCATCGTGCGCGACGCCATCACGGGCTCTCCCGGCCCGACCCTGGGATTGTCGGCTCGGGTGGATGGTTCTTGGACCTTGCGCGTCGCAGGGATCGGTGGTGGGCGCTATCAAGTGGAGCAACGGAGCCAACTCGATGGGAACTGGATTTCCGTGCCTGGTGTTCCTGAAGTGCTGACTGAAGGGAACACGGTGCCGGCCTTGATTGTTCTGCCGGCCAATGCCTCACCCGGTTTGTTCATTCGCCTCCGCAGGCTGGAGTGAGCGATGCGGTGGATGATGAGTAGTGCCGATGATCAGGGTTCCCGGTGGCGGCGCTGACCCCGTTCAGTCTACGTAGACCAGCACAGTGGTGGACAGCTTTTGCATCCGGTGGTGGTTTTCGATGGCCTGCACTTGGGCATCGGTCAGGACCTGACCCTCAGGTACCAGCAGCATTCCGCCCGAGGTCTTCACACCGGCGGCCAGCGTCATCCCGGGCCTCAGTTCAGACAAGGAAACCTCCAACTCCTGGCGGGGCAAGGAGGCTTGAGGCAAGGCGCGAAGCAGCAATTGGACGGCCTCCGGATCAAAGCGCCAGCCACTGCCCAGAGTCAGGGTCTCCACGGCTGCTGCATGTGGGGCCTTCTTTTCTGCGTAGGCCACGGCGACGGCGAGCACCCGGGAGAGCCATGGGATTTCCTTGCCAGCCAGACGGTCTGGATAGCCCCGTCCGTCGAATTGCTCGTGATGTCCCCGGATGACTCGGCCGACGTGCTTCAGGTTTGCGGCAAAATCGACCAGTTCCTCACCCAGGATCGGGTGTTGTTCAATCAAGGATCTCTCGGCCGGAGTGATGGTCTCGGGTTGCTGGAGCCATTTCCGGATGAGACCCCGTGGGGTTCCCACCAGTCCGATGTCGTGGAGCCAAGCGGCCAGTTCGAGGGTCTGACGGTCGGTCTCCGAGAGTTTCAGGATGTCGGCCATCGCTCGGCAAAGACCGAACACCCGTCGGGCCTGGGTTCCCAGTGTGGGGTAGAAGGATTGGAGTACCTTGAGGCAGAGCTGGACGGAATGGTGCAGGTTGAGCTGCAGTACCTCGTTCATCTCGGAAAGCTTTTGCCGTTGGTCGGCCTCGGCCGAGACGCGGGTTTCCAGAGCCTTGTTGAGCGACACCAGTTGCTCGTTCATCGCCAGCGTTGTGGCCTGCAAGACCGTGTTGCGGACGATCAGGTCGTGGCGTTGGATCGCATTGCGCACCGTGGCCAGGAGTTCTTCGCGGATCCACGGCTTGACGACGAAACGGTAGATTTCGCCCTTGTTGATGGCCTCGATGACGGTGTCGAGGCTGAGGACTGCGGTGATGAGGATCCGGGTCGCGTCGGGCTGGAGTTGCTTGGCCTGAGCCAGGAAATCCAGACCGGTCATGCCTGGCATCTGGTAGTCGGAGATGATCACCGAAAACGCCTCCTTCCGGAGGATTTCGAGTCCCTCCTCGGGTGAGGAACACGCGGTGACTCCGTAGCGCTCGCGCCTCAGCGTTTCCCTCAGGGCGATACGCACGATCTCCTCGTCGTCGACGACGAGGATTCGTTTGAGAGAGGGCTCAAATCGCGCGTCAGGAGAGTTCATCGGCTGATGTGTGTGTCGAACAATTCATCGATTTGCCTCTGGAACTCCGTCTCCTGGAGATCGGAGGGCAGTGTGAGTGAGGCGTCTTTCAGCCAAGCACTGTGAACTTCATCTTCGTTTTTGCCGATGATTTGCAGGATGGATTTGACCGGTGGTTTGCGCTGGCGGACTTCCCGGAGCAAATGACCGATCCTGTCTGAGGTGTCGGCAGCCACTTGCACCAAGACGGCGTCGAATTCGTAATCGAGTGAATCCAACACCTCAAGAGCCCGATCCTCTTGGTTTTCGGCGACGACGAAAAACCCGCCTCTCCGCAGCGAATCGACGGTGGTGTCCAGAGACCGACCCGCTGCCCCTACCACGAGCAGGGTGCGACGTCGACGATCTTCACCCTCTTGGACGCGATCTTGTTCGGTGAAGTCGGCCACCGGCAGCCACAAGCGGAAGGTGGTGCCTTGACCTTCGACGGACTCCACCGAAATGGCTCCGTGGTGCTTTTCGACGAAGAGACGCGCGTTGTAGAGGCCCAGACCGGAGCCCTTGTTGACCGGTTTGGTCGTGAAGAACGGGTCGAAGATGGTGCCGAGATGACGTTCTGGAATGCCGATGCCGTTGTCGCGGATCGCGACGCAAACAGCCGGCAGTCGGGGGAAGGTTCCCTGCACATGGCTCAGGGTTTCGGCTTCGGTGACATGGTGGGTGGAACACCAGAGGTGACCATTGTGGGGCATGGCGTCCGCCGCGTTCATGACGAGATTCAGGAACACCTGCCGCAGTTCGACGCAGTCGACATAGATCGGCAGTGCCGAGGCCACCGTCTTCGACTCGAACCGGATGCGGCGGGGAAGGATCTTGCGAACCAGTTCCGACAAATCTCCAACCTGGTCGTTGAGGTCGGAGTATCCGAATTCGCCGATTCGACCCTGATGCAGGCTGAGGACCCGTCGGACCAATGCGCTGGCCTGCATGGCGTTGCGCTTGATCAGGTCGAGGCTTTCCCGGAGGGGCTCGTCGGAACCTTCCGCTGGCTCCAGGGTTTCGGCCAGCGCATGGATGCCGGCCAGGATGTTTCCGAAATCATGGGCCATGCCCATGGTCAGTGTCGCCAAGGTGTCCCGCCAGGCGGCGGAACTGAGTCGGCGTTCGGCGATGGTTTGTCGGGAGACGTCGAGCCAAGTGCCTTCGAAACCCAGCAAAAGGCCGCTTTCGGTGCGCAGAGCCTGGCGTCGCTCCAGGATGTAAGCGACACGGCCGGTTCGAGCATGGCGGACCCGGAAGTGGGTGCTGAGTCCCACGTTGCTGCGAATCGTGCGTCGGATGTGGCTTTGCACCTCCTGCATATCGGCTTCGTGGATGACGTTCCAGAAGACCTCGGATCCTTGGAGGAACTCCGAAATGGGGACGCCTGTCAGTTCCTCCAGACGCGGGCTGGCGTAGTGGAAGGACATGTCACTCCGCTGGTTGAAAATGACCCCGGGCCAGCGTCGCATGAGGTTGTCCACCTGTGCCTCGGCTTGAAGCAACCGGAGGCGGAGGCGCTGATTGGCTTCGCCGCCGCGTCCTTCGGAGGGCCAGGATTCTTCCTCCAGTCGGGGTCGGGGAGGTACGGTGGATTCAATGTGGGCAAAAAGTCCTCCGGGACCCCGACCACCGGTGATCCGGATCCATCCGTCGGGCTGGTCGGCATGGCCGGGAAGGTCTTGGGTGCGGAATTCGGATTCCGATGCCACCCAAGCGCGGATTCCCGGTTCCCATTCGGGACGCCGGTGGGTCAGCACGACGATCCAGTCACGCCCGATCAGACCCGCTGGAGTCTCCTCCAGCCATTTGGCCAATGGCTCATTCACCGAGAGGATTCGGCCCACCGGATCCAGCACAGCCAACCCCCCGGTCAACCAGCCTAGGCCGGGACGGGGAGCCACTGTTTCCGTGGGCGAATAATCCATCTGGGAAGCAATCGGTACGACCAATGCTGAGATTAAGGGGATGTTTGCTGATTGTCAGTCCTGGAGATTGGCTTCGGAAAGTTGCAGGACAAGGCTATCAGGGAAACTCCCAGCGCAACTTTCCGGGAAGCTCGGTTTTGACCCGAAGACGAGCTCTCATGGACTCTCCGCTGAACCAAGACTGGCTGGATGAGGTGGCCCAACGCCGTTTGACGGCTTCTGAGGCCTCACAGTGGCGTCGGGAGTTGTCGGAGCGACCGGCCGAGGCGCGGCGTTTGGAGGAAGAGTTGGCCCTGAACGGTCTCTTGGATTCGTTGCCCCGGCCGACAGCTTCCAGCAATTTCACCGCCCGAGTCCTTTCCGAAATTCAGGAATTGCCTGAGCAGGAATCAGGGATTTCCCGAGGGTGGGCTTGGTGCGTTTCCCGATTGCAGCATGGGGCTCATTTCTGGTCCGGGGCTGGGTTTTGGTCCGGGGTTATTGGCCGAATCTGGGCCCGCTCCATTCCCATCGCCGTCGCCCTGGTTTGCGTGCTCATTCCGCTCAATTGGGGTTGGCAACGCGTGCAGGTCCATCGTCATGGGGCCATGGCCCGCACCGCGGCCGAACTCTCGGTGGCGGCTGCGATGCCGGGGGTTGCGGTTCTGCAGGATTTTGAGGCCGTTCAACTGCTGGAGACCCGGTCGGCTCCCGACGATGTGGCCCTGATGCAGGCCTTGCGCGAGGAAGCCCCATGAAATTGGCCAAAGCTGCCCTTGTTTTCAGGTCGATGCGGTCACTCGGGTTGCCCGCATGGTTTCAGAGGTGCCGCCCTGGGGTGGTCACCTCACAGGTGGCAGGATCTGCTGTGATGCTGGTGACTGCCTGTTGGTTCGGATCTTCGCCGGTTTTGGCTCAGGTTTTGGAACCTTCGGTCAGCCCGTTGCCGGCCCGTCGCTCGCCCCCCATTCCTCCGGTTCGATCGGGTCCGCCATTGCCCGAGCAGGCGACGCTTCCTCCGGTGCCCAAAGTCCGGACTCCCACGGATCGTTTCCGTGAGCTCTTGGCTGCCAATCCTGAACAACGCGAGGCCGTGTTGGTGCGAAAGACGCCGGCTGCTCGAGCATTGATCGAGGCCAAACTCCGGGAGTTTGGGGCCCTTCGACCGGATGAACGCGAGATTCGCCTTCGTTTGGCCCAGTTTCAGGATGCCTTGCGTTCCCTGCTTCCGCTCTCACCCGCCGATCGTGCCCCCTTGATGGCTTCGGTGCCGGACGAAGACCTTCCTTGGATCGAAGAACGCTTGGCGGCTTGGGATTTGTTGCCGGAGGCCGAACGGCAGGATGTCATTGAGAGCGAGCGGCGTCTGTCTTGGTTTGTCCGGCAGGCCGAGGTGCACCCGGATCGGCAGCATGTCGAAGCCTATGTGGCCACGTTGCCGCCCACCGCTCAGCAGGCGGCCCGAGAGCAAATGGAACGGTGGTTGGCACTGCCCATGTCCGAACGGAGTCGCAAGGCGGCCGCCTTTTCGCGATTCTTCGATTTGACGGCGGCGGAGCGTCAGGCTGCCTTGGGAACCCTGTCCCAGACCGAGCGGCAGCAAATGGAACGGGCCTTGAGCGATTTTGCAGCACTGACGCCCGAGGCCCGCGAGCGGTGCGTGCAGGGTTTCCAGAAATTCGAAGCCTTGAGCGCTTCGGAACGGGAACAGTTCCTGCGGAGGGCCGAGCGGTGGAGAGCCATGAGCCCCAACGACCGAGCGGCTTGGCGTCGATTGGTTGAGAAAGCCCTTACTCCGCTTCGCAAGCCTCCGTTTCCGGCCGATGACATGATGCTGGCGGCTCCCCATCGCTGAGCCAACGATCCATTGGGATCGATCCTGCCGGCCTCTTCTTCCACAAAGGCTTTGAGGTTCTCTCGGTTCGTTGAATGGTCTGCGGCCATTCGATAGCACCACACTTCGCTAAGCTCCGTTGTGATCCTCTGTGACTCAACGGGATTGTCCCTGATGCTGCAATTGGATTGCGGTTTTGTCCGGACTGGAGTCGGGTTGACGACCATGGACGATGCGCCTCCATCTTCCGATTCGAAGCCCCCATTCCTTTCAGGACATTCTGGGGATCACCGTCCTCCAGTGATGCTCACACCACCCCCCAAGAAGAAGGGGTTGTGGGGTCCGATTGCCTTGGCGGTTGCAGCCGTGGTCAAGTTCGGGTCCAAGCTGCTGCTGCTCATGCCCTTCCTGAAGTTTCTGCCGGCTTTCCTCAAGACCGGTGGAACCATGATCTTGAGCGTGGGTGCCTATGCCCTTTTGTGGGGTTGGAAGTTCGCACTGGGCTTCGTGGTGCTCATCTTTGTGCATGAATTGGGCCATTTGGTGGCGGCCCGCAGTCAGGGTCTTCGGGTCGGTGCGCCGGTATTCATCCCGTTCATGGGTGCCTTCATTGCGCTCAAGGATGCCCCTCGCAATGCCTGGATAGAGGCCGTGGTCGGCATCGGTGGGCCCATTTTTGGAACCCTCGGAGCCGCTGTCTGTTTTTTGATCCATGTGGCGACGGGCGACCCCTTCTGGTCGGCCTTGGCCTACTCGGGATTCATGCTCAATCTCTTCAACCTCGCACCGGTTGGTTTTCTGGATGGGGGAAGGATCGTCACGGCTCTGTCGCCTTGGCTTTGGGTGGTGGGCTATTGCCTGATGACCGCCTATCTGGTCCATGAAGCGATGACCCGGGGATGGATCAGCCCTCTGCTGATCATGATCTTGATCATGGGTCTTCCGCGTTTGATCTCACTCTTTCGATCGCGCGACGACGAATCGCGCCGTTTCTTCGAGATCGAGCCGCGGCAACGCTGGACGGTGGGCATCGCCTACTTCGGGTTGATTGCGCTGTTGGCGTTGGGAATGACTCTGAGCCATGTGCGTTCCTGATCCCTCCGAAGTCGGGTATTCTTGGGAAAACCTGCCGGTCACCCGGGGATGTTTCGTTTGTGGCATCAACAACCCCATCGGCCTTCGACTCACCTTGCTGAGCGACGGGCGCACCGTGGAGGTGCCGGTGCAATTCCGCAGCGAACATTGTGGGTTCACCGGAGTCGTTCACGGCGGGTTGCTGACCACGGTCTTGGACGAGGTGATGGCGTGGGTGATCGGCGTGAACACCCGGTCTTTCGCTTTTGCAGCCGAGCTGAACATACGGTTCATCCGATCGGTGTCTCCGGAGGTTCCCATGAAGGTTCGGGCTGAACTCACGACCAATCGTCGCGGCCGGATCTTTTTGACCCGTGGCGAAGTCTTGGGTCCGGACGGCGTGCTTTACGCCGAGGCCACCGGCAAGTTCCTGCCCATTCCTGAACAACAGCAGAGGTCGATGTTGGCCGATTTCGCGGTGGACCCATCGCCGTGGATCCAAAAACCCACGGGAGAAGCCGAACCTGCCTGATTCCGGTTTCCGGTGGAGAAAAACCGCTGGATCAGCCGCGACAACGATCGATGAGGGCCGGGAGCAGTCGTTCGACCTCAGCCACTTCCTCTTCAGTGGATTCTCGGCCAAGCGAGAAGCGGACCAAGGCCTTGGCCCGAGATTCCGGCACGCCCATGGCACGGAGCACGTGACTCGGTTCGACCGAACCCGCCGTGCAAGCCGAACCGCTGGAGGCGCAAACGCCCTCCAGATCGAGGTTGGCCAAGAGTGAAATGCTGTCGGTTCCCTCAACGGAAAAAGCCAAGGTGTTGGGGAGGCGATTCTCCGGACAACCGTGGCGTTCGACCCCGGGAAGGGACGTCACCGCCCGTGCCAGACGCTCGGTCCACTCCCGCAATGAATTGGCCGGGAAAACGGGGTGGGGAACAAAGCATTCAAAGGCGGTCACCAAACCGGCCACAGCAGCCAGATTTTCGGTGCCACCCCGACGCTCGTTTTCCTGGGCGCCCCCGTGCTGGGTGGGATGGGGGAGCAAAGGAGAACGAATGAAGAGCGCGCCGGCACCCTTGGGTCCGTGGAATTTGTGGGCGCAGACGGAGACCAGATCGGCCTCGAACTGGTGGATGCTTTGGAAGGGTAGTTTTCCGAAGGATTGGACTGCGTCGGTGTGGAAGGTGACGCCCTTTTCGCGGCATAGGCGTCCGATGTCGGCCACCGGTTGGACCGTTCCGGTCTCATTGTTGGCGGTCATGACCGACACCAATGCTGTGTCGGGTCGCAGTGCGGCGGCGACGGTTTCAGCGGACACTCGGCCGTGGTGATCGACCGGCAATAGCGTGAGTCTAAACCCCTCGTGGGCTTCGAGGTATTTCAAGGCGTGGAGCACCGCGTGGTGCTCCACCGGTGAGGCCACCAGATGGTGTCGGCCTTGGAATTTGCCGAGTCGTGCGGCTCCCAATACGGCCAGATTGTTTGATTCGGTTCCCCCGCCGGTGAAGACCACTTCACTGGGTTTGCACCGCCAAGCCCCGGACAAGCGGTAGCGGAAGTCATCGAGGGCGGCTCGCGCACGACGTCCGATCGAGTGGACGCTGGAGGAGTTGCCCCAGCATCCATCGATGAACGGTTCCATCGCCTGCCGGACGCGAGGGTCCGGAGGCGTGGTGGCGTTGTAGTCCCAGTAGATGGGATTCACTCAGGCTGGGTAGGCTTGCGGTGCCAACGGGCCTCGGGTTCAGAAGGTGCGGATCTTCATGTTGCGGAACCAGACGTCGTCGCCGTGGTCCTGCAGGCAGATGTGGCCGGAGGCATTCTTCGCGAAACCGGGCATGCCCTTGAACTTGGATTCCGAGATCAGCTTCTGCGTATCGGAGCCGCCCCACTGATATTCAACCACCTTCTTCTTGTTCAGCCAGTGTTCGGCATGGTTGCCCTTGATCACGATGCGAGCCTTGTTCCATTCGCCGACGGGCTTGAGCGCTTTCTCGGCATTGCAGGCGATGAGGGCGTACAGCGCGGCGGCGCTGGTCTTGGGGTTCTTGCCGTCTCCGTGTTTGGAGTCGTCGAGCACCTGATACTCCGGCCCGGTTTCGTAGGAGGCGTTGTGGTCTTCGGTCACGCGATAGATCACGCCACTGTTGGCCCCGGGCGCGACCTTCCATTCAAAGCGCAGTTCAAAATCGCTGAACTTGTCGACGGTGATGAGGTCGCCGCCGCCTTCCCCGGAGACATGGCGCAGTGTGCCGTCTTCCACGCGCCAACCCTTGGCCGGGAACGTTGTCGCCTTGTAGCCGCGCCACTGGGAGGTGTCTTTGCCGTCGAAGAGTTGCTTCCACGAGTCCTTCTTGGATTCCTTGGCCTTCTTTTCGGCGGCCAATGCGGGGGTGATGAAGAGGGTGGTCGCCAAGGCGGCGGACAGCACGGAGAAGATCACGCGTTTCATGGTTTGCTGGAGCTCAACGGTGCGTTGCCGAAGACCCGTCGGCAAGTGTCGTTGCGGGTGTTGTGGTGGTTGCATCCCCATCGGACAAATCCTGCGGTTGGGAGGGCAAGATCCGGGCAGTCGGCGGTTGCAGTCATTCGCACAGTGCCGAAGCCGTGGCCACATTGGATCTGGTCGACATCGAGACCGCACCCCGCCCTGAGAGCGCATCATTGCCAACACCGCAGGCGTGTTCGCATTGCGGCTTGCCGTGTGGAGTGGCTCCTTTGGGTGAAGCCGGGAAGCTCTTCTGTTGTGTGGGTTGTCAGACGGTCTTCGAGTTGCTCACGGAGGTGGGGTTGGATGAGTTTTATCGGCTCGGCGGGGCTCAGGGGATCCGCGGTGGCGCTGTCAACGCAGAGGATCGATTCGCCTTTCTCGATTCGCCGGATGTGCGTGCGTCACTGGTGGATTATTCGGATGAGCATCGGACCAAGGTCACTTTTCGGATTCCAGCCATCCATTGTGTTGCCTGTGTCTGGTTGCTGGAGCATGTCTTTCGGCTGCGGCCTGGCATCGGAGGTTCTTCGGTCGATTTCCTGCGCCGTGAGGTGGCCCTGACCTTTGATCCGTCCGTTCTTCGCCTCAGTGAGGTGGTGGCTCTGTTGGCGTCGCTCGGCTATGAGCCGGATTTTCGGGCCGCGGATCTGGAAACCTCGAAGATCCGTCCGATCTCCCGTCGATTGTGGCTTCAGCTGGGGGTTGCCGGTTTCGCCTTCGGCAACACCATGCTGTTGAGCCTGGCGATGTATCTGGGCCTCGACAGTGTCAGTGGGCCTGCCTTCCGCCACCTGGCTGGCTGGATCAGTTTCGTCTTGTCGCTGCCGGTCGTCACCTTCAGTGCCTGGGAGTATTATCAGGCGGCTTGGGCGGGTGTCCGTCGGCGGGTGCCGGTGATCGAGATCCCCATCGCGCTGGGTATTCTGGCCCTCCTGGGGCAGAGCGTGTTTGAGGTTTTTTCACGCCATGGCGATGGCTATTTCGACTCGCTGGCCGGGCTCCTGTTCTTCCTGCTCTGCGGCAGGCTTTTCCAGCAGAAGACCTATGCCCGGCTGGTGTTCGACCGGGACTACAAGGCGTTCTTTCCTTTGGCGGTCAACCGACGTGGGGACCACGGCGAGGAACGGGTGGCCGTTGCCCAACTGGCTGTGGGCGACCGGTTGATCCTGCGCCACGGTGAACTCGTTCCGGCTGATTCGCGCATCCTCAGTGGAGGGGCTCGGATCGACTACGCCTTCGTCACCGGCGAGTCGCAGCCCGAGACCTGTGCCCTGGGTACGACAGTGTTTGCCGGGGGGCGGCAGGTTGGGGGGCGTATCGAGGTCGAAATTCTCAAACCGGTCTCCCAAGGTTACCTCACTTCACTGTGGAATCAGGAGATCTTCCAGAAACCCCGGGTGGACGGTCCGGAGGATCGGATCACCGAGGCCTACAGTCGCCGATTTTCGCTGCTCCTCCTGGTGATCGCCGTGGGTGCCGCGTTGGCCTGGTGGGCTCTTGGTGACGGTGTCCGGGCTGTGCAGGCGCTGGTGTCGGTCCTCATCGTTGCCTGTCCTTGCGCACTGGCATTGGCCTCTCCCTTCACGCTGGGAACGGCCCAGCGGGTGCTGGGGCGACTGGGGGTCTACCTCAAGAATCCGTTTGTCCTCGAAACCTTGGCCCGGGTGGACTGCGTGGTTTTTGACAAAACCGGGACTCTCACGCAACCCGGTCCCGCAGCGGTGCGATGGGTGGGGCAGCTCCTTGAACCTCAGGAACGAGAGAGAATCCATGCCTTGGCTGCCCATTCCAGCCACCCGTTGTCGGGGCAGGTTCGGGAATTCTTGGGGTGTTCTGAAGAGGCGGCAGGCGTTGTGGTGAAAGGGTTCGCCGAGACGGCCGGGCAGGGGCTTTTTGGCTGGGTCAAAGGCGTTGCGGTGGCGATGGGTTCGTTGGATCACCTGCGCCAGCAGGGCGTGACCATCGGGGTGGACGTCGGGGAAGCCACGGGCGACTCGGCCAGCAGTCAGGTTCATGTGGCGTTGAGTGGGGAATACCGCGGTGTCTTTCGAGTCGCACATCCGCTCCGTCCGGGCCTTGAAGTGTTGCTGAAAAACCTCCGACCGCGGGCTGAATTGGCACTCCTCAGCGGCGATCACGACGGCGAGGTTGCTCGATTGCGTTCGTTGTTCGGATCGGGTGCCGAATTGCGGTTCCGCCAAAGCCCGACTCAAAAGCTGGGTTTCATTCGCGAGCGTCAGCAGGTCGCTGGAAGAACGGTGTTGATGGTGGGCGATGGACTCAACGATGCCGGCGCTCTCCGGCAGGCTGATGTGGGCGTGGCGGTTGTGGAAGAGGCCGGGGCGTTTTCGCCGGCCAGTGATCTCATCCTGGCCGCCCATCGGGTCGCCGACCTGCATCGGGTGCTCGGGTTTGCACGCGATTCGGTCGGTTGGGTGCACCGGGGCTTCCTGATCTCGGGACTCTACAATGTTGTGGGCATCTCGATCGCCGCCTCCGGTCGACTGTCGCCCGTGGTGTGCGCGGTGCTCATGCCCTTGAGCTCTTTCACGGTCGTGGCCTTCTCGGTGCTCGGCGTCGAATGGCTGGGTCGTCGCCGGTTTTCAAAATCGACCCGAACAAATTCATGAGTGTGCTGATGTTGCTCATCCCGCTGAGCGTCGCGATCGCAGCGTGTTTTTTGGCGGCCTTTTTCTGGGCGGTGCAGTCCGGTCAATATGAAGACACGTTCACGCCCGCCCTGCGCATCCTGACCGATGACGCTTCAGTCACGCCCGCACGCTGCGTTGCAAAACCTGTGGAGGCCTCGCCAAGACCGGGTGAGCCCCGAGCGCTTTGTCCGAAGGATCTTCAAGCCGCTCTGGACACCCCTCTCCGGAAGCCTTCGGCGAAACCGCTTTGAAACCCGTGACGAGGGCATCCCTTTCCATGAACCAGGACACATTCCGTTACGACAACCGAATCGTTCGCGCATTCGCCATCGCCACCGTCATCTGGGGGTTGGTCGGCTTCTTGGCCGGCCTCCTGATCGCCTGCCAGCTGTTCCTTCCGGAACTGAACCTCAACCTGCAGTACACGACCTTCGGGCGACTCCGTCCGCTCCACACCAACGCCGTGATCTTCGCGTTCGTGGGCAACGGCCTCTTCATGGGTATCTATTATTCGCTCCAGCGGCTCTGCAAGGCGCGGATGTTCAGCGATGGCCTGGGTTGGTTCCATTTCTGGGGGTGGCAGTCCATCATCATCGCCGCTGCCGTCACGCTCCCGCTGGGGCTCACCACCAGCAAGGAGTACGCCGAGCTGGAATGGCCCATCGACATCGCCATCGCGGTGGTTTGGGTGGCCTTCACGGTCAACCTCATCGGCACCATCGTGAAGCGCCGTGAGAAGCACATCTACGTCGCCATCTGGTTTTACATCGCCACGGCGGTGACGGTCGCCCTGCTGCACATCGGCAACTCGCTGGCGGTTCCGGCCGGGCTCTTCAAGAGCTACTCCATCTATGCCGGCGTTCAGGATGCGCTGGTGCAGTGGTGGTACGGCCACAACGCCGTGGCCTTCTTCCTGACCACGCCGTACCTGGGTCTGATGTACTACTTCCTGCCGAAGGCTGCGCAGCGCCCGGTGTTCTCCTACCGGCTTTCCATCATCCACTTCTGGGGCCTGATCTTCATCTACATCTGGGCTGGGCCGCACCACCTGCTCTACACCGCTCTGCCGGACTGGGCGCAGTCCTTGGGCATGGTGTTTTCGGTGATGCTCGTCGCGCCTTCCTGGGGTGGCATGCTCAACGGCCTGCTGACCTTGCGCGGAGCCTGGGACCGGGTGCGTCAGGATCCGATGCTCAAGTTCATGGTGGTAGCCCTGACCGCCTACGGCATGGCGACACTGGAAGGGCCGCTCCTGGCCATCAAGAGTGTCAATGCGCTGTCTCACTACACGGACTGGACCATTGCCCATGTCCACACCGGCGCCTTGGGTTGGAACGGGTTCTTCACCTTTTCCATGCTGTACTGGTTGTTCCCGCGCCTGTACCGCACCCAACTCTACTCCGTGAAGCTGGCCAACTGGCACTTCTGGGTCGCCCTCCTGGGCATGATGTTCTACGCGGTGCCGATGTATTGGAGCGGCGTCACGCAAGGTCTGATGTGGAAGCAGTTCACCCCGGAGGGATTCCTCCAATATCCGAACTTCCTGGAGACGGTGCTCCAGCTCTTCCCGATGTACCGCATGCGGGCCATCGGCGGGACGCTGTACATCGTCGGGGCTTTCATCATGGCCTACAACCTCTGGAAGACCGCCAAGGCTGGTTCCTTCGAGGAGGAGTCCGAGGTGGTGGTGCCCGTGCTGGCCCACACAGAAACGGTCAGTTCCGCTTCGCTTCAGTTCGCCTGGGGGCATCGCTGGCTTGAGGCTCGTCCCTTGACCATGACCGCGTTGGCCTTCATGGCGGTGCTCGTGGGGGGATTGGTCGAGATCGTGCCCATGTACTTGGTGAAGGAGAACGTGCCGACCATCACTGGAGTTCGTCCTTACACGCCACTCGAAGTGATGGGCCGTGATCTGTACATCCGTGAGGGCTGCGTTGGATGCCATTCGCAGATGGTGCGTCCGTTCCGATCCGAGACCGAGCGCTACGGCGAGTATTCCAAGGCCGGTGAGTTCGTGTACGACTACCCCTTCCTCTGGGGTTCCAAGCGCACCGGCCCAGACCTTCACCGCGTGGGCGGCAAATATCCGGACGCTTGGCACTTCAACCACCTGGACAACCCGCGGAGTACCTCTCCGGGATCCATGATGCCGCGCTACTCGTGGCTGTTGGACCAGAAGATCGACACGGCTGCCTTGGGCCCGCGTATTGCAGCGCTCCGCTCGGTGGGTGTTCCGTATCCGGCAGGGTATGAAAACCAGGCCGTGGAGGACCTGAAAAAACAGGCGGCCAGCATTGTCACCCAACTCAAGACGGCCCGGATCGAGACCCAGCCGGATCGGGAGATCATCGCCCTGATCGCCTACCTGCAGCGCCTGGGAACCGACATCAAGGCGTCCAACCCCATCAGCCAATCCACGGCCTCCTCCCAGCCATGATCAGGAATGTCCTCACCCACATCGGCGGAATCGCACTCTATGGCATTGTTTCCATCTGCCTGTTCTTCGCGGTCTTCGCCGCGGCGGTGGTCTGGACTCTGGCCCAGCGGGCGAGCCATGTCCGGCGTATCAGCGAACTCCCGTTGAACGATGGCGAGGTCAACCCCTTCACCCCTTCCGTTTCCAAGCGCCATGAATAAGGACCCGAAAAATCCGCTCCTGCTGGAGCACGAGGCCGACGGCATTCGTGAACTCGACAACAACCTGCCTCGCTGGTGGGTCTGGCTGTTTGTCTTTTGTACGGTCTTCGCTGTCGGTTACATCGTGTACTACCACGTGCTCAAGGTGGGTCCGCTTCAGGCTGCTGAATACCAGGCTGAGGCAAAACGGGGAGATGCCCTCAAGAACGCCGCGCTGGCGCGCTTTGAAGCCGATGTGGCCACGCTGAAGCCGCTCTCCGATGCCGTGGCGCTGGAGCAGGGCAAGCAGTCCTTCGCCAACCTTTGTGCCCCGTGCCATAGGGCTGATGGTGGTGGACTGGTCGGGCCCAACTTGTGTGATGCCGTCTGGATTCATGGCTCGAACTACGTCGATACCGTCAAGGTCATCATCAACGGTGTGACCGAGAAGGGGATGCTCAGTTGGCGCGGGGTGCTCAAGCCGGCCGAGATCCAGGCGGTGGCCAGCTACATCTACACGCTGCGCGGCAGCAATCCGCCGGATCCCAAGCCTCCGGAGGATCCCTCCAAGCCGGCGGTCCCGATGGATTTCGAATGATGACACCGGAGGAGTCTCGGGGAGGGCTCCCGCGCATGAACACCATACAAGAGCGACCCGCATCGAATCGCCCGATCGTCGAATCCCCTGAGGCCGCCCGGCAGGGCAGCATGCAGGAGGTGGATTGGCGGGATTTCCGCGACCACATCGCCACCGCCGACAAGGACGGGCGTCGTCGTTGGCTCTACCCGAAGGCTCCTTTGGGAATCTGGCACCGGCGGCGGGCCTGGTTCGCCTCCTTGCTGATCCTGGTCATGTTCGCCGGCCCCTGGATCCGCATCCAGGGCAACCCGCTCCTCCTGTTCAACCTGGTGGAGCGTCGCTTCTCGATCCTGGGACAGATCTTCTGGCCTCAAGACTCCGTGGTGTTCGCCGTGGCCATGCTGGTGTTCATCAGCGGCATCGTGGTGTTCACTGTCGCGTTCGGGCGGTTGTGGTGCGGGTGGGCCTGCCCGCAGACGGTCATGATGGAGATGGTGTTCCGGAAGGTGGAATACCTCATCGACGGCGATTCGACCGCGCAACGGGCGCTGGCGGCCGCACCTTGGACGCTCTCCAAGATCGCCCGAAGGTTCCTCAAGCATGCGGTGTACTTCGGGCTGTCGTTGGTCGTGGGGAACACCTTGCTGGCCTACATCATCGGCAGCGAAGCGCTCTTGGCCATCCAGTTCGATGATCCCCGCAGACACTGGGTCGGGTTGACCTTCATGACCCTGTTCTCGCTGCTCTTCTACGCGATCTTCGCGCGGTTCCGCGAGCAGGCCTGCACCTTCATCTGTCCTTATGGCCGATTCCAGTCGGCGTTGCTCGACGAGAACTCCATGGTGGTTGCCTATGACCGCCGTCGGGGCGAGAGGCGGGCCCCCCTGCATCGGGACCAGGGGCCTGAGTCCCGCAAATCCTCCGGTTTGGGAGACTGCGTGGATTGTCGTCAGTGCGTCGCTGTGTGTCCGACGGGCATCGACATCCGGGACGGGACGCAGATGGAGTGCGTCAACTGCACGGCCTGCATCGATGCCTGCGACGGCATCATGCACAAGGTGGGGAATACGACCGGATTGATTCGCTTCGCCTCCCAGAACCATCTGGAGCGAGGTGAGCCCCAACGCTTCACCCGGCGGATGGCGATGTACTCGATCGTTCTGACCGCGCTGATTGGGGTCTTCCTGTGGCTGGTGCTTTCGCGCTCACCCGTTGAGACGACTTTCCTCCGGGTTTCGGGCAGTCTTTACCAGAGCCTCCCGGACGGGCGGATCCGGAACCTGTTCTCGGTGAAGATGATCAACAAGTCGCATGAGCCACTGCCGGTCGAGGTGCGCCTGGAGAACCTCCCGGGCTCCGTTCGGTTGATGGGTGCGACGAATCCGGTGGTGCCGGTCGGGCAATACCTTCAGACGTCGGCCCTGATCGATTTGGAGCCCGCGCAGCTGACCGGATCGACCACCGAATTGAAGCTGGGGGTCTATTCCAACGGTCGCCTGCTGGAGCGCGTGGCGACCCAGTTCTCCGGTCCGAGAAACTCCTCCACGAAAACGACCCCATGAACACCGCCTCCCAGAGGATCGAACCCTGGCCCGTCGCCATCGGCACTTTCTTTGCCGTGCTGATCACCGCTCTGGCCGCCTGGGCTGTGGTCGCGCAACGCAACCGGGAAGAATTGGTGAGCGCCGACTACTACGAGCAGGAAATCGCCTACCAACAGCAGATCGACCGACTGAGGCGTTCCGCCGCTGCGGGGGTCTCGATAGCCCATGTGCCGGGTGGGCAGGGCGGGGCGATCCGCATCGCCTGGCCCGTGGCCTCCCGTCCGTCCGATGCGAAAGGCCGGGTCCGCCTCTACCGTCCGTCGGAGGCCGCCCTCGATCGGGAGTTTTCCTTGGCCGTCGGCGCCGATGGCCTTCAGGACATCGATGCCGCAACCCTGAAGCCGGGGCTCTGGAAGGTCCGCGTTCAATGGGGGCCCGATGACTCGGGTTATTATGCGCAAGGCACCGTGGTCGTGCCCCCGACGGTCGCCCTGATCCCGAGGCGTTAGGGGAGGGCGAACCATGGAATACTTCTCGGCACTCGTCCTCGGATTGGGGGGCAGCCTGCACTGCGGCGGGATGTGCGGTCCGTTGATGATGGCCCTGTTTTCGGGTGTCGGCGGCGATGCCGCGTCGCGTGGGCGTTCCCGGATGGCGTATCACTCGGGCCGACTGCTCACCTACGCCCTCATCGGTCTCGTGTTCGGGCTGCTGGGGAGCGGGTTCCACGTGGCCGGGTGGCAACGGGCCGTTTCGGTGGTGGCCGGGGCGCTGCTCCTCATCGGCGGTGCCGTGGCCTCGAGGCTTTCGCTCGACGCCTGGTTGGTCCGGTCCGTGGGCTGGGTCAAGGCCCTGTTCCGTTTGGGGGTGGGACACAAGACGATCGGATCCCTGGTGTTTCTGGGCATGGTCAATGGGTTCCTCCCCTGCGGCCTGGTCTATGCCGCGGGAGTCTCGGCGGCGGCCTCCGGAAACCCCTGGTCCGGGGCGCTTTCCATGTTGGTGTTCGGCTTGGGAACCCTGCCTCTCCTTCTGGTCGTCGATCGTCTGGGCCAGCGCTTCAGTGCGACCTCGCGGGCCCGGTTCCAGAAGGCCGTCCCCTGGGTGGTCGCCAGCGTTGGAGTCCTGCTCATCGTTCGGGGGCTGGCCCTGGGCATTCCGTACCTCAGTCCCTCGTCCAGAGGAGCCTGTCCCCATTGCGAGGCTTGATCCGACCATGGGCCGAGGCCACGCCTGGCGGTTTGAATGGTCTCGGAGCCTTCACAAATCCGATTGGACCATCCGTGGACCCCGGGGCAATGTGTCTGGGTTGTGAACACCCCCGCCTCTCTCCCATCGTTGGTTCGGAGCCTCCTTTTGGTGGGGGTGCTTTGGATCGGTGGGACCGCCCTCGGAGCATCATCGACGAATGTCGTGCGGCGGGATCACTGGGCTTGGAAGGCTCCGGTCCGGCCGGAGTTGCCCCGCGTTCGCCGTGCCGACTGGGTCCGGACTCCCATTGATCGGTTCATCTTGGCCCGCCTTGAAACTGAGGGTCTCAAGCCTTCGCCGGAGGCCGATCGCATCACCTTGTTGCGCCGTCTCCACCTCGATCTGACCGGCCTCCCGCCGACCCCGGCGGAGGTGGATCGGTTCCTTGGTGACAAGGCCCCCGATGCCTGGGATCGCGCCGTGTCGGGTCTGCTGGCCTCGCCTCATCACGGCGAGCGCTGGGGGCGGCACTGGTTGGATGCGGCCCGGTACGCCGACTCGGACGGTTTCGAGAAGGACAAGCCGCGGTTTGTCTGGGCCTACCGGGACTGGGTGGTGGACGCCCTCAACCGCGACCTTCCTTACAATCAATTCCTCATCGAGCAAATCGCCGGAGACCAATTGCCCCGGGCCACCGAGTCGCAGCGCGTGGCAACCGGGTTCCTGCGCAATGCGATGCTCAACGAAGAAGGTGGAGCTGACCCGGAACAGTTCCGCATCGACGGCTTGATCGACCGCATGGATTGCATCGGCAAGGCGGTCTTGGGCATCACCATCCAGTGTGCCCAGTGCCATGATCACAAATACGACCCCATCTCGCAGGAGGAGTACTACCGGCTCTTTGCCTTCCTGAACAATGACCACGAATCGTCGATGGTGGCCTACAGCCCCTCCGAGCAGCGCCAGCGCGATCAGTTGGCCCGGCAGATTCGCGAGGAGGAGGAAAAGCTTCGTCACATCACTCCGGATTGGCAGGCACGCATGGCTGCCTGGGAGGCATCGGTGCGCGGCGATCAGCCCGAATGGACGGTTGTTCGCTGTGAGCATGTCGGAGAACAGGGGGAGCGATTCTACCAGTATGAAGACGGTTCGATCCGTGCTGCCAGTTACGCTCCCACTCAGTGGGCCCCGCACTTCCGGGGCACGAACTCACTCGCCTCCATCGCCTCGTTTCGCTTTGAGCAATTGACCGATCCCAACTTGCCTTGTCAGGGCCCCGGTCGGTCCATTCGCGGCATGGCGGCACTCAGCGAGTTCAAGGTCACCGCCACGGATCGGGAAAACCCGACCAACAAGGTCTCGGTGAAATTCGTTCAGGCGACCGCGGATTTCTCCAACGACGAGAAGCCGCTGGAGGCCGAATTCGATGACCGTTCCAATAAAAAGCGAACCTATGGACCGGTAGCCCATGCCATTGATGGCAAGACGGAGACGGCCTGGGGCATTGATGCCGGCCCCGGTCGCCGGAACCAATCCCGCAAGGCGGTCTTTGTGGCTGAAAAACCGGTGACCTTTCCGAAGGGGGCGATCCTGGAGTTCGAGCTCCATCAGGAACACGGTGGTTGGAACTCGGACGACTTGCAGAC
>JACCDP010245254.1_pt1 | contig 22072 bp, 22 predicted proteins | sample 7445841 | NCBI WGS metagenome assembly JACCDP01 (sample SAMN15323441, study PRJNA562643) | freshwater metagenome | isolation source: river surface water | place: USA:Blue River Watershed | collected 2017-08-17
GGCGTCATCAGGCAGCCCTTGGGTGATTTCCAACAGTTCGCCTTGGCGGCGACCCACCGTCACTTTGTACAGCTTGGCGCGTTGATCTGGGCCCACCACAAAAACTTGCTGGAAGCCATCGCGCACCACCACCGATTGCTGTGGCACCAACTTGGCTGCGGTGCTGCCAAATTCAAATTCGCCACGGGTGAACATGCCGGGCTTGAGCACACCCAAAGCAGAAGCGGGCAAATCCACATAGACCACGCCGGTGCGGTTTTGCACATCCACCGTGGGCGCCACCATGCGCACCGTGCCACTCACCTCGGTCTGCTGGGACGTGCTGATGCGCACCTTTTGACCAGGCTTGACGCGGAACAATTCGGTCGACACCAAATCGGCACGCCACTCGAGGCGGTTGCCACGCACCAACTTGAACAACTCGGTGCCCACACCCACGACCGCACCGACGCTGGCAGTGCGGGCTGAGATGACGCCGTTGTCAGGCGCTTTCACCTGGGTTTGACGCAGCAACAGTTCTTGCATGGCCAAGGCCACTTGCGCTGACTCGACACGCGCTTTGGACGTGGCTTCTGCGGTGATGTATTGGTTGAACTGCTGGGCGCTGATGACACCGCTGGGTTGCAGGGCACGCGCACGGTCGGCGTTGGCCTGGGTTTCAGCGGCCACGGCTTTGGCTTCATTCAAAGCGGCCTTGGCTTGGTTGATACCGGCTTGCACGGTTTCGGTGGCGAACACCGCCAACACTTGACCGGCCTTAACCTGATCGCCCACGTTCACGCGCACTTCGGTGAGGCGCAGGCCGCCAATTTCAGCGCCAATGCTGGCTTCTTGCCATGCAGCGACAGTGCCATTGGCACTCAGGCGCTGGCTGAGGTTTTGGCTTTGAACGGGCGTCACCGTGACGGTCATGGCAGGGCGCGGTGAAGCCGCTTTGTCCGTCTCTGGTTTGGTTTGTGCATGGGCCATGCTGATACCCAGTGCCAAGACAACAACGCTCCAGTGCTGCTTGGTGCAGCCCCATGTTTGACTCACTTGCATACGACCTGCTTTCAATACAAAAAATTATTCAACGCGCAATACATGCGTGGGCTTGAAACCAAAATCAGCCGCTTTGCCTTTGCGTGCGCGTGCACCCCTGGCATTGTTCAGGCTTCTGATTTCCAGCGTTTCTTCGCGGTCTTTACCCCCACGGCCAACACCAAGGATGCTGATGCTGCGGGTGTAGGCGGCCGCACCGGCCAAGCTGTCTTTGGCTTCCAGGTCCATCAACATCAGGCCGCGACCGCCTTTTTCCATGGCTTTCAATTCGCCAATCTCGAAGGTGAGAATGCGGCCATTGGCAGAAGCACAAGCCACATGGGTGGCGATGGGCAGGGGTGTTGCACCATTGCCCCCGCCCACCAAAGACGGGACGCACAAGGTTTCACCTTCGGCCAAATTAACGAAGGCCTTGCCCCCTTTGTTGCGTGAGATGAGGTTGTCGATGCAACACACAAACCCATAGCCGCCAGAACCGCTGAGCAACAAGGTGAGCGTGGTGGGTCCAGCGAAGTAATGCACCAACTGCGTGCCGGTTTCCACATCCACCAGGGTGGTGACGGGTTGACCATCCCCACGCGCGCCGGGCAAAGACGCCACTGGCACTGAATACACCCGACCATTCGAGCCAAACGCAATCAGTTGATCGACGGTGCGGCATTCAAAGGTGTCGTAAAGCTCGTCACCCGCTTTGAAAGCAAAGCTGCTGGGGTCGTGCCCGTGGCCGGTGCGTGCACGCACCCAGCCTTTGTCGGACACCACCACCGTGACCGGCTCGTCAATCACTTTCACCTCGGCCACGGCTTTTTTCTCGGCTTGGATGAGGGTGCGACGCTCGTCGGCAAAGGTCTTGGCGTCGGCTTCAATTTCTTTCACCATCAAGCGGCGCAAGGAAGAAGCGCTGCCCAAAATATCTTCCAGCTTGCCCTGCTCTTCGCGCAGCTCTTGGAGTTCTTGCTCGATCTTGATGGCTTCCAAGCGCGCCAATTGGCGCAAGCGGATGTCCAAAATATCGTCGGCTTGACGCTCGGAGAGTTTGAAGCGGGCGATCAGTGCGGGCTTGGGCTCGTCGCTGTGGCGAATGATCTTGATGACCTCGTCGATGTTGAGCAACACCAACTGCCGGCCTTCCAAAATATGAATGCGCGCCAGCACCTTGTCCAAGCGAAACTGCGAGCGGCGCTGCACCGTGGTTTGGCGAAACGCGATCCACTCTTCCAGCATTTGGCGCATGGTTTTGGGCACCGGGCGGCCATCTAAACCGACCATCGTCAGATTGATGGACGACGAGCTTTCCAAGCTGGTGTGCGCCAGCAAGGTGGTGATGAGTTCTTGTTGTTCGATGGTGCGGGTTTTGGGTTCGAACACCAAACGCACCGGCGCGTCTTTGCTGGATTCATCGCGCACGCCATCGAGCACGGCCAACACCGTGGCCTTGAGCATGGTTTGCTCGGGGCTGAGGGTTTTTTTGCCGGTCTTCACCTTGGGGTTGGTGAGTTCTTCAATTTCTTCCAACACCTTCTGGCTGCTGACTCCAGGCGGCAATTCATTCACCACCAACTGCCATTGGCCGCGCGCCAAATCTTCAATCACCCAGCGTGCACGCACCTTGAGTGAGCCACGGCCCGTGGCATAGGCGTCTGAAATGTCGGAAGCACTGCTGATGATTTGGCCGCCACCGGGGTAATCGGGGCCGGGCAACAGGGTGAGCAGTTCTTCATGGCTGAGCTTGGGGTTCTTGATCAGCGCCACGCAGGCATCAGCCACTTCACGCAGGTTGTGGCTGGGAATTTCGGTGGCCATGCCCACCGCGATGCCACTGGCGCCATTGAGCAAGGCAAACGGCAAGCGGGCGGGCAACTGCTTGGGCTCTTCGGTGGAACCGTCGTAGTTGGGCTGGAAGTCCACCGTGCCTTCGTCGATTTCATCCAACAACAAACTGGTGATGCGCGCCAAACGGGCTTCGGTGTAGCGCATGGCGGCTGCGCCATCGCCGTCACGCGAACCAAAATTGCCTTGGCCGTCAATCAGCGGGTAGCGCTGCGAAAAATCTTGCGCCATGCGCACCAAGGCGTCGTAGGCGGCGCTGTCGCCGTGCGGGTGGTAACGACCCAGCACATCGCCCACCACGCGAGCGCTTTTTACAGGCCGTGCGCCCACGGCGCCATTGGGCCCGCCAAAGCCCAAACCCATGCGGGACATGGAGTACAAAATGCGCCGCTGCACGGGCTTTTGGCCGTCGCACACATCGGGCAAGGCGCGGCCCTTGACCACGCTCAAAGCGTATTCAAGGTAGGCACGCTGGGCGTAATGCCCCAAGGCGATGCCGTCGTCCGACTCGGACGAGGCGTTCAAATCAACAACAGGTGTATCACTCATGGTCAAACATCAATCTCGATGGCGTCGCCGTGCAACTCCATCAGTTCACGCCGCGCTGCGGCCTCGCCTTTGCCCATCAACTGGGTGATCAGGCCCTCGGTTTGGGCAAAGTCCAGCACGCCCAACTGCACCGGCAGCAAGCGGCGGGTGTCGGGGTTCAAGGTGGTGTCCCAGAGTTGCTCGGCGTTCATCTCGCCCAAGCCCTTGAAACGGCTGATGCTGCATTTGTCTTTGGGCACGCCATCTTTGGCGCATTTGTCCAAGATGGTGGTGAGTTCACCCTCGTCCAAGGCGTACATCTTGGCGGCAGGTTTTTTGCCGCGTGCAGGCACATCCACCCGAAACAAGGGAGGTCGCGCCACATACACATGGCCGGCTTCAATCAGCTTGGGGAAATGGCGGAAGAACAAGGTGAGCAAGAGCACCTGAATGTGCGAGCCGTCCACATCGGCGTCGCTCAAGATGCACACCTTGCCATAGCGCAAGCCGCTCATGTCAGGCGTGTCGTTGGGGCCGTGCGGGTCCACCCCAATGGCCACCGACATGTCGTGCACTTCGTTGTTGGCAAACAAGCGGTCGCGCTCGACCTCCCAGGTGTTGAGCACCTTGCCGCGCAAAGGCAGGATGGCTTGGCTTTCCTTGTCGCGTCCCATCTTGGCGCTGCCACCGGCACTGTCGCCCTCGACCAAAAACAATTCGTTGTGCGCCAAGTCGCGGCTTTCGCAATCGGTCAGCTTGCCGGGCAACACCGCCACGCCAGAGCCTTTGCGTTTTTCCACTTTCTGGCCGGCTTTTTGGCGCAACTGCGCCGCGCGAATAACCAGTTCGGCCAACTTTTTGCCGAAATCCACATGCTCGTTCAGCCACAAATCCAGTGCTGGTTTGACAAAGCTCGACACCAAACGCACGGCGTCACGCGAGTTCAAACGCTCTTTGATTTGGCCCTGAAACTGCGGGTCGAGCACTTTGGCGCTCAAGACAAAACTGGCGCGCGCAAACACGTCCTCGGGCAACAGCTTGACGCCTTTGGGCAACAAGGCGTGCAGGTCGATGAAGCTTTTCACGGCGTTGAACAAGCCGTCGCGCAAGCCGCTTTCGTGGGTGCCGCCCGCGCTGGTCGGAATCAGATTGACATAACTTTCGCGCACCGGCGCGCCGTCTTCGGTGAAGGCCAGGCACCATTGCGCGCCCTCGCCTTCGGCAAAACTGTCGTGGCCTTCGTCGGCAAACCCTTCGCCTTCAAACAGCGGAATGAACGGGTCGTGGCTGAGGGTCTGCATCAGGTAGTCGCGCAGACCGCCTTTGTAGAGCCAGGTTTGGCTGTCTTTGGCTTTTTCTTGCACCAGCGTGACGCTGACACCCGGCATCAAGACGGCCTTGCTGCGCAGCAAATGCACCAATTCGCCCAAGGGCAGGTTGGCTGATTCAAAGTACTTGGCGTCCGGCCAGACCCGCACCACCGTGCCTTGTTTGCGGTCGCCAGTGTCGGCTTTGCGGATTTTGAGTTTCTCGGTGACGTCACCCCCTTGGAACACCAAATAGGCGACTTGGCCATCACGGTAAGAGGTGACTTCCATGCGTTTGGCCAAGGCGTTGGTGACGCTCACGCCCACGCCGTGCAGGCCGCCTGAGAAGCTGTAAGCGCCGCCCTTGCCCTTGTCGAACTTGCCGCCCGCGTGCAGCCGGGTGAACACCAGCTCGATGACCGGGGCTTTTTCTTCAGGGTGCATGCCAAAAGGGATGCCGCGACCGTCGTCCTCGATGCCAATGGAGCCATCGGCAAACAGAGCAACACTGATCTTTTTGCCAAACCCCGCCAAGGCTTCGTCGGCGGCGTTGTCAATCACCTCTTGGATGATGTGCAGGGGGTTGTCGGTCCGGGTGTACATGCCCGGGCGTTGTTTGACGGGCTCGAGTCCTTTGAGGACCCGGATGGAGCTTTCGGCGTAATCGGATTGTTTGGTGGCCATGGGCGGCGATTGTAGACAGACTGCATGACAGCCACTGGACAAAACCACAGTCCTCGCCTCAAGCACTTGATTCCATTCAACATCGTTACAGTTGAGCCATGCAAAGCAACCAGAAAACCCTCCCCCTTTGGCAAGTCTTGGCCTGCGGCGCGCTGATCGTCTCCATGGCCATGGGCATTCGCCACGGTTTTGGCCTGTGGATGCAGCCCATGACCCAGGACATGGGCTGGGGACGGGAAGACTTTGCGTTGGCAGTTGGCATTCAAAACATCAGCTGGGGCGTGTTTGGCATTTTTTCGGGCATGTTGGCCGACCGTTTCGGCGCTTTTCGGGTGATTCTGATCGGTGGCCTCATGTATGTGGCCGGTTTGTGGGGCATGGCGCACGCCACCACCACCTGGGGTTTGATGCTCACCGCGGGCGTGTTGGTGGGTGCAGCCCAAGCCGGCACCACCTTTGCGGTGGTGTTTGGCGTCATTGGCCGCAACATCCCGGCTGAAAAACGCTCTTGGGCCATGGGCGTGGTGTCCTCAGCTGGTTCGTTTGGCCAGTTTGTCATGGTGCCGGCCGCGTCCTATTTGATTGGCCACATGGGCTGGCAACAAGCCTTGGTGTTGTTGGCCACCTTGCTCATCACCATCTTTCCCTTGGCCATGGGCTTGCGCGAACCGGGCTTTGCCGGCGGTGCGGCACCCCAGCGCGACCAAAGTATTTGGCATGCCTTGCGCGAGGCTTTTGGCTACCGCAGTTTCCAGCTCTTGATGGCCGGTTACTTTGTCTGCGGCTTTCAAGTGGTGTTCATTGGCGTGCACATGCCCAGCTATTTGAAAGACCAAGGCATGGAGCCGCATGTGGCCAGCACTGCCTTGGCGCTCATTGGTTTGTTCAATATTTTTGGCACCTATGCCGCCGGCAGCTTGGGGCAAATTTGGCCCAAGCAAAAAATCTTGTCGGGCATTTACTTTGCTCGTGGCATTTTTGTCATTGGCTTCATCAGTGCCCCACTGACGCCCATGTCGGTGTACATCTTTGCCGCGCTGATGGGTTTGCTGTGGTTGTCCACGGTGCCGGTCACCAGCGCCTTGGTGGCGCAAATTTTTGGCGTGGCGCATTTGTCCATGCTCAGTGGATTTGTGTTTCTAAGCCACCAATTTGGCAGCTTTTTAGGCGTGTGGTTGGGTGGCTGGGTGTTTGACCGCACCGGCAGCTATGACCTGGTTTGGTACCTCACCATCGCCTTGAGCGTGTTTGCCATGCTGATCAACCTGCCCATCAACGAACGCGCCATCGAGCGCCAAGCGGTGCCCGCATGAAGACGCTGGTGCTCGCGCTCACCTACGCTTTGGGCGCCTTCTCCTTGGCCGCCGTGTTTGCCATGTATTTGCAGCCCGAGTTTGTGTTCAATCTGGCCAAACAAGTGTGGAGTTGTTTCTAGCATGCCCAACATCATCATCACAGGCGCATCCGATGGCATCGGCGCAGAGTTGGCGCGTCAACTCTCGCGCCGCCACGGCCTGCAAGCCATGTTGGTGTTGGCCGCCCGCCATGCGGCAGGCTTGCAAGCGGTGGCTGCAGAATGCAATGCCTTGGGTGCTCGGACCCTCATCCTCCCCACCGATGTCACCGACGCTTACCAATGCCGTCATTTGGTCGACACCACGGTGCGCCAATTTGGCAGCTTGGATATTTTGATCAACAACGCCGGTGTATCGGGCCATGCGTTGCTGGAAGACGTGCCTGCCGACAAACTGGCTTGGTATGAAGACATGATGCGGGTGAATCTGTGGGGCAGCGTTTACTGCACCCATGCCGCCTTGCCGGCCCTCAAAGAAAGTCATGGGCGCATCGTTGCCGTCTCGTCTCTGGCGGGGATGGTGGGTGTGCCTGGGCGCACGGCTTACTGCGCCAGCAAATTTGCCATGGCTGGTTTTTTTGAAGCGCTGCGTGCCGAGGTCAAAGACGCCGGCGTGAGCGTCACCATCGCCTACCCGGGCGTGGTGCGAACCAACATTCGCCACCATGGCTTCAATGCCCAGGGCGAGATCGCAGGTGTGAGCGGTTTGCACGAAGACAAAGCCATGTCCACCCAAGAATGTGCGCGCCAAATCATTTATGGCATGGTGCGGCGTCGCCGCGAAGTGGTGATGACCGCACCGGGCAAACTGGCCCGCTACCTCAAGCTGCTGGCCCCTTGGTTGGTGGAACACATGGCGCAGGCTGCGGTGAAAAAAGAATTCCAACCGAAAACACCATGAACGGGTCTGCCGACACGTTTCATCGACCCAACGCATGAGCACGCTTCTTCACGGCACGGGTGAGCCCTCCCCTTGGGTGCAACGCTGGTCGCACCTCATTACCACATCAGGCCATGTGCTGGATTTGGCCTGTGGACATGGTCGGCACATGCGGTATTTGCAAGCATTGGGCTTTCAATGCTTGGGACTGGACCGCGATGCCGCTGCGCTCGATGCGGCCAAATCCTTTGGCGAGGTGCTTCACGCTGATGTTGAAAACCACGCCTGGCCTTTGACCGGTGTGCAGTTTGACGCGGTGGTGGTCACCAACTACCTGTGGCGGCCTTTGTGGCCCAACATCTTGCAGAGTTTGAAACCCGATGGTGTGTTGATCTATGAAACTTTTGCTGCGGGCAACGAAACCGTGGGCAAGCCTGCCAACCCCCATTTCCTGCTGAACCCTGGCGAACTGTTGGCGGTTTGCAAAGACTTGCGGGTGGTGGCCTTTGAAGATGGTTTTTTGTCCGAGCCTGCGCGTTTTGTACAGCGCGTCGTGGCCACCGGATTAGATCGACCCGCGCAAGGCGTAAAGCTAGAATCTGCCCTTTAGTCACCTACTGACGATATTCAATGAAACCCATCTCTGGAAGCATCGTGGCGTTGGTCACACCGATGTTGGAAGACGGCAGCATCGACTACCCCCATTTGCGCACGCTGATTGACTGGCATATCGCGCAAGGCACCGACTGCATTGGCGTGGTGGGCACCACAGGCGAATCGCCCACGGTCACAGTGGAAGAACACTGCGAAATCATCCGCGTTTCGGTGGAACAAGCCAAGGGCCGCGTGCCCATCATGGCCGGTTGCGGCGCCAATTCCACGGCTGAAGCCATCGAGTTGGCCAAGTTCGCCCAAAACGTTGGCGCTGATTGCCAATTGCAAGTGGTCCCCTACTACAACAAGCCCACGCAAGAAGGCCAGTATTTGCATTTCCGCGCCATCGCCGAAGCGGTGAACTTGCCGATGGTGCTCTACAACGTGCCTGGGCGCACCGTGGCCGATATGCAGCACGACACGGTCATGCGCTTGGCCCAAATTGACGGCATCATTGGCATCAAAGAAGCCACCGGCAACATCGAACGCGCCCAATGGTTGATCCACGAAGCGCCCCAAGGCTTTGGTGTGTATTCGGGTGACGACGGCACGGCTGTGGCCCTGATGCTGTGCGGCGGTCAAGGCAACGTCAGCGTCACTGCCAATGTGGCCCCCAAACTCATGCACGAACTTTGCGTTGCTGCGATGGCTGGCAAAGCACATGAAGCCATGGCCATCCAACGCCAGTTGCTGAATTTGCACAAACACATGTTCATTGAAGCCAATCCCATCCCCGTGAAGTGGGCCGTGGCCCGCATGGGCTTGTGTGGTGGCACCATGCGCTTGCCCATGACCCCTTTGTCCAGCCAGCTTGAACCGCTGCTGGAATCCGCCCTTCGCAAGAACGGCTTGATTTAATTGATCTCCTTGAAGGACCCATCTTGAAGTCATACTCGTTGTTGAAATCTCCCCGCTCAGTGGGCTTGCTGTTGGTTGTCGGATTGGCAGGCTGTTCATCGGTGCTTGAAACCGATAAAGTGAATTACAAATCTGAAACTGAAGGCAAAGCACAGGCCTCTTTGGAAGTGCCTCCCGACCTGAGCAAAATCAACCGCAACAAGCGTTATGAAATGCCCAACGGCAAGTTCAGCGCCAACCAGCAAGACGATGGCAAGGTCGGCACCAATCCCGATGGCACCAGTCCTTTGCAACTGGCAGACATTCAAGTCAAGCGCTCCGGCAACCAAATGTGGCTTGAAGTTGGTCGCCCCCCTGAAACCTTGTGGCCCCAAGTGCGCGACTTCTGGAAAGAATCCGGTTTTGTGTTGGCGCGTGATGAACAACAAATTGGCCTGATGGAAACCGACTGGGCGGAAAACCGCGCCAAGTTGCCGCAAGACTTCATCCGCCGCAGCTTGGGCAAGGTCATCGATTCGCTTTACTCCACCGGCGAGCGCGACAAATTCCGTATCCGCTTGGAGCGCACCGCCAACAACCACACCGAGTTGTTTGTCAGCCACCGCGGCCTCATGGAGGTCTACACCGATGCTTTGAGCAAAAGCACCACTTGGCAACCCCGCCCGAACGACCCCGAGTTGGAAAAAGAATTTTTGCGTCGCATCATGGTCAAGCTGGCCCCAGCCACGCCCAACCCCGACAAAGCCATGGACCAAGTGGCCGCCAGCAGCGCCAGCCAGCTCATCAGCTTGAATGGCAAACCGGCTGTGTCTTTCAACCAAGGTTTTGACATTGCGTGGCGACGTGTGGGTGTGGCGCTGGACCGCAATGGCTTCACGGTAGAAGACCGGGATCGCAAACAAGGCATTTATTTCGTGCGCTATGTCGAAGTCGGCCCTGAAGGCGACGAAGGCTTTTTCAGCAAATGGTTTGGCAGATCCAAATCCAGCAACCAAGGCCCACAGCAATACCGACTCAAACTCGAAAGTGCGCAAGGCAGCACCAACATCTTGATCCTGAACTCCTCAGGGGAAGCTGACGGCTCGGCCAACGCGCAAAAAATCGCCCAATTGCTCGTCAGCGAACTGCAGTAAGCCGGTGCTGCGGTTCAAAAACCTGGGCAGTGGCAGCGCAGGCAACGCGACCCTGGTCGAAGCCCAATGCGGCACGCAGGTGTCGCGTTTGCTGATCGATTGCGGTTTGAGCCTGCGAGAACTGGGCAAGCGGCTGCAAGCAGCCGATCTCAACTTGGAAGACATAGACGCGGTCTTCATCACCCATGAGCACGCTGACCATGTGGGCCACGCCCGTTCGTTTGCACAAAAAACGGGGGCCGCCGTGTGGATGAGCAAAGGCACGGCCTTGGCCTGCAACTTGGCTGATTGGGACTTGGCACCCGAACAATTCCAAGTGGCCCGAGATGGTGAATCCATCGATCTGGGCGCTTTGCAACTGCATCCCTTCACCGTGCCGCACGACGCGCGTGAACCACTGCAACTGCGGTGCACCGACGGTGATGTGCATTTGGGCGTGTTGACCGATTTGGGCCATGGCAGCAGCCATGTGGTGCAAGCTCTGCAACATTGCCATGCACTGCTGTTGGAGTGCAACCACGACCCCGCGTTGTTGGCGCAATCGAGCTACCCTGGTTTCTTGAAAAAACGCATCGCTGGGCCCCAAGGCCATTTGTCGAATGAAGAATCAGCAGCGTTGACCCAAGCCTTGGTGCATCCCAGCCTGAATCTGATCGTGGCGGCCCACTTGAGTGAACGCAACAACCGTCCTGAATTGGCGCAAAGCCTGGTGGCCATGGCAGCGGGTTGCCAAGCCCAGGACATCCAAGTCGCAGACCCTTTGCTGGGCACGCCTTGGTTCAAGGTGCACTGACATGCAACCCTCCAAGGGGGTTTCAGCATCACCACCGAGCTTGATGACAGACAAAAAAAAGCCACCCGAAGGTGGCATTTTTTTTGAAGCAGAAAAAATTACTTCTTCTCTTCAGCAGGTGCGGCTGCAGGAGCGGCAGCAGGAGCAGCAGCGGGAGCAGCAGGTGCTTCAGCAGCAGGAGCAGCGGCAGGCGCAGCAGCAGGAGCGGCTTCTTCTTTTTTACCGCAAGCGACCAAAGCAGCAGCCAACAAAGTTGCCAAGAGGAGAGACTTTTTCATGGAAATTTCCTTTAAGTGATGCGAAAACATTGCAAGGTTTGCCGCAAGCCTTGATCTAGATCAAAACTTGCAACTGAGCCGATGGACTCAAGCTCCTTCAACTCAGCCTCGGATTATAGGTGATTTCCCGCATCACTGAGAAAAGCACCAAAATTGGTCATTCTGTCGTGTGCAACCACCCCGACTCGACCCAAGACAACAGCAATTGATGTACTTCTTCTGAAGCTCTGTGTATTTCGTATTCATTCAAGCCTCGTTGGTCAGCCAAGCGGCGTAACCAACGGGCATCGGCACCTTGACAGCGCCAACTCTCGCCATTCATGTAAACAAAATCTTTGTCATAAAGCATTTTGCTTTTGTCATCAAGGCGCACTGCACCAAGTTGATGCGGTGTTGGTTGCGACTCAAACCACACCGAGGATTTGGGTTCTGATAAAAATTCGCCCAGCGCACAGCGCACATCGCTTTGGCGCTTCAAGGCTTGTTGCACGGCGGTTTGTGCAAAGCTTTGCAAGGCCAGCGGAATCATGGCGGGGTGATCGGCTGCAGGCTGGTGCGGGTCTTTGTACAACGCCGACGCGGCATCAGGTTCCATGTCGGCCACACGGGTCAGCAGTTCACGCGCCAAGCGCTCAGGCGACTCGGCCTTGAAGCCAATCGAATACGTCATGCATTCGCCCACCGCCACGCCTTCGTGCGCATAGTGCGGCGGTAAATACAGCATGTCGCCCGCATCGAGCACAAAGGTTTCAGTGGGTTTGAAGGCTTTCAAAATTTTCAGCGGCACGTCATCGCGCAAGCGCAGGTCTTTTTGCGCGCTGATGCGCCAACGCCGCTGGCCTTGGGCTTGCAACAAAAACACGTCGTAGCTGTCAAAGTGCGGGCCCACACCACCACCGTTGGTGGCGTAGCTGATCATCACATCATCCAAACGGGCATCGGGCACAAAGCGAAAGCGGTCGCGCAAGGCCGCCACTTGGGCGTCATGCAAATCCACGCCTTGCACCAGCAAGGTCCAATGCGGTCGACTCAAGGGCGGCAAGCTGCGCGGTTTGAAAGGGCCATGGCGGAACGTCCAGGCGCGGGTTTTGATGTCGCCCGTGACCAAGCGCGATTCCACATCAGGCTGGGCGGCCAAAGCCAGCAAGGCTTGACGGCTCAACAGCGGCTTCATGTCCGGCACAGCTTGGCGAATCAGCAAAGGTTTTTTTTGCCAGTATTGGCGCATGAAGACGTCAGGGCTGATCTGTCCCAACACACTGGGCACGGTGGTTTTTTTCATGGTCACTCCAAACTGCGACAATTCTGCCCCATGAACATCACACCCGATTGCGTTGTGGCCCTGACATGGGTCCTCAAAGACACCCAAGGCGAACTCTTGGACGAACTCGACGACCCCGTGGAGTTTTATTTAGGCGGCCATGACCTGCTCGACAAAATCCAGCACGCCTTGCAAGCGCACCAAGTGGGCGATCAGATCGACCTGCACTTGGAGCCTGAAGACGCCTTTGGCGACTTTGACGAAACCCTGATTTTTTTAGAGCCGCGCGGTCTGTTTCCTGAAGGCTTGGAAGAAGGCATGACGATTGAAGGCCACGCCCTGCCCGCGGCTTGCAGCAGCGAGATGCCCAAGGAAGTGATCTACACCATCACCGATATCTACCCCGAGCATGTGGTGTTGGATGGCAACCACCCGCTCTCGGGCATGGCTTTGCGCATTTCACTCAAGATCACCGGTGTGCGCCACGCCACCAGCCAAGAAAAAGCGCATGGCAGTTGCGGCTCGGGCTTTTTCACTTTGCCACCTGCCCCGGGCAGCGACACTTTGCATTGAGTCTTGGCTGCAAGCAGGCGCTGCCGTTCACCATGGCGCTTGCGTGATGAGCGCTCTGCCTCAGGATTTGCCAGTCGAGCCGTAGCCGCCTTCACCACGCTCACTGGCGGCGGCAAATTCATTCACCAGGTTGAACTGCGCCTGCACCACCGGCACGATGACCAACTGTGCGATGCGCTCCATCGGTTCGATGGTGAAGGCCACATCGCTGCGGTTCCAGGCACTCACCATCAACTGCCCTTGGTAATCGCTGTCGATCAGCCCCACCAAGTTGCCCAAAACGATGCCGTGTTTGTGGCCCAAACCCGAGCGGGGCAAGATGAGCGCGGCAAAGCCCGGATCATTCAAGTGAATGGCCATGCCAGTGGGCACGAGTTGCCAAGCGTTGGGTTGCAGCGTCAACGGCGCATCTAAACAGGCGCGCAAATCCAAACCAGCACTGCCTGGAGTGGCATAGCTGGGCATCTGGTCGGCCAAACGGGCATCCAAGACTTTCACGTCCAACTTCATGGGTGTTCCTTGCTTTATTTCAAACGACGTGCCACTTCAGCCACCAATTGGCGAGCCAAGGCCAGTTTGGTGTTGCGTGGCCATTCGGTGCTGCCGTGCTCATCGATCAACAACAAGGCATTGTCATCCGCACCAAAGGTGGCTGGACCGATGTTGCCCACCATCAGAGGCACGCCTTTGCGCATGCGCTTGGCCTGTGCAAGCGCTTGCAAGTCTTGGCTTTCAGCGGCAAAGCCTACGCAGTAAAGCGCGCCAGACTGCGCCCGCGGACTGGCCGCCACCTCGGCCAAGATGTCGGGGTTTTCTTGCCAATCGATGGCGGGCATGCTGCCACTGCCCTCTTTTTTGATTTTCTCCTTGGCCACTTGGGCCGGCCGCCAGTCGGCCACGGCTGCTGTGGCGATGAACACATCGGCGTGGCCCGTCAGCGCCAACACGGCAGCGTGCATGTCCAAGGCAGAGCGCACATCGATGCGGCGCACGCCATGGGGTGTGGCCAAGGCCACCGGGCCCGCCACCAAGGTCACCTGCGCACCGGCTTGCTGCGCCGCAGTCGCCAAAGCAAAACCCATCTTGCCGCTGGACAAATTGGTGATGCCACGCACCGGGTCGATGGCTTCAAAGGTGGGGCCCGCGCTGATGAGCACTTGCTTGCCGCTCAATAGCTGGGGTTGAAACAGCGACACCAGCTCTTGCAGCAGTTCATCGGGCTCCAGCATCCGGCCATCGCCGGTTTCGCCGCAGGCTTGCTCGCCTTGACCCACGCCCAGCACCTGCGCGCCATCGGCCTGCAATTGCGCCATGTTGCGTTGGGTGGCGGGGTGCGCCCACATTTCGCGGTTCATCGCTGGCGCCAAGAGCAGCGGCACTTTGTCCAAAGGACGCGCCAAACACATGAGGCTCAAGAGGTCGTCAGCACGCCCGTGCAGCAGCTTGGCCATGAAATCAGCGCTGGCTGGGGCCACCAAGATGGCGTCGGCTTCGCGGCTCAGGTTGATGTGCGCCATGTTGTTGGGCTCACGCCCATCCCACTGGGACACATACACCGGGCGATTGGACAGGGCTTGCATGGTCACCGGGGTGATGAACTGCGCGGCAGCCTCGGTCATCACCACCTGCACCGTGGCGCCTTGTTTCACCAGCGCGCGGCACAGTTCGGCGGCTTTGTAGCAGGCAATGCCGCCGCTCAAACCGAGCACGATGTGTTTCTTGGACAGATCAGTCATGGGGCGCAATGTAGCAGAGCCTATAATTTCCTATTACCACCTCTGGGGAGCCGGCCCTCCCAATTTGACATGACCAAATTTGTCTTCGTCACAGGCGGTGTGGTGTCTTCCCTGGGCAAGGGAATCGCCGCCGCCTCTCTCGCAGCGATTCTTGAATCGCGGGGCCTCAAAGTCACTCTGATCAAGCTTGACCCCTACATCAATGTCGATCCCGGCACCATGTCGCCCTTCGAGCACGGCGAGGTGTTTGTCACCGAAGACGGCGCTGAGACCGACCTCGACTTGGGCCACTACGAGCGCTTCATCACGACGCGCATGCGCCGCACCAACAACTTCACCACCGGCCAGATTTACAAAAGCGTGCTGGAAAAAGAGCGCCGGGGCGACTATTTGGGCACCACGGTGCAGGTCATTCCCCACATCACCAACGAAATTCAAGATTTTGTGAAACGCGGCGCAGGCTTTGGCACGCCAGACGCCGTCGAGGTGGCCATCGTTGAAGTGGGCGGCACCGTGGGTGACATCGAGTCTCTGCCTTTCTTGGAAGCCGCGCGTCAGATGAGCTTGCGCATGGGCCCGCACAACACCGCCTTTGTGCACCTGAGCTATGTGCCTTGGATCGCCGCCGCTGGCGAGCTGAAAACCAAACCCACCCAACACACCGCCCAAAAACTGCGTGAAATTGGCATTCAAGCGGACGCCTTGCTGTGCCGCGCCGACCGCCCTATTCCGCAAGAAGAGCGCGCCAAAATTTCTTTGTTCTCCAACGTGCCCGAGTGGGGCGTCATTTCCATGTGGGACGTGGACACCATTTACAAAGTGCCGCGCATGTTGCACGAGCAAGGCCTCGACGCCCTCATTTGCGAAAAACTCAAACTCAACACGCCGCCGGCCAGCCTCAAGCGCTGGGACGATTTGGTGGACGCCGTGGAGCACCCCCAAGGCGAGCTGACCATCGCCATGGTGGGCAAGTATGTGGACTTGTCTGACAGCTACAAATCGCTGAACGAAGCGCTGCGCCACGCTGGTATCCACAGCCATGCGCGGGTGCACATCGAGTACATCGACTCGGAAACATTGACACCAGAAAACACCCAACAGTTGTCGCGCTTTGACGCGATCTTGGTGCCTGGTGGTTTTGGCAAACGTGGCATCGAAGGCAAGATTTGCGCGGCCCGATATGCACGCGAGCACAAAGTCCCCTACCTGGGCATTTGCCTCGGCATGCAAATCGCCACCATCGAATACGCACGCCACGTGGCCGGTTTGAAAGACGCCAACAGCACCGAATTCGAGCCCGACACGCCCCACCCGGTCATCGCCCTCATCACCGAATGGGAAGACGCCGACGGCAGCACCAAGCAACGCCATGCCAACTCGGATCTTGGCGGCACCATGCGTTTGGGCGCGCAAACCTCGAACGTCAGCCCCGGCACCTTGGCGCATCAAATTTACGGCAATGTGGTCACTGAACGCCATCGCCACCGCTATGAAGCCAATGTGAATTACCTCGACACCTTGCGTCAAGCCGGTTTGGTCATCTCTGCGCTCACACAGCAAGAGCAATTGACTGAAATCGTCGAGTTGCCGCAAAGTGTGCATCCTTGGTACATGGGTGTGCAGTTCCACCCCGAGTTCAAGTCCACGCCTTGGGACGGCCACCCGCTGTTCAGCGCTTATGTGCACGCCGCGCAGGCCTACCAGGTGGAACGCAAAAAGCTCAAGGTCGTCGCATGAAGTTGTGCGGCTTTGACGCTGGCCTGAACCATCCCTTCTTTTTGATTGCAGGCACCTGCTCCATTGAAGGTTTGCAGATGTCATTGGATGTGGCGGGTCACCTGAAAGAGGTGTGCGCTGCACTCAACATCCCGCTCATTTACAAAGGCTCATTCGACAAAGCCAATCGCTCATCGGGCAGCACCAAGCGCGGTGTTGGCATCGATGCTGGCTTGAAGATATTGGATGAAGTGCGCCGTCAACTCCATGTGCCCATCCTCACCGATGTGCACGATGAATCGCAAGTGAAAACAGTGGCCAGCGTGGTCGATGTCTTGCAAACCCCAGCCTTCTTGTGCCGCCAAACCGATTTCATCCGCGCCGTGGCCCAAACCGGCAAGCCGGTGAACATCAAAAAGGGCCAGTTCTTGGCCCCTTGGGACATGAAAAACGTGATCGACAAAGCACGTGATGCCGCGCGTGAAGCCGGGTTGTCCGAAGACAACTTCTTGGCCTGCGAGCGCGGTGTGAGCTTTGGCTACAACAACCTGGTGGCCGACATGACCAGCTTGGCCGAGATGCGCCACAGCGGCGCACCCGTGGTGTTTGACGTGACCCACTCGGTGCAAAAGCCCGGCGGTCAAGGCACCAGCAGCGGCGGTGCACGCGACATGGTGCCGGTGCTGGCACGCGCCGGTGTGGCCGCAGGTGTGGCCGGTTTGTTCATGGAAACCCACCCCCAGCCCAGCGAAGCCTGGTCGGATGGCCCCAATGCTGTGCCCCTGAAACACATGCAGGCCTTGCTTGAAACCTTGCAAGCTTTGGACCGCGTGGTCAAAGCCCAGCCTTGGCTGGAAAATCATTTTTCTGTTTGAATTTTTAATATCAACCCCGAGGCTGTGACAGCCTGTGAATTTTTTGGAAAGAAACACATGAGCGCAATCGTTGACATCGTCGGCCGTGAAATTTTGGACAGCCGGGGCAACCCCACGGTCGAATGCGATGTGTTGTTGGAAAGCGGTGTGATGGGCCGCGCAGCCGTGCCGTCCGGGGCCTCCACCGGCAGCCGCGAAGCCATTGAATTGCGCGATGGCGACTCAAACCGTTACTTGGGCAAAGGCGTGTTGAAGGCCATCGAGCACATCAACCACGACATCACCCAAGCCGTCATTGGTTTGGACGCTTCTGAGCAGGCCTTCCTCGACCAGACCTTGATTGAACTCGATCACACCGACAACAAAGCCCGCATGGGTGCCAATGCCATGTTGGCGGTGTCCATGGCCGTGGCCCGCGCCGCTGCTGAAGAAGCCGGCCTGCCCCTTTACCGCTATTTCGGTGGCATGGGCCGCATGCAAATGCCGGTGCCCATGATGAACGTGGTCAATGGCGGTGCCCACGCCAACAACAACCTCGACTTGCAAGAGTTGATGATCATCCCGGTGGGCGCTCCCACTTTCCGCGAAGCTGTGCGCTATGGCGCGGAAGTGTTTCACGCATTGAAAAAAATCATGAGCGACAAAGGCATGAGCATTGCCGTGGGTGACGAAGGCGGCTTTGCGCCCAATGTGCCCAGCCATGAAGCGGCCATCCAAATGATTTTGGACGCCATCGACAAAGCCGGCTACACGGCTGGCGAGCAAATCGTGTTGGGCTTGGACTGCGCAGCCAGTGAGTTTTACAAAGACGGTCTGTACCACTTGAACGGTGAAGGCCTGAAATTGGACGCCGGTCAATGGACCGACATGCTGGCCACTTGGGTCGACAAGTACCCCATCATCAGCATCGAAGACGGCATGGCCGAAGGCGACTGGGATGGTTGGAAAACCCTCACCGACCGCTTGGGTCAAAAGGTGCAATTGGTGGGCGACGATTTGTTCGTCACCAACACCAAAATTTTGCAAGAAGGCATCGACAAAGGCGTGGCCAATTCCATCCTGATCAAGATCAACCAAATTGGCACCTTGACCGAGACTTTCGCCGCCATCGAAATGGCCAAACGCGCCGGTTACACCGCGGTCATCAGCCACCGCTCGGGCGAAACCGAAGACACCACCATCGCTGACATCGCAGTGGGCACCAATGCCGGTCAGATCAAAACCGGCTCACTCAGCCGCAGCGACCGTTTGGCCAAGTACAACCAGCTGTTGCGCATCGAAGAAGACTTGGGCACCGTGGCCTCCTACCCTGGTCGCTCGGCCTTTTACAATCTGAAACCATAAACACTGAACGCGAGCTGTCCCCATGCGTCGTCCTGTCCCCCTGATCCTGCTGAGTCTGCTGCTGATCCTTCAGCTGCAGCTGTGGTTTGGTCGGGGCAGCATCCCCGATGTGTGGCGCTTGCGTCAGCAGCACAACACGCAGTTGCAACTCAACGCCCAAGCCGAGCAAAGCAACGAACGGCTGCGTGCCGAATTGCGCGACTTGCGCGATGGTTTGGAAATGGTGGAAGAGCGGGCGCGGTTTGAAATCGGCATGGTCAAGCCCAACGAAATTTTTGTGCAAATCGCCAAGTAAGCCGTGATGAGCGCTGCCCGCCATGTGGTGTTGATGGGCGCACCCTGGAATGACTGCCAACACCTCTCGCAAGCCTTGCAGGTTGTCCTTCAGCACTTGCAACAAGACGCCACCCTGCACTGCCCTGCCACCCCTGCTGAATTGAACGCCTTGCCCCTGGGTGCACAACACTTGTTGTGGAACCCAGCAGGCGGCTTGGTGTTGGACGATTGGCGCCAAGAACTGCTGCGTTTGCAGCGCAGCTTTCAGGTGCTGCATGGTGAAGGCCCAGAGGCTTTGAAAGCGTGTGTCTACGCTTTGCTGCCGCCTCACTTGGCCCAAGACTGGGCGCGCCAGCCGGTGCTGCCAAGATGGTCCGGTGTGTGTGAAACCTGTGGCGATGCCGACTGCGAGCAGCGCTTGTTCAGTCGTTTATTGCAAGGCTGACGGGCTGGGCGGTGGCGGAGCGGGATGCGCAAACAACTGCGCCGCGTCCACCGCGTCATAGTGGTATTGCTGGCCACAAAAATCACAGCCCACCTCGATGTTCTCGCGTTCGGCCAAGATGCTGTCGGCCTCGACTTGGCCCAAGCTGCGGATCATTTGGCTCACCCGCTCGCGACTGCAACTGCACACAAAACGCGGTGAGGCATCGCCAGGTTGCGGTGTGAAATGCCGCACTTGCTCTTGCCAGAACAAGCGGTGCAACACCTTCTCGGGCGACAAACTCAACAGCTCTTCTGAAGTGAGGCTGTTGGCCAAGATGGCGATGCGGTTGTAGTCTTCGCTTTGGCCAATGCCGTCTTCATCGGCCATGGTTTTGCTGCCACCCAAGTTGCCGATACCACCCATGGGCAAGCGTTGAATCAGCAAGCCTGCAGCCACTTGGTCATTCGCAGCCAACACCAAGGTGGTGTCGAGTTGTTCGCTTTGCAGCATGTAGTGCGCCAGCACATCGCTGAAACGTTTCAAGGGCTGTTTGTGGTCGTCATACAAAGACACCACCCCTTGGTAGGGCTGTTGACCGGGCCGGCGTCCCACCGGGTCCAGGGTGATGGCACAACGCCCCAGGTTGTTTTGGTTGCACATGTCTTCAAACGCCATGTGAGGCGTGACCTCGCCAATGGTCTTGGCGGTGGATCGCAAACACAAATCCGATTGCACTTCCACCACAGCCAACTTCAACGGCCCTTCACCATGCAGTTGCAACACCAGCGCGCCTTCAAACTTGATGTTGGCTTGCATCAACACCGCCGCCGCTGTCATTTCGCCCAGCAAGTGGCGCACAGGTTCGGGGTACGGGCCGGTTTCGAGGTTGTTGGCGCGGCGGCGCAAGATGTCTTGCCAACTGTCGGTCAAGCGCACCAACATGCCGCGCACGGGCAGGCCTTCAAACAAAAACTTGTGCAATTCACTCATAGAGATTCAATCGATTTTTTTCAAGCCTGCTTGGTAGCGTTGGGCATTGTGGATGTAGTGTCGGGCGCTGGCACGCAGGCCTTCAATTTGCGCTGGCGTGAGTTGGCGCACCACCTTGGCGGGGCTGCCCAAAATCATCGAGCCATCGGGAAATTCTTTGCCCTCGGTCACCAACGAGCCCGCACCCACCAAACAGTTTTTTCCGATGCGCACACCGTTGAGCACAATGGCACCAATGCCAATGAGGCTTTCATCCCCAATGGTGCAGCCGTGCAGCATCACCTTGTGACCGACCGTGACATGCTTGCCGACCACCACCGGCATGCCGTTGTCGGCGTGAATGACCGCCAAGTCTTGCACGTTGCTGCCCTCGCCGATGGTGATGGTTTCGGTGTCGCCGCGAATCACGGCATTGAACCAGACGCTGGTGTGCGCGGCCAAGCTGACCGCGCCCATCACATCGGCGCTCTCGGCAATCCAAGCACTGTTGTCGATGTGCGGCATGTGTTCATCAAGTTGGTAAATCGCCATGGTGTTTGCTTTCTAGGGGGCTTTCTACAATTGTAGGGATGGAACTGCGCGCATCTGCTTTGAAGGTCTTGTGCATCAGCGACCCGACCGAGAAGGTGCAGGCGCTGCAATCGCTGTGGGCGATGCACACCAGCTTGCCCTTGGACACGACAGCCGTGTTTGACACCCAAGGCTTGGTGGTGCCCGGTCGCCCCATCAAACCTGTGCTGTGCCCGCCGCACAAGGTGCCCACGCGCTCGGTGCACACCGATGCAGGCTTGGCCGCCATGGTGCATGCCATCTGCCACATCGAGTTCAATGCCATCAATTTGGCGCTGGATGCGATTTGGCGCTACCCCCAACTGCCCCAAGCGTATTACCTCGATTGGTTCAAGGTGGCGCATGAAGAGTCCACACACTTTGTGTTATTGCACGATTTGTTGCAGCACATGGGCCACGTTTATGGCGACTTTGAGGCGCACGATGGTTTGTGGGCCATGTGCGAAAAAACGGCGCACGATGTGCTGGCCCGCATGGCCTTGGTGCCGCGCACCTTGGAGGCACGCGGCTTGGATGCGACACCCCTGATTCAAGCCAAACTGCATCTGTCTAATTCAGCACACGCCATAGCCTTGCAACCCATCTTGGACACCATCTTGCGCGATGAAGTGGGCCATGTGGCGGTCGGCAACCATTGGTTTCGCTGGCTGTGCGCCCAGCAAGGCCTGGACCCTTTGAATCACTATCCCCTTCTGGTGACCAAGCATGCAGCCCCGCGCTTGAAACCGCCCTTCAACAACGAAGCACGTTTGCGTGCGGGCTTCACGCAAGCCGAGATTGATTGGTTGTTGGCGCAACGCGTATGAACCCGCTGGGCTTGGCGCCCACATCATGGTGCACGCCAGACTTCATCCCCGCGGATGATGCTGCGCATGCAGCGACTTCAAGCGTTCACGCGCGACATGGGTGTAGATGGTGGTGGTGGAAATATCGGCATGGCCCAAGAGCATTTGCACAGCCCGCA
>JACCDP011330494.1_pt1 | contig 22053 bp, 21 predicted proteins | sample 7445841 | NCBI WGS metagenome assembly JACCDP01 (sample SAMN15323441, study PRJNA562643) | freshwater metagenome | isolation source: river surface water | place: USA:Blue River Watershed | collected 2017-08-17
CCCCCGCAACACCACCGAGCGCCTCATCGTCCTCGCGAACCCCCGCGCCGCCGGGGGCCGTGCGGGTCGGCAGCGCGACGCGATTCAGCGCGCCGTCGACCGGGCCTTCGCCGAGGCGCGGGTGGTGTGGACCGACGGGCCCGGGCACGCGACCGAGCTCGCGCGCGCGCTGGCGCCGCAGACGGACATCCTGGCGGCGCTCGGCGGCGACGGGACCTGCCACGAGGTCGTGAACGGGCTCTTCGAGGGGGACCGCCCCGTGGCCCCGCGCTGCGTGCTCACCGTGCTGCCGTTCGGAACCGGCGGCGACCTCGTGCGCAGCCTCGAGATCCCCCGGCGCCTCGACGCCGCGCTGTGGAACGCGTCGACCGGCCTCACCCTCCGGTTGGACGTCGGACACGTCGCGCCCGACGACGCACCCGGCCGCGTGTTCATCAACGTCGCGGGCGTCGGTGCCAACGCCGTCGCCGCCGAGCGGGCCAACCGCAGCTCCAAGCGCCTGGGCGGGTTCCTCACGTTCCTCGGGGTGATCCTGCGCACGGCCGCCACCTACGAGGCCCAGCCGGCGCGCTGGACATGGTCGGGGCCCGACGGCGAGGGCGTCCTCGAAGGACGTGTCCTCGCCGCGTTCATCGGCAACGGGCACTGGTGCGGCGGTGGCACCTGGATCGGGCGGGGCGGCTCCATGAACGACGGCCTGCTCGACGTCTCCCTCGTGCGCGACATGCCTCCGCTCGCCATCGCGCGCGCCATTCCCCACCTCTACGACGGCCACCTGGAGAAGGTGGCGGCGGTCACCCGCGCCCGGGTGCGCACCCTGCGTCTCGAGGGCCAGCTTCCGCTGGAGGCGGACGGCGAGACGGGCTTCGGCCATGGACCTGCCACGTTCCGCGTCCTGCCCCGGATTCTCCAGGTTCGCGGCGGATGGCGTACGCCTCCCCGTCCCGACGCCTGATCCGCCACGCGCGTGCGGCACATCACCAGCCGACCGAAACTCTCCACGTTGGCCGTGCTTTTTCGTTGGCATCGGGCCGCGGCTCAGCTACACCGGATGTGTCGGCGGTCCAGCACGACCCCGTGCTGGCTCGCATCGCTCCACCCTTCCGGGAGTTCCCATGAACAAGGCTGACCTCGTCGAAGACCTCCACCGCAAGACCGGCATCCCCAAGGTCAAGGCCCACGAGTACGTCGGGCACATCCTCGAGACGATCCAGGAGGCCCTCGCGCGCGGCGAGAAGGTGACGCTGAGCGACTTCGGCACCTTCCAGGTGTCCCAGCGCAAGGCCTTCATCGGCAACAACCCCGTCACGCGGGAGCGCATCCCCGTATCCGGCCGTCGGATCCCCGTGTTCCGCGGCGGAAAGGGCCTGAAGGAAGCCCTCAACTCGTGACCGACACGCCGACACCGGACAAAGGTGCGAGCGTGCGCCTGCGCTTCGCGGCGGACGCTCGGCTCCCCACGCGCTTCGGCGACTTCCGCGTGCTCGCCTTCGAGTGCGAGGACGACGGCCAGGATTACGGCGTCATCGTGCGCGGCGACGTGGACGGTTTCGAGGACGTCCCGGTGCGCCTGCACTCCGAGTGCTTCACCGGGGACGTGATGGGATCGCTCAAGTGCGACTGTCGCGACCAGCTCGAAGCGGCGCTGACCTACCTCGGCAACGCCGAGCGCGGGGCGATCGTGTACCTCCCGCAGGAGGGCCGGGGCATCGGTCTCGCCAACAAGATCCGTGCCTACGCGCTCCAGGACGAGGGGCTCGACACGGTCGAGGCGAACCTCGCGCTGGGGTTTCCCGACGATCTGCGCCGCTACGACGTCGCCGCGGCGATCGTGCGGGAGCTCGGGATCCGCTCGGTGGCGCTGCTGACGAACAACCCCAACAAGCTCGGCGGACTGCGTCGCGCGGGGCTGGACGTGGTGCGGCACATCCCGTTGAAGATGTCGCCGAACCCCCACAACGCGCGCTACCTCGACACGAAGAAGGCGAAGAGCGGGCACCTGCTGTAAACGGCGACACGTGCTACGCTGCCCGCATGGCACCCGTCCGCCGCCGTCGCGGCCAGGCCACCGTCGAGCTCGCGATGATGCTGCCCATCATCGCGTCCGCGCTGTTCCTCTGCGTGGAGCTGGCGTTCTTCTTCGGCAGCACCAGCTACGTGCAGTACGCGACGTTCGCGGCCGCGCGCGCGCAGCAGGCCGGAGAGGACGCGAGCGCCGTGGGGCGCATGCTCCTGAGCGGCGGGCTGGTCGAGCGGGGCACCCTGCGCGCCTCGGCGAGCGGGGGGACGGTGAGCGTACGCCAGCGATGGGCGTTCGACCTCCCGTTCCTCGCGGCGTTCGGCAACCTCGACTACGAGCTGACCGCCGTCGCGGGCATCGACGAGGAGAAGTACGAGGGCCGCGCCGGCGGGAACGCCGCCCGGTACGCCGACAACCAATGCCGACGCCGGTGCTGACGTGAGCCTGTTCCAGCGCGCGCGCAGGCGGGGTCAGGCGACGATCATCCTCGCGATGTCCGTCCTCGCGATGGTCATCCTCATCGCGATGATGACGAACACCGGCATGCTGGTGAACGACCGCATCCGCATGCAGACGGCCGCGGACCTGGGCACCTACGCCGTCGCGTACTCCCAGGCCGCGTCGCTCAACGACCTGGCCGTCAAGAACCAGAAGATCGCCGACGTCATCAAGGACTGCCGACGCCAGTTGGAGCGCGGGCCCGCCGGCGGGAGCTGGTTCGGCTACCCCTGCGACTGCCGCCCCACCGACCCGGCGGCCAACGCGATCATCAACGGCTGCAAGTCCCGCATCGACGAGGCGATCCTCAACTTCGCGCAGGCCGCCCGCTACGACGAGACGACCGCCCGCGCCGTCGAGGCGGGCTACGCCACGGCCCGGGCCAACTACGCGGGCGTGTCCGCCACGTTCTTCGAGGACATCCAGGGCTCGCCGACCGCGCGCGGCACCTTCAAGACGCGCTGGTCCACGAACGTGATGGGCCAGAGCGGGAACTGGGAGACCATCGCGCCGTACACGCAGGTCACCAACATCTACCTGAACTACTCGGTGATCGTGGAGTGCACGCCGAACTGCGCGCCGCTCCCGTACCCCCTCCCCAGCTGGCCGAAGAGCGTGAAGGGCTGGTTCTACAAGACCACCGACCAGCCGGACGTGTGGGCCGCGGGCCGCGTCGCCGGAACGCCCGCGCGCCGCTACCTCGACGTGGACTTCGAGCCGATCATCAAGGACAAGGGCTACTTCGGCGCCTCGTCGACGAGCGGCACCGACAAGCTCGCCGCCTACGCCGTCGCGAAGCCCTTCGACGGCAGCGTGGGCCCCACCCGCGGGGGCTGGGCGCAGCGCACCGCCAACGTGCCCGGCCCGCGCGGCACGTTCCTGTCGCACGCGATCTGGTACCCGAAGTTCGCGATGTCCCCGACGTACCGCGCCCGCCTCGCCGGCATCCAGGACAAGCTGATCGGCAGCCGCGCCCCCGCGCGCCTGATCCGCGACGACGCAGCGCGCGTCGGCCTCGGCGGATACGACATGAGCAAGTTCAAGCACTGATGCGACCGCCCCCCGCCCGTCCCCGCCGCGCCGGCCAGGCCGCCGTCGAGACGCTGATCGCCATGCCGGTCGGCATCCTCCTGATCGTGGCGCTGTACCAGCTGTGGGGCCTCACGTTCGCGGCGCAGAACTGCCACCTGCGCGCGCGCGAGGCCGTCCTCCACGGCAAGTCCACGTACCTCCGCGGCAAGCGCGCCACGGAGATCACCGGATTCGCGCCGTTTTACGGTCGCAACTACCTCCCGGCCCCATCGAAGACCTTCTACTTCACGATGCGCGCCGAGGACTGGACCATCCCCGGCGTGGGCGACGCCGAGCGCATCCGCTCCACCGCGGTGATCCGCAGCCGCTGAGGATCCTTGGGGCGGGAGGGGCCGCCGCCCCTCCCGCAACGCCCTCCCCGCCGGGCCGAGAGGACCTACCAGCTCCGGCCGAGCCCCACCGCGACGGCGGTCGGGGCGCGCAGCACGTGCGGCCCGAAGGAGACGGCCGCGAAGCCCGCTGCCACGAGCTGCGCGACCTCCTCGGAGTCCCAGCCCCCCTCGGGGCCCACTGCCAGCGCCAACGGCCCCGTCACCGGCGACGTCGGCCCCCCGGACGCGTCCCCGAGCCACCGCGCCCCCACGCCGAGGACGTCCCCGCGCAACGCTTCGACGAGCGAACCCGCCATGTGCACGCTCGGGAGGTCCGCCCGCCCGCATTGGGTCACCGCCGCCTGGAGCACGCGCCCGAGACGCTCGGGGCGCACTGCGCCCGGCGGACTGCGGCGCGCCGGGACGAGCAGGAAGGCCGTCGCGCCCGCCTCCGTGCCGAGCGTCACGGCCTCCTCGACGAGCGCAGGCTTCGGCACGCCGAGCAGCACGACCCGCGCCGGCAACGCGACCCGCGACGCGAGGGAGTCCACGCGCAGCACCGCCAGGTCGCCCTCGACGCCGTCGAGCACCGCGGTTCCGGCCGCACCGGCGCCGTCGACCACCGCCACGCGCTCCCCCCTCGCGAGGCGGATCACCCGCAGGAGGTGGTGGCTTTCGGCGGCCTCGACCCGGACGCACGCGCCGACCGGCGGAAGGGACGGGACGACCACCCGCCGCATGCGCGGTTCAGCCCGCCGCGGGGGGCGTTGCGGGGGGCGGAGCCCCCCGCCCCACCTCCACCTCGGGACCCACGACGATCTCGGTCCAGCCTTCCTCCGTCGCGTCCAGCCACACGGGCCGTCCGGCGTAGGCCGCGCGGACGAGGTCCGCACGGTCCGCGAGGATTCCCGCCATCGCGATGGGCCCGTGCGCGAGGCGACGGATGTGCGGCGCGAGGGCGACGAGCACTTCCGCGAAGAGGTTCGCCACCACGAGATCGTAGGACCCCTCGAGCGCCTCGACCGGCGTGGTGTCGAAGGCGACGTCGAGCCCGTTCTGGGTGCCTGCGTCCCGTGCGGCGCGGACCGCCTCGGGGTCGATGTCGATTCCGCGCGCCACCATGCCGAGCTTCGCGCCCGCCAACGCCAGGATGCCCGACCCGCAGCCGACGTCCAGGAGCGTGGCGCCCGGCGCGGCGTAGCGATCCACCGCACGCAGGCAGGCGCGCGTCGTCGGGTGCTCCCCCGTGCCGAAGGCGTAGCCGGGCTCGATGACGAGCGCCCCGGGCACCTCGTGCCACGGCGCGGCGATCACCAGGCGCTCCGAGACGGCCACGGGCTGAAAGTGCGCCTTCCAGCCGTTCGCCCAGTCCTCCTCCGCCTGCACGTCCCACGCGAGGTCCGCGTGGGCCCAGCCGTCGAGCGCGGCGGCGACGTCGGCCTCGGAGAGCGGCGCTTCGAACCACGCGCGCAGCCGCACCTGCCGCGGCGCGCGCGGCATCGGCCCCTTGTCCCACGGCTGGCGGTACCGGACCTGCACGCCGTCGGGCACGTCCTCCTGCACCCCGACGGTGCCGAGCGCCCGCAAGCGCGCGCTGACGGGCGCCACGGCCGGTCGCGCGAGCGTGACCGAGAGACGATGCCAGGCGGCGCCCATCATTCCCCCGACGGCGCGGGCACGGCGGGCATCGGCGCCCCGGAGCGCGCGGCGGCCAGCACGGCCTGGATCGCGTCACGGCCGCCCTTCACGCGCACCCACTGGTCACCGAAGGCACCCTTGAGGAACACCGCCGGCGTGCCCTGCACCCCGGCGGTCGTCCCGCCGTCGACGTCGCGACGCACGCCGTCCATCGTCGCAGGGTCCGACCAGCAGGTCTCGAAGGCCGCCATGTCCAGCTGGATTTCCTTCGCGAGGAAGCGGATGTCGTCCGGGCGCAGGTACTCCTGGTTCTTGAACATGCGGTGCGACAGGTCGTAGAACGCGTTCTGCCTGCCCGCGCAGTCCGCCGCGGCCGCCGCGGAGCATGCGTTCTCGTGGCGCGTGCCCTCGACGTTGCGGTTGCACAGGCCGCTGATGGGGTAGTGCTTGAACAGCAGCCGGACGTCCTTGTTGTCCGCGAGCACCGAGTCGAGCTCCGCGACCATGAGCGCACAGTGCGGGCACTCGAAGTCCGCCCATTCCACGAGGGTGAACCGCGCGTCCGCCGGCCCGGCGACGGGCTCGGTCCCGTCCAGCTCGATGCGACCGGCCACGGCCTCGACGTAGGCCGCCACGCCGGAGGCACCCGCCCCGCCCGAGGCGGCCCCCGGCGACGACGACGCGCCCGGGTGCGCCACCCCGCCCACGATCACGATGCCCACGCCGACGATCGCGGCCTGCAGGCCGTCCGCGCCGACGGACTCGCGCACCGCCCGGACGAACGGCACCGTGCCGCGGCGGAGCTCCGCGATCGATCCGACGAGCAGCAGACCGTTGAGGAACCACGTCGTCGCGCACAGCACGCAGAGGGCCCCCACGTCCGCGCTCGCCCACGCCAGGAACAGGTCGTAGGCCACGGCGACGCCGGAGAGCGCGGCGAGGAGCGACGGGACGCCGGAGGAGACCCCGCGCGCGTGCCGCACCGCCAGGTACGCCATCGCCGCGAAGTAGCCCGCGCCGATCAACGCGATGGGGACGCCGCCGATCTCGCTCCAGTCGCTGTTGTTGACCTTGTCGCAGTTGATCGTCGCGCTGATGTTGCACGCCGAATCGCCGACCGCCGCCGCGCCGACGGGGACGTGCTGGTCGAACAGGTAGAGCGCCAGCCCCAGCCCCGCGACGGCGGAGAGCACCAGGCCGAGCGGACGTCGCATCGCGACGAGTGCCGCGCAGGCCACCCCGAGGAGGACGAGCCCACCGATCAGCGGAGTGCCGTTGCCGTCGGCGGCCCAGGCGGCGGGTACGAGCATCGAGAGCGCGAGCGGCATGGCTTCTCCTTCCCGCCCGCGCCTATCCCGTCGCCGTCGCGATGACCGCCGCCCGTGACCGTCAGTTGCCGTGCACGTTCCGGTCCATCTCGCGGCGGTCCTGCTTCTCGCGCAGCGTCGCCCGCTTGTCGTGCAGCTTCTTCCCGCGCGCGACGGCGCACTCGAGCTTGACCCACGGCCCCTGGAAGTAGAGCTGCACGGGCACGAGCGTGAGCCCCCGCTCCTTGAGACGCTGCCGGAGTTGCCGGGCCTCGTGCCGATGAAGAAGCAGGGGTCGCGGGCGCAAGGGGTCGTGGTTCGCCGGACCCGCCTGCGGGTAGGGCGGGATGTGGGCCTTCAGGAGCTGCGCGCGCCCGGCCTCGTCGATGGAGATCCACGCGTCCTCGAGGTTGGCCGTGCCACCGCGCAGCGCCTTCACCTCGGTGCCGAGCAGCACCAGGCCGGCCTCCATGCTTTCCTCGAGCTCGTACTCGAAGCCCGCGCGGCGATTTCGACTCACGACGCGCTTGCTGTCCTTCGGTCGTTGCATGCAATGTCCTATCGCGGGCCATCGCGCGGCGGCTGTTCCTAAAACTTCCACCTGTAAAAACATTATGTTAGGCATCATTTCGGGAACCCGGTGGAAATTCGAGGAAAATAGGGCTTGCGGACGCGGCCGGAAACGGTTGGAATGAACGAGAGAGGAGCGTACGCCCGCGCTCCCACCGCCACCGGCGAGGTTCCGGCCGCCCCATGCTCGACGTGCACCTGAACACGCCGCTGACGCTCGATCCGAAGGGACGGATCGCGTTGCCGTCGCGCGTGAAGCAGGCGCTGGAGGCGCACGGACTCAACGGGCTGGTGTGCATCACGCACCGGGATCACCTGCGCATCTACACGCGGGCGGACTTCAAGACCTTCGTCGAGGCGCCGCTCCTGGGGCGCGATTCCTTCGACCCCGTCGTCGAGCGCCAGCAGCGCCTTCGCCTCGGGTTCGCCGTCGAGGTGACGCTGGACTCGCAGGGCCGCTTCGTGCTTCCGGCGAACCTTCGGACGCGCCTGGGCCTGGAGCGCGACATCGTCCTCATCTCGGTCGCGGAGCGGCTGGAACTGTGGAACGCGGAGCGGCTCGAAGCGTGGCTGGCGCGCGCCCTCGACGAGGAGGCCGGCGGTGCATGAGCCCGGCGCGTGGGGGCATGCACCGGTGTTGCGCGACGAGGTGGTGGACCTCCTGGCGCCACGCCCGGGCATCCTCGTCCTCGACGGCACGCTCGGCCGCGGGGGTCACACCGAGCTGTTCCTGGAAGCGGGGGCACGCGTCATCGGGCTCGATCGGGACCCCGACGCGCTCTCGGCCTGCCGCGCGCGACTCGGCACGTGGGTCGATTCGGGCGCCCTGGAGCTGCACCACGCCACGTTCGATTCGGCCGCCGAGGTGGTGGCGGGACGTCCGCTCGACGGCGCGTTCCTCGACCTCGGCGTGTCCAGCCCGCAGCTCGACACGCCCGGACGCGGCTTCTCGTTCCGTCATGACGGCCCGCTCGACATGCGCATGGACCCCACGCGCGGCGAGAGCGCGGCGGAACTGCTCGACCGCCTCGACGAGACCGGGATCGCCGACGTGCTGTGGCGATACGGCGAGGAGCGGATGTCCCGCCGGGTCGCGCGCATGATCGTCGACGCCCGCCCGCTCCGCAGCACCGGCGCCCTCGCGACGATCTGTGCGCGCGCGCTCCCGCACGAGCGGCGCATCCATCCCGCGACGCGGACGTTCCAGGCGCTCCGTATCGCCGTCAACGACGAACTCGGCCAGCTCGAGCGCGCGCTGGAACGGCTCCCCGAATGCCTCGCCCCGGGCGGTCGGCTCGCGATCCTGAGCTTCCACTCGCTGGAGGATCGCATGGTGAAGCAGCGCTTCCGCAGCCTCGCCGGTGAGGACGGACCGCGCGACCTCCACGGGCACCCGGTCGTGCCGCCACGCCATCGCCTCGTCGAGCGGCGCGCCCGCAAGGGCGAGGACCTCGATCCGAACCCACGGGCCCGCTCGGCCCGCCTGCGCGTGCTGGAGCGCCTGACATGAACCCGATCTCCGTCGCGGTCGCCCGCGTCTCGAGCCATGCGCGGAACCAGGTGGCCCTGGTGCGCGACACCGTCCCCACGGCCGACGACCCAAACTCCATCGTCCTCGTCCGTGCCGGCCACGCCGCGATCCTGGTGCTGGTGACGATGTTCCTGACCATCTGGATGCGCCTCGACAGCCGCGACGCGGCCCGCGAGCTCCAGATCGCCCGCGACCAGCTCGCCGCGGCCCGCCAGGAGCAGCGCCAGCTGCTGGTCGAGCGGGCGATGCTCCGCGACCCGGCACGCCTGCGTGAGGTCGCCCGCGGCATGGGCTTGACGCCCCCGCGCGCCGTCATCCACGTCGGCCCCTCCGACGTCGCCCTGCCGGCGGTGTCCGAGGACGGCGAGGGAACGCCATGAGCGATCGCACGACCCGCGCCCGCCCGAGTCGCCCCGCACGGGACGCCGCGCGCCGCGCCGCCGATCCCGGCGGGTGGTGGCCCGCGGGCCGCAGGGATTCCGAGGAGGCGGAGCAACGCCAGCTGCTCGAAGGCCATGGGCGTTCCAACCTCCTCTTCGGATTGCTCGGCGTGTCGTTGGCCGTGCTGGCCGGGCGCGCGGGCTGGGTCATGCTCGTCCCGAACGAGCAGCTCGAACTCGGCGCGCAGCGTCAGTTCGAGGTCCCCGAGGAGCACCACGGCGACCGTGGCGACATCACGGACCGCAACGGGCGCGTGCTCGCCACGACCGTGCGGCTGCCGGCGCTCTACGCGGACCCCAATCACATGCCGCCGGAGCAGGTGGATCGCTGGGCCCCGGAGATCGCAGCCCTCATCGGGAAGGACGAGGCATGGGTGCGGGCGAAGCTCACCCGCGCGCCGCCCCCGCCAGACCGGGAAGGAAAGGTGTACGCCGCACGCGTCCGCCTGGCGCAGGCGCTCGAGCCCACGGCGACCCAGGCGTTCATGCAGCGCCACCGCGACGCCGTCGACGCCTACTGGAAGGCACGCAAGGCCGTGCCCGACTTCCTCTGGCTTTGGACGGAGGACGAGGCGCTGCGCGTGTACCCCGCGCGGGAGATGGCGAGCCCGCTGATCGGATTCGTCGACGCGTCCGAGGACGGCGCGAGCGGACTGGAGCGCGTGCTCGACCACGACCTGCGCGGCGAGCGTTTCCGCAAGATCGTCCAGCAGGACCGCCACGGACGCAACATCGGCGGAGGGGCGAGCGAGGACCGCCTCGCGCGCGACGGCCACACCATCCAGCTGACGATCGACGCCGCGATCCAGCACGCGACGGAGCAGGCGCTCGCGCACGCCATCGCTGCCAGCCAGCCGAAGGCCGCCATGGCGGTCGTATCGGATGTCCGCACCGGCGCGATCCTCGCGATGGCGAACTGGCCGGCGGGAAATCCGAACGACAACGCGGACCGCGCGGACCCCGAGCTGTTCAAGAACCACGCGGCGATGGACCAGATCGAGCCCGGCTCGGTCATCAAGCCCTTCGTCGTGGCAGCAGCGCTCCAGGAGAAGCTGACGACGCCCGGGGAGCCGATCGACTGCCACCTGGGACGCTACGCGATCGGCCCGAACACGATCAAGGATGACCACAAAAAGGGCGTCATTCCGGTCTCCGACGTCATCAAGTACTCGAGCAACATCGGCACGGCGATCCTCGCGATGCGCGTGGGCGCTCCGCGCGTGACCCGCTACCTCACGGACTTCGGCTTCGCGCGCAGCACCGGACTCGGGCTGCCCGGCGAGGTCAACGGCACCCTGCGCGGCGACAACATGCGCCCCATCGAGCTCGCCACCACCGCCTTCGGCCAGGGCATGACCGCCTCCGGCGTCCAGCTCGCGGCAGCCATGTCGTCCCTCGCGAACGGCGGCCTGCGCATGCAGCCCTACCTCGTCGACGCGGTGGTCGAGAGCGGCGTCGCGACCCGACGTCCGCCGCGGCAGGATCGCCAGGTGGTGAGCGAGGACGTGGCGCGGCAGGTCGCGTTGATGCTCGAGGGCGTCGTGATCGACGGGACCGGGACCGCCGCCGCCGTCAAGGGCTACCGCGTCGGCGGAAAGACCGGCACGGCCCAGAAGGCGGGGCCAGGCGGCTACACCGCCGACCGCGTGTCCTCGTTCGTGGGCTTCCTGCCGATCGACCGGCCCGAGGTGACGGTCGCGGTGTCCGTCGACTCGCCGTCGGTCGGGTCGAAGTACGGCGGCCTCGTGTCAGGCCCCGTCTTCGCCGAGATCGGCGCGTTCGCGATGACGTACTTCGGCATCCCCGCCGACCTTGGCCTCGCGCCGCCGAAGGAAGGCCCCGCGACCGCGACCGAGCCGGGGACGTCGACCCTCGATCCGGTCACGGTGCGGGCCGCCGACGCCGCGTGGCGCATGCCGGACCTCACGGGGCGCAGCATGCGGGACGCGCTCGCCGCGCTCGCGGCGACCGGGGCGTCCGTCGACGTGAAGGGCACCGGCCGGGTCACCGCCCAGACTCCGGAGCCCGGCGGCGCGATCGGGCCCGGCACCACCGTCCAGCTCACGTTCCAGTAGACCGCTCTTTCGATCCCCAACCCTGCAGGGCGGGCCCCGTCTCCGGTGGACCCCGCGATCCCTCCTGGGATCGTGCGGAACGCACCGTACGGAAGCCCCTCCCACCCGGGCGTGTCCTCCGCCCCCGGGGGCCGCATCGACCCCGCCGCCCCCGACGCCCTGGCTCGTACGCCGTCCGCGCCACCCGCTGAGTTCGTACCTCGTCGCGCTGAAACGACGGACCCGCCCTGCAGCCCTCCCCCTCGCCGCCCGACCCCGCCATGCTGCTCTCCGACCTCCTGCTGCGCCTCGATGGCGCCCACGTGCGCGGCGAAACGCGGCGCGTCGTCGCGCGCGTGACCGACCGGGACGACCAGGTCGGCACGGACGGCGTGTTCGTCGCCGTCCGGGGCGCGCGCGTCGACGGCCATGATCGCGTGACGGGACTCCCCCATGCCGCGGCCGTGGTCGTGGACCGGCCCGTCTCCGCGCCGCCCGGGGTGACCGTCGTGGAGGTGGGCGACACCCGACGCGCCCTCGCGACCCTGGCGGCCGCGTTCCACGGCGACCCCGGCGCGGACCTGCCCGTCGTCGCCGTCACCGGCACCAACGGCAAGACGAGCACCACCTTCCTCCTCGCCGCGATGGCGGAGGCGGCCGGCCTCTCCGCCGGCATCGTCGGCACCACCGGCCACTTCATCGGCGGCACCCGCGTCCCGACGGCCCACACCACGCCGGACGCCGTCACCACGCAGGCACTCCTCGCGCGGATGCGGGACGCACGCGTGGGACTCGTCGCGATGGAGGCAAGCAGCATCGGACTCGCGGCGCACCGCTGCGACGCCATCCCGTTCCGCGCCGCGATCTTCACGAACCTGACGCGCGATCATCTCGACGTCCACGGCACCATGGACGCCTACGCCGACGCGAAGGCGCGCCTCTTCCACGCGCTCCTGCCCGACGACGCCACCGCTGTCCTCAACGTCGCCGACCCCGCGGCCGCGCGCATGCGTCCGCCACGCGCCCGCACCTGGGAGGTCCATGGGGCCCACCTTCGCGCGGACGACCTGCGCGTGGACCGCCACGGCTGCCACGCACGCTGGGTGACGCCCGCCGGCACCTTCGACGCGACGCTGCCGCTGCTCGGTCGCCACAACGTCGACAACGCGCTCGGCGCGCTCGGCGGCGCGCTCGCGGCCGGCGTACCGCTCGATGCCTGCGCCGCAGGCCTCCGCGCGATCCGCCACATTCCGGGGCGCCTGCAGGCGGTGCCGAACGACCGCGACCTCACCGTCCTCGTGGACTACGCCCACACGGATGACGCGCTGGCGCGTGTGCTCGGGGAGCTCCGCGCGCTCGACCCGGCGCGCATCCTGACCGTCTTTGGCTGCGGGGGCGATCGCGACCGTGGCAAGCGCCCGCTGATGGGCCGCGCCGCCGCCGTCGGCAGCGACATGGTGTTCGTGACGTCCGACAACCCGCGCAGCGAGGACCCTTCCGTCATCATCGCGGACATCCTCGCGGGGATCGGGGATGCGCCGTGCGTGGTGGAACCGGACCGTCGCGCGGCGATCGCAGCGGCCGTGCGCGCCGCACGCCCCGGCGACATCGTCCTCCTGGCCGGGAAGGGCCACGAGACGACCCAGTCCATCGGCCCCGACGTGTTCCCGTTCGACGATGCGGCCGTGGCCGCCGAGGTGCTCGCATGAAGTTCACCGCCCAGGCGATCGCGACGGCCACCGGGGGGGCGTTGCGGGGGGGCGGCGCCCCCCCGCCCCAGGAAGCCGGTGCCATCGTGACCGATTCGCGGACCGTCCGCGCCCCGGACTGGTTCGTGGCGCTCGTCGGCGAGAAGCACGATGCCCACGCGTTCCTCGAGGACGTGGCGCGCCAGGGATGCGGTGGCGCGGTTGCGACGCGCGTGCCCGCGGGCTGGACGCTGCCGTGGGTGGAGGTGCCGGACACGCTCGTCGCGCTCCAGGACCTCGGCCGCGCGGTCCGGGCCGGCTTCGGCGGGCCCGTCGTGGGGATCACCGGCAGCGCCGGAAAGACGACGACGCGGGTGATGGTCGCGGAGCTGCTCGCCGCGCTCGGAGGCGTCCACCACACCCGCGGGAACCTCAACAACCACGTGGGCGTGCCGCTGACGCTGCTCGCCTTCGCGCCACCGGCCGCGTCGATGGTGCTCGAGATGGGCATGAGCCACCCCGGCGAGATCGCGCTCCTGGCGGACATCGGCCGACCGACGGTGCGCCTCGTGACGAACGTCGGCGCCGCGCACGTCGAGGGGTGCGGCAGCCTCGCGGGGGTCGCGGCGGCCAAGCAGGAGCTCTTCGACAGCGCGCGCCCGGGGGACGTGTGCTGCGTGAACCTCGACGACCCGTTCGTCTCCGCGATGCCGCTCCCCGCGGGAACGCGGCGCGTGGGCTGGGGCCGTCACCCTGACGCCACCGTGCGTCTCGTCGACGCGGAGGTCGACGGGGTCGCGCTCACGACGCGCCTGCACGTGCGCACCCCCGACGGCGACGTCCGGGCGACGCTCCCGGTCCCCGGCCTGCACCTCGCGCACAACGCGACCGCCGCCATCGCGATCGCCCATACGCTCGGCGTCCCCGTCGAGACGATGGGGCCGGCGCTGGCGCGCTACGCCCCGGAGGGCATGCGGAACCGGGTGACGCTCCTGGGCGGCCACCGGGTCATCGACGACGCGTACAACGCCAACCCCACGAGCATGGACGCCGCGCTGCGGCTGCTCGCCAGCCTCCCGGGGCCCCGCGTCGCCGTGCTCGGCGACATGCTGGAGCTCGGCGCGGTGGAGGCGGAGTCCCACCGGGAGGTGCTGGCGTGCGCAGTGTCCCTCGGCCTCGACGCGGTCCACGTCGCGGGGCCGCGCATGACCGCCGCCGCGGACGCCTTCCCGGACGTGCGGGCCCACGCGGACCCGGAGGCCCTCGCGGACGCCCTGCTTCCTTCCCTCGCACCCTCGACGGCGATCCTCGTCAAGGGTAGTCGCGGTGCGCGCATGGAGCGCGTGACCGACCGCCTCCGCGGAGCCCCCTGATGCTCGTCCACCTGCTCTCTCCGCTCGGCGGCGCCTTCAACGTCGTGCGCTACATCACCTTCCGCACGGCGTGCGCGATGGTGACCGCGCTGGTGTTCTGCTACCTCGTCTACCCGCCGTTCATCGCGTGGCTGCGACGCCGGAAGATGGAGCAGGCGATCCGGGCCGACGGCCCGCAGGCGCACCTCGAGACGAAGGTGGGCACGCCCACGATGGGCGGTCTGGTGATGCTCGCGGGCGTCGCGGTCGCGACGCTGTTGTGGGCGCGACTCGACGCTCCGCTCGTCGGCCTCACCCTCCTCGTGACGCTCGGCTACGGCGCGATCGGCGCCTACGACGACTGGAAGAAGATCAACGAGCGCAAGGCCGACGGCCTCGCGGGACGTTGGAAGCTCGCGTGGCAGACGGCGATCGCCGGCGGCGCGCTCGGCATCGCGCACCTGACCGGCCTGATGGACAGCAAGCTCCACGTGCCGTTCTACAAGCACCCGGTCTTCGACTTCGCGGAGCTGTGGACGGGGGCTCCGGACGGCCTCGGGTGGCTCTATGTCCTCTTCGGCGTGTTCGTGTGCGTCGGCGCGAGCAACGCGGTCAACCTGACCGACGGCCTCGACGGCCTCGCGATCGGCTCGACGATCACCAGCTCGGCGACGTTCGGGGTGCTCGCGTACGTCGCGGGGCACGCGGAGGTCGCGGCGTACCTGCGCATCCCGCACGTTCCGGGCGCCGGAGAGCTCGCGATCGTGGCGCTCGCCATCGTCGGGGCCGGGCTCGGCTTCCTGTGGTTCAACTGCTACCCGGCGCAGGTGTTCATGGGCGACACCGGCAGCCTCGCGCTGGGTGGGGCGCTCGGGATGCTCGCGGTCGTCACGAAGCACGAGTTCCTCCTCGCGCTCGTCGGCGGGATCTTCGTGATGGAGGCGCTCTCCGTCATGATCCAGGTCGCCTGGTTCAAGCGCACCGGCAAGCGGTTCTTCAAGATGGCGCCGATCCACCACCACTTCGAGAAGGAAGGCTGGAGCGAGCCCAAGATCATCGTGCGCTTCTGGATCATCTCGGTCCTGCTCGCGCTGGTCGCCCTCTCCACGCTGAAGCTGCGCTGACGTGACGCGACCGCTCGCCGGCTCCAGGGTGCTCGTGGTGGGGATGGCCCGCTCCGGCCAGTCCGCCGCGCGGCTCGCCGTGGCGCTCGGCGCCCGCGTGACGTGCACGGACCTGCGCCCCGACGCGCCGACGGTTCCGGGCACCGAGGCGGTGTACGGGGGCCACCGTCGCCAGGATTTCCTCGACGCGGACCTCGTCGTGGTGAGCCCCGGCGTACCGGCGGCGCAGCCGGACGTGGCGGCGGCGATCGCGGCCGGACGCACCGTGCTCGGCGAGCTGGCGTTCGCCGCCCTGCACCTCGACGTGCCGATGCTCGCGGTGACCGGCACGAACGGAAAGAGCACGACGACCCACCTGCTCGGGCAGGTGCTCGCGGCGGCCGGACGGAGGCCGTTCGTCGGCGGCAACCTCGGACGGCCGCTCAGCGAGGCGGTCGGCACCGACTGCGACATCGTCGCGGTCGAGGTTTCCAGCTACCAGATGGAGCTTCCCGGCCGGTTCCGGCCCCACGCCGCCGCCATCCTGAACCTCACGCCCGACCACCTCGAGCGCCACGGGACCATGGAGGCCTACGCGGCGCACAAGTGCCGCGTGTTCGCCCAGATGGGCCCCGGCGACTCCGCCGTCCTCCCCGACGGCGACCCGCTGCTGCGACGTCTCGCCGACGGGCTCCCGGGACGTCGGTGGTTCCTGGGCGGGGCGCCGGGCGTCGAGGTCATCGCGAACCGTCTGCGCTTCACGACCTGGGGCGACAGCACGCCCGGCACGGGCGCGTCGCCCGCGGCCCCCGCGACGCTGCACCTCGGGTTGGACGCGTTCACGCCACCTGGTCTGCACAACCGCGAGAACCTCGCGGCGGCGACGCTCCTCGCGTGGGTCGGGGCCGGCGTGGACCCGGGCGGCATCGACGTCGCGGCGCTGCGCGGCCTGCCGCACCGCATGGAGACGGTGGGCGAGCGCGGCGGCGTGCGGTGGATCAACGACTCGAAGGCGACGAACGTCGACAGCACGCTCGTGGCGCTCGCGAGCGTCGATCTGCCGCGCACGTGGGTCCTGCTGGGCGGACAGGCGAAGGCCGGATCCCCGTGGGGAACCCTGGCGGCGCACCTGCATCGCGCGGCGGGCGTGGTCTGCTTCGGCGCGAGCGGTCCGACCCTCGCGGAAGCGCTGGCGGCCGAAGGCGTCGCCACCCGCACGGCCCCCGGCATGGCCGAGGCGATGGACCTGTGCGCCACGCACGCGCGGCCCGGGGACACGGTGCTGCTCTCGCCTGCCTGCGCATCCTTCGACGCCTTCCGCGACTTCGAGCACCGCGGCGACACCTTCCGCACCCTCCTTTCCGAGCGCAACGCATGAACCGACGCCAGCCCGACCTCGTCCTCCTCATCATCGTCGTGCTGCTCTGCCTGTTCGGCCTCACGATGGTGTTCTCGGCCGCCGGCTACGAGGACGCCGCACGCAGCGGCAACATCTTCGCGAAGTCCTCCAAGCAGCTCGTCGCCATCGGGATGGGCGCCGCGTTCGCGCTCTGGCTCCTGCGCCAGACGACGGAGGAGCTACGGTCCATGACGCCGTACATCTTCCTCGGCAACCTCGCGCTGCTCGCCGCCGTGCCGTTCCTCGGCAGCGAGACGAAGGGCGCGACGCGGTGGATCGAGCTCGGCTTCATCAAGTACCAGCCGGTGGAGATGATGAAGGTCGCGGTGGCGCTGGGCACGGCGTGGTGGCTCGACCGCGTGCGCACGCGACTCGACGACTGGCGCGCGCTGCTGCCCGGGGTCGGCATCCTCGCCGTGGTGTTCTTCTTCACCATGCTTCAGCCGGACTTCGGCTCCACCGTCGTCATGGTCGTCGCGGTGGCGCTGACGACGTGGGTCGCCGGCCTGCGGCACCGCGACTTCATCGGGCTCGTCGTCGTCGTCGTGGCGCTCGGCACCCTCGCCGTCGTGACCTCCGAGTACCGGCGCGCCCGCATCAGCGCGATGTTCAACCCGCTCGCCGACTGCCACGGCAAGGCGCTCCAGGTGTGCCAGTCGCTCTTCGCGCTCCACCGCGGCGGCCTCGAGGGACGCGGACTCGGCCAGGCGAGCGCGAAGCTCTACTACCTGCCCGAGGCCCACAACGACTTCATCCTCGCGATCGTGGGGGAGGAGCTCGGCATCGGCGGCGTGCTGGCGCTGCTCGCGCTCCTCGGCGCGCTGAGCTGGCGGGCCTGGCACGTGGCCCGCGGGGCGACCACGTACTTCGGCTTCCTCACGGCCACCGCCATCGCGCTCACGACGGCCGGACAGGCGCTGTTCAATGTCGCCGTCGCGCTCGGGTGGGCGCCGACGAAGGGGCTCGTGCTCCCCTTCGTGAGCTACGGCGCAAGCGCCATGGTCGCCAACATCTTCGCGATGGGCGTATTGCTCTCGGTGTCCGCCGAGGGCCCTCGGACGGCCCCCGACGGCGTGACGCGGACCGCTGACGCGCCGGCGGGGGCCTGACATGTTTCGCGGAAAGTTCGGACGCGTCCATTTCGTCGGCATCGGCGGCAGCGGCATGTCGGGGATCGCCGAGGTGCTGCTCACGATGGGCTACGCGGTCTCGGGGTCCGACCAGAAGGAGGGCGCCGTCGTCGCACGGCTGCGCACGCTCGGCGGACGGATCGACATCGGTCACCGGGCGGAGCACGTCGCGGGGGTCGACGTCGTCGTGCGCTCCACGGCGATCCCGGATCACAACCCGGAGATCGTCGCCGCCATGGCCGCGAAGATCCCGGTGATCCCGCGCGCGGAGATGCTCGCGGAGCTCATGCGCATGAAGTACGGCCTCGCGGTCGCGGGGACGCACGGCAAGACCACGACGACCAGCATGCTCGCGACGTGCCTGCACCGCGCGAACCTGGACCCGACCGTCGTCATCGGCGGGCGCCTCGACGCCTTCGGCAGCAGCGCGCGCCTCGGTCGCGGCGACTACCTCGTCGCGGAGGCCGACGAATCCGACGGCAGCTTCCTGCTCCTGCATCCGACGGTGGCGGTCATCACCAACGTCGACCCCGAGCACATGGAGCATTGGAAGAGCTTCGACGCCCTCGTGGACGGATTCGTGAGCTTCGCGAACCGCGTTCCGTTCTACGGCTTCTCCGTCGTCTGCCTCGACCACCCGGTCGTGCAGAAGATGATGCCGCGCCTGCGCCGACGCGTGATCTCCTACGGCCTGGAACAGCAGGCGGAGGTGCGTGCGGACCGGATCCGCCAGGAAGGGCGCACCGTGGCGTTCCGGACGTGGCGGCGGGACGAGGCGCTCGGCGAGCTGCGGCTGGCGGTCCCGGGCCGCCACAACGTGCGCAACGCGCTCGCGGCGACCGCCGTGGCGCTGGAACTCGACATCCCGTTCGCGCGCATCCAGGAGGCGCTCGAGGGCTTCGGCGGCGTCGACCGTCGGTTCTCGGAGCGCGCCGATGTTGGCGGCGTGCTGATCATCGACGACTACGGGCACCACCCGGTCGAGATCCGCGCCACCCTCGGCGCGGCCGCGGAGGGCTACGAGGGGCGCCGCATCGTCGCGGTGTTCCAACCGCACCGTTACAGCCGCGTGCACGACCTCCACGACGAGTTTTGCGCGGCCTTCAACGCCGCGTCCCACGTCGTCGTGTGCCCCGTGTACGCCGCCGGCGAGGCCCCCCTCGACGGGGTCCACGCGGAGAGCCTGGCGCGCGGGATGTCGGCGCAGGGCCACCGCTCGGTGCACGTGGTCGATCACCTCGACGCCGCGACCGAGCACCTCGCGGGGTTCTGCCGCCCCGGCGACATCGTCGTCACGCTGGGCGCAGGCGACGTGAACCGCGTGTGCGACGCGCTCGCACGCCGCCTCGGGACCCCGGTGTGACTCCGTCCGCGCACGGGACCGCGACTGGGGCGGAGGGGGGCCCGCCCCCCTCCGCAACGCCTCCCCCGGGCGCGACCGTCGACCGCTGGGAGGAGCCGCTCGCGCGGCACCTCGCGCTTCGGGCCACGACGCAGACCGCTGAGCGCTGGGTCGAAGTCCCCGACGAGACCGCGCTCGTCGCGCTCATCCGCGCCGCGCGCGCCGCCGGCACGCCGGTGCGGGTCCTCCCGCCGTTCTGCGACGCCCTTCCGCCCGAGTCCGGGATGACCGGCATCGTCGTGCGCCTGGGCAGCGGCTTCGAGACGATCGAAGCCTGCCCCGAGGGGCTCCGGGTGGGCGCGAGCGTCCCGCTCGCGCGACTGGCGACCCGCGCGGGGTTCCAGGCCCTCCGCGGTGCCCCGGGCGTCGTGGCGGACGCCATCGACGAGGGCTGGCTCGCACCCGCCGTGGTCCGCACGCGGCGCTTCCGCAGCCGCGGCATCGAGGAGGTCGACGGCGCACCGCCGTTCGACGCGAAGGCCATCGTGACCGGCGCGGTCCTGGCGCCGCCCACGGGCACGCTCGCGCTCCCGCGCGCAGGCCAGGCGCTCCTGCCGCCCAAGCGGCGGGACCTCGGGGCGGTGCTCGCCCGACTCGGGCTCGCCGGCCTGCGTCTCGGCGACGCGATGCTCGCGGAGGACGACCCGCGCGTGCTCGTCAACCGGGGGACGGCCACCCCCCGCCAGCTGCGCCTGCTCCTGCAGGCCGTCCGCGAGAGGATCCACGTCGCCACGGGGCTGGAGGTGCAGGAGCGCCTCGTGCCACCCGGGCGAGGAGGCAAGGTGTAGGCATGGACAAGTCCCGTACGGTCGTCGGCGTGCTGCAGGGGGGAATCTCGCCCGAGCGCCCGATCTCGCTGAAGTCCGGCGCCGCGGTGTCGCAGGCGCTCCGGGAGCGTGGCTGGAACGTCGTCACCCTCGACGTGGACGCCGACCTGCCCGCGCAACTGCGTGCGCACGGCGTGACCGTCGCGTGGCTCGCGCTGCACGGCCCGCTCGGCGAGGACGGGTGCGTGCAGGGCCTCTGCGAGGTCATGCGCATCCCCTACACGGGCTCCTCGGTGCTCGGAAGCGCCGTGGCGATGGACAAGATCGCCACCAAGCGCATGCTGCGCGGCGAGGCCGCCCTGCACCTGCCCGAGGACCGCACCTGGCGGGTCGGGGAGCCGTTCCCCGACGACATGCGCTACCCCGTCATGGCGAAGACCCCGGCCGGTGGCAGCACCCTCGGCATCCGTCGCTGCGCGGACGCGACCGAGCTCCGCGAGGCGCTGGAGCACTGCGCGGCGTTCGGGGACGTCGTCCTCCTCGAACAGTTCGTCGCCGGCGAGGAGATCACCGTGGCGGTGCTCGACGGCCAGGCGCTGCCCGTCGTCTCCATCCAACCGGAGGCCGGCTGGTTCGACTTCGACGCGAAGTACACGAAGGGTCGCACCCGCTACGTCGTGCCGGCGCCGATCCCGGAGGCCACGGCACACGCCGCCCGAACGGGCGCCGCGCGCGCCTACGCGTGCCTCGGCTTGTCCGGGGTCGCCCGTGCGGACTTCATCGTCGACGCCGAGGGCACACCGTGGTTCCTCGAGATCAACACGCTGCCCGGCATGACGGCGACCTCCCTCTCCCCCATGGCCGCAGGCCAGATCGGGATGGACTTCGCGGACCTCGTCGAGGCGATCCTGCGCGGCGCGCGTCTCCACGTGCTGCCGGCCGTGGGCGTGAACGTCGCGACGGGGTGACACACGCCCGAAGGGGGCTTGCCAACCCCGCTGGCGTCCAGTAGACCTCCGACATCGTGCTGCGAGCCCTCCGAACGTCGTTGACCGTGGCGGCCACCGTGTCCCTCGTCCTGGGGGCCGCGTGGGGTCTGTACGGCTCCTCGCAGGTGCGTTTCTCCACGCTTCGCCTCGTCGGCAACCAGCGCGTGTCCGAGGCGGCGGTGCGTCACCTCGCGAGCCTCGAGCCCGGCGAGCCGCTCGTCGCGCTCGACCTCGACGGGGCCGTGCGGAACCTGCAGCGTCACCCGTGGATCGCGGAAGCATCCGCCCGACGCGCGTTCCCGGACACCGTCGTGCTCCAGGTGCGTGAACGCCAGGTGCGCGCCGTGCTCGCGTCGGACGGGTTCTGGCTCGTCGATCGCGACGGGACCGTGTTCCACCGCGCGTCGACGGACGATCTAGACCACCCGCTGATCACCGGAATGCCCGGGGAATGGCTGCACGCGCAGCCCGAGCTCGCGCGCCGCGTGGTCGGGGAGGCCCTCCGCAGCCTCGACGCCGCGGAAACCATCGCAGGTATTCCCGGAACCGACATTTCCGAGGTGCGCTTCGGCACCCGTTCGGGATATACTCTGGCACTGCGAAACGGCGGCGAGATCCTCCTCGGCTTCCGCCCACCGCCCGACTCGCTCGGGCAACTTGCCCTCCTCGCGCAGAACGGTGTCCGGACCGCCGAACCGCCGCTCCGGATTGACCTGGGTTCCCCCTCCCCGGCCATCGTGACCCCCCCCCTTTCCGCCCCAC
>JACCDP010911202.1_pt1 | contig 22052 bp, 19 predicted proteins | sample 7445841 | NCBI WGS metagenome assembly JACCDP01 (sample SAMN15323441, study PRJNA562643) | freshwater metagenome | isolation source: river surface water | place: USA:Blue River Watershed | collected 2017-08-17
CCGGAGCCTTGCGGCTCGGCTGATTTCAAGTCAGCTGCAATCGACCACTCTGCCACCTCTCCGTAAGCGGGATTCAACGGCGGCTGGGGTCTTCCCTCAAGCGGATTCGGTGCCTTCCCCTTGGGCGTTCTCCTGATTTCCCACGCGCCGTCGTTTCGCCGTGGATGCGCGCATGAGCACCTGCGCCCGCGTCGAGGAGATCGACGGCCCTTACGGTCCCTTCGCCATCGGCGAACGCGCCATCCAACGCCTCTGGGCCTCGGGCGAAGTCCGCGGCCCGATGGCCGCCGCTTCCGGCGCGACGATCGAGATCGTCCACCCGGGCGACTGGAACCGCGGCGCAGGTCCCGATTTCCTGGGCGCGGAGATCCTGGTCGACGGCCGTCGTCTCCGCGGGGACATCGAGATCCATCTGCGCTGCTCCGACTGGCACGCCCACGGCCATGACCGCGATCCGCACTTCGGCGGCGTGATCCTGCACGCGGTGCTGCTGCCGGGCACGAAGGACGTCTCCACGCTCGCCGGCCATCGCCCGGAGACGGTGGTGCTCCTGCCCTACCTGCCCCGCGACCTCGAGGACCTCGCCGAGGAAGACGCGCTCCTGGAACTCCGCGGCCGCTCCGGCGACGTCGCCCGCCGCGTGCTCGAGGCGGAACCGAACCTCTCGCTGGGCCTGAAGCGCCGCGCGCTCGAACGCTTCCGCAACAAGACCAAGCACGCCCGCGTACGCATCAAGGATGCGGGCTGGGACGCCGCGTGCCATGAGCTCTTCGTGGAATCCCTCGGCCTCGGCGGCAACCGCGCCCCGATGTCCGAACTGGCCCGCAGCCACTCGCCCGAGCAGATGCTCGTCCTCGGCATCGACGCCCTCTACATGGAGAAGTGCGGGCGTTGGCGCCTGCGCGGCCTGCGCCCGGCCGGTCACCCGCATCGCCGGCTCGCCCAGTACCTGGAGCTCTGCCGACGCCGGCCCGCCTGGCGGGCCGACCTCCGCGACTGGGCCGTCGCCCTGCCCTCCTCGCCGCTCGTCTCCGCCCGCCGCCGGCTGATCGACGAGGTCTTCGCCTGCCTGCTCTCCGACGGCCGCGCCGACACGCTCTGCGTCAACGCGCTGCTCCCGCTGCTGCAGGATCCGCGGCATACGCTCGACCGCAGCTGGCTGGATTGGCCGCCCGGACATCACCCCGAAGACATCCATGAGGCGCGGGCTTTGCTCGGGCTCACCGGCTCCGCCCGGAACTGGGAAGTCCAAGGCATCCTCGACGTCCTGCGTCGCTCGATGGCCGGCACCACGCCGACCGCGCCGGCTTAGGCCATCATCTTCCGCGCCTTCTCGAGCGAGACGGCCAGGCGGTCGACTTCCTCGAAGGTGTTATAGAACGCGAACGAGGCGCGGGCAGTGCCGCTGAGGCCGTAATGCTTCATCAGCGGCATGCAGCAGTGGTGGCCGGTGCGGATGGCGATGCCGTCCGCGTCGAGCAGCGTGCCGACGTCGTGCGGGTGGCCGCCTTCGAGGTTGAAGGAGATCACGGCGACCTTCTCGGGCGCTTCGCCCACGATGGTGAGTCCCTTGATGGCCTTGAGACGCTCGGTCGCGGCGGCGAGCAAAGCCTGCTCGTGCGCATGGGCGGCGGCCTGGATGGGCATGACGTATTCCAGGGCGACGCCGAGGGCGATGGCTCCGGAGATGTCGGGCGTGCCGGCCTCGAAACGCTCGGGGGCCGCGCGATAGGTGGTGCCGGCGAAGTCGACCTTGCTGATCATGTCGCCGCCGAACTGGTAGGGCGGCAACGCGTCGAGCAGCTCGGGGCGGCCCCAGAGCACGCCGATGCCGGTCGGTCCGAAGGTCTTGTGGCCGGAGAAGGCGTAGAAGTCGCAACCGAGCGCCGGGACGTCGACCCGGAAGTGGGCGGCGGCCTGGCAACCGTCGATGAGCACCACGGCGCCGGCGGCCTTGGCCAGGCGCGTCATCTCCGCGGCGGGATTGACGGTGCCGAGGGCGTTGGAGACGTGCGCGAAGGCGACGAGCTTGGTGCGGGCGGAAAGCAGGCCCCGGAAGGCCACGAGGTCCACCTCCCCGCGCGCGGTGACGGGGGTGACGACGACCTTGGCGCCGGTACGCTCGGCGATCGCCTGCCACGGCACGATGTTGGCGTGATGCTCGAGATGCGTGAGCAGGATCTCGTCGCCGGCCTTGAGGTGCGTGCGCCCCCAGCATTCGGCGACGAGGTTGATGCCTTCGGTGGCGCCGCGCACGAAGACGCAGCCGCGGGTGTCCTTGAGGCCGAGGAATTTCGCGACCGAACCGCGGGCGGCCTCGTAGGCGGCGGTGGCCTCCTCGCTGAGGAGGTGGACGCCGCGGTGGACGTTGGCGTTCTGCTCGGAATAGTAGCGTTCGAGGGCCTTGATGACCGCCGACGGCTTCTGGGAAGTCGCGGCGTTATCAAGGTAGGTCAGCGGACGGCCGCGCACGGAACGCCCCAGGATCGGGAAGTCCTTGCGGCAGGCGGCGACGTCGAACGCGGGCATGGGCCGAACGTAGGAGGACCCGGGCGGGGCGCAACCGGGAAGCGAACTTCAAGGCGATGCCGGCAGGCGGACGGCCTTGCGGATGTACGCGGGCACGTCGACGTCCTGGCCGTCGATGAAGGTCATCGGCGTGCCGCCGAACAGGCCGCGTCGCATCGATTCCTCCGTCGCGAACTCGAAGATCGGCTGGGCGGGATCCTCGGCCTTGGCGCCCTTCTTGGGTTTCGCCGGAGACTTCGGCGCCGGCAGCGACGCGCCGAGCACGGAGACCTCGATGCGGGCGCCGAGCGCGGGCTCGATGCGGGCGCAGAGGATCGTGGAGGTCTCGCCGCCGAAGCGCGTGCGGACCGCGGCCACGGCCTCGAAGGCCTCGGTGGAGGTCATCGCGGGCCCGCCGGCGACGTAGACGAAGAGCGAGGCGACCTTGGCCACCGCGCCGGGCGCGTGCGCGAGCGGGCAATCGCAGGCCGCGCGGGCGGCCTTCATCGCGGCGCCCTCGCCTTCGCCGACGCCGAACGCGAAGAGCGTGGGCGAACCGGGCGTGGAAAGGAGCGAACGCAGCGCGGACGGGTCGACCGCGATGAGCGCGCCGGGCGCGAAGGCCGAGGCGAGCCCGCGGATCGCGCCGCCGACCCAGTTGTCCGCCGCGGCGAACGATTCCGAAAGCGGCGCGTCGGGCGAGACCTGCTGGAGCAGGAGGTCGTTGTGCACCACGACGAGGCCGTGGCACTTCTGGCCGAGCTTGACGGTGGCGTCGTTGGCCTGGCGCATGCGTCGCTCGCCTTCGTGCGAGAACGGCATGGTCGCGAAGGCGAGCACGGTGGCGCCGGTCTCGGCCGCGAGGCCGGCGATGACCGCGGCGGCGCCGCTGCCGGTGCCGCCGCCGAGGCCGGTCACGAGCACGACGAGCGGGACGCCCGCGAAGAGACGGCGGAGGGCCGCTTCTTCCGATTCCGCGGAGGCGACGCCGAGGGAGGCTTCGCCGCCGGTGCCCATGCCGCGGGTCTGCGCGCGGCCGAGCTGCAGCGTCGCGGCCCCGCCGGCCGGCAGGGAACGCGCGTCGGTGTCGAGCAACGCCACGGCCACCTCGGCCGGCAGCTGGGCCGACAGGCGCGTGACCATCGCGCACCCCGCCCCGCCGAGGCCGACCAGGAGGATGGAAGCGGGCGTGGACATCTTAGAGGCGGAAGAGCTCCTTGAGCTGGGCGAGGAAGCCGCGCGGGCGGCGCACCGGCGGCGGCGCGTCGGCGATCGCGGCCGTCATGAGGCCCACGACGCCCGCGTACTCGGGCTTGCGCAGGGATTCGTTCTCGAAGTTCGGGACGCCCACGCGGGCCGAGAGTCCGGTCACCAGCTGCACCGCCTCGGCCGCGTCGGCCAGGCTGGCGGAACCGCCGGTCAGGATGACGCCGGAGGGGATCATGTTCTGGTCGAGCTTCACGGCGTGGCCGGGGAAGATCGCCTCGAGGCGGCGCAGGACGTCCTTGCGGACGAAGTCGATGGTCTCCTGGTAGCGGAGCGAGAGCACCTGGGTGATCGTGCCGCGGTTGAACTGCTGGTCGCCCACGCCCTTGTCGCCGTCCTTCCAGATGGTCTGGTTGGCGTCGGTCTCGCGGTGCATGGCCGAACCGAAGCGCAGCTTGAGGTCCTCCGCCGTCTCGCGGCTGATGCGCAGCGCGACGCTGAGGTCGTTGGTGAGGTGCTCGCCGCCCACGGGGATCGAGCCCGCGCAGAGGATGTGCTCCTTGTAGTAGAGGATCCAGTCGGTCGTGCCGGCGCCCATGTCGATGACCAGCACGCCCTGCTTGTCGGCGTCGCTGGCGGTCGCGCAGGCGGCGGCGTGCGAGGCGAGGATGAAGTCGCGGACCTTGATGCTCATGCCGTTCACCATCCCCACGCGCATGCGCATGTTGCCCTCCTCCATCGTCACGCGCCAGAAGTTCACCTCGAGGCGCTTGCCGGCCATGCCGACGGCGTTGGTGACCGGACGGTTGTCCAGCAACGACGGCTGGCGCATGTAGAGGATCGTGGCGCGGCCGGCCGGCGGCTCGAGGCGCTTCGCCGAGGCCACCGCGTCGGCGACGTCCTTGGCCGTGACCTTGCCGTCGTGCGCGGGCACGGCGATGAAGCCCTTCACGCGCTCGCCTTCGGCGGCGGGGCCGGACAGCGAAAGGTAGACCTGCTCCACGGCGCGGCCGGAGCCGCGCTCGATGTCGTTGACGACCTCGTGCACGCACTGCGTGAGCTTCTCGAGGTCGGTGACGGTGCCCTTCACGACGCCTTCGGTGCGGCGTTCGCTGAAGCTGAGCATGCGGGCCTGGCCGTCGATGATCTGGCCGAGGAGGCTGGCGGTCTTGTGCGTGCCGATGTCGATGACGGCGATGAGGGAAGGAAGGGGCTTGGAAGTCATCGGAGAGGGGCGGGAGAGGCGACGGGGACGAGGCGAGGTTCGGGGACGGGCGAAGCGGCGTTGGTGCGGTTCTGGATCGACATCTTCAGCACGTAGGCCGCCGAGGTCGTGCCGGGGCGGCGGAGGAGCTCGTCGACGTTGATGCGCGAGAGGAGCGCGAGCTCGTTGCGCCAGTTGGCGGTCGAGAAGACGATCTCGACGAGCGCGGGCCGGTCCATCGGCTGCGTGCCGGGCCGCACGCTGACGCGCAGGTTCGAGCCGGGCGAATCCTCCTGGGCGCCGAAGCAGTCGCGCAGCGAGACGGCCGACCACTGCTTGTAGAGGTTCGGGTAGCCGGTGCGGACGGCGAGCAGGAACGGGGCGGCGATCTCGATGCCTTCGATGAGCAGCTTGTCGTCGGCGCCGGTGGCGCGGTAGTCCACGATCTCCGGCAGGTTGCGCACGGCCTGTTCGGGGTAGCCCGCGCCGGCGAAGGTCTGGCCGTCCGAGGCGACGAGGCGCACCTGCATCGGCGTGCCCGCGCCGGGCAGGGCCACGATCTTGGCGACGGCGAGGCGCTCGCGGAGGGAGATGTCGAGCGTGCCGTCCGCGCGGCGGCGGACGTCGGCGGCGACGACCTGGTTGTCCGCCTCGAGGTCGGCCTTGATGGAACGGACGTCGCGGCCGAAGCCTTCCGGTCCGTTCGCGACGAGCTTCCTGACGAAGTCGGCGGAAAGGAAGCCGTCGGTCTTGTAACGCAGCGCGCCGCCGGCGGGCGCGGTGGTCACGGATTCGTCGACCGCCCACCAGAGGAGGCCGAGGAGGACGACGAAGAAGCCGAGCGCGAGGACGGTGGGCAGCTTGGAGCGCACGGCGCGCTTGCGGCCGATCTCGCCTTCGGGGACGCGGTTGACGTCCTGCGGCACGAGCGCGCGCCAGTCGCGGTCCGCCGGGCCCATGAAGGCGTCGCGGCGTTTGCGGAAGAGATTGTCGAAGAGGCCCATGTTCAGCGGACGGAGGTGGCGGCGCGCGCGAGGGCCGGCGCGGCCATGCGGCGGACGAGGGCGGGGAAGTCGAGGCCGACGCAGGAAGCGCTCTTGGGCATCAGGCTGGTTTCGGTCATGCCGGGCATCGTGTTGATCTCGAGGAAATAGAAGCGGCCGTCGGGCTCAAGGAAGACATCCGCGCGCGCGAAGTCCCGGCAGCCGCAGGCGGCGAAGAGCCGGGCGGCGGCGGCGCCGATGGCGGCGGCCAGGGCCGGCTCGACGGGCGCGGGGAAGCGGTACTCCGAGGCCCCCTTGGTGTATTTGGTCTCATAGTCGTACACGCCGGTGAGCGGGACGATCTCGACGAGCCCCATGGGCCGGCCGTCCAGGAGGCCGATGGACATCTCGCGGCCCCGGAGGCGGCGCTCGGCCATCCACTGGCCGGAGGCGGGGATCCCGGCCAGGGCCTCGGCGACGGCGCCCTCCCCTTCCAGGATATAGAGGCCGACGCTGCTGCCCTGGTCCGAAGGCTTGATGACGACCTGCTCGCCCAGGGCGGCCACGAGCGCGGCGGCCGTGGGCTTGGCGTCGCCGGCGAAGGCGACCTCGGGGATGGCGGGGACGTCCGCGCCGCGCATGGCGCGCTTGGTGGCGACCTTGTCCATGCACAGGCGGTTGGCGGCGGAAGAACAGCCGGCGAAGGCGATGCCGCGGGCTTCCATCTCGGCCTGGGCGCGGCCGTCCTCGCCCCAGCCGCCGTGCAGGACGGGCAGGACGACGTGCTTCGCGCCGTCGAGCCAGGCGGGCAAGGCGTCGGCGTCGAGCTCGACCAGGCGGGCGCCGGGCAAGGCGGAAGCGACGGCCTTGCCGGAGCGGAGCGAGACCTCGCGTTCGGAGGACAGGCCGCCGCAGAGGACGACGATCTCGGGGACGAAAGTCATAGGAGTTCCTTCCATTCGCGGCCGAGCGCGACGATCTCCGGCTGGAGCTCGACGCCCTGGCGGGCCTTCACCTCCGCGCGGACGGCTCGCATGAGGGCGACGAAGTCGGCCGCCTTGGCGTCGCCGGCGTTGACGAGGAAGTTGGCGTGGACGGGCGAGACGGAGACCGGGCCGACGGCGCGACCCTTGAGCCCGCTGACGTCGATGAGCCGGCCGGCCTTGTCCCCTTCGGGATTGCGGAAGACGCAGCCCGCGCTGGCTTCGCGCGGCTGGGAGGCGCGGCGCCGCGCGGCGAACTCGTCCAGGCGGGCGCGGACGGCGGCGGGCTCGGCGCGCCCGGCCGAGCGGAGGACGGCGGAGAGCACGACGGAACCGTGCAGCTGCGGGCAGTCGCGGTAAAGGGCGTCGAAGCTGTCGCGGCGCGCGGCGCGCACCTTGCCCTGGGGCGAAAGCCATTCGATCGATTCCACGACGTCGAAGATCCAGCCGCCCATCGCGCCGGCGTTCATGCGCAGCGAACCGCCGACGGTGCCGGGGATGCCTTCGAGGAACTCGAAGCCCTGCCAGCCTTCGCGCGCGGCGAAACCGCAGAGCTCCTTGAGGCGCGTGCCGCCGCCGACGCGGAAACGGCCGTCGCCGAGGTCGGTGACGGCGCCCCAGTGGGCCGCGTCGAGGTGGAGGATGAGGCCGTCGTAGCCTTCGTCGGGCACGAGGAGGTTGGAACCGCGCCCGAGGGCGAACCAGCGGAGGTCGAGCTCGGCGGCCGCGCGCAGGAGGGCGACGATGTCGTCGACGCAGGCGGGCTCGGCGTACCAGCGGGCGGCGCCGCCCAGGCCGAGCGTGGTGCGGCGCGCGAGCGGCTCGTTGGCGCGCAGGACGCAGGCGGCGGAAAGCCGGCCGGCGACGAGGTCCGGCAGGTCGAGCGAAAGGATGTCGGCGCCGCGGCGGCGGAGCACCTTGGCGTAGGCTTCGGCGTCGCGCTCGATGTCGCCCGCGCCCACGAAGGCCACGACGGTGTCGGCGCCGGCGGCGAGCCCGTCGAGCAGCGCGGGCAGCGCGCGGCGGTCCTCGACGAGGCGATGGGCGGAGCCGTTGACGATGGCGTCCGAACCGCCGCCCTCGACGGCCGCCTCGCCGGCGGAATAAACCGGCAGGACGAGCGCATGGTCGGCCACGGAGAGCGCGTCGCGGAACTCGCGGGCATACTGGCGCGTGCGCGTGTGGCGATGCGGCTGGAAGACGACGACGAGCCGGCCGGCATGCGTCTCGCGCACCCACTTGAGCAAGGCGGCGATCTCGGTCGGATGGTGCGCGTAGTCGGCGAGCACGCGGAGGCCCGTGCGCTCGAAGAGCACGTCCTGACGGCGGCGGATGCCGCGCCAGCGGGCGAGCGGTTCGGCCACGAGCCCGCCGGTGATGAAGTGCGTGACGGCGAGCGCGAGCGCGGCGTTCGAGCGGTTGAAGGTGCCGGCGACGGGCAGGTTGAACTGCCCCGCCGGGAAGCGGCCTTCGAGCGAGACGACCGAGGAGGCATGCCCGCCCTGGACGAGCCGGAAGGAGTAGTCGCCGCCCTCGCCCACGCGGATGACCGGGACCTTCAGGCCGGCCACGAGGCGTTCGAGGCGCTCGTTGCCGACGGGGATGACCACGGCGGTGCGGGTGCGCTCGAAGAGCGCGCGGAAGACGCCCTCGAGCGCGGCTTCGTCGCGGTAATAGTCGGGATGGTCCCAGTCGAGGTTCACCGCGACGGTGACGTCGGGCGAGAACGCGCCGATCGTGCCGTCGCTCTCGTCGACCTCGGCCACGACCCAAGGGGACGCCGCGGACGCGCGGGCCGGAGGGAAGGCCGGGTCGCGGAAGAGCCCGCCGAGCACGTAGCCGAAGTCGGCGTCGGCGCTGGCGAGGGCGGCGACGAGCAGGCCGCACGTGGTGGTCTTGCCATGGCTGCCGCAGATGGCGACGAAGCGGCGGCGCGCGACGGCTTCGGCGAGGAGTTCGCCGCGGCGGAGCGTGCGGACGGCGTGCCCTTCGGCGAGGGCGAGCGCGGCGTGGCCGGGCTTCACCGCGCTGGAACGGCCGACGACGGAAGGACGGCGGCCCGCGGCCCACGGGTCGCGCAGGAGCGGGATCTCGGCGTTGGCCAGCTGCAGCTCCATCGGGCTGCCCGTGGAGTCATCCCAGCCGGACACCTCCCAGCCCTCCCCTTTCAGGTAGATGGCGAGCGGACCGACGCCCATGCCGCAGGCGCCGAGCATCCAGGCGGAGGCGGTCATGCGGAGGCGGACCGGCGGCGGCCGGCGAGCGCGAGGGTTTCGTGGGCGAGTTCCTCCCAGCGGTTGGCGGCGTCGGCGAGGGCCAGCGCGTCACGCATCAGCGCGAGAGCGGCGGGATCGGCGAGGCGGCCGAAGACCACCGTCGAAAGACGCGCGAGCTCGGTCTCGGGCAGCAGGAGCGCGGCGCCGGCCTGCTCGCTCTGGCGCGCGTTGGCGGTCTGATGGTCGTCGGCCGCGCGCGGATAAGGGACGAGCACCGCGGGCGTGCGGCAGGTGGCCAGCTCGGCGAGCGTGCCGGCGCCGGCGCGCGTGACGGCGAGGTCGGCGGCGGAATAGGCCATCGCCATCTGGTGGCAGAACGGCACGAACTTCACGACCGAGTCGGGCGAGCGGACCTCGTCCTCGCGGCCGCCGGGACCGGTGAGGCAGAGCACGTGGATGCCGTGGACCGCGAACGCCTCGAGGTTGTCCTCGACCCAGCGGTTGAGGGAGTTGGCGCCCTGGCTGCCGCCGGTGACGAGCACCAGCCGGCCCGTGGGCGGGAGGCCGAGCGCGCGGCGCGCGGCCTCGCGGGCCTGCGGACGGATCTCGGCGCGCACGGGATAACCGGAATCATGCTGACGCTCCGGGGCGAGCCCGGCGATGCGCACGCCGGCGGGCAGGTGGACGGAGTCGGCGAAGCGCGCGATCAGGCGCACGGCCTTGCCGGGCTTGCGGTTGGCCTCGTGCACGAGCACCGGCACGCCGGCGAGCCGGCACGCGAGCGAAGGACCGAGGCTCATGAACCCGCCGAAGCAGACGAGCGCGTCGGGCCGGAAACGACGGAGCAGGCGCCACGAGGACCAGACCGCGCCGAGCAGCGCGGGGAAGAAGAGCAGCTTCGCGACGAGGCCCGGGCCGAAGCCGCGGCCCTTGCCCGGGACGAAGCTCAGTCGCGGGTAGTTCGAGGTCATCTTCGCGTCGACGACCTTGCTGCTGACGATCAGGAGGCACTCGTGCCCTTCCTCGGTGAGCCGCTGGGCGAGGGCGATGCCCGGGGCGAGGTGGCCGCCGGTCCCGCCGCACGCGAGCAGCACGCGGCTCATGCGCGCGCCTCCTTCGCCACGAAAGCCGGCTGGGCCGATTCGCGGATGCAGTTGAGGACGAGGCCGACCATGCAGCCCATGATGACGAGATTGGTGCCGCCGTAGCTGATGAACGGGAGCGAGATGCCCTTCGTGGGCAGGAGGCCCGTCACGACGCCCATGTTGATGAGCGACTGCAGGACCAGGAAGAGCGTGGCGCCGAGGCACACGTTGAAGCGGTAGAGGTCCGCCGAACTGCGCATCGCGCGGTAGGCGCACCAGAAGATGCCGAGGTAGAAGAGCGCCACGACCGTGGTCGCGACGAGGCCGTATTCCTCGCCGATGACCGAGAAGACGAAGTCGGTATGGGCTTCGGGCAGGTAGGCGCGGCCCTGGATGCCGTTGGCGGCGCCCTTGCCGGTCAGGCCGCCGACGCCGAAGGCCACCATGCCTTCGAAGAGCTGATAGGCCTCGTCGCCGCGCTTCTCCCACGGTTCGAGGAACGAGGTGAAGCGGCGCAGGCGGTTCGGCCAGTTGAGGATGAGGATGGTGAAGCCGCCGAGGCCGAGCAGGAAAGAAGGGACCACGTAGGCCCAGCGCACGCCGGAGACCAGCATCATCGTGCCGCCGACGGCGCAGCAGAGGAGGATCGTGCCGAGGTCGGGACCGAGCGCGATGAAGCCGGCGATCAGCAGCAGGATGCCGACGGGCTTCGCGAAACCTTCGCGGAAATCGATCCAGCCGCGGTCGGAGAAGATGAACGGCCGGCGGTCGCGCAGCTGGTAGATCGGGAACTTGTTCGGCAGGGTGTGCCGCTGCATGCGCGCGAGGAAGTCGGACAGCACGACCACGAGGGCGAGCTTGCCGAGGTCCGACGCCTGCAGGCGGAAGAAGCCGAAGTCGATCCAGCGCCAGGAGCCGTTGACCGAGACGCCGACGTAAGGGATGCGCGCGAGCAGCATCGCGACGCACGCGCCGCCGAGCACCCACCAGCGCCAGGCGCGCACCTTCTCGAGGTCGAGGCGGAAGAACGCGTAGCCCGCGACGAAGGCGATCGGCACGTAGGCCAGCTGGCGGTAGAACGCCGCGGTGCGGTTGCTCGAGGAGAGCGAGATGCCCGCGCTGTACTGCACGACGAGGCCGAACACCGCCAGGGACAAGGCGAGCAGCAGGATGCCCAGGGAGTACCCACCCAGGGCTCCCGGACCTTCCTGCTTATCCTTGATGACCATGGCGCGGCGCGTCCGTCAGCTTACTTCTTGTCGGCCGGAGCCGGGGCGGCTTCGGCGGCCTTGCCGACCGGGAGCAGCTTGAACGGGGCGAAGCTGGGGGCCGGGGCGGCCGGAGCGGCCTTCGGCGCGGCGGACTTCGTCGGGGCGGCCTTGGTCGGCGCCTTGGTCGGCGCGGGCTTCGGCGAGGCGGCCGGGATGGTCAGCACCTGGCCGGGCTTGAGGTCGGCGTTGAGGGGGAGGCCGTTGGCCTTGGCGAGGTCGAGGCGGTTGATCTTCTCGCTGGCGGCGACGCTCATGATGGTCTCGCCCTTGACGACGGTGCGCTTGCCGCCGGGGCCGACGGGGCCGACGGGGGTGAGCTTCGCGGGGACCGGGGTCGGGAGCGGGGCGCGCTCGGCGACCGGCAGGGGCGCGGCCGCGGAGCGGGCGCCGCCGGAGAACGCGGCGTTGTCGCCGGGCTGCTCGAAGCCGCTGGTGCTACGGCAGCCGTTGACTCCGACGAGGACGGCGATGACGCAGAGGTGCAGGAGCACGACGGCGGTGACGGTGATGAGGGGACGCATGGTGGTGTGGGTGGGTGGGTTTTGGTTTGGTTGGAAAGGTCAGACGCGGCTGGCGAGGGCGCTCGCGGCGCGTTCGAAGACGAGGCCGCGCTCGGCGTAGCCGCGGAACTGGTCGAAGCTGGAGAAGCCCGGGCTGAGCAGGATGGCCGTCGGGGACGGCGCGTCCTTGGCCGCCGCGACGACGGCGTCCTGCAGCGCCGGGTAGCAGCGGGCGGGCTTGCCGAGCTCGTCGAAGTGGCGCTTCAGCTCGTCGGCGGTCTCGCCGATGAGGTAGGCGGAGTCGATCAGCGGGGCGATGGTCCGGACGAAGCGCGCGAGGTCGCCGCCCTTCCACTTGCCGCCGCCGATCCAGCGGACGGGGATGCTGAACTGCGAGAGCGCGGCCTGGACCGCGTGGAAGTTCGTGCCCTTGGAGTCGTTCCAGTACTCGACGCCCTTGTTCTCGGCGACCTTGCGGAGACGGTGCGGCGGCACGCGGAAGAGGCGGGCGGCCTCCTCGAGGTGGCGCTGCGGGATGCCGCGCGCCTGCCAGTACCTGCAGAGGATGGCCCAGTTCTCGCGCTGCGGCCAGGAATCGAAGACCGAGCCCGCGGGCACGGTGTCGGCGACCTCGGCGCGGGTGGCGACCAGCGCCTCCGCGGGCAGCTCGATGCCGAAGGCCTTGGCGGCGGCCACGACGGATTCGCCGACGACGAGGATGCCGCCGGGCATCATGCGTTCGATCAGCTTGAACTTCGCGCGGAAGTAGCTCTCGAGGTCGCCGTGACGGTCGAGATGGTCCTCGTCGAAATTCGTCCAGAGCACCGCCTCGGGCGTGAAGTGACGGAGGTCCTCGGCCTGGAACGAGCTCACCTCGACGATCGCGACGAACGAGCCGTTCGAGACCGTGCGGTGGAGGGAGGTCAGCGGGAGACCGACGTTGCCGCAGGCGATGGCGTCGAGGCCGGAACGCTTGAAGGCGAACGAGAGGAACTCGGTGATGGTCGTCTTGCCGTTGGTGCCGGTGATCGCGATGGCGGGACCCGTCCAGAGCAGCGCGCCGAAGTCGAGCTCGGTCAGGCAATGCAGGCCGGCGCGGCGCGCGGCGAGGATCCACGGATGCGACTGCGCGAAGCCGGGGCTGTAGACCAGCAGGTCGTGACGCGCGGCCTCCTCGGGGCCGAACCGGCGGTTCTCCCCGCGTTCGTCGTAGATGACCGACGCGAAGCCGGCCGAGGCGAGCGATTCCGCGACGGAGCGTCCGCTCACGCCCTCGCCGAAGACGGCGGCGGGCCGGGTGAGCCGGCGACGGAGGGATTCGGGGAACTCGCTCATCGGAGCTTCAGGGAGAGCAGGCCGAGCAGGCCGCACAGGAGGGAGAGGATCCAGAAGCGCGTCACGACCTTGGTCGCGGGCCAGCCCTTCTTCTGGAAGTGGTGATGGATGGGCGTCATCAGGAACAGGCGCTTGCCGCCGGTCCGCTTGAAGTAGGCCACCTGCAGGATGACGGAGACCGCCTCGACGACGAACACGCCGCCGACGATCGCCAGGAGGAACGGCTGGTGCATCAGGCACGCGACCGCGCCGAGCGCGCCGCCGAGGCCGAGCGCGCCGACGTCGCCCATGTAGATCTCGGCGGGCGCCGCGTTATGCCAGAGGAAGACGAGGCCGCCGCCGACGAGGGCCGCGCAGAAGACCGCGAGCTCGCCCGCCCCGGGGACGTAGCTGATGCGGAGGTAGGTCGCGAACTCGTGGTGGCCGGCGAGGTAGGCGACGGCGCCGAGGATCATGGTGCTGATGAGCACGCACCCGATCGCGAGGCCGTCGAGGCCGTCGGTGAGGTTCACGGCGTTCGAGCAACCGACGCAGACCAGCACGATGAACGTCGTGGCGACGGCGAGGCAGGCGTAGAAGGGCCAGCCGAAGGAATGCGCGGACCAGAGCGGACCGTTGAGGATCGGGAGCCAGACCTCGCAGAGGCTTTCGCGGTAGGCGGGGTCGAGGAGCACGATGCCGACGGCGAGGAGCGCGACGAGTCCCTGCCCCGCCAGCTTCAGGCGCGCGGAGATGCCGTCCGAGCTGCCGTGGCGGACCTTGAGCCAGTCGTCATAGAGGCCGACGAGGCCCATGCCGACGAGGCACCAGAGCGCGGCGAGGACCAGGACGTTGAGGCGCGCCCAGAGGAGCACCGACGGGATCATCGCCACGGCGATGATGAGGCCGCCCATGGTCGGGACCTTGCCGCCTTCCTTGGCGAGGTCGCCCATCAGCTTGGCGGATCGTTCGGGCTGGCGCAGGCGCGCGAGCACGCCGATCAGGCGGCCGGAGAAGAGCATGCCGAGGAGCAACGCGGTCACGCCGGCGAGGATCGCGCGGACGGAGATGTACTCGAAGAGACGGAAAGGCCCCCAGGTGTGGACGAGCTCGCTGAGACGGTAAAGCATCCTAGTGGAAAGAAAGCGCGGCGCGCAGCGGCGCCGGCAGGCAACGTTCGAGGGCGAAGGAGCGGCTGCCCTTCACGAAGACGTAGCCGCGATGGGCGGCGACGCGGGCGGCGGCGTCCTCGACGGACGACGCGGCGGAAAGCTCCACCCCCGGGAGCGCAACTCCCTGCAGCAACGCGGCCGACTCCCCGCCGAAGGCGACCACGTGGTCGCCCGGACGGAGAGGCAGCTGCGCGCCGCAGTCGCGGTGGAGTTGCGCGGAGGTGGGACCGAGCTCGGCCATGCCGCCGAGCAGGAAAAGACGGGGCGACGCGTCGCCGCGGCTGAGGCGGTCGAAGGCGCGCGCGGCGTCGAGCAACGAGGCCGGGCTCGAGTTGTAGCAGTCGACGTAGAAGGTGCGCGCGCCGTCGGCGTGCACGCTGCCGCGGCCGGCGGGCGGCGTCCAGGCGGCGGTGACGGCGGCGAGTTCCGCCGCGGGACGGCCGGCCTGCAGGGCGGCGACGAGCGCGAGCGCGGCGTTGCGGGCGAGGCCGTCGGAGACGGCCGCCAGCGGGAAGACCTCGCCGTCGAGCACGAGCGAACGGCGGCCGGCGGCGTCGGCGAGGAAGGAGGCGCGGACGACCCGGGCCGGGGCGACGGCCGGCGCGGCTTCGCCGTCGAAAAGCACGGCGACGCAACGGTCGGCGAACGCCGCGAACTCGGGCCAGTCCAGCAAGGCGGCGGGCAGGATCGCGCGGCCGCCCGGGGCGAGCGCGGCGACGAGCGTGGCCTTCTCGCGGGCGACGCCGGCGAGGGAGCCGACGCCTTCGAGGTGCACGGGCGCGACGTTGGTGACGATCGCGAGGTCGGGGCGGATGACGCCGGCGGAGACGCCGAGCTCGCCCGGCACGCTCATGCCGGCCTCGATCACCGCGTAGCGATGGAGGGCCGGGTCGACGCGCAAGAGCATCAGCGGGACGCCGATGAGATTGTTGAGGTTGGCCTCGGTGACGAAGGCCTCGGCGCCGAGGAGCGCGGCGAGCAGCTCCTTGGTCGAGGTCTTGCCGACGCTGCCGGTGACGCCGATGACGCGGCCGCGGAAGGACGAGCGCCAGCGCGCGGCGACGCGGCGGAGCGCGGCGAGCGGGTCGTCGACCACGAGCTGCGGGAGGTCGTCGGCGACCGGCCGGCCGACGAGCGCGGCGGCGGCGCCCTGCGCGCGGGCGGCGCCGAGGAAATCATGTCCGTCGCGGCGTTCGGTGCGCACGGCCACGAAGACGTCGCCGGCGCGGAGCGCGCGGGTGTCGGTGCCGAAACCGGTGACGGCGGCGCCGGGCGCGGACGTCCAGCGGCCTTCGGCCCAGGCGGCGAGGTCGGCGGAGGAGAAGGTCGGCATCACGCTTGCGCGCCCCTCCGGAGCTCAAGGATCTCGCGGACGACCTGACGGTCGTCGAAAGGCACCACCGTGTCGGCGAACTCCTGGGTCGTCTCGTGGCCCTTGCCGGCGATGACGACGCAGTCGCCCGACTTCGCGGCGGCGAGGGCGCGGCCGAGGGCGTCGCGGCGGTCGGCGACGAACTCCACGGTCGGCAGCGGGCCGAGGCCTTCGCGCATGTCGGCGAAGATCCGGTCGAGGCTTTCCTTGCGCGGATTGTCGGCCGTGGCCCAGGCGAGGTGGGCGAGGTCGGCGACGGCCTTGGTCATCGCGGGACGCTTGCCGCGGTCGCGGTCGCCGCCGCAGCCGAAGACGCAGAGGACGCGGCCCGGCGTGATGTCGCGGAGCATGCGCAACGCGTTGCGGAGGGCGTCGTCGGTGTGCGCGTAGTCGACGAAGACCGGGAAAGGCTGGCCGGCCTCGACGCGCTCCATGCGGCCCGGGACGCCGGGGAAGGAGGCGAGCACCGGCGCGAGGGCGAGCGGGTCGCGGCCGAGGGCGGCGGCCATCGCGAGGGCGCAGAGGACGTTCGAGACGTTGTAGTCGCCGGGCAGCGCGGTCTTGAAGACGGCGGAGCGCCCGGCATGGCGGACGGTGAAGACCGCGCCGCCGGTATCGAGGACGGGATCCGTCGCGCGGACGTCCGCGTCGGCGGCGAAGCCGAAGGTCAGGACGGCGCCCCGGCGGCGGCAGGCTTCGGCCAGCACGCGGCCGGCGGGGTCGTCGATGTTGATGACGCAGACGTCGGGCACGGAGCCGTTGCGGCCGTCGAAGAGCGCCGTCTTCGCGTCGAGGTACGCGGCGAGGTCGCCATGGTAGTCGACGTGGTCGCGCGTCAGGTTCGTGAACGCCGCGACGTGGAAACGGAAACCGTGGACGCGGTCCTGGTGGAGCGCGTGGGAGCTGACCTCGAGGCAGGCGCCCGCGCAGCCGGCGTCGGCCATCTGGCGGAAGAAGCCCGCGAGGTCGGCGGATTCCGGCGTCGTCTTATAAGAGGGGATCGAGCGGCGGCCGAGGTGGTAGCGGACGGTGCCGACCAGGCCCCACTGCGAACCGTCGGACTGCAGGAGATGGCGGAGGAGCGTCGAGACGGTCGTCTTGCCGTTGGTGCCCGTGACGCCGACGAGGCGGAGCGCGGCTTCCGGATGGCCGTGGAAACGGCGGGCGACCTCGGCGAGCACGCGGCGGGGGTCGGCGACCTGGGCGGCGGCGACGGCGGGGAGGCCGGCGACCGGCTCGCCCGAGACGATGGCGGCGGCGCCGCGGGCGATCGCGTCGTCGAGGAACGAGTGGCCGTTGGCGCGCAGGCCCGGGAGAGCGAAGAAGAGCGAGCCGGGGATGATGCGGCGGCTGTCGGTCACCAGGGACGAGACGCGGACGGAGCCGTCGCCGGCGCGGCCGAGGACCGGCAGGCCTTGCAGCAGCGAATTGAAGGTCGGGCGCTCCATGGCGGCGGGCATCATCGCGGGCGGAGGCGTCATCGTCCGAGGTCGGCGGCGAAGCCGCGGGCGGCGGGGGTGACGGGCGGCAGGTCGAGCCAGCGGATGCACTTCTCCGCGACCTCGCGGAAGATCGGGGCGGAGACCTTGCCGCCGTAGCCCACGCCCTCCCCTTGCGGTTCGTCGATGATCACCGTGATGGCGAGCTTCGGGTCGCCGACGGGGAAGAAGCCCGCGAAGGAGGCGACGTGGTGCGCGTTGGAATAGCGGCCGTTGATGATCTTCTGCGTCGTGCCGGTCTTGCCCGCGACCTCATAGCCCGGGATGTCGGCGATCGGGGCGGTGCCGCCCTTGCCGCATACCGCGCGGAGGAGCGCGGCCATCTGCGTGGCCGTCGACGAGGAGATCGCGCGGCCGCGCGAACGCGGGCCGTAGCTGAGGACGGTGGCCTTCGTCTTCGGGTCCTCGACGCGGAGGACGAGCTGCGGCTGCATCAGCAGGCCGTCGGCGGCGACGACCGACATCGCGTAGTGCATCTGCATCGCGGTGACGCTGACCGAGTGGCCCATCGGCACGCGCGAGATGGTCATGCCGTCCCAGCGCTTGGGCGGGATGAGCAGGCCGGGCACCTCGGCGCCGGTGATCAGGCCGGAGTTGGCGCCGAAGCCGAAGGACTTGATCAGGCCGAAGAAACGGTCCTCGCCGAAGCGTTCGGCGTACTGCATGCCGACCTGTACCGTGCCGCGGTTGGAGGATTCGCGGACGATCTGGCGGATGTCGGCCGTGCCGATCGCGTGCGAGTCGGCGGGCAGCGAGACCATGCGGCCGCGGTACGGGACGGACGTCGCGCCGCAGTCGTAGACGGAGTTCGGCGTGATGAGGCGTTCCTCGAGGGCGCCGGAGACGGCGACGATCTTGAACACCGAGCCCGGTTCGTAGACGTCGGACACCGCGCGGTTGCGCTGGCTGTCCATCGGCGCGGCCTTGGGGTCGAAGAAGCGGTTGAGGTCGTAGGTCGGCCAGTTGGCGAGGCCGAGGATGCGGCCGGTGCGCGGCTCGCTGACGATGATCACCGCGCCCTTCGGGTTGTAGCGCGCGGCGGCGGCGGCGAGGGCTTCCTCGCAGGACTTCTGGATCAGGCTGTTGATCGTCAGCACGACCGTGCTGCCGTCGACCGGCGCGACCTCGCGGAGGCGGTTGCTCGTGATCTCGCGGTGGCGGCCGTCGCGTTCGGATTCGATCCAGCCCTTCTGGCCGAGCAGGAGCGGGTTCATCACGCTCTCGATGCCGGCGGCCGGGAAGCCTTCCTTGTTCACGTAGCCGAGCACGTGGGCGGCCAGCTGGCCCTTCGGATAGCTGCGGCGGTACTTCAGGTCGGCGCGGAGGGCGCGGATGCCGAGCGCCTTGATGCGCTTCATCGTGGGCTCGTCGACCTCATGGGCGAGGACGGCCCAGCGGATCTTCTTCTCCTCGCCGGCCTCGTCGAGGCGCGTCGTGGTCTCGAAGGCGAGGCGGACCTTGGCGTAAGGCAGGCCGAGGATCGTGGCGACGTCGCGGATCCGCTCATGGTCGCCCTTGACGAGCGAGTCGGGGTCGACGCCGACGTCCCAGACGTCCTCGGACACCGCGAGCAGGTTGTCCTGCGCGTCGCGGATCTCGCCGCGGCGGCAAGGGATCTCCTGGAGCACGCGGCGGGCCTGCAGGGCTTCCGCGCGCAGACGAGGGGCGTCGACCCAATGCAACCAGACCAGCCGTGCGATCACGGCCAGGAAGCAGAGGGAGACACCCCAAGCCAGCAAACGGTAGCGCGTTCGCCTGGCGTGGGGCAGGCTCATCGAGCGCGCGGTCCTCCCTGCCCACCCCAGTTAAGGGAGGCGATTTCGCGGGCCGTCATCCGGGGGCTCGCTGAAAGGAGGGGCGTCGGGGATGGGACCGCGTGGAAATACCGGACCCAGACCACCTGTTCGGGGACCGGGGGCTTGAGGGCGTCGCCGATGCGCTGCTGGAGCAGGACGGTGTCGACGGCGATGTCGCGCTGGCGGCGGACGGTCTCGAGCTCCTTCTTAGAGAGGACGATGTCGCGCTCGAGGCGCTGGATGCGGCTGCCGATGGTGTCGGCCTCGACGCGCAGGCGCATGATGTTGATCGTGCCCACGGCGGCGGCGCCGACGGCGGCGAACACGAAGACCCAGGTGAAGAAACGCGGGCTCATGCGGCGAGGCGGCGGACGGCGCGGAGGCGCGCCGAGCGGCTGCGGGGGTTGCGTTCCTGTTCGGCGTCCGAGGGCTGGACGGCCTTGCGGGTGAGGAGGTCGGCCTGCTTCACGCGGTCGTCCTGGTTGCGCGCGTCGTCGCGGTCGACCGGGCGGCCGGCGACCTCGTTCATGTAGCGCTTCACCATCCGGTCCTCGAGGGAGTGGAAGGAGATGACGGCGAGCACGCCGCCGGCGTTGAGCTTGCCGAAGGCCAGCGGAAGGGCGTCGGCCAGGGCGCCGAGCTCGTCGTTGACCGCGATGCGGACGCCCTGGAAGGTACGGGTGGCCGGGTGCGGGCCGCGGGGGCCGGGCGCGGGCGGCGCGGCTTCGGCGACCAGCTCGGCGAAGGCCGAGGTGCGGGCGAGGCGGCCGGTGCCGCGGGCGGCGATGATCGCGTTCACCACGCGGAACCAGCGAGGCTCCTCGCCGTAGTCGCGGACGGCGCGTTCGAGCTCGGCGCGTTCGCCGCGCTCGAGGAACTCGGCGGCGCTGCGGCCGACGCGCGTGTCCATGCGCATGTCGTTCGGCGCGTCGTAGCGGAAGGAGAAGCCGCGCTCCGGGACGTCCAACTGGTACGAGGACACCCCAATGTCCATCAGAACACCGTCGAATCGTCCCGGAACGCGGTCAAGGTGGCGGAAATTCTCGGAATGGAAACGCAGCCGGCCCGCGTGCGCGGCGAGCAGCCCGGCGGAACGTTCCGCGGCGGCCGGATCGCGGTCCATCGCGTCGACCGTGCAGCCCGGCGCGCGGGCCAGGATCGCCGACGTGTGGCCGCCGCCGCCGAAGGTGCAGTCCAGGTAGGCACGGCCGTCCTGCGGAGCGAGGAGCGTCAGGCACTCCTCGAGCAGGACTGGGACGTGGCTGGTCATGCGGCGGTCTGTGAATAAGGTGTGAGCAGTGTAAGTAACTTCTGGATACGCTTCAGAGGCCCAGCTCGCGCAGGGCGCGGAGGATCGTGAGGGCGAACTCGGATTCGCGGTCGGCCTTGGGCGGCGTCGGCGAGGCGATGTGGAAGGTGGTGAAGCCGCCGCGGAAGATCACCTCGTGGTCGAGCTTGGCCTCGCGCACGATGTGCTCGTTGAGCGTGATGCGGCCGGCCTTGTCGCACGTGACCTGGATGCTGTTCGTCGCGAGCAGGCTGAGCGCGTCCATCTTGACCGGGTCGCTCACCGTCACCTGTTCGGCGGCGGCGTGGATGCGCTGGGCCATCGACGGCGGGAACACCACGATCGAGCCGAGCGCGGGGTGGAACATCGCGAGGAAGGTCGCTTCCGCGTCGAAACGCCAGGCCGCCGGGATCGTGACACGGTTCTTCTCATCCAATTTTCCTTTATGGATGCCGGTGAAGAGACCGTGGTTGGCGCCAATAGACATGAAGCATGGGGAGTTGCCCCCAGATGACCCACTTTTCCCCACGCCAACCCACCCGTCAACATTTTAGCCTCAGATCCGCCCATTTTCTTGTTCACAACGCGGCCAGGCCGCCTAAATGGCGTTTTTCGGTCTTTATTTTATGTAAACTGTTTTTGTTCATAGGTTTATGAATAAAATACCGTGACGGCACGGTTTTCCCCGGCCCCACCCTCCCCCTGGCCGGCCCGGGGCGATCCCGGCGGCGCCGGGCGCGCCCGGGTTTGTAGTTGTTTTATCACTACATATCCGGCCTCGTCGCGGCCCGGAAGCGAGGGCGAAACTGTTTGCCAACGGCTCCCGGCTGTGCTTTGTCTCCAAGCACTCAACCACGACTCTCGCCCATGAAAACCGTCCTCGCCCTCCTCGCCGCCCTCGTCCTCACCGGATGCTCCACCCAGCTCGGCGTGGACAACTCCCAGAACAACGAGGCCTCCTACTCCAACGTCACCGGCGTCCTGACCACCCGCTACACCGCCGACACCGAAGCCGTCTTCAACGCCGTCAAGCGCACGATCGACTCGATGCCCGGCACCCTCCGCACCGGCGAGACCGACGAACGCGGCGCCAACAAGGAGCTGATCAGCGTCGTCGCCTACGCCCGCACCATCGGCGACCTGGAGATCAAGGTCACCATCGAGAAGGCCGAAGACGAAGTCACCAAGGCCGTCTTCACCCAGGTCAAGGTCAAGTACGGCTTCTTCGGCAACCTGCCCGAGAGCCAGAAGATCGTCTCGAAGATCACCTCCAACCTGCGCTAAGCGCCGGGGCGGAACCGCCAAACGGACGCCGCCCAGCCACCCGGCTCGGCGGCGTTCTTTTTTCACCACTTTCCCAATGGGCAACATCCACGGACACAGTTTCCGCATCACCACCTTCGGCGAAAGCCACGGGCCGGCCCTCGGCGTCATCATCGACGGCTGCCCTCCCCGCGTGCCCTTCGACGAGGCGTTCCTGCGCAGCGAGCTCGACCGTCGCCGCCCGGGCCAGAGCGCCCTGACCACGCAGCGCAAGGAAGCCGACGCGCCCGAGGTGCTCTCCGGCGTCTCGCCCGACGGCCTCACCCTCGGCTCGCCCATCGCCATCGTGATCCGCAACGGCGACCAGCGCCCGCAGGCCTACGCCGAGATGA
>JACCDP010931213.1_pt1 | contig 22052 bp, 18 predicted proteins | sample 7445841 | NCBI WGS metagenome assembly JACCDP01 (sample SAMN15323441, study PRJNA562643) | freshwater metagenome | isolation source: river surface water | place: USA:Blue River Watershed | collected 2017-08-17
AACAGATGGATATAGCAGTTCTACCCGGACAAACTTACATTTGTACTTCTAAAGAAGAACTCTATATCTACAAACTGAAACAACCTTTAAAGCCAGGGTTCGATTTACCAAGGGCTTGCGAGGCCGCCCACAAATTAGGTGGGTTTGTAATAGCCACAAACTTAACTAAACAAAAAGTGTTAGATATGGATAAGCTTCAAGGAAGTTTATTTGCACCAGATGCAGTAGAAATATACAACGAAAAAGCTGGTGCCTTTCAAGACTTGGATGTAGATTTTCCAAAGTTTGTATCGTCTGCATCAACATCAGGAAATGACTTAGAGTCATCTAATGCCTTCACACTGCTACCAAGACGAGAAGCCGAAAAAATGGGTCTTCTAGCTCCTAACGAAGGTGTCGATTTTGAACCTAAATATTTAAAGCCAAAATCACAAGGAGTTCCAAATGCCTAGAGCCTATTGTAAAACAACAGATGTTAAGCAGTATCTTCCACCAAACGTTGTAGCTGAAGGGGACAATCCTGTACCTAATTTTAGAAATCCATCTCCAGAAACAGCTACAAATATTAACTTGGACTTTTTTATAGAACAGGCATCTTCAGAAATAGATGCAAATTTATCAATCGCATATGATGTACCTTTGAAGCAAGTAAATCTTGGTGGCGATGTAGCTTATCCGCATCCCATTCCAGTCATATGTGCAATATTGGCAGCTCAGATGTTCTACGCTCAAGCCCTTCAAGGAGCAGACAGGCAATCATCAGAAGCCCAAAAAGATCGTTTTGAATGGGCAATGAATGAGCTAGTTAGAATTCAAAATGGTGAAATAAGATTATTTGGACAAAGAAATACCCGTGGAGATAGGTTTGTAAGAGCCACATTACGTGGTATTCCAAACAATCCTAGAAAAGACGGTGCTTCCAAAGGCAAGAATCAATAGGTCATATAAATGGTTGAAAGAATCTATGACACCCTTAAAGGCATTCTTTACAATGATATGCCAAAAAACTCTAAAGACCAAGTTGTTGTTTACGACAGACCAGTTCTTGGTTGGTACTTTGGCGACAGGGATGTTAAGCCTTCAAATCTTTCCTTAATTTTTTATGGCACATCTGTTCCTGTCAAAGATGTATCTCTAGGCTTACAAGAATACGAGCATAAAATCACTATAGGTGTAGATGCTGGAGCTGATAATGTTGAGTTGTCAGAAAGACTGGTTTTAGAAGCTACAAGATTAGTGTTAAATGTTTTAAGAAGACATAGAAGAATGTGGGTATTAGAGCCTTGTCCAATTTGTAGTAAGTTTATGCTCTCCCCTCAGCATTATACGATTGATCATAATGCAATTTTTAGTCCATATTCAAATGCAGCACAACTTAATTTTGACGACTTATGGTCACAAACACACGACGATTCAGTTGTTTCTCCAGGCTTACCAGCATCTGGTTTAGCAACAGAAGCCTTTTATAGGGTTTATGACGCTGTTGGAGCTGGTATAAGTGTAACTTACTTACCATCAACTGCTAGAACAAATATTCTAGCTATGAGAAGAGATTTTGTTGATCCAATTAGATTGATTTATGATGTTACTTGCACCGATACAAAGCCTTCTGATGATGGTAGGGGGCAAGCACTATTGAAAAATGGTCAGATTACAGTATCAGCAAAAGAGTTGGTTAGACAAACAGTTTACGGTCCAGATAATGTTCCTACCACGGCATTCTAGATATGAGCAGTACTACAAGAAAAGGCTTAGAAGTATTAACAAATACAATAGGTAAAGCTAAAAATTATGTACGTAACTCCTTCGGCAACACAGTTGACAGGAGAGGCTTTAACCTTGAAGCTGAATGTGTTTTAACCAGAATAAAAACTTCAAATAATTTTCACGATTATGACTTGGCTGGTAAATCAACAGATGGATATAGTGATCCAGATTTTTTAACATATAATGTTGATGACCCTATTGGGTTTGGTATTCAAGGAGGAGATATATATGCTAAGAAAAACTTATCAACTCCTTTTCCAATATATACTTCAGGTTCTTGGAACCCTTCTTATGATGGACCACCAAGTTTAGAAGGATGGGGCATTTGGTTATATAATGGTTATGGAAGTTATAAGCCACCAACTTTTTATACTAACCCAAGAACTTCTAACACAACTGTTTATGCACCATATGGTGGCGAGAATACTGTAGGTACTGCATTTACATCAGCTGTTAATACGGTTAGAGCAAACCTTACAACTACTTCTAGGTACACTGGTTCTTACACCCTGCCAGTGACTTCTAGTAACTACGAAGTTGTTCCTAAATTTGAAAATGCTAGATGGATATCTGTCAGGAATACTTATGGCTCTACAATCACTAAAGATGGAGATCTAGCTGAAGTTGGAAATCCAAGCAGCTTAACAAAAAAGATAAAAATCAAGTTGCATGAGGATGTTCTCACTGGTTTTAAACTGATTGATCCAAAAAAGAATGAACCAAGAGATATTAAACTTTACTATCACAATAACCTGATACAAAACTATACAACTTCTTGGCAATCCATAACTCTTCCAACTTCTTACACTCAACTTTCAGCATTAGATTTTAAAATTTATTCTTTCAATGCATTTGTTGATGATACTTTAAACTTTGACACCACAGTAGATTATGAAAATTATTGGATTTTAGAAATCAATCTTCCAGCTTCAAGTTCATTTTCTTGGACTAATAACTACTGGTGGCATATAGGAGTTTATTGGAATTCTGAAGATGATTTGACTACAAATTCATTTACAAACTATGCAGACAATCTTCTGCAATATGATATGAATGATATTGCAATAAGTGCTTCAGATGGTTCAATTGATGTACCAAATTCTAATCTAATTCTTTGGAACAAAAAAAGCTTCTTTAAACAAACTATTCCTAACTATTTAGATTATGAACTAACTGGTGTTTATGACACTAATCTTTATTTGTATTCTCAAAATAAAACTTTATTTAATTTTAAAGATGGGGAATACTCAGACCCACCAGCTCCATTTAGGTATTCACTTGATACTTTATTACCACCGTCTGATTTTGGAGACGATGGTTCTTTAGTAGGATACAGTGAAGTTAAAAGAAACCAACTTTATCCAATCTCTATATGTACTGAAAACTCTGGTGCAAATTTTGAGTCTCCTAAAGCAACATACAAAATCTTAACTGGAGTACCTTTTGATAGAGAAACTTTAGACTCTTATGAAAACTTTTCTAATTGGCCTATAGTTCCAGAGACATATGATTGCCTTTTTAGATGTTTATTAACAAGACCAGTTGATGAAGTTTTTGAGTTAGTGCAATCTGCAAATTTTGTTGGATTATCAAAAAGAATACTTGAAGCAGATGGAATTCACTACAATTTTTTAAATATATTAAACACTTCCAGTATTGTTTATTTGGAAAAACTGGCTGTTAACTTTGCAAAATTTGGTGTGCAAGATCAAAACGTTTTAGAGCTTTTGCTTCCGCAGTTTTACAAGATGGTTCAATTTACTAGAAATAGTAATTATAATGAGATATTTAATAATTTAGCTAGACAAATTATTCCAGAATCAGCAAGATTAATTATTGGGAGATTAGATGAGCTTTTAAGTATTACCACAAGCGACCCCAATAATTACCAGACACTTATTCATAACTTGTTAAAAAAGCCATCTGCTACAACTCTTAAAAATCCAGATTATGAGCCGAGGGGATTACAGTTTAGTTTTGATGGTAATGAAGTTGTTGCTGATTTCGCTGTCAAATCACCAAGTGTTGACTTAGCAGCACTCACATCAGATCATTTAAGAAATTATAATATAAAGGTCCCAGTTTCGAGCAACTTTGAAGTTTATCAAGAGCTTTCATTGCTTTGCGAGGCTATAGACCCTAATGTATCTGGAGACAAGATAGGATTAGATTATACTTTCAAGTTAAAACTGCAAGATTCAAATAAAAATATTCTAGAAAAAGATTTATATCTTAATGCATCTAAATTTTTCTTATCAAATGATGAATATGATACAAGAGTCAATAAAGGCTTAAGCGTTGTAGGTTATTACAAAATTGGAACTGATGCAGAGCAAGCTGCTAAAGCAGATGGAACTCTTGAATCAATACCGGACTATCACTTATATGGTTACGCTGGATGTATTCCTGATTTAAAGATGCAAGAGTCCAGACCAATTTTAACTAGAGTTGTAGGAAGTGATAAACAAGATGGGCAGACCAGAGAACAGTTCATAGCTTCTTTACCGCCTGGGACTGATATAAACGAGGCTTTGGCAAATTACGAAGGTGATTTTATTACCATAGACCTCAACAAATATCCTGAGCAATGGGTAGCCTTGAAAGAATTGGGAATGACTACTTCAAAATATTCTTTTGATACTAATCCATACTATCAAATTAACTTCTATGCATTGATAGGCGGTGATGGAAAATCTCAAGGTATACAAACAGCTGATGATTATTATCCATATACGGCTGGAGATGTAAAAGCAGACTCATTCACAATAGCAACAAAGGGATTGTCAATAATTGATGATTCTATAAATGTAATTGAAAATATTCATAATCAACAAGCAAGTATAGGTTCTTCTTATGGATTAAATCAAACTACATCAAGTACAGGCATAGCTATAACTCAACCAACTTTTGGAATCAAAATCACTCCTCTTCTAGATTCATCATCACAAAGTTTTAAGTTAAGAATGTCAAACACTATTCCATTTTTAACAACTGGATTACTTAATGTTGATTTATATTCGTCAAGTGCTTCAGGTAACACTCCAGATAAGATTATAAAAGGCGGTTCTGGTATAGCTTTGACTTCTATATCATCAAATATGTCAGAGTACTCTTTTGGGCTGAGTGCAAATTTAACAGCTAATACAAACTATTGGTTAGTTTTTAACTCAAATCAAGAGTTCAGAACTTATGCCACCAACACATCTGGTACGGTTGCTTGTTCAGGTACTAGTGTAACTGGGACAGGAACTACTTTTACGAATTACATCAAATATTCCGAAATAGGTTTTGGTTCAACAATCCCTAGTGACATATCTGATTGGTATACAATTTCATCTATCAATAGTGATACCAGTTTAACGTTGACATCTTCTCCTGGAACAATTAATTCAGGTACAGACTATGTAATAAAGCATCAGTTAAAACTATGGGGTGCTTCTACAGGTTCTTCAACTCTTTCATTAAAAGATAAAGACAACAACTGGGGTTATATTACAGGAAGACCATATATCAATTTCTTCACACCATCTGCTGAAATTCTAGGAACGTTTAATAGAACAGATTACTCATTAAACTCTACACTTCCACCACCAAACAGACAGAGAGAAAAAAATCCAGTTTATAATCTTGAAAGTTATGTATCTTTCACGTCAAAAACATTAAATCCGCCACAGCTCCTTCAGATATATCCAAGAGCTTTTTATGGTGGATTAACAAAAGAAACTACAGGAACAGTTACAGTAAGTACAACCTCAGTAACGGCTTCAGGCAATTCAAGCTTTTTACTTTTTACTGGACAAGATATTCAAATTGGATTTGGTAGTAGAAATCATATTGATATTACAACTTGGTATGATGTTTCGAGTATTAATAGTGCAAGCTCTCTCACATTAGCAAGTTCAGCTTCATCTCAGACAAATGTTGAGTATGCTATAAGGTTTAAACCTGAATGGCATTGGGCAAAATACTCACGAGATATGTATGTTTACATAAAGTATTACGCTAAAAACACTCTTAAAGAAAACTTTATTACGTTGAATAAATCTCCTTACTGGCAAACTTGGTGGTTCTTATCAGATTCAAACACTATTGATGATATAAATCAAAATATAGAATTAGAAAAAGCTGCCGACGAAACCATAGTTACTAGTGGTTTAAATTACAGTGGCTATAGTGTAAATGGAACAACTGAGTATTTACAAGCTAAATCTAAAGGTGTTTTCTATCCGCAATCAACAGACTCTTATGATTTCAGATTTTATTCCAGCTATGGTATTAAAATATTTGTTAATGGAAGCATCACGCCAGAAATATCAAATTTAACAAACACTGATTCAAATTATGCAAACACATTTACCTTGAGTTTAGTAAGTGATGAGTTATTAACTCTCGAAATACTTCATACTCACAAAACTAATACTCTTAATTCGATAGCACATCCACAAGTTTTGATTGGTGAATGGAAACTAACAAGTGATTCAACTTGGAATATTATAGATTCTTCTTTCTATGAAGATGCAACACCAGCTCCTGTTGATATAGATCCAGATGGAGAACCAATAGATAGAATTGTGTTCCTTACTGTTGGCAAAAGTTTATCTGAAATATCAACTCCTACACACGGTGCGCCTCCAGGCGACAGAATTATTTTCAGGAGTAAATAATGGCAGCTCCAAATCCTAACACTGTATATTCGATGAACAATCTTGTTGTTAGCTTAGACATACTGCAAGATGTAGTTGATCAATCAAAAGCAAGCAAGGAATACGCTATAGGTAAACCTGATATTGTCAGACCTATAGACTTACTTTATGGTCTTGCTCAAACTGAAACAACTGATCCAAATAAGATTAATAAAATATTTACTTTTGGTAAGGGCTTAGAGTTGAGTAATACAGAAACCCTACCCCAACAAATCTCTAATCCAGCAATTGTAAATAATGAAATCAGCTTGTCGATATTTCCATCTGATCCAACAACAGATATTATTCAAAGACAACAAATATCTGGTGAATATGAAGTTTTATCTAACTGTTATGCGTTTGGTAAAGTATTTTTAGAATCTTACGAAGATGGTGGAAATACGATTAATAGTATATCTGCATCTACATTAAAAGGTGCTAACGGTTTCACTAAGATAATATCTAAAGATATAACTATTGATGAAGCTAAACTACTTTTTTTAAGAAATAGCTTTGATACCATTGAGCCATTATCAGATGCTTCATTAGGGGAATATGATAGTTACAAATATATCGATATCTATGATTTTATTTTAGAAATTGATTATTATGATGGCATTTACCAAAACTCAAGAGTTTATCTCCATATGATTGATAATAGAAAAATTCGTGGATTTTTCTCTTTCCCATACGAGCAGATAGCAATTTTTCTTACTCCAAAGTTGATTAAAAACGAAACAAATATTACAAAAAAGTATAATATTCTTCGAACAGAAATAATAAATATAATTAATGAATGGATAAGATTATCAAACTGGAGCCCTAATTTCATCTCTTATTGGCGAAGTAACTCATCTATGATGCCAGCTAGATTGAAAGAGTTCTTAAAAACTGAAATGGGTATAATTATTTAATATGGCTATATCATCTAAAATTGAAGAAGTTGTTTATGAAGTTACAAAAGTAGCTGGAAACATATATGATTCCTTACAAGAAAGCATTGGAAGCGTAACAACCCCTGCTACGGCTATATATGAAATTAATAATTTATATAATATGGCTAATAGTGGAAATCCATATTTTGCAATTTTAGACACTACACCAGCTGGTTTTGCAACAACTTATTCCCCAGACGAGCCTTACTATGTGAATGTTGCAAGTGGCCAAGTAGTCTATGATAATAATGTCATAAATGTTTTTTCACAAGATATATCGATTAGAAGAAGCTTTAGCCAGTTATATTCTAATTTGTATGTATATGGAATGACAATAGGATTGCCCTTAGATGAAGTTCAAAAAGCAGTTCAAAACTGGAACACGGAAACTACCACTGCAGCTGCAATCAATGACTCTATTATTTACATTGCAGACACAACTATCCCAGAAACTTTGGGGTTTCCACTAGAGGCTCAAGTCGGAAGATTATATATAAAATTTGTTTCTTTAAATAGTGACAAAACTGGAATGGTAATCGATCCAGGACAAAACCTCGGGACTTTGAGTTCTCCTGTCTATGGAAAAATACAATCATCTATACCCGCTGGCTCGTCAGTTAGATTCAATTATCAAGCTAGAGTACAGTCAGTTATGGGATTTCCAATATTAACTAATGATGGTACAGCTGACCCAGATACATTTGAATATTACCCACCTATTCCTCCAACTTGGTTGTCTATTGCAAATGTTGTGATAACCAACCCATCTGATCCAAGTGTAGTTGACAATAGTGGTGAATATGCGATTGTTAAAACTACAACACCTTTACCATATAACAACGAAACAAATCCTATATTTGGTGATGGGGTAGATAATTCAAGAATTTTAGCTGCTTGCGAGAATGCATTGAATGATATGGAAAACTTGAGATCTAGTTTTCTTTTAAGTGAAGTAGTTCAAGGCATCAAATCTCTTTCGATTAAATTATCAAATGGTTCAAATACAAATTTAAGAAAAATTTGGGCGGCTCAACCATTCAGAGTCCAAAGTTATTTTTCTAAAGGTTTGTCATTTTCTGGATTGGAAAGATTTAATTTCCCATACAATTTTGCTCAAGCTTATTATGAGTTAACTTCAGAAGATTTACAGCATACATTTGCTATATTTAGAGGAGATTTAGTTTCTAATAATCCTAGACTTGTAGGTACTGCAGGAGTTGATTCTGGTTACACTGCAACATCTTTAACTGCCCCAGGAAGTTTATCAAGTCTAGAACGTGGAACTCATATTTATGGTGCTTCTGTAGTTAAATCCATAACCTCTGAAACAAGTGGTGAAACAGTTCCTAGTTACATTGATGTTACGACTAATTCAGTTTCAAATAACAATTATATGATTGAATTGAATTGGCAAAATGTAACAAATGCGCTTTTTTACAATGTATATAAAAGAGGGAATTTAGCCTCTGATTTGATGGAATATAGATTGACTATTCCAGATGAAGTTCAAAAGCAACCATATTTTTCTAACTCTACAATAGCTGATGATTCAAATGTACAGTTAAGCAGTAGATATACAGCTATCAAAATAGAACCTGATAATGATGGATTCTGTGGTGGTATTTCTGTCAAGTTACTTTATGGAACCGAAGGCTATTTAGTTAAAAACACTTCAGACTATTTAACTCTAAGGCTTTACGATTCTTTTGCTGATTATGTTACTTCAGGTGATACAGATGCTACGCTTGATGACACTAACACTTTATATGTGCCTAATATTGAAAGTCCATTGACAGATGAAGTTAAGCTTTACTACAATGATCTTTCCGACCAAAGCGACGAATATACTTTTAAGTTCAAGAAAGGAGTCAATTTGGTAAGTGGTCACATATATTGGGCTATTATTGACAGGCCTACTTTAATTGAAGTCATCGATCCCGAAACAAACATAACAAGCACTGGATCAATTTTTATCAGAGGTTTAGAAAAAGATATTGTTGACCCATATGGTGAAATTACTCTTTGGAAATCATCAACATTAACAACAGGATTTGAAAACTGGTCTACTTACGATAATGTACCTTCAAGTTTCTATAATATTTACACGCCATATTACAAGCTCAGAGGATATTTAGATAATGGATTGGGCGTGAAGTATCCAGTCAGAAGAGGTTTAAAATTCTACGATACAACCTCATTCACACCTAGAAGATTGTCAATTTATGTTCCTCCAGTCGAAGACATTTATCAAGTAGTTTCAGAAAGTTTTGCAGCAGAATATGATGGTTTGTCAACAGAAACTACTGAAACAAAGAATGAAATGATAGTTACCGTCACCGCAAGAAATGGTGCAAGTGGAGCTCCTTTTACATTCAATCAAACTATTCCACAGGGTACTGAAAGAAATACTCGTTTTATCCTCGGTACAGCTAATGATCTTTTTGACCGTGTAGATGATGTTTATGTAACTCCCGGAGCTAATCTTCAAAGAACAAACAACGGCCCTATCAAATGGAGTATATATGACTTCTTTACAGTTGAAACAGTACCATAATGAACGATCTATCTAACCAATACTCAGCTCTAGGTTTTAATCCAGGATATTATGATTTACTTATTCTGGATAGAGTCAATTCTACAGAGCCTTTATTTGAGTATGATTTTGAAAGCATCGATACAAACTTTTTATTAAATGTTGAAAACTTAAATTTTAGTTTTGCTCAAGAAGCTTTAAACTATCAAAGATTAGCTGGTGAAGGTGCAGACCCTAATACATTTAGTTTGTCTAAGTCTGATTTTTCTGCATCTTTTAGTATGTTAGTCAAGGCATCTTCAACTGGTTATATAGATTTTGGATTTGCTAGTTTATGGGATGCCGCAACTTTAGCATATCAAGGTACTGGAAATGCTATTGCTGGTAAAATTGTATCGACAAATAGTACAGTTGGTATAGGAACTACATTCATCGCTGTTGACAATATTAGCGATTTCAAATGTTTAACAACTCCTTTCAGTGTCACTTTTTCAAAATTTAAAGGCACAGAAGCCACTGAAACTAAAACTGTTACCTCAGTAGATAAAGCAAATAGAACTTTGTTCTTTTCATCAGGAATTGCAAACACGCACACGGTAGCAAGCACTTTTATTAAAGCTGGTTTAGCATCTACAACTAGAAACCCAGCTTTCAACTTAGTTTCTTTATTTCAAGGTTTACTTAGTGGATGTATGGTTGACAAAATTACTTTAAGTGCAAAGCCAGGGCAAGATATACAAGCTAACGTTGATGTAAAATTTTTGAATGTAAATAGGCAGTATCAGATTGACGTAAATAATAACTTTGATACATTAGCTTCAAATGTTGCCAAATACAAAGTATATAGAGGATTGCAAGGCTCAGAAGTTAGAATCAATAATACTTCATATACTGCTGGTGGATTTGGTCTAACAACAAATGCATTCGGACATCCTTTTTTCCAAGGTTTTCAAGGTATAGGCACAACAAGCTTTTTAGTTCAAGAACTGACTTTAACTTTAGAAAATCAATTAGAACCAATTTATACTTTACATTCCATAAATCCAGATAGTTTTGTTAGATTTAGAGAAAATTTAAAGCCATATGCATTAGTTTCAAATGGTCGTAAGATTGAAGGAACTATAAAATACATATCTCCTATATCTCCATACACATTAGCTGAAAAACTAGCTGGTCCTTCAAGTATAAATAATGGTGGGATAGAAGTAGACTTTGGTGTTTTTAAGATAACTTTTGATGAAGTTGTTTGGTCAGGGTCAAAAGCAGATTCCCCATTATCTGACAGTCAAACGAAAGAAATTAAATTCAGTGTAGTAACTGAAAAATTGAATAAGATACCAACCTTAGACAATTCAACTTCTTTCTAAAGGGTTTTTATGAGTATATTTGTAAATCCAGAAGAAACGTTTCCAGTAATTATAAGATTTAAAATCAAGAATGTTGTGAATGATGTAATCACTTCAGTTAAGATTTTAAAACCAAATGAAGACTCTGATGACGACACAGTTTCATTAATTTGCGATGCTAAAGGTAGAGACTTTGAAACAATGTCTAACATTTTAGAAGAAGCTACAATCATTAATGCGGTAACAGGCAATCCAATGGTTAGAACTTTTGTCTTATGCAAGTTAATAATTTTAAGTTTCTTTTCTTCGTGGAATTTAAAGGACGCTGAAACTGGAAATATAGTACCAATTAATAGTGAAAATATCGGAAAAACAAGACACGAAATTGTTAGAGCTTTAGCACAAGAATGGCTCAAAATAACAAGCGGAAAATAAAATGTTAAACTACGAGCAAACAGTAATCAATGGTATACCAACTAAAAAGCATAGTTTTTATACTATTGCTTTGAGTGATTTAAATAGGTTAATTCATAGAGATCTATTTAACTCATTGGGATCTGGATTTGCTTTTAACATTAACAAGTATGTTGTTCCTGGGTTTGTGTGGGATATGTATGGGATGGTAAGAAAATTACCAGTTACAGAACGTACAATTGCGCTCGACAATTTTTATTTCACCCGAAGTACTATTGAGTATGATGAAAGGTACTACAAAAGATTATGGATTAATGGATTTAATGACGATCCAGGTTCAAAATTATTTCAGCCTCTTTCATCATTTTATCCACTAGCACTTGATAATTCTTTATCTTTTGTTAATCAACAATATAGCCTTAACAATTTCAGTTTTAATTTATTAGTTTCTGAAAATGGTGAAAACGATCAAGAGCCTGGAGAAAATAATATTTATAAAGCTGCAATTGTTCCTTTATTTCCATTATTTTTTGTTTCAAGCAATGCAGGGCATTTATCATACGGACCTATTTTCATGAATGATTTTGAAATTAGAGTTTCAGGAATGGATAGCCTATCAGAAGTAGAAGTTAACTGTAGTTTCGTAGGTGGAAAAACATTAATAAGCCCTGAAAGTGTTCCACGTACAATTCCATATGTAGACGTAAATGAAAAGACAGTAGAATATGGCGATGACGAGCCATATACAATAAATGATTACAAAAATTACAGAACAGTTAATATGTCAGACTGTTTGATTTCATTATTGAAACCTACGAAAAGAAAAATATTAAATATGAAAAGTGAATTGTTCAAGAGCTTAAATTTTGAACAATCTACTGATGAAAGTACCACAAACTATGTTTACACAACAAAGTCGCCAGTAAAAATAGTCGGTATGTCTTTAAAGATTACTCAAGACATAAGTTTAACACACACAGTTCCTTTATTAGAAGATGGTAATAGTGCTGACGTAATTGGACCTAAGTTTGCTGCATTAAAATCAAGGATTGTTACAGGAACTATAACGCTTTTCAATGCTAATTTAAATGATTATCTAGACAAATATGCTACATCTTCCTTAGTTATGTATTTTGGTGGAAATTATTTATTTCATATGAGAGACGTAGACTGGTCAAATCCTGTATACAGCATGACACCAAACGGGGGCAGGATTCATACTTGGAGCTTCACAGCAAGAATTTCTCAAGGAACTGGTTTCTGGGGTGGGAATAAAACCGCAGTTTCAGAGTTTGATATCGATTATAGGAGTGTTTTAGACCTTCCATGACACACGAAGAAGCTTTAAGTCATATGATGAATATGTTTGGGCAGCAACAAGAAGATGCTCAAATTATGAATCAGCAAGAAGAAAAAGATGAACTTCCTCAAATTGATAAAGATCAATATATTTTCAAAGTAAAAATAGAAAATGATATTGCTATCTTCTGTTGTCGTGATTTAACTTGGGGTGAATCATTAGATATAGAATCTAAGGCATTTAAAGTTGATGAAGAAGAGCTGTATTTTTCGGGTGAATATGAAAGAAGAGAAATACTTAAAAAAGCTATAGTCTGGGTTTATGATCTTGGAAATGAAAAACTTCTTAAAAATGAAAATGGAGAAATCATTACAAAGCTCACTCAACCTTTTGTTGATGAACTTTGGGTTCAGTATTTTAAGTACATTGGACTAGATGCAAAAGAAGCTAATATTGTCTATAACTCAGCTCTTAAATATTTTAAGGGAGAATCACAAAACGGCTATCCTGTATTGCCTTTGATTGTTGAAGTTGACTATATGCTTAAGGGAATTATCTCTATGTCTCGTGATGAATTCAAGAAAATGTCAAACAATGAGTTAGAAAAGCTACAATTGATAATGACGGCCAGAGCTGATGCCTTTGGTTTAGCTGCTCAACAACAAGTAGTGACAGAAAAAACAGAAAAGATGGATGACAATTTTGATGATGAGTTGATGGCTACTCTTCCCCCTCACCTTAGAAACACAATGATGAACTCTAGTTTTTAATGATATCTTCTAAATGCTGCTTATCAGATTTAAGTTTTGATTCTTTAAATATAGCTGAATAAGGTTTTGCCATATCTTTGATTTCTTTTTGAATGTCGTTAGGGATATCCGACATTTCATCAACATAAACTACGACTGCACTTTTTGCTGTGCTTGCTGTAATATTATGTATTCCATAAGTACTTAAATACTTTTCAGAAATATCGTCTGCAATGATATGAAGATCGTCTAAATCTTCTTCGTCTTCATATTTGTTCTTTTTAGAAACTACTTCACGATGTCTTCTATTATTGAATCCATCGAAATCATCATAATAATTCTTCATTCAAACTACATTCCAGCTTTATTATTTGACCAAGAGAAAGTTTTCAATTTATCTTCGCCGTTATATGCTAATTGTACAAAACTGAAACTAGCTACACCTGTTAAACCAATACCAACAGAAGTTCCAATCCCGCTGAGAATGATATTTCTAGCTTCATCTGCAAAAGCTGTCATTGTGCTTGAGGTTAGGTTTAAAAAATTTGTTCTAACAAGCTCTTCTCTGTCAGCTGTAACGTCTGTGTTACCAAGACCAGAATACATTGCGCTAAGATCGTATACTTCTAAATATCTTCTTGAAAGAGGAGCCTCTGCGTTGCTAAGAAGATATTTAATTTCAACTCTTGGATCGTGTGAGTCGATGTCTTCTATAGTGTAGTTGACTGTAACACCAATTGCCATTAGTTTTCTCCCAGACCATTAAGATCTTTCGCCAAATCTTTTACATATGATATTTGGGACTTAATATCTTTTAACTTCTCAAAAAGCTCTTCATTTAACCCTTGTGGATTTTCAGTAACATAGTAAGGTTCTGAGCCTACTGTCGCCGGTGAAAACTTTGGATTTACTCTTGTAACAACTAATTCGTTTAATGTTTGCTCTAAGGTAAAAGCAAGATCGTTTAATGCCCTTCCTTGTTCGATAAGTTGATCAGATATTACACTTGTATTTACTTGAGGCTTTTCCATTGAATCTCTTCTGATATCCATTTCATCCCTGGCTATATCATTATTTTTCATCCATTTTTGTTGAGCTGCAGTAGGAGGAGTGTAAATAGTAACATTGACTTTTCCACCAGAAACATTAACTCTCATAGCCCCAGTCAACTCAGAAAGAATATGACGATCTGACCTATCAGTTAAAGCAGATGGGTTTATACCAAGCCTGTGTATCAAAAACTTATCAAACATAACGTGAGATCTAAGGTTAGGTGTTTGTGTACCATCAGGTAAGACATAAAATGCATCTATACCACCTTGATTTTGAAAATATGAAGCAGTTTCATTAGATGGATCGGCCATACTTGAACCTGTAAGCTTATGAGACATTTGAACTATAGCGTTATTGATTGCCTCTAGCATCGCTTCTTCAGAGCCATACTTCTCAATCAATTTACTTTTGATTATGTCAGCATCTTCGGTAGCAGGATCAACGTATGTGCCTGATCTTAACTCAGATTGTATGATGTCTTCTGCAGACTGTTTAGAAATTGCAGTTTTTATTCTCGAGTACCACATATTTAATCTTTTACCGTTTTGAAGCTTTTTCACCTGTAAAAGAATAGTATGCTTAAAAAATCTTGTGTGATAGAAGAGACATTTTCAGCTAATAAAATGTACGCACCAATTGCTCGTGGACAAATGGTTAAAAGCAAAAAGTATATAAACTGGATTGAAAAGCACACACCAATTCTTAAAGAAAAAATGGAGCCAGCTAAAGAATTTCCTATTGATGTTGAAATTCTTGTTATGGCTAGTTGGGATTGGAAATATAAAAACGATACAGACAACTTAATCAAGCCTATTGTAGATTTACTTAAAAGAGCAGATATTATTCCTGACGATACTACTAGGTATGTGAACTCAGTAAAGGTTAGATATTTGCAAGGATTCAAACAACCAACTATTTGTATTTCATATAACACTACAGAATAAAAAACCCTCCAAATGGAGGGTTTTTTATTAGCCTAGAAGTTCAATATAGTCTGTGATTTTCTTTAACTTCTCATCAGGTGAAATATTCTGTCTGTCAAGCTTGAGTTCTTGAATAATCTTTGAAATATTATATTTGACAGATTTTGGATTTGTGCCTTGTGGATGTACATAGCAAGGACCCAATAAAGATTTTGTAACTACAGAGGTGTTATCTCCAACAACACTAGTAACTCTGGTGTCGAACAAGTACTCCATAGCATATTTCATATCAGCTTTAATATTGCAAGCTTTAGAAAAATTGTAATAATCTCTATCACTAAATGTAATATTTTTAGTGATACATGTGACAAGAAAATTATAAAGAAATTGATTATTATTAAAATTCATTATTAAACACCTCTAAAAGAAGTATACCCCTAAAACAAGAATAAAACAATAGCTCTCAACTTAAAAATAAACCTGGGGAGGTGTGTTATGAAGAAAGCTATTGTTTTATGGTGTCTTTTGTACATCATAATTTCGAGTTCTTATGCTCAAAAGCCACCACAAGTGAAGAATTTTTCTTCACAAGTAGAACTATGCTATTGCGTTGGTACTCCGTCAAATTACCATGTAAAGCTCAGATGGGATTTGATACCCAAATGTACTCGATATTATATATACAGAGTTGGTCAAGGAGTTAAACCTGATTACTATAAGCCTTATGCCAAACTGACAAATAATGAGAATATTTTCATTGATAGAAACGTAAAGTATCAACAAAAATGGGATTATTATGTCTGTGGCGTAGTCCCATCTGGTTTTTTACAATTATCAAATAAATCCACTGCAGTCATTCCATTATTAGTTCTTAAGAATCCTGAAGCTCCCACAAACTTAAGAACATTTGGCTTTTGGAACAATGGTGCTTATGATCAATTAGTCTGGGATCCTAGTCCAGAAGCTGTATCTTATAATATTTATAGATACAGTCAAAAAATTGGTTCTTCTAATACCAACTCATTTACAGTAAGTCAACTTGTATTCGGAGAAGGCTGGACATATACAGTTACAGCAGTTGACAAAAATGGATTAGAATCTTTTCCTTCTGCTTTAAGTTTAGCTAGAGGAGAGTTTGCTCCTAACTATAATTTTGGTTGGACTACTAAACCTCCATCAACTCCTGGTAAATATGTTACTGTAGCTGAATGGAATAATGGTAAACCAAGAAACTTCATCAAATGGCAAGATCAACAAGTAAATGGTCAAGATACTCCAAACGCATACAACATTTATAGAGATGGCCAATTAGTTGCAGCTAACTTATGGTCTCAATATTACATAGACAAAGATGTAATTTCTGGCAAAACTTATAGATATGTTGTTGCTTCTGTAAATAGGAATAAATTTACTACTCAAGAAACATTTGGTCCAGCAGCAGATATAATTACTAGATTTGGTCCTCAAGATCCAATTTCAACTCCTGTTAATATTACTGGATTTATACCTAACGATGACAGTGTAGTTGTTAAGTTTGACTTAATACCTGGTGCTGTTGACTACAGAGTTTATGTAGAAAACAATCCAAATACAGTTAAATATTCTTCTGGATACAATATGATTGAAATGAATGGTTTAACTAGTAATCAGTCATATAGTCTTATTGTTGAAGCCTTAGATAAGTTTGGACCATATCAACAAATCGATGGTGTAATTGGTCCTGGTGCAAGTGGTCCAAGTGGCGAGGTTCATGCTGGTATTAATGGACACGGTGATCCATCTAATAATCCAATAGTACTCACAAAATCAGCACCATATAAAGTACACACTATCCAAAGAGCTCTTACTGGCGAGCAAGTTTTCTTTGATAATTTTAGAGACTTTCAACCGATTGTTCAAATGCCACAGAAAATGGATGTAGTTGAACAAAGATTTGGAAAAAACTGGCAATATTGGAATAAAAGTGATGTTATTTTAAGATGGTATGAAAATGATAAATGGTCATTCTTTTTAGATGATCTTGATACATCTGCTTCTACTGTTTTCTTGATGGGTTCGCACTTTATGGACACTATTTATGATGGTGGAACTTTAGGCCAGTCATCTACACCTTCTCACGTTAGTAATGGTGTGATGTTAATGAGTCCTAAGAAAACTGCAAATATAGCTGGAGACAAAGTATTACACCTTACATTCGAAGTTGATCCTCATTTTAGTGGTAGAAGATGGTGTGATATTCTTTTATTGCCAGCAAGTGAAGTGGTGTATTCTGGAAAAGCAGCTGACAAAATTGCTCAAAATACTCAATCTGGTAAATTATTTAGATGGGCTATCAATGCTGGTAGTCATACTATGAATGTTGACACTGGTTATAATCCCGATGGTTCCAGAACATCTTACAATATTCCAGTGAAGTATGCTGGCAGAGATCATATGCCTTGGAACATACCATCTCCTTATAGAAAAGTAAATGATCTTACAGAATATAAGGTTGGATCTTTCAAGGTAAATTCTATCACTGAATCATCTAGCGAACTTGACATTAAATGGACTGCCAATTTTAATGACAATGGCAAGTTTCCAGCTTTTACTATGAATACTGGAGCTAGACCAAAATCTGGGTGGATTAAGTTTTCTGATTTCGGTGGTGCAGATGAATATGTACTTACTGCTGATACATTGAAAGTTTTGGATAATATTAATTTTGATCCAAATTATTGGTGGATTAGCCAAGATTCCAAAGACAAACTAACAAAACTAATGGATGCTTATTGCACTACTCGTTCTGGTGCAATAATTTACAGAGCTACAAAAAATCCAACCACAGGTTTATTTGAAGGTGTTATTTTCTTCAGACCTAGTGTTGAAAGACAAAAAGAACCATTGAATAGAACTTGGCAAGGATTGGATAGAAGAGCACAATTTGATTTATATATATCTAAAAATAGAGTTGTGGCAATTGAAGATGGTTATTTAGTAGCTGATTCAACATTGCCAGTTGATTTTCCATTTGAAGATATAAATGTCAATTTTACTCACTTAATCTATCACACTTGGAATGAAATTGGTGAAATTAGAACTTGGTTGCCTGATAATGCATATTGGATAAATTTCAGACCTTTTGCTGATGAAAGACACTGGGACAATATGGGATTTGAAGTGTTGACAAGTTTTCCAGATGTGAAATTGTTGTAGATAGTAGTTTTGTGAAAAATGAACTTGTAAGTAATTCTTACAAGTTCATTTTTATTTTATTAGACAGGTTTAATGTTTTCAATAAACTTAGCTAAATAAGCTGTTAATTTTGCAACAGTTGGCTTTTTAAGCATAAGATTATAATCAGATAAAGCCTTGTTATATAAATCAGCTCTGAATAAAGTAATCTCTTTACTTACTAATGCAGATACTTCAGACTCATCAGTATATTTGGCATCAATTGCTGCAATGTCTACAAGTTCTAAATTATTTACTGCAGATTCAAAATACTGCTTTGTTTCTTCATCTTGAAGAACATCATAAGCTTCCAAAGAATCTTCAATATAAAGCTTCAAATCTTCTTTTAATAAAGTCAATGATTGATTAAGCTTTGTATCTAATAAATTATCCACCTCTACCTTAATATTTGAATCAACAGGCTGGGGAGTTGGTTGAGGAGCTGGTTGAGGAGTAGGATTTGGTTGAACAGCACTACCTTCATTAATAAAGTTACCACTATCCCAAATTTGCATATCTTTAACTTGCATTTGACCGGCAGCAGTTAATTTAATATTTGCAAGATTTCCGTCTTCAACCATTGGACAAGCATCTTCTCCAGTTCTTGTCCAAGCCCAAGTGGCAAAACCAATAAAGTTTGGATATAATTTTGAAAGCTTTTGCATTTCAATATTAATACTTTTTTGCCATTCCACATCTCCGCATCCATATTCTTCAACAATTACTGCTACGCCCTTATCTAATATTGGTTTTAGGTTAGGAATAACATCTGCAGGATTGTTGTAAGCGTGGTAAGCATATGCATCAACTAATGTAGAATCTATCAAATCATTTGCTTCCGGAGTAGTATTTTCTTTTGACCACTTAGACGTTGGGCAAATAAGAAAAGCTTCAGAATCAATAGACCTATAAATTGTTGCTGCTTTCTGGAGAATAGGCTTGCACAAACTCCAATCTCCAATATCATTAGGTTCATTTGTAAGACACACCCAAACTGGTAAGTCTTTCCAATTATTGGCCATAAGCTCAATAAGTTTATAAAATGCTTCTGATTTATCATGTAAATCACTTCCAGTTGGGATATGCTGAGGCCCAACAATAACATGACAACCAGCACTGAGTATTTTTCCAATTGTGTCCTGAATTCTATTTCTGTAAATCTTATCAGCAATATATTTGTCTGGATTGAATAAAAACCTCAAGAACTTATGCCCTAAATATTTTAATGAGCTAAAATATCCAGTTCTATTGTAATCAGGTGCTTCAGACCATAAATATTGATTGCCATAATTGCCACCTCTTATAGCTGTAATGGCATTAGCTCCAGTTGTGCCTTCATAAATATTGTAAGGTGTGCCATCAGCCTTTACCAACTGTCCATTACTGACTCTTAATCTTGGTGGTAATTTTGAGTCTGGACATTTTGTAACCCAGCTATCTCCGCCTACTTGAATGTTAATACCTGGCCAAACCCAGTTTTGTAGCTTCCAGTTATAATCAAATAATCCAAACTGTAAATTGTGGATACCGCTTACACTTGGATAATCAAATACTAATTCGCCTTCTGAATACCAATATGGGTCTGGCCCTTCAGCTACTTTTGTTGCACCGTCTGGCAAAACATCAGAACCATTCTTTTTTGCATAAGGAATCCAAGGCTGCTGAAATAGCGACCCGCCTTTTCCCAACAAAAACCATCCACCCCAAGTGGTAAATGTCTTAGGTGGCATTTTAATTATATAAGGAATGTGCAACTTGCCATCTGGACCTGGATCTTGAATTTTGTCGGCTAAAATTTCTACAAATGGAGTTTTAACCCTTTTTTGCTTGGTAGTAATTTCAAATGAAACATTTTCTGCCATTTGGTCCGCAAGCACTGTCCAGTGATTAGTAAAGAAGATAAACCTAAAGCTATCATATTTTCCAACATCAAATGAACTAACATCAAAATTAAAAGTTTGAGTTTCTCCAGAGAATAAGCTAAACTTAAAATATTTCTTTGCTACATCATCATTAGGAACCCAATTAAGCCATTGCTCTGTAGTTTGTCCTGTATTTGGATTTGTGTAAGTTCTTCTCATCCAAACCTGACACAAATCAGCGTCTATTGGAGCTGATGGGTTTGTAGTTCTGACTTTTAAGTTTACATCTCCAAGATCTACAGTTGGAATCAATTCAAGTTTCTCAAAAAAACTTGCAAATGAATTTACTTCAAAATCTTCAAATTTGCTCTTGTTTACTTTGTCAAATAGGTTAAGATCTTGTTGCAATTCTTGTGTTGGTTTGAAAAAAAAATCACTGATATCTTTGCCTCTTTCTCTTACCTGGTCGAAATCGCTAGGTAATTGTTTGTAAAAAAAATTAAACACTTTTTACTCCTTAAGCTTTAAAGCTTGTGTGGTGATAGTAATATTATAAACTCTTTGTATGTTTGTTTTTATTGCAAGCCTTAACAAATAATACTATAATGTTTTATGTTCATATTTTCAAAAGCCTTTCCATTGATGCAAAAGGGTTATAGAATCAGAAGTAAAAAATGGCCAGAATTATATTTCCTAACTTTAAAAGACAATAAAGTTTATGATAGTAATGGCAATTTATATGTTGAAAATATAGAAGAATATATAAATTTACAATCAGAAACTGCTGACGCTGCTGGACATATATGGGAAATCTATTACGAAGTGACAGATGAAAACTTATGAACGAAAAAGAATGGGTTGATAAAATTAAACAAGAATGCATACTGAATGTGCGAAATTTTGATGTGAGATATGCTATACGGTTGATTGGTCGCCCTGGAAGTAAGATTGGAATAGTATCACTTAACAAAAGATTTATGTCAGTTGATATAATTGACAAAGCAAAGTATGAGAAGTTTTACGATAACTTTTATTCTAGAAACAATAAAGAAAAAAGAGCGCCATTAGTAATTGACTATCACATTGAACACACCATAAGTCAAAAAGGATTTAAAGTGCTATGGGATTTTTACTACGGAAAGATTAAGAAATAATGGGAAGATTTAAACATAGCTTTTGGAGATATATTCCAAGTACAGATGAAAGACAATCATTTTTCAAGTTTGTCGAGTCATTTGAAACCGATAGTGATGCAGTACCCAAGTTTGATGACCA
>JACCDP010121611.1_pt1 | contig 22045 bp, 4 predicted proteins | sample 7445841 | NCBI WGS metagenome assembly JACCDP01 (sample SAMN15323441, study PRJNA562643) | freshwater metagenome | isolation source: river surface water | place: USA:Blue River Watershed | collected 2017-08-17
ACCACCGTTTGCAACTCAGCGAGCGTGTCTACTGCAGTGCCATCATCAAGTGTGCCAGCCAGTGCTTGTTGCACCTTGTTCAAATTTCCAGCGTTGACCCCAGTGATACCCAGTGCTGTCCATTGCGCCAATGTCGGCGCTGTACCGCCTGCTGCACCTGTCATGACCGCTGCAACAGCGTCAGCCAAATATTGCAATTCGGCAACCGTGTCGATGTCTGCTTTGTATTTCAGATCAATCACATCGCCCAGCAAGCTGGTCCTGACACCGCTGTTCACACCCGTCACGCCAATCAAACCGTATTGAGCTTGCGTTGGGTTTTGATTGTTGTTCACATTGTCAAACCCATCCGCTGCGGTGAGCATCGCGTTGTATGCATCTACCACGGCTTGCAACTCAGCTGTGGTATCCACGCTGGTGCCTACTACTGGCACACTGGCCAAGGCATTGTTCACTGCAGCTAAGTTGCTGCTGTTGACGCCGCTCACACCAGCTGCTGTGTAATCACTCTCGCTTGGTTCGCTGCCACTGTTGGCATCGGCGAAGGTGGTGATCACGCTGCGGGCAGTCACAAAATTGTTACTGGTTGTGGTCACCAATGCCTGCAATTTTGCTAGGGTGTCAACGCCCGTGCCGTTATCTGCTGTATTGGCAATGGCCAGTAGCATGGCAGGCCAGTTGTCAGCCGTGATGTCTGTGATGCCCAGATCAATGCTGAGCTGTGATTCTGTCAAACCCGACACACCTGCAGCAGCGTTGACCACCGCAGAGGCCGCGTCTGCCAATGTTTGAATTTCGCCGGTCAGGTCAACATCTGTACTGCCAAGCGCGTCCAGTTTGTTGCCCAGCAATTTTGCCTTCGTTGCACTGTCCACGCCTGTGATGCCAATCAAACCATATTGACCTTGCTGTGGCAGTGAAGCGCTGTTGGTGGCGTTGTTCGCCTGACCATCTGCCGCATTGAAAACTGCAAGATATGCATTCACCAAAGCTTGTATTTTGCTCACGCTGTTGACCTGCACATCCGTTACCGTGCTGGTGGCTAGGGCGTCATTGATGGATCCAAAGTTTTGCGCATTGACTCCCGTGACGCCCGCATTGGCATAGTCATTGACAGTAGGAGCTGTGCCTGAAGGTGCAGTAGGGCGCGGACTGGTGTTGGCGAGTGCAAAGGCTTGAATGGCATTCACCACAGCTAGCGCGGCTGCTTGGCCAGTGCTCACCACATTTTGTAACTCCGACAAAGTGTCCACGCCAGTGCCGTCGTTGGCCGTGTTGGCAATGGCTCGCAACACGGCTGGCATATTGCTGGCTTCAATGCCTGTGATGCCCAAGCGAGTGAGATCATCCAAACTCGGCCCTGTGTTGCCTGCAGCCCCTTGCATCACCGCATTGACTGCATCGGCTAGAGCTTGTATTTTCGGTGCTGTTTGTATAGCGGCTTGATTTTTGGTGTCAATTACATCCCCTAACAAACTTGTTTTGCTTGTACTGTCTACACCTGTGATACCAAGCAATGCATACAAACTACCAACCGGGTTGTTGCCATTGGGTGTGTCATCCGTGCCGTTGGCTAAATCAAATAAAGTTTGGTAAGCGTCGACAATGGCTTGTATATCCACGACTGTGCTTACTTCTTGGGCTGTGACTGCCGCAGTAGCTAGTGCTGTGCTGATGCTCGCAACATTGTTTGCATTCACACCTGTCACGCCAACATCCACATAGTGTTGAAAGGTAGGTGTCGTATTGCTGGCGTCGTTGGCGTAGGCTTGAATCAGGTGAAGACTCAACTCTGCGTTGTAGCTATCCACCAAACTTTGTATCAGCGCAGGTGTGCTGACACTTTGTGCATTGATGTTCAAAGTAGCCAATGCGCTGTTGATGGTGCTCAAGTTATTCAAACTCACACCATGAATACCGAGCACTTCAAAGTCGGCCACCGTGGGGGCTGGTGTGTTCGTGTCATTCACATTTGACTGTGCAAAGGCGCTAACGGTTGTGAGCAATTGCACTTGCGCCTGATTGACTTGATAGGGGTTGTAGCTTCCAGAGTCAGCACCGTCGGCACCTATTAGCCGTGCATCGAATGTTTTTGTACCAATGCCACTTTCAGCCAATTGCAACACTGTGAACTCAACATTAGCAAAACCTCGTCCAATATCGTTCCCCGTGAGCGTGTAGGTCACTGTTTGTGCAACGCCACCACTGGATGCTGGCAAATTCACAGTCAGTTGGTCGCCCACCAAAGCTTCAGCGGATAACGCAACAGGTAATTGAAGCGCTGTGCTGTTTGCTTTGAGCAGCACTTGTCCATCTGCCAACTCCTTTTGTGCATTTGCAGATGGGTTGGCAGTTTGGTCGCCGCGTAAGCTGGCACCTGTTTCTTCGTCTGCCTTGAGCTGATTCATGGACACGGGTACGCGCAAAGTACGAAGATTGGCGATGGGGAGTGCCAGTTCTGCAAGCGGTGCTTGCGTACCTTGTTCAAAGGTTTGTGCGCCTTGCAAGAGCATCTCTGAGATCAATGTTTGAACATTGGCACCATTTGCAGCCAGAATCTTCACATATTCATTGACTGTCGCAGTCGTACTTCCAGTGATGGCATCGTTACTAGACAGTTTGGCAAGCAGTTGACCGTATAGCTCAGCATCTGAGAGCCCATCCAGTTCGTTGTATTGCGCATTTTGTACACCGCTTGAGTTGATGATGGTCACAAACGTATCAAGAATATTTTTACCATTCAACAGCCGTTGACCCACCACTTGGTTGTTGTCATTGACCGTTGAGCTGCTTAGAGGTTGCGCTGAACTTAGTGGGAGCGTCAAACCATTTTGAATTGCTAGCTTTACGGCAATTTCAGTCACTGGTGTGATAGACACAATGGTGCTTGTGTCTCCTGCAGTGATCACGATGAAAGCCCGCAAACTGTTCGTCAACGACAAGCCCTGTCCGGTGTGCTCATCGATATAGTCGACGCCAGCTGCATTGCTGTCTGACATTTCAATCAGGATGGGGCCGCTGTAGTTTTTTGGTAAAGACAATGTGCATGTGCCATCCGTCATGACCTCGGAGGTAATCAGTGCACCATCGCTACCATACACCTTGATGAGTTGCTGATTCACCATCGGGCCTGCCGCGGCCTTGATGACGAGTTCTTTTCCTTGCATGAAAGCGCCTACCGATTGATTTGCGCCACTACCACCACCACTGCCGCCGCCACCACCACCACCTCCTCCTGCTAGTGCTAAAGCGAAAGCAGCGCCCATTGCTTTGTTGCCAGACGAAAGCTCAGAAGCTTCACCTTTATCGTGTAGCGATGTGTTGGTACTGGTTGTGGGTACTGCGTCGGTCTTGAATGAGTCACTCGCAGATTTGTGCAATTCGGTATCGAATGTTTCAGCGACTTGCGAACTCTCTAGCAGTGCACGCCCATTGACTTCATGGTCATCAACAAATAAAAAGCTGATGGTCTCATCAAGTTCAGCCAGCAAAACACCTTCATGAACGACTTGTTTATGGCCCGATTTCAGGGTGAAGACAAAGTTGTGTTTTTCTATCTCTAATCGCACCACATCGGCATACTTCACATTTATAAGAAAGCGCTTTGGTAATTTGCGATCAATGGATGTAGTTGTGGTGTTTGTTGGAGTCGCCATGTAAGCTGCCTGATTTCAATGTCAAATCGCAAAAGGCGCGACTGTTGATTTTGTTAAAAATACAGATATTTCTACTAAATTAACAATTATTTAGAAGAGTTGATTCATTAAATAGCTATTAACTGCTAACTGCGGAATTTAGGACCGGCATATTTGGCGAATCAGCCTCGGCGTTCAATGAATTTCCTCTTTTTTTCGACGGGCAACTAATGCCAGTGTTAGTCGCTATGTCGATGGGTGTCACTTAAAAATATTGAAACTAATATCTTTACATTCATCAACTTACATCTAGATGAATAAATAGATACTAAATAATTCGTGCAATTGTGATAGCCGAATTCGCACGGAGTAGTTGATGCAAATCCTAGTTTTGGTTTTAGAGCTTAGAAAGTTTCGTTCATGAGTGCCACCCAAAATGTGCCGTCTGTTTGGCCTGGCTATGTCGCTGCTATCGCCAGTTTGGTGTTGAGTCTGCTGTTGTTGCTGGCCATCTTGGTGTTTGCATTGACCCAAGTTGGCAATTTGGTTTCTGCTTACATGCAAGAGTTGCTCCGCACAAGTTTGCAAACAGAGCAATCGCCCCCCAAGCCTGTGGTCAAGCGATTGAGTCTGACCAATCCACAGTCTCCGCTACCCACCGATGTGCCATCTGAAGCCGTCGCACCTGGCACACCTATGCGGCAGCTTCGTTTGATTTTTGCGGCTGATGTGGCCGACATTCCAGCGGGACAAGTGGCCGAATTGGTGGCCTCTATCAAACAAATGCAAGCACCACCTGATACAGATTGGTCGATCTGGAGCAATGTGTTGTCTTCTGATCCTGTCATGGAGCGTTCGGCTTACCGCCTCATGCTCATCCTGCGCAAAACCCTCATAGCACAGGGAGTATCAGAAAAACAAATCGATCTAAAACTCAAACCAATAAAAGCATTGCCCCCGCGTTTCGCACAAGGAGAAATTGTGATCCATGTCGCTCCCTTGCATTTAAAGGCACCAGAAAAGAGGCAGCCATGAGTCTGAGCCACAGCGCAACTGATGAAATCAATTTTTGGCCTGCCTATGTCGATGCATTGATCAATGTCGTACTCAACTTACTTTTCTTGGTTGGCGTGTTCACCATTGGCTTGGTTTCATTGAATGAACAAGCACTGTTCGCAGAGCAAGAGTCAAACAAGCGAAAACTTGCAGCTTTAGAGTCAGCACGCTCAGTGCAAGAGAGAAGACAAATTGCGGACGACATATTGCGGTCGCTACCACCTCCGCCAACGGTCCTCAACAAAATTGAGCAACCACAAATTCATGAGATTTTTTTCAGATCAGAGCCAAGGCGCAATGTGGTTGCCGAAGCTGCACAAACAAAACAAAACACAAGCACAGCCATCGCCACATTCGATCAATTCAAAAGCGAGTTGGCTAAAGATGGCGAGTTGTCGCAAATCACTTTTGAACCCAGCCAATACAACCAGCCCGCCGATTGGGCTTGGGTTGAAGAAGTGCGAGCGCGCGCGGGTCAAAAAAATTGGTTCCTGTATGTCGTTGCAGATCCTACGAATCAACGCCTCAGCAGAGAAGCTTATGCGCGACTGGTGTTTGTCCGCTCCGCACTTTTGCGAGCTGGGGCATTGCCTGAACAAATTCAAATGAAAGTTACCCCCGCTGCAGAAGTTTCAGCTTTGCCACTTGGCATTGAGCGAACCGTCTGGGTGATCGAACGCTCGCGCTAATTGCTCCCCCTATTTTGAAAGGCTCTTACCTATGTCCAAACCACTATCTATCCCAATACTCAAGCAAGAAGTTGTCCATCACCCATTCAAGCATGAGCGCCAATTAAAAGTGTTGGGTCATTGGGTTGGTGCATTACTCCCAACAGTCGTGGTGATTGCCAGTGCGCTACTATTTTTTCGTACGGCTGTGTTGTCGTCCATCGATTCAACACCACATCCTGAATTGGTCTACGCCATCCTAGGAACATTTTTACTGGGTTGTGTCCTAACTTGCTTCACTTTGTACCGCTACACCATAGAAGGCAATTTGATTCACCAGTGGTCACATTTGAAAAGCAACCAAAGAGGCCACTTACTCGATTCTTTAGAGTGGAACTCTTATCTAGAGCCTTTGTTTGAAATCATGCTTGGACAAAGGAGGCTAAGCGCGGGCAGTCGACAGGCTGTGGTGGAGCAAGAAATCGTGGCGGTCAATGACAGATTCAATGACCGATTGTCCTTGCCCAACTATTTGGCCGGCGCCTTGATCGGTTTGGGCTTGGTCGGAACTTTTGTGGGTTTGCTAGGAACGCTAGAAGACTTGGGCAATCTTTTTGGTGCCTTGGTGCAGACTGGCTCTGCCAACGCCAATCCGGTCGATGTTTTTTCCGACATGGTGCGTCGCTTACAAGATCCAATGCGTGGCATGGGTACCGCCTTCGTGGCTTCGCTCTATGGTTTGCTGGGCTCGCTGATTTTGGGCCTACAGATATTAGCAGTGAGCAAAATTGGTCGGGGTTTGATTCATCAGCTGCATGTTCTGGTACGCCGGACAGACATGCCTGGTACGGATGTGTCGCTGCCAATAGATAGAGATGTTTTGCGTGCCAAAGAGACGGTCATGACGCATACAGACAACAAGCAAGTTCAGTTGTTATCAGAACTAGGTGTCTCTTGGCGTAGCCATCAGGATCAACAACAAAAACAAACCGATGCGTTGCACCGTGAATTCATTGCGTTTGGCAAAGGCAGTCAAATTGTGACTGAGAAAATCTTAGACCATTTGACAGTTACATCCAGCGCTTCTTTGGAAGAACAAACAAAAAGATGGCAAGAGATGAGTGAAATGTTTCGCACACATCTTGAGCAAAGCCACAACGAAACACAGCTATTACGCCGTGAAATTTTCAATGTTATTCAAACTTGCCAATCTATTGCCATAGCACTTCGTACCAGTATGAGTGCAGAAGAAAAATTTAGGCAAACCGTTCCCAAAACTACCTATTGGCAAGATGCCTGGAACAAAGTGCAAACCTACTTGCATAAGTCCAACACAGAACAAACCATGGCGGAGCTGTCACGCATCTCCACACAGCAAATCCAATTGATGGCTGAAATTTCAACCACTTTGAAGGCAATGCATACCGAACGTGTGCGTAATTGATTATCTGATTAACTGAAAGTGAATGATGGCCACCACTCGTCCTATACCCTCAAGTAAAGCTGAAACCAAAGCGACAAGCGAGTCGGTTGATTCCGCTCGCAATGCAAATGCATCTGTCAAATCAACGCAACAACCACCTGCAAAGGTTGGGGCAAAGTCAGTCAACTTAGATGTGTTGCGAAAGGACATTGCAAAAGTGGAGGTCGCAGACACAGACTTTGTGCTTACCACCAACTCCGGACGCAAAATTTTGATTCGTGATGGCGCATTCAATGCAGTCACGGATGAAGAATTTTCAGTCGTTTTTTCAGACGAAGAATCTGTACCAGCCAAAGTGCTGTTCAACGAATCGCAAAACACCGCTATTGATAATGCACCTCTCAATTGGAGCGACGGATCAACTGAAGCAGCGGCGCTGGTAGTGCCTGCAGTTGCTTCGGCAAGCGGTATTTCATACTCAACATTGGGCATAGCTGCAGCAGTTGCGGCTGCAGCAGGTGGGGGTGGTGGTGGCGGAGGTAGCCCTACGCCTAGCCCAGCGCCAAACCCACCCCAACCGGATGACACAGCCGATGCAAGAAAAGCTTTAGACATCATTGTCCAGTACGCTCAAAACAATGGCGGCCAACAACCCAGCGCTGGCACTTACATGTTGGCTGGCGTAAAAACACCATCCAACGCCAAAATCAGCGATCAAGAAGCGGCAGCATTTAACGACGCGTTATTGACACCCTATGTAACAGGCGACAGCGTCAATACCGTTGCAGAACTGCAGGCGCTGGTGGATGCTTATAGAAAAGTGTTTGCGCTGGCTGCTGATGACCTTAGCAATACTGTGCATGATGCATTAGACTTATCGCAAAATGAATACGAACGCATTGGTGCAGATATCACCCAACTCAAAAAAAGCACTTTGCGTTTGAGTTTGCTCAACGACATTGTGCATGGGCAAAATTTTGATGGTGTCAACACCATTAAAGAAATCAACAAACTCATAGAGATCGCTAATGCGATTCAAGACAAGGCTACAGGTGAACAAACCGACTATGTCCTTAAGGTAGACGACTTTAAATTAATAAAAATTAGAGGCATCGCTGAAAAAAACCTGGGTCTCTTACTAAGCGCCATTGAAAAAGCGGGTGTTGAAGGTGAAGCAAAGGCAGCAAATGTAAACTCTGTCTCTGAAATACAAAACTTGCTGTTTAAAAGCTTAGTTGAAAATTTCACATTTGATGCTATTCAATCTGACAGTGGCTACAGTTCCAGTGACTTCATTACCAATGATAAAGAATTAACCTTTAGTGGTAAAAGCAAAGCGCTGGAGGGCACCCGCATCAGCATCACTTTGCACAAAGAAGGTAGCAATCAAGACCTGGTGTTTGAAGGGAAAGTAGATAGCTTAGGAAATTGGCAGGCAGGCAACGGCGCCCCATTGGAAGACGGCAAATACAAACTCACCCTACAAATGTATGACGGTCAACAGCCCGAAGCACTACTTTTTAAAAATGCTTTTACCCAGCCCGTAGAAATTGATAATCAGTACGACAGTGAATTAGACCAATTCGATATAAGAATCGAGGCAATAGATAGCAAGGAAGGCGGGCGTGACACCGACTTCATAACCACCCAAACCAAATTGAAGTATGTCGGCCGTAGTACAGCTGAAAACGGTACAAAAGTAGCGGTGGAAGTAGACGGTGTGATGTATTTTGGTGCGGAAGTACAAAACAACAAATGGACATTAGACAACACAGGTAATCCGCTGTCTTTGAATAAGCATACGGTCAAGGCTTACCTTGTTGATGAAGCCGGAAACTACGACCCTAAAAAATTTGACGAGAAAACTGTCGAAATTCAATCATCTGAAATATCTTTAGTCGACAAAACAGAAAACGCTATCAGCGTATCATCAAATTTAGAGTTGATATTCAGTGTTGCTGTTAAGGCAGTTGCAGGCAAAAAAATCCGTATTTTTGATACGACAAACAACTCTGTTTTTGAAGACATTGATGCAGGTACTAGTAAAGTCAAAATTGATCCACTCAACGATCATAAAGTCATCATCGACCCGAGCGGTATATTTGTTCGGGAACACAGCTACAAAGCAACCATTGAAGAAGGTGCATTTGAATCCGAGGCAGGGGTAAAGTTTGCTGCATTGTTAGGGGATCAATGGACATTCAGAGCCGTAGACCCTTCAACGACGGTCTCTTTTGCAGGTTTGAGCCAACAATCCTTTGATGCCCTAGATGGTATCAACGCATTGGAATTAGGTGTCAATGGCAACAACTTGGTCATCAAAGGAGAAATATCAAGCGTTGAGCTAGCTAATGTTTCAAATGCACGAATTACCAAAATCACATTCAGCAGAACGAACACCACTAACTCAAACGCACCAAACTCTTTTGCTCTGAGTGAAATCGGCCAAGATGGAACAAATGTAAAAGGAGTCACTTGGAGTCAAGACGGCAAAAGTTGGACGCTTGCCAACGATGCGAGTTGGGCTAGTCAACTGATCTCTGGTGAAAAATACACCATCACGGTAGATCTAGGTGCCAAAATTGGTACAAAGCAGTTCGACAGCGTTGGAATCTTTCAAAGTGCTGCTGTATTGATCGATAAAGACCCTCCAGCGCTCATCAGCATCACCTGGGATGAAAAAAATAAAATTTTATCCAAAGGTGGTGTGGCAACATTTGACTTTGTTTTCAGCGAAGACCCCGTCGATTCATTCACCAAGGACGATCTGGTAATTGCTCAATTCAATGGCAACGATGTGGCGCGTATTTTGTCAATTACAGGTGGCGGCAAAACTCGCACTGTGGTGCTACAAGCCAATGACAATGTGTCGTTCAATTCAGCAACTGACAACGCTTCTATTTTTAAAATCAAATCAGGCTCTTTCAAGGATGCTGCTGGCAATATCAGTCAATCTGTCAGTTCCGATTTTAACTATCCACCGCTGACCATTGACACATTGGGGCCGATTGTTAACAAGGTAGAAATTTCAGGTGTTCTTACAAAAGAAAACGGAGCCGAAAGCTTCAATGCCATCTTGGGCGAAGGCGATAAGATCAGAGTCAAAGTCACCATGTCAGAGGAAGTGTTAGTTACAGGTGTGCCCACTTTCACCTTGGTTGTCGGCAGCGCCAAGCCTCAGGCAAAGTATGTGAGTGGCAGTGGGTCTAAGGTTTTGGTGTTTGAGTACACCGTTGGCATCACTGACAAAGACACATCGGGCGGAGTCACCGCAGAGGCTAATAGCCTTTCTTTTGGAACGGGGCGTATTACCGACAACCTCTACAACATGGCTCAAACGGTAGATCCAGCACAGAATGTTGTTAAGACACTTTCCGTTGATGCAAATACGAATCAATTGATTGTTGATGCCGGTGCCAACGGCTCAGCTTTGGCGAAAATCAAGAAATTTGCCGATGACAACACAAAGCCCTTTGAGGCGGATTACATAGGCGAACAGCCAACGGTAGACGATTACAGTAGCGCAGGTGTGGATATTGTTGATAAAGATAACTACAAATCAATCAACAACGCTCTGGCCACAAGCACTGTCACGGGTGCCAGCATTAATGATCTAAACGCTCTGAAACAACTGGTCAGTGCATACATTCGCATTTTAGATTTGGCTGGTGGTGGAGATAATAATTTAACCCCTAGCAACCCAGAAGCGCTTCAATACACGCTCATTGGTGTGCAGGGTGTTGATAGTTATGTCGCCAGTTTATTGGGTGATGTGATTGATATCATCGAGAAAAAAGATGTTGCAACAGTTCCCCAAATTCAAGATAGAGCAAATGCCGCTAAAGCGGTGATGCTATTGACGCGAAACATCACTGGGTTAACGCTTGATCAACTCACCAATCAGCTCAAAATCGAAGGTGTCACAAAAGATAACTTTTCCGCTGTGTCACATGCCATCATGGACGCAACTGGTAATGAAGATGCTGTCAACACCTGGAAAGAATTACAAGATTTAGTAAAAAATGCTGCTGACAAAGCAACGCAAGCCTTTGAAGCACTCAAAAAATTCGCCAATGACAACGCAGATTCACTTCCTGTTAATTCTAGCGATGGTCAATATATCGGCGTCAAACCGAGCCTAGAAATATACAAGGCTGCAGGCATAGCAGGCGAACCTGATGTAAGTGACGAAAGGTGGGTTGCCTTAGTCAATGACGCGCTTGCGACAGCGCCAATCGTGAGCGACAACATTGACACCTTCGATATGCTGCAAACTTTGGTCACTGCTGCAATCGGTATTGTGAAGTTGGCTAACAACAACGGCGATACGACTTTAGATAAATTATCTAAAGCAGCGGCTTACAAGAACCTAGGTGTCGGTTTATTTCAAGACGACGGATTGACATTGGCTGATCCCAAAGCCCAGTTGCTAAGTGACATCATTGATCGCAAAGATTTTCTAGATGTCAACACAATCAAGAAAATTCAGGCATTGGCGCAGGCAACATCCGCCGTCATCGATAAGGCCGCCGGTATAGGCAGAGTCACAACTGATCACCTCAAGTTACTTGGTTTTAATGTAGATGAAAGCATCGTAACTAAAATCAATAGCGCCATCGACAACACGTTAAATAATGGAACTGAGGTTGATACCTACATCGAGCTTTCTAAATTGATTGCAGACAATTTGGGCGAAGCGGGTGCAGCGATTCTGCAAATCGCAAATTTTGCAGATCAAAATTCAAAATCGAAGCCTACACCCTTAGCAGACTTTAAATACAACACCAGTAATGATATTGACGAACCAACGATAGGTACCTATAAAAAAGCAGGCATTGTTGGCGCCAGTGGTGGTGATGTTACTGAGGCTGAGGCTAATGCCTTCAACGACGCACTGGCAACTGCAAATGTGGTTTTCACGAGCGTCAATACGCAAGAAAAAATTCAAAAATTAGCAGATGCCTATATCGCCGTTTTAAAAATTGCCAATGGTAGTGCTGTGGATACAGGTCCTAAACCAACGCTAGAGCAGTATGGTTTGCTGGGCGTTACTGATTTGGATGTTGTCACGCAAATAGCTGATGCAAATGTCAAAACTGCTGTGGTGCAGGCGCGAGTGAATTTATTGGGAGATGTGATTGCCCACAAAACCAACGCGGATGTCGACACAGTTTTAGAAATTCAGAACTTCGCGAACATTGCCTCTCGTGTGATGTATCAAGCCAATGGCTTAGATGGTTTGTCAGTTGATGATTTGAACAAGCTAGGGGTAGATATTGTCACTGCCGATAACTTTGCTGTGGTTCGAAAGGCCATTGTTAACACGCCAGATACGGGCGATAAAGTAGATTCCATCCAAGAACTACAAGACTTGTTAAAGCCATTTGTTGAAAAGTTCAACAAAGCCTTAGATAAAATCAAACAATACGCAGACGCTCGAGAAGACCCTACAAATCTGGGCACCGCGTCAGAGCAACCCACGGTGCAAGACTACCTTGATTTAGGCATCGATACTGTCAATGAAAGCAATTTGGTTTCAATGAACAGTGCTTTGGCCACAAAAAGTGTGAAATCTACGCAAGTGTCTGATGCCAAATCGGTGCGTGAATTGGTCAATGCCTACCTTGAAGTATTGGCCGCGGCTAACAAAAACCAGGGTGATGTCATTCAAGAGAAAGACTACACCTTGCTTGGTGTGGCTGGTATTGTGGGTGACAAGTACAAGGTCAATCTTCTGAACGATGTGATTGACTACAAAAAAGATAAAACTGAAATTGACACTGCTGATGAACTGCAGGCGTTGGCAGATATTGTCAACGCGGTCATGAACACGGCAGCGTCTAAGCCTGGGGGACTAAACAGCATTGAACAGTTCAAGGCCTTGGGCGTTACAGGTGTTGTATCCGCTAATTTAGGTAAAGTTTTGAGCGCTATCGAGGTCACGCTGAACGATGGTTCAGAGGTGGACACAGTATTTAAAATACAAAAATTGGTGAATCAAGAGCTTGGATTGCAAGCAACCGCACTGGCGGCAATTGCTAAATTTGCGGACGATAACAGCCAAAGTAAACCTTTAAACGGCAGCAATTTTCAGTACCAGGGTGATCGTCCAACACGTTTGATTTATTCGGCTGCTGGCATACAAGGTGATGTCACTGAAGCTGATGCCGATTCATTCAATGATGCTTTGGCGACCTTGAGCGTTAAAGCTTCAAGTGTGATCAATCCGGACGATCCTAACGATGCTTCCAAACTTCAAAAATTGGTCAATGCTTACCGTAAGTTTTTTGCATTGGCCGATGCAGATGTCGCCAATGTTCTTACAGCCACTCAGAACCCTCTAACCGCAGATGATTGCAATTTGCTGGGGATAAGCCCAGTGCCCACCGGTAGCAGCAACGGGCCTCGGTTGCAATTGCTTACCGATATTGTTGATCGGCAAAAACGAGGCGATGTGGCAACCATTGCGCAAATCAATCGGCTCGCCACCATCACCATTGCCATTCAAGATAAGGCCGATGGAAAAACATTGAGTCAAGAGCTGAAGTCTGAGGACTTTGCATTGATAGGTGTCAAAGGGGTGACTTCTACTAATCTAGGTGCATTTTTAACCGCTATCGAAGCCACAGTGGCAGACAAGGCTGACAGTGTGCCTGAACTGCAAAGTTTGTTGTTCGATGGTTTGAGCGTAGATTTCACAGGCATCAACCCAGATACTGGTGCCATCGAGGGCGATTTCATCACCAAAGCGAGATCACTGACTTTCAGTGGTGAGAGCAATGCAGCAGATAACACCAAGATCAAACTCATCCTAAAGCGCGAAGGCCAAAATGACATCACGATTGACGGTGGGGTAGTCAGGAACGGGCTATGGTCAATTGCTGACGGCAGACAATTGGATGAGGGAACCTATAAGGTAACCGCGCAACTCCAGCTGGCAGACGGAACACCCGTATCTAAAGACTTCAGCTTTGATAAGCCAGTTGTAATAGATTTTTCGAGCGACGATCGAACTGGCAAGACCATAGAGATTACTGAAATTTCACCTGACTCTGGTACGCAAGATTTCAGAACCAGTGCGACTAATCTTATATTCAAAGGAAAGGCCACGGCTGCGGAGGGTTCATATGTGGCCCTGACTTTGGATGGTGAATTGAAATACAGCAGTGTTGTCGGAGCAGACGGTCTTTGGAGCGTCGATTTCAGATCGAAAACTTTGAGCAAAGGAGATTACAAAGTAATTGCATCTTTGACAGATGCTGCTGGTAACCCCATTATTTCATCTAAAGAAGAAACGATCAAGATTGACACTGCTGCAAAACTCTCTTGGGAAATCCTCACAAAAGATGCGATTGCAAGCACTTCACAACTTAAGCTCCTTTTTGACGCTCCCATTGAGGCGCAACCCAACAAGTACATCTATTTGATTGATGAGTCTCCTACCGGAAAAACAATCAAAATACCTGTCAACGATTCACAGATTTCTATAAACAATAGCAGTAGCGGTAGCGAATTTACAATAAAGCTCTCTCCTGAAAACGCACTGGTACTAAATAGGAATTACAGTGTTACGATTGATGAAGGTGCCTTCGTGTCGACTTCGGGGGCCACTTTTGATGGTTTGTTGGGTGACAATTGGAGCTTCTATACTGCCGACCCTAGCACTACCATCAATTGGGGAGGGGCTGCCGTAAATGCAAACAATGGCATCAATGCTGAAGAGTTGGGGGCACTCAGCATTTTTGGCCAGGCGACAAGCCTAAGTTGGCGTGATGTCCACGATGCGAAAGTTACAAAATTAATTTTCACCAGCACAGACTCAACAAAAACCTTCACCATTAACACCGATTTACGCATCAGCTCTGACGGTACATGGTCGGTTGGTGCGGACCAAATTGATAAGAGTAAATTTGAGTCCGGTTCTAAATACACTGTTCAAGCCACAATCACAAGTACCATCAATTCAGTCAATCTGACTGCAGACTTTAGCAACAACACACCGGTATTGGTGGACAAGGTAGGGCCTGAGCTAAAGATCACAACCGATAATCTGACGAAGTTAGCGTTAAATGAGTGGAGTATTTTCACTTTTAAATTTAACGAAGCACCTGCAGATTTCGAGCTGGCCGACATAAAAGTTGGAACCACAATTGTAAATAACAATAGAGTATCGTTAGGTTCTTTGAGCGACTTCAATAAAATCAATGAAACCGAATTCACGGTCAAGTTTACGGCGAACACACCTGACATTAATTTAGAAAAAGCTGGTTTATTCAGCGTTGCTAAAGATGCGTATCAAGATGCTGTTGGCAACTACGGTATTGAATCAAAATCTAGTCCCGTGTTGTACCTTGAAACACGAGCACCGCGAATCAGCGCCATTCGCATCATTGGTCTGGATAGCAACAACAACACAAAAACTGTAGCTCTGGGTTTTGGTGACAAAATCAGGATCAACTTGTTCATGAGTGAGACCACAGAGCTGATTGCTAACGGGGCACAGACCCCAGGATTCACCATTGACATAGGTGGTGTGAAAAAAACAGCCACCTTTGTTGCGTCTAGCAACAATACTGGCACATTGCAGTTTGAATACACCATTGGCTTTGGAGACAACGATAGGGTTGACGGCATCACCGCTGACAAAGATAGTTTGGTGAATGTTGCTTCATTGCGTGACGAATTTGGAAATATAACCGCCCCCAATTCAGATGAGGTGGCTGCCAAAAGCAACACCATCATTGTGGACACTCGTATTGCGACTGCCATCAACCTCATCAGTAGTTTTGCGCAAGAGAATGTGATTTCAAGTGACAAGCAAAACCCTACCGAATTTACCTACAAAGTCAGCCAAAGTGGTAGAAAGCCTATCTTGCAGGACTACACCGATGCAAATGTCACTGATGTCACAGACAAAAACATCGACGCCATCAATGATGCCCTAGCCACCGCAGGCGTCGGTCTGGCAAACACCAACTCAGTCAGTGGTATTCAAAAAGTAGTCAGTGCTTATAACGCTGTTTTTGCGCTGGCCAATGCAACCAGTGTCAATGGCGCAACGACCAACCCTGTTGATACACCACCAGTACCAGCCTTGCGTGTTTCCCAATTCGCAGACATTGGGGCAGATATTGGTGGTATGACAGATGGCAGCATCAATTTGCGATTGCTCAATAGCGTGCTTGATTTCAAACTCAGCACAGAAGTAGATACGGTCAAAGAAATCAATCTTTTGGCAGCTGTAACAAATGCCATCTTGGAAAAAACCAACAATGGAAATGCAGCTTCCGCTGCTTTGCTGACAAAAGAAAATTTGATCAAGTTAGGCCTTGGAACACTTGGTTCAGCCAGTGCCAGCGATATTGCAGGTGTTTTAGAGAGCATAGCTGCTCAGCGTGACGGCACCAATATTGATACGCAAGGTAGGTTGCAATCATTGGTGAATTTTTATATGCTTCAGCCACTGCCGAGCATCGGCCTGAAAACTGATAGCGGAATCAATACCACCGATTTAAAGAGCAATGATTCGTCTTTGAATTTCACGGAAGCGTTTGGCACGGCTGGTGGTACATCCATTGTTGTCAGCTTGGAGGAGAGAGGATCTTACGGCTCCATCGCAGATTACAACAATTTATTGAAACCTCAAACATCGGGCATCTACACAGTCTGGGCGCGTTTGGTCAATGACCAAGGGTTTTTAGGGCGCCGACAGAGTTTTACATTTACATTGGATGTGAACGGCCCCCAAGCGATCAAACTCAATACCAATGCCACCAACAGCAACACAGAAGATGTGGCATACGGCGGCACTAGTTTCGGTCAATCCAAACTTATTGCACCCAATATTCACTCGGTCACTGACGACGACATCGCCGTCATTACCTTGAAGATAAGCAATTTCAGTGCGGCGACTGACAAAGTGACTTACCGTTCTTCTGGAACGTTTAGTGCTTTTACATTGGTTGATGGCCAAACTCAATCGGTGACGATCGATGGTGTACCTATCGGTGTCAATGTGAAGTACACGGCCAACAGCAATACCTTCGAGTTTTCTACAGATGCCGCTCGAACCAGCCGCGTGTTCACGGCCGCGGAAGTGCAAATCATTGAGCGTGCGTTGGGATTCTCCACCACTGACACAAACGGTAATGTTCGAAAATTCGAATTCAACCATACCGATGTAGTCGGCAACAGCAACGCAGTAACAGGTGCTGCCACGGTGACAATGAGCATTGACAACCTGGCACCCAATAAGGTCTTGTTCGCAAGCGATTTGGGTGATCGGCAACTTGAGACAGGTTTTTATAACAAGTCTGCCAACAGCGCAGGTTTACCAGTTGCCATTGCCGCCAATATAAAGCCCACAACAGACACTGACATCGCGAAAATTCAATTGACCATTGGTGTTAAAGCCGAACTTGCCGCTGCAGACTTTGTGTTGTTTGGCGACAATCCCAATAACGCAGTCACTCTGAACTTAGCCACCCCCAGTGGTCGAGGTTCTGGCATCACCATTGGTGGCGTCTCTGGTGTGGATTGGGAATACATTGTCAATAGCACCAGCAGAACACTGACTTTTTCATTGACCAACAAAGCTGCGTTCAGACAGCAAGATGTTGCACTTTTGGAATCCAACTTGTTCTTCAAAAGTGTCTCCATACCCAACATAGATACGCAGGCAGAGCGCAAATTCACTTTTGACCACATCGACATGGTTGGTTTGTCAACGCAGACCTCAAACAACGGGGCAACCAAAACCATCTCAGTGGATTACAACGCGACAAAAGCGGTTGACCTTGACGGTACCAATGCTGTGGGAGTGATTGACACAGCTACATTGCAATATTTCAATAAATCGACTGCAAATGGTCTTAGCAAAGCCGTGACCATCGCACCAAAGATGGCGCTGCTCGCCGATAACGACATTGCTAGCTTCAGTGTGAAGCTCAGTGGCGTTGGTTTTGACTTTGACAATGACAAGATTTTTATAAACGATTTTATTGACCTCAACTCAGGCCCTAAGAGCGGAATGAACCTTCCGGTAGCAGGGGTATCCGGGGTGACCTGGCAATACAGCGTCGCTGATCGAAGCTTTACCTTCAAAAAAGCCAACGGTTCCAACTTTGACGCTGCTGATGTTCAGACGATTGAACAAGCGCTGATATTCACTACGCGCGGCATTAACAGTAAGCAAGGTGAGCGAGCCTTCACATTCACTCACTTCGATCAAGCGGGCAATGACAGTACGAGCGCAACAGCCACCGTCAAGTTGGATACCTTAGGGCCGGGTGACATCGATCTGAATGGAAGCACTGATGTTACGGACGCTGAGACTAAGCAATATTTCAATCAATCTGTCCTTGCCAGCAGTACCCAGTCAGTGTTGATTGCCGCAAATATAAAGAAGCCAGTCGATAACGACATTGCCATCATCAGTGTGACTGTTGGTGGTGCGAACTTTGACCCTGCAGGCGATAAGTTTGTGATCAATGATATTGAATATGCCCTCACTGCTGATCTGCCAGCCACAAATCTAACTATTGCAGGCTTATCTGGATCTGGCGTCACATTCAGTTATGCCAACAAAACAATAACATTCAAAAAATCCAATGGTGATAGTTTTGATGCTGCAGATGTTCAAAAAATAGAGAAGGCAATAGGTTTTAAAACAAACGCAACCACTCAAGGTGAACGAACCTTCACCTTCATCCATACCGACCAAGCGGGCAATACAAGTAACAGTGCAACAGCTACCATCCAAGTTGATACCCGCGCGCCAGAGCCGATTGATTTGGACGACGGTACGGCAGATGTAGAGAACGAACGTGTGCGAACAATGAATATCAAAACTGTAGATTCCGGTGTACAGGTTGCAGACCGCATCAAAAAGGCCAGCATTGATGAGGGCGTTGTCAAAATACATGTGAGTATGTTGAATTCAGAAATGATCAGTGAAGGTGACAAGTTGGTGTTTGGTTCTGGGTCTGGGTCTGGGTCTGTCGCATTTGGGCGTGAAGAGGATGCTTCCCACAACGGGCAGCCCATGACCATTGGTATCGCCACTGGTGTCAGTTGGCTGTATTCAGCCGCTGATAAAACTTTGACATTCCGTAAAGCTAACAACACTGCATTTTCAGCAGCCGAAGTTCAGTCTATTGAAAAAGAGCTGTATTTCAAGACCACCACCGATGCAACTGCAGGCGACCGACTCTTTACTTTCACCCACAGCGATTTGGCTGGCAACATCAGTCCCTCAGCCACAGTCAGATTTGCCACAGACGTCAAAGCCTCAGTGATCAACTTAGACGGAACGGCAGTAAACTACAGTGTCACTACCACCGCCGCTCTCACCTCCGCTGTGAAGATCGCTGCTCCGAATGCCAGCGTAGCAGAAGAAGACCGAATTGCCAGTTTTCAAATCAGAGTGCAGGGTCAGCGTGCTAGCAATTCTGAGCGATTTGTTATTGGCAGTACAGAGATCGATGCAAGCGGTAGTGTGTCATCAGTCTCCGTGACGTTGGCGGCTACGGGTGGTCGGGCCAATGGTTCGACTTGGAATTGGAACTATAACCCTGCGTCAGGTGCCTTTGTCTTTGCTGCAACCGTTGGTGGGCATGGTGTGACAGCTGAACAAGCTGCAGCATTTCTAACCAGCCTGTCTTACAAAGCCACTACTGCTAACCCAGGCGATGATGTTCGGAAATTCTATATTTCCGCTACTGATTATGTCGGCAATAAAAGTGCGACGGAATCTGTTTCGACCGTGTTGATCAGCAACGCACCACCGGCCAAACACCCCACCATTTCAACGGCGTTGTTGGATACCAATGCAGACCGCTATATTGGCGACAAATTTGTACTGACCTTCAGCGAGGCTGTGGATGTGTCGTCTTTCCTTCCGACTGCGAGCAATCCGAAGTGGACCATCAGCTCAGGCTCCTTGGGAGAGGGTTGGACTGCGCGTGCAGTGGACATCATCAAGGTGAATGGCACAGACTATGCCACCAATTTCTTGGTGACGACGGGAACTGGCGCGAACATCGTTGCAGGTCAAGCGCAAACCCTCACGCTCACGGGTCAATCAGGCGGGTCTGGCAATTACAGCATGCAAGCCGGGGTCGTTTTGCCGACCTTCACACTCACCAGTCAAGCTGTCACTTTAGAAGCTTGGGTGTTTGCAGACTACGCTAGTTGGGGAGCTACGGGCAATCAAAAATTCCAACGCATTTTCGATTTTGGAACAGTGGGCAACATACCCCAAGGCGGAAGCCCTGGCACAGAAATATGGCTGGGATTTGACAATACCGCCGGTAAATTGGCATTTGAATACATCAACAGTGGATCCGGAGAAGCTAGGAACCCCAGAGGTAAAGTCGTGGCGAATGCTTTGATGCCACTGAAGACTTGGCAGCATGTTGCAGTGACTTTCGGGCCAAAGCCGCAGTCTTCTGCTGCTACGGCAACTCTTTATATGAACGGAGTGCTCGTGAATGAAACAACCGTTACTTCAGCAAACTCTGTTGACTTCAACATTCCCTTGCCTAGCTCGGTCACCTTTACCAATAATCTTATCGGCAAGAGTAATTGGCAAGAAGACGCAGGTTTCAATGGCCGTATTTATGATGCGCGGGTCTATAGCAATGTACGCACTGCTCAAGAAATTTTCAACGACTACAAAGGTTGGATCGATACATCAGATCGCAACATGATCCTACAGTACGACTTCAATGGCAACGCCAATAACGGGGCCATTGGTACGGCTGGGGCAACCAACATCGCCTCGAACCGCAACGGAAGTATTTTGAACAACACGACCTTCGCGGCCGGTGGAGGTACAACCATCTCGGTGAAATCTGACAATGTTGTGGACACTGCTAGGGTTAATGCAGGTACACAAGTGGAATTTCAGCTTTATAAAAAGAGCGCAACGGTGGGCGGCTTAGGCAATGACACCATTGGTTCACTTGTCAGTGATGATTTCAAAGGCAACAACTTTATCGCAGGTCAAGGTGGCAACGACACGGTGACCGGCGGTTCGGGTTCTGACACTTTTGCTTGGTTCAGCGGAGAAACAGGCTCTGACACGGTGACCGATTTCAAGGTGCCCGAGGGTGACATGATTGATCTTTCAGGCATATTTGCCAACAGAACCATGTCTAATTTGAACTTGTTTCTGCAACTCCAGATGCTGAGCAATAATGATGCGGTGCTGAAAATTGATATTTCTGGAACAGGTAACTTTGCGTCACCGACCAAAACCATCACCTTCACAGCAGGTGCACTCAATGGGTTGGACAACACCTTAGCCAAATTGGTGGAAAACAAAGTCATCAACCTCACCAATCAAGATCAAACACCGCTGATGCTCGACCTCGATGGGGATGGAGTGCACACATCGTCGCTGGCTGATGGTGTGAAGTTTGACATTGAAGGGGCAGGGCAAAAGACCTTTACAGGTTGGTCTGATGGCAAAGACGGTTTCTTGGTGTTAGATCTGGACAGCGACGGCACGATCAACAACGGCACAGAATTGTTTGGCAACAGCACCAAGTTGGCCGATGGTCAAACCAAAGCCAAAGATGGTTTTGAAGCCCTACGCCAATACGACCTGAACCAAGACAACCTGATCGATGCCAACGATGCGGTGTTTGCCAATTTGAAGATTTGGGTAGATGCAAACAAAGACGGTGTGAGCCAAAGCGAAGAGTTGCATGGACTGCAAGACATTGGTTTGCGTGCGTTGAAACTCAACGCAGAAGCTGGGCATACGCTGGACAATGGCAATGTCTTGAGTTTGGTCTCCACTTGGGTTGATAACAGGGGGCAAGAACACGCTTTTGTGGATGTTACTTTTGCAACAAGCTGGCAATCGCAAGCGAATCACGCTGTGATGTGAAGGGCAAAGGCCACAGAGATAAACTAGCGGGTTAACGCATTAACCCAACCCGCTGTGAAATCTTTACTGGCACAACGCCATCGCCTGAGTGTGGCCCCCATGATGGATTGGACCGACAGACACTGTCGGTTCTTCCACCGTTTGCTCACGCAACACACCTTGCTCTATACCGAAATGGTCACCACTGGTGCCTTGAAGCACGGTGATGTGCAACGCCATTTGCGTTTCAACCCAGAAGAACATGCGGTTGCTTTGCAACTTGGTGGTAGCGAGCCGCAAGACCTAGCCCTTACTGCCAAACTCGGCGAGCAATGGGGCTATGACGAAATCAACCTCAACTGCGGTTGCCCCAGCGACCGTGTGCAAC
>JACCDP010911217.1_pt1 | contig 22030 bp, 20 predicted proteins | sample 7445841 | NCBI WGS metagenome assembly JACCDP01 (sample SAMN15323441, study PRJNA562643) | freshwater metagenome | isolation source: river surface water | place: USA:Blue River Watershed | collected 2017-08-17
CACCGCGACATGGTGCTCACCCCGGCCGAACAAGCCGACAACAAGGTCATGATGGTCTGCGTCTCCGGCTGCAAGAGCGAGCGCCTGGTGCTCGACCTCTAGAACCCTTTCAAACGGCTTTTGCCGGTGCGAAGCCCTGGCCCCATGCCGCCAGGAGTCGAGACCTTTGCTGCCGGCAAGGCGCCCGGTCAGCCATCGGGTCTGCAGGACCTCATGCCGATGCCGTGGGTCTGGGGCTGTCGTCGGTGGCAGCAAGCATGGCCCTGAGCAGCTGCTCACTGAGCTCGGCCCGCAAGGCCTGGCTGCCGGGCTCGAACCAGAGATTGCGCAATTCGTGGGGGTCGTGCTGCAAATCGTAGAGCTCGCCCCAGGGCTGACCCTCGTAGAGCGTCAGGCGATGGGTCAGGGTGCGCCAGGTGCGCATGCGCAGACGCCGGTCCAGGCCAAAATCGGCGCGCTGACTCTCCTCTTCAATCACCAAGCCCTGACGCGGCGCTTCGGTGCGCCGCAAATCACGGCCCTGCATGCCGTGCACTGCCGGCAAACCGGCACGCGCCAGAACCGTGGCGGCAATATCCGTGGTCTGCGCAAGATCGCGCCGCAGGTCTGGCTGACGCCGCCCGGCGGTGTCCCGCCAAAACAGCGGCACCCGGGTGATGCTGCTGTAATGCAGCCCCCCTTTGAAAAGCAGGCCGCGATCGCCCATCAGATCGCCATGGTCGCTGGTAAAGATCACCACCGTGTCCCCATCAAGGCCCAAGCGATCGAGCGTGGCCATCACGCGCCCGATGGCCGCGTCAATGAAAGCCAGACTGCCAAAGTTGAGCGCCAGCGCTTCGCGCACCTCCTGCTCGGTGGCCGCAAAAGCGGCATAGGCGGGGCGGAAGGCCGAGGCCTGTGCACGCTGCCGACGCAGGGCCTCGATGGCCGGCGGCGGCTGATGCAACGGAGCATCAAAGCTCAGCGGTAAAGGCATGTCCGTCGGCCGGTACAGATCCCAATAGGCACCGGGCGGCGTGAAAGGGTGATGCGGATCGGGAAACGAACACTGCAGAAAAAAACGCTCGCCCGACTGGGCATGGCGCTCTAGCAAGGCGCAGGTCTGATCGGCAATCCATTGGGTGGGATGCAACTCCTGCGGCAGGCGGGTGCGCCAGGCCTGACCCAGGCGCGTCAGGGCCCAGTCCGGCGTGGGCCACGCGTGGGCCGGTCCGATCAGCTCGCTGGCCTCGCGGGTCTGCCGGTCCAGCCAGCGCCGCCAGTGGCCCTGCTGATCATCGCCGTGACCGATGGTCAGTTGGACCTGCTCAAATCCGTAGTAAGGCAGCTCCACCTCAAAAGCCGGATCCTCAGCCCAGGCCCTCGCCACCTCCTGACCGTAGCGACCGGGATGGAGGCGCCGCGCATCAGGTACGCCGTCCTGCGTCTGCGCCGGCCAGGCCGGGGGCACGGCCGTGATGTTCTGCAAGTGCGCCTTGCCCACCAGCGCGGTGCGCCAGCCAGCTTGTCGCAACAACTCCACAAAGGTCAGCTCACCGTGCGAGAGTTCCCGGCCGTTCATCTGCACGCCATGCAAACTGGGCATGCGACCGGTCATCAGGCTGGCCCGGTTGGGCTGACAAATCGGCGTGGCCGCATGGGCCTGCTCAAAGCGCAGGGCTTGCCGCGCCAGCGCATCGAGGTGCGGGGTGCGCAGCACCGGATGGGCCTCGCAGCCCAGGTGATCGGCGCGCTGCTGGTCGGTGACGAACAGCAGGAAATTGGGGCCGGAGGGCTTCACGGCGTGTGGGCGCGACTGCATCGGCCGACGCAGTCGCGCAGCGGGATCAGTCTGCCTTGATATTGAGCTCGCGGGCCAGCTGGCCGTAGCGCTGGGTGTCGGCCTTCATGAAATCGGCCAGCACCTGAGGCGCGCCGCCCAAGGGCTCGACACCGGCGCCGATCAGGCGCTCGCGCACATCGGGCAACTTGATCACTGCATTGATTTCCTGGTTGATGCGCTGCACCGCTGCGGCCGGCGTGCCAGCCGGCGCAAACACACCGTACCAGGCGTTGACCTCGACGTTGGCCACACCCTGCTCGGTGGCGGTGGGCACATCGGGCAGAAGGCTCGAGCGCGCTCTTTCCGTCAAGGCCAGCGGCACCAGCTTGCCCGACTTGATGTGCTGCAGCGCCCCGCCGACACCGGTATAGAGCAGCTTGACCTCGCCGGACAGAGCCGCCGTGAGCGAGGGCGCCACACCCCGATAAGGCACGTGCATCAAATCAAGACCCGACGATCGCTTGAACATCTCGCCTGCAAAGTGCATGGGCGAACCGTTGCCCGGGCTGCCGTAGGCCAAGCCCGGCTGCTTGCGCGCCTGCTCCAGCAGCGCCTTGAGGTTGTTCACGCCCAACTGCGGGCTGGCCACCAGCACCAGCGGCGTGGTGGCCGGGGCAATGACCGGCACCAGATCGCGGTTGACGTCAATGCCGCCGCCAGCGCCAGGGGGCAGTACATGCGGCGAAATCGCCATCGTGTTGGGCGTGAGCAGCAAGGTGTGGCCATCGGGTGCAGCCTTGGCCACAAAGCTGGCGCCCAGCAGCGCACCGGCACCAGGCCGGTTTTCCACCACCACGGGCTGACCAAGCCGTGGCGCGAGCTTCTCGGCAATCACCCGCGCTGCCACGTCGGGGCCGCCGCCGGGGGGAAAGGGCACGACCAGGGTCAGCTGCTTGCTGGGGAAGGCCTGGGCCCAGGTGCACAGCGGTAGCGCCAAGGCGGCAAGCAGGCTCAGACGACGAATCACAGAGGGTCTTGATGACATGGTGTCTCCTTGCATAAAAAGTCTTGGAACAGGAACAGTCTTTGTTGGGGAGGAGGGGTCACACCGCCGCACTCCACGCATCGTAGCCATAGACCCAGTCGGCATTGCCCTGGGTCTTCATCCACTGGTTACCGCGCGAGCCAATCTGGATCTTGGCCGTGCGATCGCGGCGTGCCGATTCATAAGCACGCAGGGCTGAGGGCACATCAGCCATCTGGTCGATCGCGCGCGAGAGCACCACAGCATCTTCAATCGCCATGCCCGCCCCCTGCGCCATGAAGGGCAGCATAGGGTGACAGGCATCACCCAGCAGGCTGACGCGTCCGACCGACCACTGCGGCAGCGGATCGCGTTCGTAGAGCGCGCTCTTGGTCACCGATTCGCAGGCGTCCAGGAGGGCGCGCGCGTCGGGGTGGTAGTCACGGTAGAAGCTGCGCAGTTCCTGCACATCGCCTTCACGGGTCCACGACTCCTCGGTCCAGCTGTCTTGCGCGGTGGTGGCGAAGACAAACGTATCGCGACCCTGGTTGAGCGGAAAGGTCACGATCTGGCTTTGCGGATTGGGGCCCCACCATTTGGTGAAGGCCTCGATCTCGGGCACCTGCCGGACCCGCTCGGTGGGCACCACGGCGCGGAAAGACACCACGCCCGTAAAACGCGGCTGCTCGGCGCCGAACAGACTGGCCCGCACCCTTGAATGGATGCCATCGGCACCAATCACCACCGCATGCTCGGCACGGGCGCCGCCTTCAAAGGTCAGCCCGACTGAGCCCTCGTCCTGAGTCAAGGCCTGCAGCCGCTGCCCGAATCGGACCTGCGCGTCGTCAAAGGCTGCAGCCAGTACCGCCAGCAGGTCAGCCCGGTGTATGGTCAACTGCGGCGCGCCGTAGAGCTGCTCGGCCACATCCCCCATGGGCAGGCGTGATGTCTCCAGACCGGTGTCCCAGTCCCGGCTGATGCGATAGGTCGGCCGGGCCGCATGCTGACGAGCCCCCTGGGCCACGGCCGGGCCCAGGCCATCGAGCGCGCGTACCGTGTTGGGCGTGAGGTTCACATCGGCACCCACACGCGCGTAATGAGCGGCCTGCTCATAGACCGTCACCATGTGACCGCGCGCCCGCAAGGCCACGGCCGCAGTCAGGCCGCCGATGCCACCGCCGACGATGCCAATGTTCAAGGATGCTGGCATGCCTTCATACCTCCTGTTCGGTTCAAAAAACACCCGGGAAAGAGCCGCCATCCATCAGAATGTTCTGAGCGTTGATGTAACCGGCATGCACACTGCACAGGTAGGCACAGGTGCGACCGAATTCCTCAGGCCGGCCAAAGCGATGGGCCGGGTGGCTCGCCAGGCGCTTGTCAATCAGCTGCTGGGCGCTCACCCCCTGACGCCGGGCTGCCGCATCAAAGTTGCCAGCCAGCCGGGCGGTGTCAAAGGTGCCCGGTAGCAGGTTGTTGATGGTCACGCCCTGGGCCACCGTGCTGCGGGCCAGGCCGGCCACAAAGCCGGTCAGACCGCTGCGCGCGCCATTGGACAAGCCCAGCTGATCGATCGGCGACTTGACCGCACTCGATGTGATGTTGACGATGCGGCCAAAGCCGCGCGCCATCATGCCATCAACCGTGGCCTTGATCAGTTCGATCGGTGCCAGCATATTCGCATCAACCGCAGCCAGCCAATCTTCGCGGGTCCAGCGCCTGAAATCACCGGGCGGCGGACCGCCCGCATTGGTGATCACGATATCGAAATCACTCTGCTGCGCCAGGATGCGCGCGCGACCCTCAGCCTGCGTGACATCGGCGGTCAGCGCCTGCACACGGCCGCCGTTCAGGCGCCGCAATTGATCGGCCGCATCCCGCAAGGGGCCGTCCGTGCGCGCGACGATGAGGACATCCACACCCTCCTCCACCAGAGCCCGCGCACAGGCCAGCCCCAGCCCCGCGCTGGCGCCGCAAACCAAGGCCCGCTTGCCGGCAATGCCCAAGTCCATCAGGAACGTCCCCAAGGCAGGGGCGATGCATTCATGCCCCAATAAAAGCTTTTCTGGCTCATGTAGGCCGCAATGCCCTCGCGCCCCTTCTCGCGCCCAGTGCCGCTCATCTTCACGCCGCCGAAGGGGGTGCTGATGGAAAACAGCTTGTAGGTGTTGACCCACACTGTCCCGGTGTGCAGCGCACGCCCGATGCGCCAGGCTGTTTTGTAGTCGCCGGTCCAGATGCCACTGGCCAAACCGTAGTCGTTGTCATTGCACTGCGCGATCAGGTCGGCCTCGTCGCTCCAGGGCAAAAGCGCCAGCACCGGTCCAAAAATCTCCTCGCGACACATGCGCGCTGAATTGGGCAGTCCCTCGATCACGGTGGGCAGGTAGTAGCTGCCCGCGTCGTAGACCGGGCCTTGGGGTCGCTCGCCACCGCACAGCAGCCGACCGCCCTCCTCACGCCCGAGGGCCACATAGCGCTCGACGGTTTCGCGGTGCGATCGACTGACCAGCGGCCCCATGTGGGTGCTGTCCAGCGCCGGATCACCCACCCGCAGCGCACGCACGGCGGCCAGCAAGCGCTGCTTGAAGGCCTCGTAGACCGAGGCATGGACAAAGGCCCGCGAGCCGGCAATGCACGACTCACCCGAGGAACTGAAGATGTCAAACACCACACCGGCCACCGCATGGTCCAGGTCAGCATCGGCGCCAACAATGGTGGGCGATTTGCCGCCCAGTTCCAGCGAGGTCGGCATGAGTTTCTCGGCCGCCAGGCGCTGGATACCCAGGCCCACGCTGGTTCCCCCCGTGAAGGCGATGCGCTTGACCAAGGGGTGCCGCACCAGGGCATCGCCCACCACCGAGCCCTTGCCCGGAACCACACTCACGAGACCCGCGGGCACGCCCGCCTGCTCAGCGATGCGGGCCAGCTCGATGGCCATGCGCGGCGTGATCTCGGCGGGCTTGATGACGATGGCGCATCCCGCCGCCAAGGCCGGCGCCATCTTTTGTGCCTCGCTGGCGATCGGCGAATTCCAGGGCGTGATGGCGCCCACCACCCCGAGCGGCTCGTGCACGCTCAGGGTGAGAAAGTCGCCGCGCACTGGCGTGAGCGCGTCCTCCCAGGTCTCGGCTGCTGCCGCAAAAAACTGAAAGGTGCCCGCTGCGCTGGCCACCAAGGCGCGGCACTCCTGAATCGGTTTGCCGTTGTCGAGCCGCTGCAACTGCGCCAATTCCTCGGCCCGGGCGCGTATGCCTTGCGAGATGCGGTGCAGAAGTCCGGCGCGCTCATGCGGCATCAAACGGGCCCAGCTTGGATGCAAGCGCGCCCGCTCGGCGGCCTGCACCGCCTCTTGCACATCGTCAGCGGTGGCCGCATGCAGTTCGGCCAACGTCGAGCCATCGTGCGGGTAGGAGCTGGTGTAGAGCGGACCCGAGGCATTGCGCCAGCGACCGCCGATCAGGGTCTGTAGCTTTTCGGTCATAGAGTCAGCGCCGCCGCGCGGTTGTGCAAGAAGCGCAGCGCTGACAGCACCGTCAGCGCCGAGGTCTTCGGGTTCTCGGCCAGGGGCTTGCCGCGCATCTGCAGATGCAACTGACCAAAGGCCCCTTGCGCCTGGATCTCATGAATGTTTTCGCTCACCCCGGGGTCGGCAATCAGACGCACCTCGGTGCGATCGAGTCCGAGTCCGGCCAGCGAGACGGTCGCCGCCACGTTGGCGTTCTTGGGGTAAAGACGCGCTGCCTCGCGGGCGCTGGCTTGCAAAATCACGGCCGGCTCACGCAAAGTCTCCAGGTCCACAAGCTGTTCGGCCGGCGATCCGCGCCAGCCTGCCGGCGGTTTGCGCCCGGTGTAGACCACGCTATCGAGGCCGGCCAGGCGAGCCGCCGACAGCGCATCGATGCCGCCCATAGCCCCAGCGAGCAGGTGCAGCTGCGTGCCACCTTGCTCGGCCGCGGCTTGCAGCCGCTCGGGCAGCCCCGCCTCGGAGAGGGCGCCTATGGAGAGCACCGCACACTCAATGCCACGCTGCAAGGCCGGCAGCACATGCGCGGTCAAGGCGCTGTGGCCCGCGCATTCAAGCACCAGCGGCGTGCCCTGGGACACGCGATCGGTCACGACCACACCGGACCCGAGCTGCTCTTGCAGGGCCTGCACACGCGGCGACGTGACCACAATCTGCGTGATGCGCACACCAGCCAACTCGGCAGCGCGCGTGTGTAGCGCACGACCGATGGCGCCGTAGCCTATGAGGGTCAGGTCCTGGGTCTTCATGGGCGCTGGCTCGGCTCAATGGGTCTTTTTGGGCGGACCTGCGAACTTGACCGGAAACTCACCCCAGGCGGCCATGTCCACTTCAACCACCACCGGCCCGGGCATACCCAGCGCCTGCGCCAGAACCGCCTCGGTACGGGCGGGCTGGTCCAGACGCAGATAAGCCACCTGCAAGCTGGCACACAAAGTCGCAAAGTCGGGGGTGTGCAAGTCTACGTAACAGTGGCGGCCGCCGTACACCGCATCCTGGATGTTGCGGATCACGCCGTAGCGACGGTCGTTCATCAAGAGCACCACCAGTTGCGCTTGCTCCTGCACCGCGCAGGCAAGCTCACCGAGATTGAGCATGAAGCCGCCATCGCCGGCCAGCACCACGGTCTTGCGATCCAGGGCATGCTCCCGGTTGGCGACCGCCGCCCCAATGCCCATGGCCAGACCCTGGCCAATGCCGCCCCCAAGCGCATGCACGCCAGCACGGGGATGGTCCAGCACGGGCGCCCGGTTGCCCCACATGGTGTTGGACAGGGTGATGTCACGCACCCACCAGATCGAAGAGCCCGCCACACGCTGCAAGCCGTTCTTGAGTGCCACGTAGGGGCCGATGGTGCCCTCCACGATGGCCTCGGCCGCCTGCCGCGCTTGGCGCACATCAGCCGCATAGGCCGGATCGATCTGCATCCGGCCCTCCAGAGCGTCGGCCAGGGCATCAAGGCTCAACTGGGCATCGCCCTGCACAAACACCTCGCTGCTGTAGGCCCGGTCCTGGGCCAGCGGATCTATGTCGATGCGATAGCGGTGCGCCGGCAGGTTGAGCTTGTAGCTCAGGGTCTCGTTGCTGCGCAAACGCGAACCTACCACCAGCATGGCATCGACGGTGCCATAGAACGTCTCGGTGCTTTTCTGCAGGTTGTAAGACCCGAGAGAGGCCGGGTGATCCTCCGGCAGGATACCGCGGCCCTGCACCGAGCTCACCACCGCCCAGCCCTGCTCCACCAGGCGTCGCACCGCAGCGCCTGCACCGCGCGCCCCGCCGCCGAGCCACAGCAAGGGGCGACGCTTGCCCTGCAACTGGGCCGCCAAGCGGGCCATGGCCTGCGGCTGCGGCGCCAGCGGCGGTACGGCCAGCGGCATCAGATCTTCAGGCAGCGGCAGCAGCATGGCTTGCACATCAATCGGGATTTCCAGGCTGACCGGTCCGCAGGGTGGTGTTTGCGCCAGGCGCACCGCCTCACGCACCGTGGCCAAAGCCGACTGCGGGTTCCGGATTCGGAAGGCCTGCTTGCCGACCGCTTTGAGCATGGCCAGCTGCGCGGGGTGTTCGTGGATAAACCCCAGGTCGCGGTCGATGAACTCCGATTCGATCTGACCGGTCAGGTGCAGCAAGGGCGTGCCTGCAGTCATGGCCTCCACCATGGCGCCAGCGGCATTGCCGCAGCCGGTCCCGGTGCTGGTGACGCAGACCCCGATCACACCGCTGGTACGCGCTGCCGCATCGGCCATGTTGCAGGCACCGGCTTCGCCACGCGCCGAGACAAAGCGGATCTGGCCCAGCCGGTGAAACGCATCAAGGATAGGCATGTTGTGGATGGAGATGACGCCAAAGGCGGTACGTACCCCACAGGCCTGTAGATATCGGACGACCAGTTCGCCCACGGTGATCTGCGTTGCTGTCATGCGGCTTTCTTTTTGTGAGTGGCTGGCCAGGCGGCACGCTCGGGCAGGTGGCTCAGGCGCTGGCTCATCTGATCGGCTGCGGAGCGGACCTGCTCGACCAAGGTGGCCAACGCGGCTGGCTCGATACGCTCGGCCGGCACCGAGATGCTGATGGCCGCCGTCACCCGTCCCTGTGCATTGCGCACCGGCGCTGCCACCGATGAAATGCCGGTCTCGTAGCCGCCCATGCTGACCGCATAACCGCGGGCGCGATCTTGTGCGATCAGCTCATGCAGGGCTGCCACCGTGGTCGGCGTCTTGGGGGTGTAGGCGCTCAAGGTCACGCCCCGATACAGCGCAGACAAGTCTTCAAGCGACAGGTCGCACAAGAGGATGCGCCCCAGCACCGTGGCATGGGCCGGCAGACGTGCGCCCACTTGGATGGAATGAAACAGCGCGTTGGGGCCCGCCACCTTGGCCACAAAAACCACCTCGCGGGCATCGCGCACCACCAGATGGGCCGAGTGGCCTGTGGCCTGCCGCAATTGCTCAATGACCGGCCGGCCCAGCTCGGTCAACTCCATCGAACCCAGCACCTCAAAGCCCAGCCGCAGCACACCCAGACCCAGCCGGTAGTTCACCCCATCGGGGCAACGCTCGAGGAAGCCGCCCTGCTCGAGCGTGCAGAGCATGCGAAACACCGAAGCCCGCGGCAGATCGAGCCGACGGGAGAGCTCGGCCCCACTGAGCTCACGCTCCTCGCGGGTGAACTGGGTCAGCAACTGCAGGCCACGCGCCAGCGCCGGCACGTGATAGCGGTCTTCAGCGGCCTGCTTGTCTGGCGGGTTCATGCAGCCGCCTCGGCCGAACGCCGGTCGATCAAGTCCATCACCGCCCGAGCCGCCTCGATCGCACAGGCATGACCCACCGGGCCGAGGTCGATGCGCGTCATGCCCGCCGCAGCAGCCACTTCATCACAGGCCTGCGGCGGCGTGATGGCATCGCCCTGACCGCTGGCCACTTCGATCGGCAAGCCCAGGTCGCGCAGCCCCTGCACATCAGGCAGCAGGCTGGCGTGGGCCAGCAGGTGCACCGCCTGCGTGTAGCCGGCTGGATGAATTGCAGCCATATTGCGGCGCACCCGCTCCACCCACTCCGGCCTTGCCTGGGCCGAGAGCATGGCGGCAGCGCGCGACTTGGCCAGACCTTCAGGACCAAGCTGCGCCAGCTGTCCCAGGCGAGCGCTGACCACACGCTCGCGTTCGGCATCGGAGGCCTGCCCGTAGCCACGGGCCGGCGACAGCAGCACCAGGCGACAAACCCGCGAGCTGTGCTGCAAGGCCGCACGCGCGGCCATGATGGCCCCCAGCGAATGCCCCACCAGCACCACCGATCCACGCACCTGCAGCGCCTCCAGCCAGGCCCACACATGCCGGGCATAGGTATCGGCATTTGCATCAGTCACCGGATCGCTCAGCCCGTAGCCGGGCGCGTCCCAGGCCAGCAAACGCAGGTCAGAGCGACCCTGCGCCGCCTCAAGCTGCGACTGCCAACTGCCCGAAGCCGACCCGATACCGTGCAGCAGCACATGCACCCGATCGCCCTCGCCGGCCTGCCGATAGCTGACACGCCCGAGGGGCGTGGCCACCTGTTGCAGGTCTGCAGAACCCGTTGCCTGATCGGCCATGGCTTCAGCGCTTGATCTTGGCCAGGGGTGAATCGGGCGGATAAACCGGTGTGATCGGCTTGGGGGTGCCCAGCATGACGCACATGAGTGCGTCTTCATCGCCGATGTTGTGCTCCTCGCGATAGACGCCCGGCGGCACCGAGATCAGGTCGCGCTCACCCAGCGTGGCCTCCCAGCGCTGGCCGTCCTTCTCGCAGATGACCTTCATCGCCCCGCGGATGACAAAAAAGATCTCCTCCACGTCGTAGTGGATGTGCGAAGGGCCGATATGGCCAGCCGGAATGACCATGGTGGAAAAGGTGAAATGAGCCGAAGGCACGGTGCTGGAGTCACTGGCCACCCCGGTGCCGCCGGTTCCCACATAACGCATCTGCGCCCGGCGGTAGCGGGGGTCAAAGTCGGCCTGGAACTTGAGCGCGTCCCAGTCGTAGCGGCGCGTGGCCTTGCGAGCCACCCGGCTTTCCATCCAATCGACAAACGACTGTCCCGGCTTTTGCAACATGCTCGCCTGGATGTCTTTCTCCGGCGGAATCTGCGCATTGAGCAATCCGTTTTCATTGAAGTGCGGCTGATTGGCCGCCGCCAACACCTTGCGGGCATGTTCGTCCATCGCAACTCTCCTCTCAATTCATGACGAAACCACCGTTGACCGGCAGCAGCTGTCCGGTGATGAAGCCGCTGCCCTGGCTGAGCAGAAAAAGCGCGGCGGCATTCACATCAGCGGGCACTTGTGGCCGCGCAATCGCCCGGCCTTGCAGATAGTGCGCATGCCGCTCTTGCGGCACATATTCGGTCGCTTCAACCAGGGTCAACCCCGGCGCAATGGCATTGACCGTGATGCCATCGGGTCCGAGTTCGCGGGCCAGCGCGTGGGTCATGGCCACCACCGCGCCCTTGCTGGCCACATAGGCCAGCAGCCTGGGTGCGCCCCACAGCGCGGTGTCCGAGGCCAGATTCACCACCCGGCCCCGACCACTGGCCTTGAGGTGGGGGTGCGCGGCGCGAGTGGCCAGCCAGCTGCCCCGCACATTGATCTGCATCACCCGGTCCCAGGTGTCGATCGAAATCTCATTGAAATACTTGCCGCCCGAATTGGTCACTGCCGCGTTGTTGATGAGGCCGTCCAGACCGTCCAGCTGTTCGGCCGCCTGCGCCACCCCGGCTTCGATGGCCTGCGGCTCGCCCAGATCCATGGGCACATAGCAGGCCCTGGGGCCCAATTCACGGGCCAGCGCGCGGCCACGATCGTGCAGCACATCGCTGATCGCCACCTGCGCACCGGCCTCGATCAGGGCCCGCGCAAAGCTCTCGCCCAGACCTCGGGCTGCACCGGTGACCAGCACCTTGTGCCCGTCCAGTCGAATTTCAGAACGCATGGTGACAGCGCCTCAAGGTGCGGACCGATCGGCGGTGGAGAGGTAATGCAGCACACGCGCCTCAGCCAGCACCACCGCGTAATAGGCCAGGATGCCGATGACCGTGAGCGCTGCAATCACGCCAAACACGCCGGCGGTGTTGCCCTGCCCTTCAAGGAATACCAGCAGATAGCCCAGCCCCATATTGCCGCCCACCAGTTCACCCACCACCACGCCGATCACCGCCAAGGTACTGGCGATGCGCAGTCCAGAAAACAAAGGCGGCAAGGTGGTTGGAAACTCAACCATGCGAAACACCTGCCAACGGGTGGCTGAAAACGAGCGCGCCAAGTTGATCAGGTCACCGTCCATGGTGCGCATGGCCGACAGCACATTGATCAGCACCGGGAAGAACACGATGAGGATAGCCACCAGGATCTTGGGGTAGATCGTGTAGCCCAGCCACATCACGAAGAGCGGCGCAAAAGCCACCTTGGGTGCAATCTGCAAGGCCAGCAAATACGGCGATAGCACTGCCTCGACCCGCGGCGACATACCCAGCGCGTAGCCGATCACCGCACCGAGCAGGGAGCCCAGCACGAAACCCACCACCACCTCAAAGGCGGTGATGCCCGCGTGCCAGAGCAAGCGCTCGGCCTCCCACAAGCGCAGGAACTCGGTCCACACCTTGCTGGGCGGCGGCAGCACAAAGGCCGGCACGCCCAACCAGCCCGGGAGCAGTTCCCAGGCCAGTCCAAAGACCAGCAAAACCGCCAGACTCCAGGCGTAGGTGACCAGCTTGTCGGTGTTCACGCAGGGTCCGACGGCTTACTTGCCCACGAACTGGTTGGTGTAGAGCTCCTTGACCGGCACCTCCTTGGGTACCACGCCATTGCTCACGTAGAACTTCTGCAGCTCCGACAGGCGCGCTTCATCCATCGTGCCCGGCACCCTCTGCTTGGCATAGACATACTGGTTGTACATCTCGAAGGTCTTCTGGATGCTGGCTTCCTTGCCCTGATAGCCCGGCACATGCTTGACATAAACCGCCGCCGCTTCTTTGGGATTGGCCATGATGTCGCGCATGCCCTTGAGCGTGGCGCGCACCAGCTTTTGAATCAGCTGGGGGTTCTTCTGGATGGTGTCATCGGAGGCCAGGATGGCCTGCGCCATGCTCTTGAAATAAATATCGGCCGGCAAGATATCAACCTGGGCGCCGGCGTCCATCACCATCACGGTCCAATCGGGCACACCGGCCATGGCCACCGCCTTCTTGCCAGCGAACTGCTGCCACACACCGGCTGGGCCAGCAGCTTGAATGTTGACATCGTTCTTCGTCAGGCCCACCTTGCTGAGCATGCCCAGCAGCGCGTAGTAGGTGGTGTCGGTGTAGGCCAACACCGTGACCGTCTTGCCCTTGAGCTCGCGGGGGCTCTCGATGCGCTCCTCCTTGTGGCTGACCAGTTGCATCAGCGATCCAGCCCCGAGCACCGCCACTGCCTTGACCGGCACCCCCTGGGCGCGAGCGATGATGGGCGTATCGCCGATGGCCCCACCAATGACCGCATTGCCCGCGCCCACCTGCTTGGCCACATCCACACCGCCACGGGCAGCGACGAATTTGACATCCAGACCTTCGGCCTTGTAGTAACCCTTGGCCTGCGCCAGCATCCAGGGGCCAAAGGCCGGCAGCGTGGCCGGGGCCGGCAACAGGTAGGTGATTTCCTGCAGCGCCTGCGCGCGAGCAGTGATCGGTGCGGCGGCCAGCAAGGCCGCGGCCAGCAGGCCAGCGCAGGCCAGGCGTTTGTTCAGAACCGATGCAGCTTTCATGGCAATCTCCTTTGGGGGTGAGGTTTCAGTGCACTTGTGAATGGGCGTCGAGCTTGAGCAAGGACATCAGATGCGTGACCAGCTCCGAAAGACGGGGCTGCTTGCGCCGCTGCATCGGGTTGTCACGGTCGGGCATGTCGACGGCAATCTCTTCAATGAAGGTCCCGGGCCGCTCGCTCATCACCAAAATGCGGTCGGACAGGGCGGCAGCCTCGGTCAGGTCGTGGGTGATGAACACCACGGTCTTGCCTTCGCGCGAGACAGTTTGCGCCAGGTCCTGCTGCAAGATCATCTTGGTCTGGGCGTCCAGTGCGGAGAACGGCTCGTCCATCAGCAAGACCAGCGGGTCAACCGCGAGCGTGCGCGCCATCGCCGCCCGCTGACGCATCCCGCCCGAGAGCTGATGCGGGTAGTGCTTTTCGAAACCTTTGAGGTGGCATTGCTCGAGCAGGCGGTAAGAAATGTCCTGCCGCCGCGATGCTGGCATGCCCCGCACTTGCAGACCGAACTCCACGTTCTCGGCGACCGTGCGCCAGGGCATGAGCAGGTCCTTCTGCAACATGAAGGCCACATGCTTGTTGGGCCCGACCACCGGTTCGCCGCCTACACGCACCGTGCCGGCTGAGGGCTTGGACAAACCGGCCCCCATGTTCAACAAGGTGCTCTTGCCGCAGCCCGAGGGTCCGATGATGGACACCACCTCCCCCACGGCCACCCGAAAATCGATTTGCCGCACCGCCAGTACCTCGGCCGAACGTCCGCGGGCCGCGAAACGCTTTTCGACCCCCTCAAATTCAAGAGCGGGGGCTGGCAAGGGAGTGGTGGACATGCCGGGCATTTTGATTCATAGATGAATCAACGATTCATTACAGAGACATGATACGGCCCCTCCAGCCTCGGCCACAAGCACGGGCAAACCCGAAGGGCGTTCACCCGCCGCCACAAGGGCGAGGCCTGCACGGGGGCCGGGTCAGGCGGTGGGCCAGGGCCAAACGGTTGTGCCAGACCGCCCTCTGCGCAACAGGGCGTCGGATCTCGGCCGCGCCCGCCCTTGTCTGACGAGCAGCCCAGGCCATGCCAATTAAGCTGACGCGAATTGCCACCGACCCCGCCCGACTCATCGCCCCCTGCCCCCGTGATTGCCCAGGTATCCAGAGACAGCCCCCACATTCTGGTCGTGGGCGGAGCCGGCTATATCGGATCGCACATGCTCAAACGCCTGGCGCAGGCCGGCTGCCGGCTGACCACGCTGGACAACCTGAGCAGCGGGAGCGCCGCCACCGTGCGCTGGGGTCGATTGGTTGCAGGCGATGTGGGCGACAGCCGTCTGCTCGAGAGGCTCTTCTCCGAGAACGACTTCGACGCGGTGATGCATTTCGCATCGAGCATCGAAGTGGGCGCATCGATTGAGCACCCGCTGGACTATTACGACAACAACCTCGCCCGCACGCTGCGTTTGCTCAAAGCCATGCAACGACACGGCGTGAACAAGCTGGTCTTCTCCTCCACCGCGGCCACCTTTGGCGAACCGCAGTACATCCCGATTGATGAGGCGCATCCGCAGCAACCGATCAACCCCTACGGGCACAGCAAGCGCATGGTCGAGCAAGTTCTGGCCGACTGCGACCGCGCCTACGCCATGCGCTCGATCTGCCTGCGCTACTTCAATGCCGCCGGGGCCGACCCCGACGGCGAGCTTGGCGAAAACCACCAGCCCGAAACCCACCTCATTCCTCTGGTCTTGCAAGCAGCCAGCGGGCACAGGCCGCACATCAAGATCTACGGTGACGACTACGACACGCCCGATGGCACCTGCATCCGCGACTTCATCCATGTCAGCGACCTGTGTGAAGCCCATTGGCTGGCCCTGCAAAGCCTGCTCTCCGGTGGCCCCTCACAAAGCTATAACCTGGGCCAAGGCCAGGGCTACTCGGTGCGCGAAGTCATTGCCACCGCTCAACGCATCACGGCACGACCGATCCCGGTCATCACCCACCCACGCCGGCCCGGCGACCCTGCCCGTCTGATCGCCAACCCCCATCGAGCCCGGCAACAACTGGGCTGGCAGGCCAGCCAGAGCGAGCTATCGACCATCGTCGCGCACGCCTGGCAGTGGCAACAGCGATGGTCCCACGCCTTGCTGGGCGGGCGCTAAGCCAGACCCGCCATCGCCGCCGCAGCGGCCCGCCTGCGCCGGGGGCCCTGCGACAATGGTCCGATGCGAATTTTGGTCATCCGACTGTCGGCCCTGGGCGATATTGTTCATGCGCTACCGGCGCTGACCGACTTGCGCCGCGCGCTGCCCGAAGCCCAGATCGACTTCGCGGTGGATGAACGCTTTGTCGATCTGGCTCAGCTGCACAGCGGCGTGAACCAAATTCTGCCCATCCCACTGAAACGATGGAAGCGCCAACTGGGCTCGGCGGCCACTTGGCGCGAGTTGGGACAGACCATCGCGGCGCTTCGGCGCAAGCCCTACGACCTGGTGCTCGATCTGCACGGCCTGAACAAAAGCGCGCTGGTGGCCCTGGTGGCGCGAACTGCCCTGCGGATAGGTCCGCACCCCCGGTTCTGCGGGGAATGGCTGGGGCCCAAGATTTACCACCGGTATTGCTCGACGCAGGGCTCCATCAACCCAGTGCCCCGCATGCGGGCTTTTGTGGCCGATGCACTGGGCCAAGCCAGTTCGGCCCCGGCCTCTTACGGGCTGCGCCACACCTGGCAGGGTCGGTCCTCCAGAGAGCTTGTGTTGATCCACAGCACCTCCGCGGCGGACAAGCTCTGGCCCGAAGAACGCTGGATCGCGTTGGGCCACAGCCTGATCGGCCAGGGACTCGAACCCCTGCTGCCCTGGGGCAGCCCGGGCGAGCGTGAGCGCTCAGAGCGCTTGGCCCAAGCCATGGGCGAGAGGGCGCGCGTGGCGCCCCCAAAAAGTATCCGGGACTGGGCCGCACACTTGAGCGGCAGCCGTCTGGTGATCGGCGTTGACACCGGCCTGACGCATCTGGCGGCGGCCTGCGGGGTGCCCTGCATGGCCATCTTCTCGGCCACCGGCGCTGACCTGTTTGCGCCGCAGGAGCCGCAATACTCGCTGGCTCTGGGCGATCTTCACCGGCCACCAAGTCTGGAGGCGGTGCTGCAAGGCGCGCAGCAAGTCCTGGCGGCCAGCTCCGCCCCTCAAGAGGCGAGCTGAAACCGGGCCTTAATTGCCCCGAATGTTGTTCTCTTGGGCCACCTGACGCCACAAGGTGATTTCGCTGGCGATCAAGCGGGCGAATTCATCGGGCGTGTTGGTCACCGGCATGCTGGCCTTGGCGGCAATGCGGGAGCGCACGTCGGGCATGTCGACGATACGCACCATTTCCTCGTGCAGTCGCTTGACGATGTCAGCCGGGGTGCCCGCCGGCGCCAGCAGACCGATCCACAGCGAGGCCTTGAGGTCGATGCCCAGCTCAGACAAGGTGGGCACATGGGGCAAGTCCTTCAGTCGCTCTGCCGATGTCACCGCCAGGGCCTTGACTCGTCCGGTCTGCAAGCCGGTGATGGCCGGGCCTGAATCGGCCAGGGTCATGGTGACATCCCCCGCCATCACAGCCTGCACCGCTTCGTTGGCGCCCTTGTAGGGAATGTGCGTAAAGCGCGCGCCGGTGCGCCGGTTGAACAGCTCGGTGGTGAGCTGAAACGAGGCTGAGCTGGCCCCGTAGTTGGCCTTCTCAGGGTTGGCCCGTGACTGCGCCACCAGTTCCTGCACATTGCGAGCCGGATTGTTGCTGCCCACCAGCAGCACCAGCGGCGAATTGCTCATGATGGAGATGGGCGCAAAGTCACGCGGGCCATAGGGCAGCTTGTCATTGAGCGCATGGTTAAAGATGATCGGCCCGGGCGCGCCCATCATCAGGGTGTAGCCATCGGGCTTGGCCTTTGAGACATAGGTACTGGCCACCACAGCGCCCACGCTGGGCCTGTTTTCAACCACCACCGGCTGCTTGAGCCGATCGGCGAGCTTCTCTGCGAGAAGCCGCGCCATGAAATCGACACCACCGCCGGCGGCGTAGCCCACCACGATCGTCACCGGCTTGTTCGGGTAGTCCTGGGCCTGCGCCGGCGCCATCAGCACACAGGCGCCCACAAGGGCCGCCAGAGACTTGAGCGTCTGCTTGATCAACATGAGTTCTCCTTGGCAAGGGTTCAAAAAATCACTGCAGACCGATCTGCACATTGAGCACCGCCGACCGGCCTTCGTCCAGGGCGCGCAGACAGCGGGCCACCGCCGCATCGGCCTGGGCCGGATCACGCAGGCATTCGCCATAGGCACCAAAAGCCTGTCCAACCTGCTCAAACTGCCGCACCGCCCCCTGCAGACGCGACTGGTATTCATCGGCCTGCGCCGCAGCCCCGTCGGGGTAGACCCGCAACACCGCCTCCTTGACCGCCTGCCAGCCGCCGTTGTCGAGCACGACGGTGAAGATGGGCAGGCGGTAGCGCTGGGCGGTGGCATAGACCGAATCGGGCGTGCAGAAATGAAAGCCGCCGTCGCCCACGATATGCACCACCCGGGCGTCGGGCCGAGCCAGTCGCGCCCCCAGCGCCATGCCGCCGCTATAGCCCAGACCCCCGCCCGCGCCGCCAAAGAAACTCAGCGGTTCGGTGCGCTCAATCTGTTGCAGCACGGCCGGTGAATTGCGAACCGCCTCGTTGATCACGATGTCGTGGGGCCGCAAGGCCCGCCCCAGGGCGGCGCATATCCAGGCCGGTGCAATCGCATCGGGCTGACCCGGACGCGCGCCCACTTGGGCCCAGCTCTCACGCCGAGCCTGGCTGGCCTGGCGCAGCACCTGCATGCGCCGAGCCGCCCGCTCATGAAACGCCGCATCGGCGCGCTGACGCACCAGGGCGGTAACTTGTCGCAGCACGGTGGCCGCATCGGCCTGCACCCGGAGATCGGTGGCAAAGCCCCACATCGGATAGTCCTGCTTGATCGGGTCCACATCCACATGGGCCCACCAGGTCTGCGGCTGCGGCTGCACGAAACGCGGCAACCAGGGCACATCCACATCGAGCAGCAGGCCCACATCGGCGCCGGGCAACACCTGGGCCGGGTCAAAGCCAGCGAAGCACGGCGACTGCCGCGACAGACTCATGGTGCTGGCCATGTAGTCGACCACCGGCATGCCGCACAGCTGGGCCAACTCATCCAGCGCAGCCACCGCTTCGGCCTTGCGGCCCAGGTAGGACGTGATGACCACCGGTTGCTCGGCCGCGAGCAGGCGGTCGGCCAGCTGCACAGCACGCGCCTCGTCAATGCCCCCGAGCAGGGAGGGGCCGTAACGCCGGGCCTCAAAGCCCTGAACGTCAGCGCTGACCTCCTCGGCCAGCACCTCTCGGGGCAGGGTCATGAACACCGGGCCAGCCGGTTCGGAGTGCATCACGGTGTGGGCGCGGCGCAGGGCCTCACGCGCCACCACGGCGCTGGGCAGGTTGTATTCCCACTTCACATAAGGCCGCACCAGGCTGCCGATGTCAAAAGGGTCTTGCACGAAATGCACATAGTTGTCGCGGGAGCCCGGCAGCTCGCCGCGCAGGGTGAAGGGGGCCTTGCCGGCCAAGAGCATGCCCGGCAGACGCGCACGCCGCATGTTGTGCAGGCCCATCGCCGCGTTGGCGGTACCGGCATCGACATGCACCATTACTGCCTGGCCCTGCCCGGTCACGGCAGCGTAACCGGCGGCCATGTGCACCGCCACGTTTTCATGGGGACACAAAATAAAGGCCGGGTGGGGTCGCCCCTCGGCGTCCCAGCGGGCCAGCTCCTCGATCAGGCTGACATGATCGGTGCCCAGATTGGCAAACACATAGGACATGCCCAGATCGGTCAGTCCCTGAAGGAAATGGTGGGCGCCAGAGGCACGCAGCGAGGAGGAAGCGGACACGGATTTACAAGTGATCAGGGCGCTGGTGCGCCGGGGTTCCATAAACGTCGCCCAGCGGCCGCAACCCACCGATTGCAGCCCTGGAGGCGCGACCGACGATGCTGCCGCATGCGCGACGCAGATACAGGGCAATCCCTGACAAGCGCACGATCTTTTGAGTGCGTGCTGGCTTACCGCAAGTTGTTGTTGGCCATCCAGGCACTGGGCGCGCCCGCCACCAGATGCCCGAGAGAAAGGGTGTCTCTCATGTCTGCTTCTCCCACCTACTTATAGCTTTGGGCCACAGTCTAAGAAGCCACCCGCCCGGCGTAACTGGCATTTACCCGTAGCCCACCAATCAGCATCGTTCTACGGGTCGACCGGCGTCAACCTATCGGTACCGCAGCTTCATCAGCAAAATTGCGGCAGCCAGCATCAACGTGATGGTGTTGGCGATGATGATGGGCCAAGCGCCGATGGCCACACCGTAGACCAGCCACAGTGCAATGCCAGCCGTGAAGGCGCTGTACATGCCCAGCGAAATACCGCTGACGTCCCGGGTGCGGAAGGTTAGCCAGGCCTGGGGCAAGAAACTGCCGGTGGTCAGGGTGGCGGCGACGTAGCCGATGAATTCAGTCCAGCTCATGCAAGGGCTTTGGCGCATTGCTGCAGTCCTAGGCAGCTCATCATCGAGGCGACCGCTGCAGGGGTCGCGGCAGCCGCATGGTAGGGCGTGCTGGGCTCGAACCAGCGACCAAAGGATTATGAGTCCTCTGCTCTAACCAACTGAGCTAACGCCCCCCAAGCGGGCCATTCTAGACGCGGGGGAACCGCCCCATCGTTTAAAAAAGCACCGTGTAGCCAGCCCTCGGGCAACGCCACACCCAGCGTCGAGCTACCGGCTGTGGCTGAGCGCCGAACTGACCAGCTTGGAGGTGATATCGACGATCTGGATCATCTTGTCGTAGGGCATGCGGGTGGGGCCGATCACGCCGAGCGTGCCGACCACCTGGCCATCGACCTCGTACGGGGCAGTGACCACAGACAGTTCCTGGAAAGGCACGACCTGGCTCTCGCCACCGATGTAAATACGCACCCCTTCAGCCCGGCTGGAGACATCAAGCAGGCGCATGAGCTGAGCCTTTTGCTCGAACAGGTCAAAGAGCTTGCGCAGGCTGCCCATGTCGCTGGAAAAGTCGCTGACGGTCAGCAGGTTGCGCTCGCCGGCAATCACCACCTCATCGCGCGACTCGATGGCCTCGGAACCGACCTGGACGGCCGCCTGCATCAGGCTGGCGATCTCGCTGCGCAAGGCCTCCACCTCGCTTTTGAGCCGCTCGCGCACTTCGTCGAGGTCGCGGCCAGCGTAGTGGGCGTTGAGAAAATTCGCGGCCTCGATCAGCTGGGTCTGGGTGTAGTCGAAGTCGGTGAACAAGACCCGGTTCTGCACATCGCCGTCGGGCGAGACGATGATCACCAGCAGCCGCTTTTCAGACAGGCGCAGAAATTCGATGTGCCGGAACACCGACGAGCGCCGCGGCGCCATCACCACACCCACATAGTGCGACAGGCTCGATAGCATGTGCGCCGCGTTGCTGATCACCTTCTGCGGCTGGTCCGGCGCCAAGGTGGCCTGCACCATGGACTCGGCAGCGCGGGCATCGCGCTGGGCCATGACCATGGTGTCGACAAAGAAGCGATAGCCGCGCGCAGTCGGAATGCGCCCGGCCGAGGTGTGCGGGCTGACGATCAGGCCCAGCTCCTCCAGATCGCTCATCACATTGCGAATGGTCGCGGGCGATAGCTCCAGGCCCGAGGCCCGGCTGAGCGTGCGCGAGCCCACCGGTTGACCGTCCGCAATGTAGCGTTCAACCAGGGCCTTGAGCAGCAACTTGGCGCGTTCGTCCAACATGGCCCGATTCTACGAATCCGCCGGCCGGCGTGTGCGTTGGGCGGGCTCGGGCCTGAAGTCCCCGCAAACGGCCGGAAAAGCCCAGCGCCAGCGGCCGCGCTGTGATGTAATTTGCCAATGAAGTCCCACTTCCGCCATGTCGCGCTGGTCGGCAAATACCAGGTTGCCGGCTCCAGCGCGACCCTCGATGACATCGCCCAGTTTCTGCACCGCCAGGGCTGCGAGGTGGCCCTGGAGGAGGAGACGGCCAGCAACACCGGCCTGAGCGATTACCCAGCCCTGAGCGTGGCCGAGATCGGGGCGCAGTGCGACCTGGGGCTGGTGGTGGGAGGCGACGGCACCATGCTGGGCATAGGCCGACGTCTGGCGCCGCACGGCGTGCCTCTGATAGGCATCAACCAGGGGCGCCTGGGTTTTATCACCGACATTGCGCTGGAGGGCTACCAAGCCGTGCTGGGACCGATGCTCCAGGGGCACTTTGAAGAAGAGCGGCGGTCGCTGATGCAGGCCAGCGTCATGCGAGACGGGCGCTGCGTGTTCTCAGCCACCGCCATGAACGATGTGGTGGTCAACCGGGGGGCGACCGCAGGCATGGTGGAGCTGCGCGTGGAGGTCGATGGCCG
>JACCDP010252513.1_pt1 | contig 22028 bp, 21 predicted proteins | sample 7445841 | NCBI WGS metagenome assembly JACCDP01 (sample SAMN15323441, study PRJNA562643) | freshwater metagenome | isolation source: river surface water | place: USA:Blue River Watershed | collected 2017-08-17
CCGATCATTACTTTTTTACCGAGGCTGGAGTTCCTGCATTTTTTATCTACACAATGGGACCCAACAAGAATTATCATGATGTTTTTGACACCTATGATGCGCTTAGCTTTAGGGCGTTTGATGGATTGTCAATGCTTTTAGAGAGCTTTCTTAGATCTTTTTGAAACATTATACTTGTCAAAAACGTTTCGTGTTAAGCTAATTCTTCATTTAGCATATTGAGCAAAAATTGATTCTTATTCGAAATGGCCAATTTTTTTGCCTCATTCAAACATTCAATATTCTGATTGTTTAGAAATTTTGCCCACTGAAAATAAATGGAAAAGTGTCTCTTTGAAATAAAATAATAATTCTCAGGATTTATTTTTAATAAGAAGTCATCTTTTATTTGACTTTCGCCCAATTTACATTTTGACAGATACCAAAAGATTTGCATTTGTCGATAATAGCCTTTTCTAATAAACTCTGTTCGAATTGGAAATATTGATAGTGCTTCTTCAATAATCGAAATGCAACTTTGATATTGTTTTGTCAAAAACAATGCTTCACAAAAGATATAATGTGCTGCCGGAAAATCTCGGAAGTGATTTTTTTCTAAGGGAAGATTGGTCGTTTTTTCTTTAAATTCTTCGTTTAATAGTGAAATAAGTTTTTGATCGCCGAAAAATTGATTGTAAATTAGTTGACAGGCGTAAATTCTACCAATGACGTATGGATGAATATTTTTCGGTAAAGTGAAACTATCTATTTGTCGAATGTAAACTTTTGCTTCTCGTTTATTTAAAGTCCAAAGTGCTTTTAAAAACAACATTGAGTTTCCGTATAGTTGCGCTTCGTTTGTTTTTTTATTTTTCAGATAGGCCTCATAAAGAAGATGGTAATACCCAACCAAATTATCATAATCAGGGAAATGTTCTATGAAAAACGTTTGCGCAAAAGAATTCCCTGCAAGTTTAGGAATTACTTGTTTGAAGGTTTCTGGATCTTGCCGAAAGCGAAGTGCAATTTTTCTCGAAAACGATTGTACTCCCCCGTCGTGTTCTTCTATTCGATTGATGGAATCAAATTCAAAAAAAGAAAGATAAATGGCAAGTTCATTGGAGGAAATAGGTGAAGAATCTGAACAGCATATCTCAAATTCAAACCAATCCTTATAACCTAAGTATTTGGACAAAATATTCAGCGTTTGCAAAGAAGGGTTAAACGGATATTTTACAAAACCAAAAATACGTTTGAACGTAATGGGATTGATCAATTCACCTTGAGAATTTGAAATGGCCTCTGTAAAAAGTTGACAATCCGTTGGTCTAGACAAATTAATTTGTGTGCGTCTAAGCAATTGCGCTTTTAATTTATCAAGACTTTCAAGTTTAACGTTAAACTTCGTTCGAGGCATACTCCAAAAATCGTAAGAATATCAATACAGATTAATGTTCATTAATGTACATTTTTTATTTACTTGAAATTTGTTGTTTTGGCGAAAATTGTCAAATGAATTATCACGAAGCAATCATTGATTTAGTGCATTATATTTTAAAAAATGGCGAAACTTATCTGAAACAAATCGATAGTGGCAATGCATTTGATAAAATATTGCGTAATTACCACCAATTCAATTTGAACGGAGACAAAGTGTATCGAAGGACTTCAAAAATGTCGTTGCATTATCGCTACTCAGAAAATGCATGGAAGTCAAAGGATAAATTAGATAACTTGTATTTCGAACATTTGGTTCCGCTTAAAATCACTAAGGAAAAACTTCTCGATTTAATAAAAACAAGTAAAGTCTCACACGAATCGGTTAGAGCAATTCTCGATGAAAATGAAATAGTAGTCATTACGCGAATTGAGCAAAAAATTATAGATGCTCCCGAAAATTTCAAAGATTCTTTACCTGAAGGAAATATTAATCGTTTAAGCGCTGTAGGTATCAAAATAGCAGAGGAAACTAAAAATAACAGTTTATTTTAAATGAAGAAAAGTAAATTTAGATTTCTAATTCTTTCCTTGCCGTTGGGTTTGTTTCTATTATTCAAATCTTACACGACACCTAAAGTTGATTCAAATGACTTCCAAACAGTTTTCGGAAAAGTCAGCTCTTTCGCTTTTTCAGAATCTAAATATCGAGGAGATAAATTCACAATTAAAATTACTGAAGCCAAAAAAGATTTTGTGATCGAGGAAGAATTACTCTTCATTTTCAATAAAACTAGCTTTGAAAAAACCATCAAAAAAGGAACGGAAATTGAAATGAAAGTTCCTAAAGCAATTTCAAATGGTGAAGGACCTGTAAATGTTTATGAAGTAAAATCGAATCAGAAAATTTATTTATCGTTGGAGGAAGCTTTAGCTCGCTCAAAAGCAGCGGGAAGAAACTTTTTTTGGGGAGGAATGATTTTTTTGATTGTTGGCGTTTTAAGGTTAATATACTCAGTTAATAAAAAAAGAATATCAAATTAAATTCTGTATGAGTTCAAAAAAATATTTAATCGCTTCGTTTTTTTCAATTTGTTTTTCAATTTGTTTTTCTCAATGGGTTGATTCGAATATTATTGATAGTAGGAACAATCAATCATATAAAGTCCGTAAAATTGGAAATCAATGGTGGTTTTTAGAAAATTTAAATTTATCTAATAGTGGTAACGAATTTTTGAACGATGATCAATTTAACATAGTTTTAAATAGAGATCAAACCTTTAATATTTGTGAGTCTAACCTTATTTCAAAAGCATACAGAATAAATAGAGGAAAACACAAAGCGACAATAGTTTTTGAGAATTGTTCAGATAGTATTAAAATGAATTATTATAAAACATCGAAAAATAACCCCATACAAAATCTTTATTACGCAAATTACAAATATCAACCAGACAGAAATTTTTATCAATCTTATTCTAACTTCTATTTTGGAGTGTTTTCTTTTCAGGGTTATGAATTTTTATATCAGGTTATTGGTGAAGAATATTCAATTGTCAACTTTGGTAAAATATCAACAAGTGTAATATCTCCAAAATTGAGCAAAGAACTTAAGGGCTTTGATCTAAACAGTGTCAAAGAGAATCTTGAAAAAGAATTAAAAACCATTAATCCCAATAATGGGTATTTGTATGATTACCCATCTGGTAAAATAATAAACGTTGATAAATATGGTGTTTTAATAAGTCCTTCAGAATACTTAAAGATTGGTTCAATTGGTGGAAATCCATGTCCAAAAGGTTGGCATGTTCCAAATTTTAGAGAATGGCAAACACTAGAAAATGAGTTAGTTAACTCCAAAGACAGTAAAATAGATAAATGGTTGAAATGGACAAATGCCCTAAAAATAAATAACTTCCCAGGTTCGTTCAACTTTGATGAACAATATTCTGAAGGCTTTGACGGTTATGCTGCATATTTAACCTCAACAAAAGCCTTCCACAATGGTTATTTTACCAAATTTTTTGGTTATAAAAAAGGAAATCAGGAGGTTAATGATATTCAGGATTGGGAATATTATGAGAACGAGAGTTATAGTTGCCGATGTGTAGACAATAGAAGTATGATTGAAAGTGATTCTTTGTTTTCTAATTCCTACAAATCTTTTCAAATCGACTCGAGCAACTTCCAAGCTGCTTTTAACTTGGCTTTATCGTATTTTAAATTTGACCAATTAATTGATGCTGAATATTATTTGAATAAAGTCGCAATTCCATTATTGCAAAAGTTTGATAAAAACTCTGAAGAATATAAAGGGTATAATTTAGCGTCAAATGTTTTAAGCTTCGAACTTTTTTTACTCGATGATGAAAAATATTGGATAAGTGATGTTCTGAAAGAGAACCAAGAGCTTTTGAAACTTTATCCAGATGATCCGCATTTACATTATTTAAATGCCAAACTTTTGGGTGTTCGCTATTCAAATTCGGGAAAAAGAGAAATATATTATGAATCAGGGAATTCCTTAACTTCTGCATTAGAGTCGATAAAAAAAGCGATTCAAGCCGAACCGAACAATTCCGAACTTTTGAAGCTTGGAATACTGCTAGCAGACAAGACAAAAAATAAAGAATTGAAGCAGCAGTATATTAATAATGGTTTCAACAACACTAAGGATCCTGATTTTATTGTTTTTAAGTCAATCGAATACATTAATTCAAGGGATGAAAGCAATAGAAAAAATAAACCTAATGTTACACCATGGTGTGATCCATTTGGCTCTTGTTACGCTCTTACTATTGATGAATTAAAAAAGGCATGTAATATGCTCAAGGATGCAAAAAAGAAAGGTTCCGCTTTGGATTTTACAAGATTTAATACATTATGCGGGGATCTACAAGCTACAGAGATGCAAATAAAATATGGTTCATACGGAATGAAAGTCGGCTCCAGAGGTGGAGTTTACGAAACCACTCCTTCAGGTGGTAAAAAATATTATCCATCTTTAAGAATAAAGTGATAGTTATGGCAAATTTATGGGATTCAATCGAAGGAAAATAAAATCAATCTTCAACAAATGAAATGTGCAAGTCTAAATTACAAGAAATTACTAAAAGAACAAAACAATATCTAAAGGCTCGTGTTAAATTTCATAAAAGAATTCGAAAAAACTTTAACTTTTCTGTATCCTCACTAAAAACACGGTTTGAAACAAGAACTGACTCAAAGAGAAGAACAATCCATGCAATATCAAATCGATGGTTTGATTAGTATAAATATAAGCCAACTCTAGTGAAAGTATCGAAAGTAATTGAACGGCCGTCATAATCAAAAATCGACCTGCAATCGGTTCATTGTCAGGTAATCTAAAAAACAAGATAAATCCGCTAAGTACAAAAATGAACGTTATTGAAAATAGATTGGTAGTTGCCAAACGTGAATCCAATTTGAATAGCCCAAAAGTGGAAATTGTGAAGTAAATCAAACTGATTATACTAGTTTGAACGAGAAATTTTAAGAGAAACCGTTTATTCATTCGATTGATTCATTTTGAGAACTTCTCGAATCACGACATACAAAGAAATGAATACACCGAAAAGACTTAATCCAATTGTCCACCAAGGTGTTTGTGAATTGTATTTATCGTCCAAATAATAACCAAGCCAACTGAAAAACCCAATAGCTCCTATCATTTGAAATGCGAGCGTTGTAAAACGAATAAAATTCCCAGGGTTTTTACCCTTTGGATAGTTGGTCATTAATCAAACGCAATGTCAGTGTTGAAGGTATTATTTGTTGAAACTGGTGATTTCATAACGCAAGCACCTTCAAAAAACGCTCCTTCTTCGATATTTAATTTTAATGTTTGAATATCACCTTTTATTCGAGCAGTAGAACGCAGAATCAATAGGTTTTCGATGGTTAATTCTCCATCAAGGGAGCCTTCAATATCCGCATTAACACATACTAAATTGCCTTTAATCTTTCCAGAAGTCCCGATTTGAACTTTCCCGGAACATGAAACATTTCCATTGACTTCTCCTTCTATTAAAATATTCGAGTTGGATACCAGATCCCCTGTTATTTCCGTACCGGTTAAAATTACATTCACTTTATCTATTGTTTCGCTTACTGAACTTGACCCAAAAAATTCTTTTCTCTTTAACATAATTGACTAATAATTATCTTCATAGAATTGTTTATACTCGTCAAATTTCGCAGTTTCAATTAACTTTTTCAAATTTTCTTGCGTAATTATATAAATTTTGTTGTCAAATAAGTCGTCTAAGTCATCTTCACCGTACTTATATGCGCTGATATATTCGTTTGCAATTGCAATTGTTGGAAACTCTTGAATTAGTATAAAATTCTGTTCCGAGGTAGTCATTTTAGCACTTACTTTGACTTTTGCCTTCTTAAAACTTTTTGAAAAGTCGGAAATATAATTTTTCGCATCTTCTGTATCATCATCTTTTTCTAATTCGACGATTACGAATTGAGATACCTTGTCATCAAACTTGTAAATATAAGTTTTGTTGAAATTCACAACCTCATTTTTCGAGAACCCTTTATTTATAACATCAATCATTTCTTTAGCTCGGACTGCCTGTTCAGTTCCTGGTTTTTCGTCAATTATTCGTTTTAATAAAGGCAAAAGATCTTTTTTGTTTTCGGTAAGTTGTCCAGCAGCAAGAACATTCAACAGCATATACTCTGCCCGAAAAGCATTTGTTTTATCAGAAGCTACAATTTTGTTAGTCTCGGTTAATACAGATTGATAATTTCCTCGATTGTAGGCTTCCAATTGCTGTAAATAGGCGATTCCTGCTGCTTGTTGATTTTGTTTTTGCTTAACATAAAAATCGGGATCCCTGAAATAATTTGCCGCGTCGGAATTCGGGTATTTATCAAGAATGTAATTTTTGTATTTGTCCGATTTTGTTGATCCCTCGTTAATTTTATACAACTGAAAAGCGGAAGATAAATCCGTAATTCCTTCTTTCTTTTTCAAAAGGATCGCTTCGAATTGTTGAGCCGCCAATTCATTTTCGCCCAATATTTCCTTGTATAAAACCCCCGATTTATATAAAGCATCAATGAGTCTAATCTCCGAGGCAGTTAAAGCACTGTCTGTCAAAGGAATGTTTTTCAATAAGTCCGCTTCTGTCAATTTGTTTTCGCTAGAGGCATTGGAACTTACATTTTTCGAAGAATCTCCTTCTTGTTTTGATTTATCGGAAGTATTAAAAACCGTTTTTTCACTTCGTCGCCAATCATCCTCATTTTCCCTTGTTCCCCAAAGTTTTTTAAAGTCTTTATATCCCTCCTCTTTTAATTTTGGATTGTTGTAAACGAATTTATTTCCGCTGGCATTGGCATTTTGATTTGTTTGATTTTGAAGCTCCAAGAGTTTTGCGGCTTCAGCCTCTTTTCTCTTTTGTTCGGCTTCTTCAATTGCTTTTAAGGTTTCCTTAATAAACTCCTTTCGATCCTTTTCACTCATTTTCGCAATTCGTTGAACACTGTCTTCAAAAATTGCCGTTTCAACAGCTTTCACTAAATCTGCCAATTTGATTGCCTTGTTTTTGATTTCATCACCATTCGGATAATCCTCTGGCATAAATCGCGAACAGGAATCATAATATTTTTGTGCCCCGATATAATTTCTTACTTGATATGAAATATCACCAAGTTTCTCATAAGACATAGCTTTTTGTCGCTTGTTGGCCCCTGAGTAAAAAGTAGATTTCGTTAAAAAAACAATTGCTTCATCACGTTGATTTCTATTCAATTCAACCAAAGCCATTGAATAATAAATTTGATCTTTAAAAGGCGCATTTTTAGAATCACGAAGCATTCGCTTAAGATCTTTTGCCGTATTTCCACCTGTTCCTGTTATTGCCTTATTCAACCTAGCGTTAAAGGCGATTTCAGGTGCTGCTGAAGCTTTTATAGATTTCCCAAAATGATAATTCGCTGAATCCAATTGATTTGTTGATTGATACAATTGGGCAAGAATAAAATGAAGCCTTGCTTTTTCTCGCTTGTCTTTACATTTTGAAATTGCTAATAAAAGGCCTTCTTTACCCGCATCATAATCCTTTCTTTTAACTGCCAAATCTGCGTAGGCCTTGTAAATATCAAATTGAAGATTTCGACTCATTCTTGGTCTAACTTCTTCGCCAGGCTCAACAGTCTGTTTTTTCTTTACAAAAGGGATGTAATCAATAAATTTCTTTTTTTTCTGTTCTTTTGAAATTTCATTTAAGGCATCCAATGTAAGCTTGGCATCAGCAAATTTGTTCTGCTCGATGTTAATTTTGGCAATCCATAATTCAGCCTCATAAGTTGAAGGGTCTTTTTGGAAAAACTGTTTTACAAATTGAAAATTTTTCAATGCTTTCTCGTAATCTCTACGATAATACATCGATTTCCCAACCAATAACCAATTTTCATCGATCCAATTATTGTATTCAGCTTGCTTCGTGTACATGTTTTCAGCGCTTGGCATACTGTGTTCCAAAATAACTTTTTTGCATTTCGAAATGGCAGTATCAATAACTGGGTACATTCCTTTTGCTTCCGTTTCATTCGGAACGGGATTTACAGGTAAAATAGAGAAGAAATCTTCCTTGCGCGAACCGTTATAAGTTTTTAACGCACCTTTCATAAGTTCACCCGCATTAAAGTAACCATTGTATCTTGCTGTGGTAGAATGGTATGTTCGATTGAGAAAGGAATTATTTTCGGTCGAGCAAGACAAAACCAGCATTAATAGCAATAGCCAAGTGTAAGAAAGGATTTTTCTCATTTTCAATACTAGTTATAACTGAATTGTTCGATAATTATTGTAAATCAAGCGATATTCGTAAACACTTGTTGAATATCATCATCGTCCTCTATTTTATCCAACATTTTTTCGATGTCTACAAGTTGCTCCTCGGTAAATTCAACAGGGGAAGTTGGGATTCGTTTCAAGCTTGATTTTTGAACCTCAATTTGTTTGTCTTCCAACGCTTTTGCTATTGAACCAAAGGATGTGTAATCACCGTAAACTACAATTTGTTCTTCTTCAACTTCAATCGCTTCACACCCCGCATCAATGAGTTCTAATTCTAATTCCTCAACATCAATATTTTCGGATTTATTGATTTCAAAAACACTTTTTCTTGAAAACATAAATTCCATAGAACCATTTGGAACAACCGCTCCTCCTGCTTTGTTGAAGTAAGATTTCACATTCGCAACTGTCCTTGTGGGGTTGTCAGTAGCACATTCAACATAAACCAAAACACCATGCGGACCCTTCCCTTCATAATTTACTTCGGTAAAGGAAGCAATATCCTTTTGAGCTGCGCGTTTGATAGCCGACTCAATGTTGTCTTTCGGCATATTTTCCGCTTTCGCATTTTGAATTGCTGTACGAAGCTTGGCATTAGTAGAAGGATCCATTCCACCTTCTTTTGCTGCCATCGTAATGGTTTTTCCGGTTTTTGGAAACATTTTGGACATTTTATCCCAACGTTTTTCTTTTGCTGCGCGACGATATTCAAAAGCTCTTCCCATTTGCTATTTTTTGAGCAAAAGTAAAGATTTGGATTTAAAATTTCAAGACAAATAATGGGAATGACCAGTCGTAAAATTGCTAAATCGTAAAATTGTTGAAGCAATTGAGATTTTTAATCCTTGGATATGTTATTATTGAGGTATTCATTCACCCGCTGTTTCGAATTGAACTTTACATCTGCCCAAAATAAATTGATATCTCCAATGTGGTAATCATCCATTGTCCAAGCCATACTTCGGTAGGGGAAATGAGGTGTTGAAATCCATATGGCTCCATCAATAACATGCGTTGAGAACGATTGGCTGTACATCTTGTCATTGGAAAACAAAAATCCTTTGTGTTTTTTTCTATCCGCTACTTGCTCAGAATTCCAGGTTACAGGATTTACAACCGCTTTGCCTTTGTACCACATTTCGAATTTTTCCTTGTTGACTTTTCGTTTGAATGTATTCCAAGAAACAAATCCTCCAATTTGATTAGGCGAAGTCATCAAAGGAATGGTTCCAAATTCGTTTTTTTTCAATCCAATTCCAGGTAGATACGCAGCAATCAGTTGATTTTGAAGCTCTTTTCCATCGAAAAAATCTTTTAACAATAAGGTTAAATGAGTTGAACCTTGACTGTGTCCGGCCAAGATAATTGGTTTTCCATTATTAAAATGGTCAAGGTAATATTGAAACGCCGCTTTAATATCTGAATAAGCGAAAAGCAAAGCTTCCCTTCCTCCATTTTCCAAGTTTCGATAGGAACGAATGTGTGCTTGACGATAATATGGAACAAACATTCGGCCGCATTCCACCCATGCTGATGCTTGAAATCGAATTGCGTTATCCAGGATTTTTTTTCTAAATGCAGAATCATCGATCGGAATGTTCCATCTTTCATCTTTTTTATCCAGAAACAGAGTGGGGTAAACGTAAAAAACATCCGCTTTTGATTGGTTGGTTGTATCCTGCAAGTATGGTAACAAGACCTCCGGTAATTTCGTTGGATGCACCGCCCAATTGGAAATAGCGGAATAATTTATCGTTTGTGATACTGATAGCGTAAATTGAAGTAAAGTAAAGATGAAAATAACTAGTTTAACCATTATTTTTGCGGTTGAAAAATGAAAAACAAATTTAGGATAATTCAACTCATATTCTGTTGCTTTTTTCTGATTAAAATTTATGCGAATCAGGATACGACTCAGCATTGGAAATTGAAATCAATCTTTTCATTAAACGGAACACAATCTTCTTTTATCAATTGGAATGCAGGAGGTAGAAATAATGCTTCTTTCATCGGTTCTATTCGTGCAAACGCCTATTTCACGGATTCTCGTTGGAAATGGACAAATGATATGAATATGTCCTTTGGAGCTATTAAATACCTAGATAACCAACCTGCGTCCTTTCAAAAAACAGATGATAAAATCGATTTATCTTCAATTGTAGAATATAAATTCTCTAAAAAGGTATTTCTTTCTTTCTTTTCTGGCTTGAAAACTCAAATGATTCATGGTTACGTCTATCCCAACGACTCGGTTATTGTATCGAGTTTTATGGCTCCGGGTTATTTAAACATTGCTTTGGGAATTGATTTTAGCCCAAAAGAGAATTTTTCCATTTTTACTTCATTTTTGTCTGAGAAGTCCACTTTTGTGCTAAATGACTATTTATCTAACCTTGGTGTTTTTGGCGTGGATAAAGGCAAAAAATCCAGACAAGAATATGGTGCCTATGTGAAATTGAGATATAATTCAAACATCATGAAAAACATTGAAATGCGATCGAAATTGGAGCTATTTAGTAATTATATGGAAAATCCGCAAAATATCGACGTAAACGGAGAGTTGATTTTCAATTTCAAAATAAATTCAATTTTTTCGGCCTTAGCTCAATGGAATTTAATTTACGATGATGACGTTGAAATTCGCGATGCAAACGGTGAAACAGGACCTCGAACTCAATTTAAGTCTGTGCTTGGAATAGGTATTTCGTATAAGATTGAGAACTAAATAATTGTGCTATTTTTGACTGTAATATTAACTATGAAATTATAAAAGATGAAAAAGATTTTTCTCTCTATAGTTCTGCTATTTATTTGTTTGACAACTGAATGTCAAGTGACCAATTATAGTTGGCATACCTATGGCAAATTTAGTGGAGGAATGATTGATTCGTCTGCATATGTCAATGGTGGGTTATCTGCTGAATACATGCTTTTCAAACGAATTGGGTTAAATTATAATTTGGAATTTCAACATCGTACAGACAAATACAATCATTTTCACGCCTCAGTAGGTTCACTGGCAGGCCCGCCACTTATAGTAATTGGACTAATTTCTGGTCTTGCTAACTCTGCAAACAATGGTTCAAATTCAGAATCTGTATTTGGACTAGGATATCTTGGAACATTAATGGGTATATTAATCACAGTTTTACCTGATGGTGTTTCTTATCATTTTCCAATTGGTTATAAATGGGATGTTTCGCCTTATGCAAACGTATTGGGTTTTGATTGGATCCGTAATAGAGAAAAAGGTTATAGTGAATTCAAATATTCATGTTCATTCGGTGTCAGGGGAACCTATTTGGTAAATGATCGCATGACAGCCATCGGATTTATAGAAACACGTAAGGCAGCTCCTACCGGCTGGGGTATCGGGGCAGGAATCGGATTGGGTTATCTTTTTAAATTACGTGAAAATAATACCCAAGATAGCCCGAATTGATTTGTTTATAAAATAGGATTGCTGTTGATAATAATTCATAGGCCAAAGGTCATCTCAATGTAACTTTGCACTATGAAGAAATTAGCCTTGTTCATTTTTTTAATGATTTCATTTTCAAATGCTTTTTCGCAATTGCAAGCCATTAGAAATCAAGCTGATTATCCGTTTTTACTTCATTTACCTGCCGATAGTATTTTGAAAAGCAAGCCTCCTGTACTTATCTTTTTACATGGAAGGAGTCTTTCCGGAACTAACTTGGATTTAGTTAAGAAATACGGCGTTATTCACGAAATCGAAAAAGGAAGAAAAATTCCGGCAATTGTCGTTGCGCCTCAAGTAATTGCAGGGAAATCATGGGAACCTGAAAAAATTATGTCCGTGTTAAAATTCGTTCAGCGCACTTTTGATACTGATACCAACCGGGTTTATGTCGCAGGAATGAGTTTAGGTGGATACGGAACGTTGCGTTTCGCAGGGGCTTACCCAGAAGTTGTTACAGCAGCTGTTGCCCTTTGTGGAGGAGGGAATGCAAATGATGGTTGCGATTTAGCTACTGTTCCACTTTGGATTCAACATGGAAATTCAGATAGAGCAGTTCCAATCTCAGAGTCAGAGAAAATCGTAAATGCAATTAAGAACTGTAATGGAGGAGAAAACTTGAAATATACAATTCATAAGGGAGCTGATCATGGCGCTTTGGAACGTATTTTTAGAACTGACGAAATGTATGAGTGGTTATTTCAGTATACAAAAGCTGATAAAAACTAACTCGACTCTAAATTTAAGCGAACCAAATATCAGTTACAATTTCTTGCCCTGCATAGTCGTTTAGACGATCAATAATGATTTGTTTTCCGAGAAGCAATTCTTCACGCATCACTGAAGAATCAATAGTTAGAAACAGTTTTTTATTCTGAATTCTGATTTCCTTTGTTCGATTGGCGACAGCAATACCCATCAATTCAGGCCAAGCAGCGACAATATCCATTTCTTTCATTTTTCCATCCCAAGCATAGGCTTTTAGGAATTTATCAATTACTTCTTTCAATGGTTGTTCTTCTGCAGAACGACGATGATCTTCTTTCATGATCTAAATTAAATGTTTATTTCCGTTATTTGAGATTCATCAACCTGAAAAAGTTTTTTCTCAATATTTAAAGAATTAAATAACTCGGTCATGCGCCTATCATCCGTATCTGTAACGATTACCTGACCGAAATAATCAGCAGTTACTAGACGAATCAGTTTTTCGACCCGGTCGTTGTCGAGTTTGTCAAATATGTCATCCAACAACAACACTGGTTTGGATTTAGTATGCATTTTCAGATAATCATATTGAGCTAGTCGCAATGCGATCAAAAATGATTTTTGTTGCCCTTGAGAACCAAATTTTTTAACGGGATGGCCTTTAATCGTGAAAATCAAATCGTCTTTATGAATTCCCACATTGCTATATTGAGAAAAGGCGTCTTTTTTCTCACTTTCCAATAACAGTTGATTAAAATCTCCATCATTGAGTTGCGACTTATATTCGAGTCCGATATCTTCTGAATCATTTCCAATTTCATAGTAGAACTTTTTGAAAACTGGGATAAATTCTTCTAAAAACAACTTTCTTTTTTCAAATATTTGCTCTCCTAATGATACCATTTGAATGTTCCAAAATTCGATTGATTCGCGGTCAAATAGTCGATGTTCAAACATGTTCTTCAGCAAAGCGTTTCGTTGATCCAATACTTTATGATAGCGTTGTAAATCCTCTAGGTATTTTTTATCAAGCTGAACCAATATTCCATCCATCCATTTGCGGCGCATTTCACTTCCATCAGCAATTAAATCGCCGTCATAGGGAGAAATAAAAACAACTGGAAAACGACCGATGTGTTCTGTAATTTTATCGTAGGGTTTTTTGTTAAGTTTGATGACTTTTTTGGCTCCTAGTTTGAATGCACAATGCACATCTACGTTTTTAGATTCTACGTCCCAATTTCCTTGAATGGAAAAAAACGATTGTTCGAAATGTATATTCTGACGATCAATATTATTCAAATACGATTTGCACATGCTGAGGTAGTGAACAGCGTCCAAAATATTGGTTTTTCCACTTCCATTTTTCCCGACTAAACCATTGATTCCCGGAGATAAATCCAAATCCAAGAGTTGGTAATTTTTAAAATTGTGGAGAACTAATTTGGACAAAAACATGTTAACTCAAAGGTAGGGATAATCAGGTAATGCTAATCGAATTAATTAATTTTTAATAGCGATTTTCGAACGATAAAATAACGACCAATTAAGATAATTGCCAATGAACCAAAACTCCAAAATAGCCACTTGTTTAATGAGTTAGATTTTTTACGATAATCGATTATTTCACGATCAAGCTCTTCTCGAACGCTTTCGTTTTGTTTTTCCAAATCAGCTATGACCATTTTTATTGAGTCGATGAGGTTTTTGTTGTGCGAATCTTTATAGTGTTGGTATCGCCATTCATAGACCTCCAATTCTTGTTTTGGCAATCTATTTTCTTTGGCGATTTGATGACATGTGTCGACATATTTCAAGCTAATAAGTAGTTTGTCAGGATAATGAAATCGTGCCAAATTAAAATAGGCATCATAGATGTTGAACGCAAATTTCTCAACTTTTCTTCTTTGAAGAACCCTTTGAAATAATGTTAAAGATTGGATTGAATTCCCTTCGTAATAAGCCAAGATTGCTTGGTTGTTGATTGCGCGAGTTATGTAAATTTCGGAATTTGCCTTTTTCGCAAAGTTTATTTGCTTTTCAAAATTAATTTTTGCCGTTCGGATTTGATTAGATTCAAGTGCTAAGTCTCCTAAAAGTGAATAGCCATTACTCACAGATTCCCATTTTTTAAGTTTGCTAGCTTGTTGAATGTAATCTTCAATTAAGAATTTAGCTTCTGAAATTCTTCCTTGTTCTGCATACACTTTTGCCAAATTGATTTGAGCCAAAAAGCCATTTGTTTCAATAGGAGAATCTTTACCAAATTTCAATGACGATCGAAAAAAACTTTTAGCTGTTTCCAGGTCGCCATTCAAGAAGTAGGCAATACCGAGTTCATTCATGGATTCACAAATGAGTTCATTATCATTTTGTGAAACAAAATAATTTTTGGATTTCGTAAGTAAATTGATTCCACGTTCAATCTTACCTGTTCGAACATCATGGCATCCCAAAATCCAATTGGCAACAGCAATTCCGAAAACCGATTCATTCTGCTTCGCCGATTTTAAAAGGTCAATCCCAAGGATATTCAAAGAATCAATCGAATTTGAAACATATCTTTCCCACAATACAAGTGCTTTTTGACTTTTGGAATGAATATCACGTTCTTGCTTGAAATCTTGGAATTCAGTTGAGCCGAAAAAAATGTTTGTTGAAGAAATAAACAGTATTGTACCAATTACAAGATAGGAATGGAATTTCTTCATTCAATTATATTCTTCATTCGAAAATAATGAAATTCTCGAATTATTAGTTCACATCAAACTAGTTCATATTCTAACCCAAAAACGGATAGCGATAATCTGTTGGAGAAACAAATGTCTCTTTAATCGTTCGGGCAGACGTCCAACGCAATAAATTCATCATTGCTCCCGCCTTATCGTTAGTTCCAGAACCTCTTGCTCCTCCAAATGGTTGTTGTCCAACTACAGCACCAGTCGGTTTATCGTTGATGTAAAGATTTCCGGCTGCGTTTTCCAATTTTTTCGTTGCTAAATTGATGGCATAGCGGTCTTGTGAAATAATGGATCCAGTCAAGGCGTAATCTGAAGTTTGATCAAGCAAATCTAAGGTTTCTTCAAATTTATTTTCATCGTAAACATAAATTGTCAAAACTGGCCCAAAAATTTCTTCGCACATCGTTCTGAATTTTGGATTGGTTGTCACAACAGTTGTTGGTTGAATGAAATATCCTTTCGATTTATCGTAGCTTCCTCCTGTAATGATTTCCGCATCAGCTTGAGTTTTGATGTAATCGATATAACTTGCAATTTTATCAAACGCACGTTCGTCAATAACCGCGTTTACGAAACAGTTTGTATCATCGGTTGGTCCAACTTTGAAAGAATTGACTTGCTCAACCAATATGCGTTTTACCTCCGGCCAAATGTTTGAAGGAATGTAAGCGCGAGAAGCCGCTGAACATTTTTGTCCTTGGAATTCGAACGCACCTCTCGACATGGCGGTAGCAACCTCAGCAGGAATTGCTGATTTATGAGCTAAAACAAAGTCTTTTCCTCCGGTTTCTCCGACGATACGAGGATATGTTCTGTATTTTTCAATGTTGTTTCCGATTTCTTTCCAAAGGTGTTTGAATACTGCTGTAGAACCCGTGAAATGCAAGCCTGCGAAGTCTTTATGACTGAAAACCACCTCTCCCGCAACCGGCCCGTCGACAGTAATCATATTGATAACACCATCAGGAACGCCAGCTGCTTTGAACAATTCCATAATTACTTGTGCAGAATATACTTGTGAATCAGCAGGTTTCCAAACGACAACGTTCCCCATCATGGCAGGTGCCGCGCACAAATTAGCCGCGATAGCTGTAAAATTAAATGGCGTAATTGCAAATACAAATCCTTCAAGGGGACGGTACTCCAATCGATTCCAAATTCCTGGCATAGACTGCGGCTGCTCCTTGTAAATTTGTGTCATGTATTGAACGTTGAAGCGAAAGAAATCAATCATCTCGCAAGCCGCATCAATTTCTGCTTGAAATACATTTTTTGATTGCGCCAACATAGTAGCGGCGTTCATTTTATCTCTGAATGGACCAGCAAGTAGGTCTGCAGCTTTCAAGAAAATTGCAGCACGCTCTTCCCATGGCATTGCTGACCATTTTTTACGCGCTTCTAATGCTGATTCAATTGCTTTTTCAACGTGCACAGCCGTTCCAATGTTGTAATATCCCAATACTTTTTGATGATCATGCGGAGGTGTAAGCTTTTTCTTGGTCTCCGTTCTAATTTCCTCTGAACCAATGTAAAGTGGAACATCAATAGGCTCTTGGTTGTACATTTCCTTGTACTTTGCCAAAAGCGATGAACGTTCAATAGAACTTGGAGCATAGGACCTTACCGGTTCATTGATAGCAACCGGAACATTATAAAAAGCATTGGACATAATTTCAATTTTGAGGCAAAAGTACGCAATGTTGTGGTTAACTCAAAACAACAAAATCGATAATATTACATTCAAAATATCTTACAAAATGTGCCGTTTTTGACTTATCAATCAATTAAAGTAACTTTGAACATGTTTTTGAAGCTTTTATCAAAACCGATTGTCGTTTTTATTATCACTTTTCTGGCGATTGCATTGCCTTTATTTTTGTTGCCAATAAATCTTTTTCCAGGAGAGGCAATTCAACAAATTGGAATGATTGAACATCCAATAAAGTTACCATTGAGTCTGTCTTATTTTATTGGGATAGGTTACGAACCGCAAGATTTGGAAGGAATCAAAGATTTTTATTTGTTGCCTCAAGGTTATGCTTTGGCTTTCTGTTTCCTCATTGGGTTTCCCGTCATTTTGGCTTTTCGAGTTCATATTGCGAGAAAAAAAGTAAGTTAAATTCCACTTTATACATCCTTATTTCTTGTAACTTTATCACTATTGAAATTGTTTAATTGAGTCTATGAGGTTACTCTTCTTAACAGCTTTTCTATCAGTTTCATTGTCATCGTGCTTCGTTTATAATGCTACGAAACAAAGTGAAAACACCTGTAAGTTACATGCTGTAATAATGCGTAAAACCATTGTGAAGGTTAAATATGGTCGTTCATGCAATTCCGGTGTTAAAACATCCTATTTAAATGCCGCAAAAGTCGTTTGCATGGGTTGCGTAGTCCGACATCCAAGAAAAAGGTTGGCAATAGTCTATCATTGTGCAGAGTGTCTAAAACTAAAGCGAGCGGACCGTAAATATTGGCGTGATAGATAAGAATGACTCATTATAGCATATGACATAACGATTATAATGCTATTTTTGATCTAATTCAGAAAACTAAGAGGAATTCCGGGAGGTCGTCATTTCGATAAATCAACATATGATTTAATGAAGAAAATGCCTGTGAGGAAACCTGCAAAAATAAATGGAAAGGAAGTTGACTCATATTTCATTCTTCCTATTTCAATTCATATTGATTAGAAAATCAAGCGGCATTCCCAAATCCAATTCTACTTCCTCCGCGCGATTGAAGTATGATTTCCTGGTCACAAAATTCCGCTAACTTCTCAAAAGTCATTGTTTCACCATTAATCAGGTTTTCGATTTCTACCTTACGTATAATGTTGTCAATTTGTCCACCCGTCAAATCGTATGAATTAGCAAGTTTTTCAGCATCTGATGGATTAATTTTTTCAAGTTTACTAATCCAAATTGAAACTCGTGCAGCAACACCCGGTTTTTGGAATTTTATTTTGAATAAAAACCGTCTATCAAACGCCTTGTCTAAGTTTTCAGCCAAGTTGGTTGTTGCGATGAAAATACCCTGAAAATTCTCTAATTCTTCAAGAAGAATATTTTGTATCGCATTTTCCGTTTGGGCTACACTGCTAGAAGTGTTGTTCTTTCTAGTTGCAAGAATGGCGTCTGCTTCGTTGAACATTAATATTGGGTCAAGCTTACATTCTTTCTTCAATTGTTCATAATCTTTGAAGATTTTCTTAATCAACTTTTCACTTTCTCCGAACCACATGGACTTAGACTGACTAATGTCAACTTTCATGATTTCACGCCCTGAGGCTTTGGCCAACTGAAGAACTGTTTCCGTCTTTCCAGTTCCAGGAGCTCCGAACAACAGAATATTCATGTTTTGTGGAAGTCCTTTAACCGATAATCGAGTCATGAGTTCATGATAGGTTTCATTGTTAAGCATGTTTTGAACCTTGTCGATTTGGCTTTTCTCATCCAATTCATAAAACAAATTCTTGGACACGATTGATTCCGGTTTAATCGTATTCTTCTTGCTTTCTGGTTTTAGAATATTAATCCCATGCGTTTTTAAAAGTTCTCCAGTTTTGTCGGTAATAGTGAATTCCATGTCATTGTAAAATCTCCCTTGACTGTATTCCACAAGCTCTTGTTTCAACAATTTGTTCTCCTTCGCATATATCCCTTGCAAATATTTAACCTTGCCTGAAGTTGACCCAAAAAATGATGAGACTAGGTCATCAATATCAATGTAAATTCCGCCATTCATAGTTTTCCATACGACATGAATATAAATAGCACGATCTGTTTGGGATAAATTTATGTTATTGAGGCAATTTATAAAAGGATACTTACTATTTGCCTTTAATACCTCATTAATTTCTGAATACATTTCATCTGAATCAATCGTTTCTTCGACGCATTCATTGATAACGTCAGATAATTTTCCCATTACCTCAAACTGATCCGCAAATTTTTCATGTTTTCTTTTAGGAAAAGGTTTTTTATTCATTAAAGCATCTATGATTTCTGCTGGTATATGAAAATTATAACGACGCATGGCATCCTCTGTTCTTCTTCGTGATTTTTTCTTTGAGATAAGTCCTTTATCCACGAGTTTATTAAGCGCGGGAAGATATGGAACCATTTCAAATGGCGTAATATTGAAAAATCGAAATACTTCAATCATATCAATTGTTTCGCCGAACAAATTCATCGTAGCAAAATTGGAAAAGATAAAAGCCTCATCTCTAGAAGACTTCAAGTATTTGGAAACTATTTTTAGTTCTGGGGACAATTCACGAAATAACGATTTATTTAAACTGGAATTTTGAGAATCTTTATATATTTTGGAAATTGCATCCAGAAGGGTGTTTTCTTGATTTTTAATTTTGGTTTTTGAAACAGGACTAGACATTTTTTAGTTTGATTTTTTTAGAAGACAAACACATAAACGCACGGTACATTCAAAAATAACATATTCAAAAAAATAATTTTTACGACAATCGATTAAGTGGTTAAAATGTAAATAAATCATGATTTACTTGACAACTGGGGTTGCGATGTTGTATCTTTGCAATCCTTTCTTTTAAAAAAGGTTAAAATCCACCTTATGAGTAAAATGAAATTATCGGAGTTCAGCTTCGATCTTCCTGAAGAACTAATCGCCAAACACCCAACTGATAATAGAGATGAGTCTCGATTAATGGTTATTCATCGCGATACAGGTAAAATTGAGCACAAGCTATTTAAAGATGTAATCAACTACTTTGATGAAGGCGATGTGATGATTATGAACAATACGCGCGTTTTTCCTGCAAGAATGTATGGAAATAAAGAAAAAACAGGTGCTAAAATCGAGGTGTTTTTGTTGAGAGAATTGAATCGAGAAAGTTTACTTTGGGACGTATTGGTTGATCCAGCTAGAAAAATTCGTATCGGAAATAAATTATATTTTGGAGAAGATGATTCATTAGTCGCTGAGGTGATTGATAATACGACTTCACGCGGTCGAACGCTACGTTTTTTGTTTGATGGTCCTTATGAGGATTTTAAAGCTAAAATTACTGAGTTAGGAGAAACCCCAATTCCAAAGTATATAAAACGAGATGTTGAACCAGAAGATGAAGAGCGTTATCAAACGATTTTTGCAAAAGTAGAGGGTGCTGTAGCTGCTCCGACTGCAGGGCTTCACTTTTCTCGTCAACTTCTAAAACGTTTGGAACTTAAAGGAATCAATTTTGCAGAGTTGACACTTCACGTTGGACTGGGAACATTTAGAACAGTTGAAGTAGAAGATCTTACTAAACACAAAATGGACTCTGAACAAGTAATAATCCCTGAAAAAGCTGCCCAAATTGTGAACGAGGCGAAAGCGAATAAACGACGGGTTTGCGCAGTTGGAACTACTTGTATGCGAGCAATAGAGACATCCGTTTCTACAGAAGGAAATCTCAAGCCATTTGATGGATGGACGAATAAATTCATTTTTCCTCCGTATGATTTCAGTGTTGCGGATTGCTTAATAACTAACTTCCACACTCCACTTTCAACCCTTTTGATGATGATCTCAGCATTTGCAGGTCACGAATTATTAATGAAAGCATACCAAGAAGCTATCAAGGAAAAATATCGTTTCTATTCGTATGGAGACGCGATGTTGATTTTGTGATTTAATTTGTTGGAATTATAGAAAACAAAAAGAGGTGGAAATTTCCGCCTCTTTTTGTTTAATGTCACTTCGAATTATTTTAACTTACTCGTTAATTCGTTTTTCAATCCACTCCACTCCACAAGGTGCATTTTAACAATACCAACCGGGATTTTAGCTCTAACCAAAATTGGGATTTTATTTTTATCGCAGGTCACCCAAAAATTCACATCCTCCTCACTTTTGAAATAGCGTCCCGTTTGAACAACTGGCACAAACTTATGGCACTTAAATTTTCCTTTTCGAATTTTGATTTCTTCGTCGCCAACGTATTTGATTTTCAACTTATATAGCTCGTCATCCATAAAACAAGGGAATTCGAATATCTTTCCTTTTTTCACTCCATTCATTTTTAATGTTCGAGCAAAATAGAATGAAGAGATCATATCTTGAACACCAACGGGCACCTTGAATAATTTTCCCGAGCCATTGTCAACTTTGGCTTTATCGTGCTTAAATGTATAATCCTGATTTATTTTATATCCCCCTTCATCCACGCGACGGACAAAAAACCAAGGAAAAATTCCTTTTTTATCAATGTATGTTTCGTAGCGGTCCTCTACCTTGTAAAAAGAATTGAACCCACCAAGTGTTCTTCCGATTCCTACGGCATGAATCATATCGCGACCATTGCCTTTTTTAGGGGTATTTTTCAATTCCAATATTGCCTCACCGGCATCCACGAATCCGTATGTAATTCGGTAACGTAATTTTTCGCCCACTTGAAAAGCGTCATTGTCAACCGAAGGTAAATCTTGCGGTGTGGAACTAACCAAAAGTAACACACTTGCAATGACAGATGCAACTAATAAGAGTTTTGTATTCATCGTTTGAATTTTAGATTAATTTAGTAAAATCAAACAGCATGCCAATGTCTATAATATCTATTTTTGAAGTATGCAGGCATTTGTTAAAGGATTTAACGCTTTTTTCCGAGGTGTAGTATTTTCATTAACTCATTTTCGAATTTGTTTTCTTGTTCCGATTTGTCTTTGGATCCTATTGTCTGTCTTTTTTTCCTTTCATATTGGCCGACTTTTGATTCCTTATTTTTTAGAATTGATTGAATCTTTTACAGGGTTGAAACTTTCAAATGAAAGCGTCTCTGATTCATTTGAGAAATTTTTAAAAATTGGCATTTCTTGGGGAG
>JACCDP010117213.1_pt1 | contig 22012 bp, 24 predicted proteins | sample 7445841 | NCBI WGS metagenome assembly JACCDP01 (sample SAMN15323441, study PRJNA562643) | freshwater metagenome | isolation source: river surface water | place: USA:Blue River Watershed | collected 2017-08-17
TGAGCTAAGAGACCTAATAAAAAAGAGAGATGTGGAACTTCTGTCAATTATGGTCGGAACCCTAGAACCTTAATGTATTGACTTTTAGTGACCTCATCACTTAGGATTACCTTTTAATGTGCTTTCGCCTTGGTTGAGCAGTGTTACCATTCTGCTCGAAAAAATCTCTCTTTGGTGTTTTGTTTTTTCTAATAATTTCTAAGTATATCAATTTACACCAAAATTTCAATACTTACACTCTTAGTTATCTATCATATAATATAAAATACAAGGTGGTTCACTGATTTTTAGTAAGAGTGTTAATTTATTTGCCAGCTACTTACCACCATAATTACATTAGGACTCACATAAAAATAAATATTCCGACTATGAAGTCCGAAAACTTGTTTCATACGGTATTAAAACTATTGTCCTGATGTCTCGTTTAATTCTACACAAAGATATAAAAAAGTTTTTGAATGCCAAACCTTAATATATAGTTTTATGAAATATCTTAAATTTTATGAAGCCTTTCAATCTAAAGGAATCTCTAATACGGTAAAATTTCTTAAAGAAAAGGTTGGAGATAAATCTGCAAAAGAATTTGTTGATTCATTGATTAGTTTTATGGCAAATGTTGATTATCCAATAGATATAATATCAGATGATAATATTAAATATTTAAATTCCAAAAAAGCACTACAATTAAAGTGTGAGAGTCCATTAAATAATGACAGAAATATTTGGGTGTTAAAATTTTGGTTCTCTTTAGAAAAAGGATATTTAGGGTTTACGGCAACTGGTAACAAAATTGAGGAAGTAGAAACTGGTAGAACATCAGGTATAAGAGATACTACGAGTTTCACAGACCGTGATTTTGAATATATCAAAGATAGATTAACTCAAACTGGTGAAATTTGGAAAGTAACAGACTACAACAAATTAAAAACAGGAGATACTGTAATAGGTCAATTTGATTCAAGTGATAGAGATCGTATAGCTTTTGCTAAAATATTTGTAGACGAAAGAGATGGTGGAAGGACATATGCAATTCAAAATGTTTCATCAGGTTCAACACCTGACTACAACGAGGATTGGAGAAATTATACACAATATGGAGACTTAAGTTGGTGGATATTTGATGACAATGAGGGTTATGGTAATGATCACTGTAAATTACATTATTGGAGACCATCATCTGACGAGATACATTATATAGAACCACCTAAAGAAGAGAAGATTGAAAAGGAAAAAGAAGAAAACCCATTTACATGGAACCTACCACTAAATAGTAGATTACAAATTAGCAACTGGAGAAGATCATTCAATTCAATAGAATCGATGAAATCAGTTGAGGCATCGGACTTTGCTTTAGTTCTTTATTATGATCTTTTAAAATCAGAAAAAACATATACTAAACCATCAGAAACAAAATTAAGTAGGTCAAAATCAAAAGAAGGTGCTACTAAACTAATGTCTGATGTTGTAATCAAAACAATGAATATAGAAAGATATATTAAAAATATAACATCTTCTTTAAATATTACAGAAACTGAATTTTCTGATTTAAGTAAAATTGTGACTAAACACTTAGCACAAGAATATAGTTATATTTCTGTTTACTTTTCTAGACCGGATTGGTCTGATTTAGAAACATTTACTGACTATTTTTATAAATTGGTAGATTCTGAACCTGAAGATAAACAATATTATTTAAATAGAATTAAAGATATTTATGAACAGAAAGTTAGAAATTATTATAATTTTTTACTACGTTACCAGCAATCTAAAACTTTGATTACAAAAAATGATGATATCAAAAAACTGTTTGATGAAGTATTTAAATTAGGAAATTTAATACACAAAAAGTTTTCTTCTATGCAAGTTAACTCAATTGAAGATTTATTTATGATCAAGTCAAAGTTTAGAAGTCTAAATGAATTTATGAGGTTATCAAGAAATCAACCTACTTATATGGCTAAAGAGATTATTTCATCTTTCAGAAGTCAGGATGAATTTAAATATTATTGTAATGAGTATTCAAATTCATATAACACACTTACTGAAGATTTAGAAAAATTAAAAAGAGTAGAGAAATTTTTAAATTCAATTTAAAAAGCTTAAATCTTTAATTCTCTCATCTAACTCTTTAATTAATAAAATACACTCTTTTTTTAAATCTCTTAATTTAGATATATCTTTATCCTTAATAGAAGTTATCCCTTGTGAGTTTAATTTAAAAATCTCATCTTCAATTGCTTTGATTTCATCTTTCAATGTAGTTCTAATTTCTTGTAATTCGGATATAATTACAACGCTAACATCTGGTATCAGAGATTTAAAGTAAGGATTTTCGTATAAGTCAATCTTATAGTAGTCCGAAGAAAAACCTTTAATTATTTTAGTGATACTGATTATTACTTCTTCTTCATTTTGAGCTGATTTTAATTCTGATAATACACGCTCATAATCTTCTCGTTTATTCATATTATAAACCTCTTTGTAGTTCTCTTTTTAGATCTCTTTCTTTAATAGAAGCTCTTTTATCGTAGAGTTTTTTACCTTTAACAACACCGATTTTTACTTTCAACTTATTCTTTTTTGTAAAAACTGAAAGAGGAACACAAGTGATTCCTTTATCTTCCATCATTCGTGATACTTTTATAATTTGTGTTTTAGTAAGTAACAATTTTTTATCTCTGTTCTCTTCATGTTTTTCAGCAAAATGTGTTTGTTTATATCTTGCTACTTTGAAGTTTTTAATCCAAACTTCACCAGATTTTAAATAAATAAAAGAATCAGTTAAAGTAACATTACCTTCTCTGATAGATTTAACCTCACTACCTAATAGCACAATACCAGCTTCAAATTCTTCAAGAACATGATACTCATAAAATGCTTTTCTATTTGTCACTATACTCATATTAATTGTATATTAAAACAATTGTGTTTGTTTAGTATTATAAAGTATTTCATCACCATCTATACCAAATCTATTCTTAATAACTTTAATTTTATCATCACATATTGTAAATACTAAATCAGAAACATATAATGCTCCACTACCACCACTAAAGTTTTTGATATCATTACCATCAGAGTTCATACCACTTTTATAAAGTGATGTAGTTAAAATAATTTTAAATTGAGGTTTTGATGGGAATCCGGAACAATCTGTATAGATTTGACTTCTTAAATCTTCAACAAAATTTTTTATGAATTTTTGTCTTCCATATAACACATCATTATTCTTAAGTGGTATATTACCTATATCCAAAAGAATATAGTCTGGTTTTTTTACAACCTCCCCGGTTTCTAAAATTGATTTAAGTTTAAGGTCTCTTAAAAAAGAACGAAAAGAAAAAGACGAATCAATTTGACCAAGCTCAATATAATTGAAATTGGAAATCAATTCGTCTTTCATTCTTTCATTTTGGAAAGTGTAACCAATTAAGGTCACGTCTGATTGTTTGATTAAATCAAATAATTCATCAATTTTTTTCATTAAGAAAGGTATTCTTCAATTACTTCTTTAAGTTTTTCTTTTTGAACATTACCTACCAACTTGACAGTGTTTCCTTCTGTGTCAATAATCAATTCACCATTTTTATAAAAAAGTAAAGTAGGGATATTCCTAATACCTAACTCTTTTACCAATTCGGTGTTTTCATCGGCATTTAATTTACCAACTGATAATTGACCATGATATTCTGAAGAAACTTGGTCAATTATCGGTGCAATCAGTTTGCAAGGACCACACCAAGGAGCCCAAACATCAACAAGAGTCAATTGACTATTGGTAAAATCACTAAAGTTTGACTCGTTTAGTTCTGTTATATATGCTATCATAATTCTATTTTCTTTTTTATATTTATATTTTTACTAAAAGTTTACTCACAACCACCAGTCAGGATTATTAATTGGACTATCTTCACTAAGACCTAAGACTTTGTTCGCTTTACCACGAGTATCATTGACAATTTGTCTTCTTACTGACAACTCAAGTAGAAGTAAATCATGTTCGTCTAATTCTTCTTGAGATAGTCTGTGTTTTTCTAGAATTGAAATAGCAACAATTGGATCCTCTTCATATTTTTCTAAAATCCACTTAACTAATTTAATCTGTTCTGATAGTTTTTTTCCTTTAAGATTATCAATTGAATTTGGAGCATATTTTCCTAATCTACTTATAAGACCAAGCTCTTCTTCAGTAGGTTGACAATCAATGTAAGATTTATCTGTAAAGAAGAAATAAAGTTTTGACCACATTTCCGGTAAAATGTCCTTTCCATAGATATTTCTCATATAGAATAAAAACTCTTGACTATTGTAAATCCTTCTTACATTCTCATCATTAAAGACTTGTCTACCGTAAACAAAATCATCTGTATCATTTCCCGAAGGTTCAATTAAAGACTCTAAATAATATAAATTGACCTCTTCTCCGAAATTCAATTTGACATATTGCTCAGCTTGAGAATCTCTTTTTATAATAAAATAAGGTTTTAAATCTTTAGAATATTGTTTAAATATATCTAAGTATCTCTCTCTGAACCTAATTTTTATAATATCATTGAATCTCCACTCTAGAGAATGTCTCAATAAGTCTAATTCAAAATTATTTAGCTTACAATCTAACTCTTTTTTCTTTTTAACAATTCTAATTGCTGTATGAGAAGGAGTCATTAAATTGCAAACTTTTAACTCACCGGTATTTAAGAAATCTTCAAATTCAGAAGTCCAATAACATCTATCCTCTTCGATAGAATATCCAACCTTTGTAGCATTTATATCAAAAGATCTAAGAATGATATCAGTATCTATTTTATTAGATTTATATTTAACATTATTAAACATACCTTCATGTTCAGAACTTTCAATTGTATAGAAGTCTTTATTGATAGAAGAATATCTCATTCCGTTATAGTCTTCCCAAAATTTTGTTTCTTTTTCTTGATATCGAAAAAGTAGTTTTTTATTTTGAGGATCTATACCATCAATAATACCATCAAAATGGAAAACATCAATGTCATTAATAACAGCCTTTTTACCAGAGACCAATTCCCAAACTAAGTTGGCAATTGATCCACCAGCAATAAATCCTGTATTAGGTAATCCCCAATTTGTTTTTATTTTTTCTACAGCCGTTCTGATAAGACTATCAATATTCATATTTTTTATTTTAAAATTTCATCAACTACTCCAAGTTCTAAAGCTTCTTCAGAAGACATATACCAGTCTTTTTTATTCTCTAGAATCTCTTTTAGTTTCTTTTTGCCAATTTTTGTTTTATCAAAAGTGTAATCTTCAATTTGTTTTTGAAGTCTTTTTGTTTCTTCTAACTTTTCTTCCATATCCTGAACTTTACCCCAGAAACCAGTGGAAACTTGGTGATAAAGAGGTGTAGACATTTTGTGAGCAAAACGTTTGTGACCAGAAATAAGAAGTAAGAAACCACAACTCATTGCACATCCTGTTACAATAGTATGAACCGGAGTTGCACTTCTTTCAATAACTGAAAGTAATCCAAAACACTGATAAACAGCACCACCGTAAGAATCGATGTAGATGTTGATTGGTTCTGGTTTATATTCTAAATTATAAATAGAATAAACTTTCTTTAAATGTTCATCATCTTGGTTAATCTCAATTACTTTTTGAGTTAATTCTCCGATAGATGATTGATCGACTTGTTTAGTAAAAAACAGGTCTCGTTTTTTAGGTAAAGGTAAATTTTCTGCCATTTTGATAGATTTTTAAAAGTTAATTACATATACATTTCATCAATATCATCAAACTCTTTTTTAGATTGTGATATTAGAATGTGTCTTCCGTTTCTAATTTGTGATTTGATTGTTGAGAGGTTTTTACCTAATTGGTCGGCGATGTCTTTATAAGCCATTTTTTTAATTTCTCTCATTTCGATGACTGTTTTATATGGCTCTTTTAGAGTATCCATATGTTTCTTCATAATCTCGGCCTTCATTGTTGAGACATCTTGTAGGTGTAAATCTGATTCTTCTTCTGTTATAAAGTCTTTCATTGTGGTTCCTTCATCATCAAATTCGATGTCTAATGAAATACTTCTTTTTTCAATCTTCATATCTTGAAGAGTTAAATTTTTAGCTATTGTAAATAACCAAGTAGAAAATTGTGATTTGTCTTTATCATACTTTTCAATTTTATCCAGTGCTATCATAAAAGAGTCTGTGGATAAATCTTCTGCCTTTTGAGTATCGTTACAAATACGAGAGGTAAAGTAGATTAGTTTGGGGTAGTACTTTGAATAGAGTTGAGTAAATTCTTTTCCTGTTTTTTCTCTGAACAATCTTTCTTGCTCAGCAAATGATTTCATTTTTGCTTCCATAGTTGCCGTTTAATTTTTTATTTGACCGTAAGCCGCCATCGCCATTAATTTGCCGTTTATATTATAATTATATTGTATATATCCAAAAAGTTTAATCTCCAATTCATTAATTATCAAAAAAGAAACAACATCTTACACAAGACGGATCTTCGTCAATTTTCTTCATATCTTCTAATGTTTCTAAAAATTCAGAAACATGATATTCCTTATATTTACTCCAATCCACCTGTAACAATTCTTCTAATGTGAAGTAAGAATGTGAATGACCGTCACTATCCCATGCGTCACACACATATTTATATCCAGTGGAAACATCATCAGGAATTCCTCTTGGTTCATCCAGTGGTTTTTCATTTCCTCTTACATCGGCTAAGATACTAAAAAGCGCGTAGTTTCTACTACCATAATATTGATCATTCCAACCAACACTCCAAGTATCATCCTTTTTTTCCCATTTATCAGCAGATACCCATCTAAAATGAGTAGGTTTATCCTCTAATACTTCATTTAATTTTTGTTCCCTATCTTCTGATAAATCTTTTGGTCCCTCATAGTTATTAGAAGAGGTCCACTTTTCTACATAAAAATGTATGTCACATCCCATATTTATTTATATTTTATATTTTAATTCATAAAAACCAGAAATACCTTTTCTATCAATTAATACTGATATATGATCCTCTGGTATAGGTATATTTTTATTATCTATAAGATTATCTATTTGAACATCTCTTTTTTCATCCTTCGGATAAATGTTTACTTTAACAAGATAATTTTTTACTAAATGATTATTAAGCAGTCTATTGTCTATTTGACGAGATATTCTTTGAATCAACTCAGCCGTTTTCGTTTCACTATGTTTATTAAACTTTATATGAGTTGGCATTTCTTTGCAAAAATACTCAATGATATTATTAACATAGTCAGTTTCTATTTCATCTAATGTTTTCATTAATTTAAAATTTCATCAATTTTTTTATTTCTAACATCAGCAGCAGTTGTAATCCAATTGACCTCTTTAGACTCAATCCAACTTTTATCAATTAACTCAGTTAATTTTTTCTTATAATAATCAGTGTGATATTCTGAGTTAGCAGGGGTGAATGAAATCACCTCAATCTTTGATAATTTATCTGTTGATTCTAACTCACCTATTTCATACTGCACCTCAATTTTACTTTTTCTACCAGTAATACCATCAGTAGTGGAAAACTCTTTTTGTAAAATTCCTCGTCTAATATATTTTTCAACAACTTTTGGTTTCTTCCACTTAATAAATCCGATTGGAAGACCTAAAATAAATCCTATTAAAATTCCTAAAAATATCATTGTAATAAATTTTCTAATTGTTCAACTGTAATCACTTCAACTCCTAATTCAATAGCTTTCTTCTCTTTGGATGAACCACTACCAACCGCCTTCATAACCAAATGTGTTGTATTTTTAGACACAGAACCTCCAATTTTTCCACCACGAGATTCGATAATCTCTTCTAAATCTTTACGACGGACTCCAGTGAATACGAATTGTTTTCCTTCTAAGTCAGTGCCAGTTTTAACAACTTCTACTTTTTGAGAAATTGTGACAGGTAAATCTTTAATGAAATCAAAGAATTCATCATAAGAATCAATATATGATTTAGCAGAAATCTCAGCAAATCCTTCAATTGCCATTATTTGGTCAATAGTTGGTTTAGTTGTAAAATCTTCCAAAAGAACCAATTTCTTAGAACCCAATCCTTTAAAGATACCTGTAGCGTGTTGTAGCTTAGACAACTGAACATTTGTAACAGATTTTTGTATTGAATCGTAAACAATCTTTGCTTTACGTTTTCCAAAACGGTCAATCTTTTCTAAATCAGAAGTTGTCAATTTTAGAATATCAGAAATTGTTTTATATCCAGCATCCCATAGTTGTGTGATAACTCCTTCAGAAACATTGTCAGCTTCTAAAATTTCAAAGAAAGAAATATTCTTTTTCAATTTTTGGTCGTCGGTTTCTGTTAAAGTAATCAACTCAATGCCATTTTCATTCCAATCTAATTCAACACCTTCAATAGTTGGTTGAACAAACTCAACTGGTGTAATAACATCAGAAATTATTGGAATGACCATCCCAGAACGTTTTACAACTACTTTAGCACCAACTCCTAATCCCATATCTTTTACAAAACGAGCGTTGTTACCAGTCACATTAGACACAGTTACACCATCAAGTTTAATTGGAGAAACATGTAAAGTTGGCTTTAACAAACCTTGTTTAGAAATATTCCAGGAAATACCAGTGATTTCAGTTTCAGCAGATTGCTCAAAGCTCGGATGTTTAAAAGCACGAGCCCAAACAGGATTGTTTGAAGAAGTTTCACGACCTAAAGTTAATTGTTTGTTAAGGTCGTTAATTTCAATGATAAGACCGTCAATTTCATAATCAACAGAATAATCATGGAAAAGTTTAATAAGTAAATCTTCTGTTAAATCAGAGATTCTACAGATATGATATGGAACTTTAATCTGTTGACCAGAGTTAAGTTCATCTAAAATTTGTGTTTTAGTTTGAAGTAAATTTCTTACTTGAATTGCACCATATTTAATATATTCACAATCTTTAAGAGATTCTGTCGCTTCTTTCGAATTTAAGAGACCTGCTACTAAATTTCTCGGATTTGCAAATTCTTGAGAATATTTTTCATTAAATGTCTTTTTGGACATCATTACTTCACCATAAGTATATGAAAAAGGAATAGCACTAAATGGATCAAACTCTGAAACAACACTCATATCATATAAATGATTTTGTATTAATGAATAATGAGAATCCGATTTTTGACCGTATGTACCATCACCACGAGTCCAAGCTTCTGAAGTGTTTTCATTAACACACAATGAAAGACCATCAAACTTAGGAGTTATGACAACAAATTCATTTTTGGAAATATCTTTAAGACGACACCAATCATTGATATCATCCATAGATTTAATTTTATTCATCGAAGCCATTTCGATGGGTAGTTTCACTTTTCGAGACTCGTCTGTAACAACGTGACCTACTTTTGACAAAATTTCATCATCTGGTGATAACAAAGATAATTCATCAACAAGTAAATCATATTCTTTATCGGACATAATTGGATTTCCCAATCTGTAAGCATCATTCGCTTTAATAATTTGTTCTTTTAGTTGTTCAATCATATTACAAATATAGTTATTTTATTTTAAAAATCAATTTTATATTCCTAAATCTTCTAGTTTTTTATTTCTCCAATATTCTTTAAATCTTGGCGGTTTTTTATGAACATCAAATAATATATCAACAATATCATCCGAGATTACAATATCTAATCTTTTTTCTATTTCCATAACCACTTCAATGCAATCAAGATCATCAAATCCATTATCACCAAGAGTTTTGTTATAATCTAAATTTACTCCAAATTTCTCAAATGAAATTTTATTAAGTATCTCCTCAGTTATTTTATTTAATTGTGGATTCTTATTAATAATTTGTTCTAATTCCATTAGATTAGTTTTTCAATATTTTTATCACGATTGTAAGATTTTTCATCATATACTTCAATTACATATCCTTCTATTTTAAATTCAGAAGCCCATGCATCATATCCATTTCGATAGTGAGTATATTTTTTCAAAATTTGTTCAATCGCTTCTTCTTTTGATTCTGCTACTACTTGATATTCAGGTCGCGAAGTGTGCCAACCACCATCATTGAATGTTACTGTATAGATTTTCATAATTACAAATATAATTAATTAAAAACAAACGTCAAAGAAATAAGTAAAAATTAATATATAACAAAAAATCAAAATTTAAAAATGGCTACATATTCTACAGTTCAAAGTTCATTTCCTAAGGTAGCAGAACAAATAATAAATTATAATAAAAATGTTGTTGATATTTTAACAAATTTATCTAAAATCACTGAAACTCAAGACACTACAGTTAGTTTTACAGTTGCTGATGAAAACGGGGCTTCTAAATCATATACGATGCCTTCATTGTTAGGGATTCAGAAAGAACTTCAGAGATTAGACACAAATATTAGATCTTTATATTCAATTGATTCTGCTGGTTCTTTAATTAGAGCAGAAGGTTCAAATAACTTTAAAAAAATAATTACTGTAGATTTAAATAGAGAACCTCAAGACTTAGGTATAATTTCAACAATAGCTAAATTTAAACAATCTCCGAACTGGTTTTTTGATTCATTATTAAATCCATTACTTTCAATTGAATTTGATCTTAGTGGTGTAGAAGACAATGTAAGAAAAATATTAAGTAGAAGATATATAGTTGACTTTGCAAAAAATCAAGATGGAACATTAACAGCTTTAGGTCAATCGGCTTTGAATTCATTTAATGATAATTTTGTCGGTAAAGCAACAGGAGCTGGTAGTTTAAATAACTTTTTAAATTGGCATAGAACAACTCCAGGAGTAGTTGAACCAAACAACCCAAGATTTGATGAACAAATGTTTGATTGTGAAGCAAACTCATTATTTTTTGACGGAATTTTTAATGTCCTCCAATTTGAAGAAGATAGAATAAACCGTAAATTATTTGTTCAACTTGACAAACTAGATTATAGAGATATTCAAGGTAATTCACAAAGAACTTTGATAGTTGGTGATGAATTATTAGTAAATACACTTGGTCAGAATGTAAAAGCTTCTACAAGATATAAAATTATAGAAATTAAAACAGATATAGGTTTTGGAGTTAGATTGGAAAGAATTGAAGGATTTGATCCTATTACAGTTGGAATTGGAACACTCAAATTATACTCACCAGTATCTTTTTCTAAAAAAGTTAGAGTAAGTATTGGTTATGATGAAAGAAATGTTGTATTTCTAAAACCAGTAAATGCAGAGACAAACTTAGTTGCTAAAAACTGGAGTAGTGGAACAGCTTTTTATACAAATGACTTATTATTAGAAGATGCTTCAGACGCTAATGGAACTTCACTTCAGCAATTTTATATTGATTATGTATATGATTATGGAACAGTTCTTAAAGATTTAGTTGCTAAAAAAATTCCTAATACATTAGCAGGAACTCCGAATGTAGTGACTCTTAATCCTGATAATTTCAAAGTCGTTCAAATCAATCAACATCTTACTGAAACACCGGATGCTAATTTGATAAAACAAAAACACAACATACAACTCAATTTGAAATCTGAAATTGAACAAATTCAAAACGCGATTTCGGATAGAGGTAAAAAATTAAAAATTTCTAAGTTCAAATCTATTTCAGAAAAAAAGAAATTTGATATTGAACTTGATGACTTACAATTAAAAAGAGAAAGTAAAGCAAAACAGTTGGCAACTATTGCTACAGAGATTATAAATATTTCAAATAACCCTAACTCAAAAGTTGAACCAAAATTTAGAATGAGAGGATTCTGGGCGATTCCTGAATCTGTAGCAACAAGAGGAACAAAACCTCAAGAAATAGTCCAATTTAGAGTTCAATATAAATATGTTTCTAAAGACGGTAAAGAAACACCAGTAGAAACATTCCAGGTGGATAGTCCAAATAATACAGCTAGTTTTTCTAACTGGGTAGAGTTTAAAACAGATGCTAGAAAAAGAGTTTTTGATGCAACTACTGGAGAATATAGTTGGCAAATGGAAAACGTAGCAGATGCTGACACTCCTAACATAAATCAAATTGACATTTCTATTCAACAAAACGAATCAGTTCAGTTCAGAGTTAAAGCAATTTCTGAAGTAGGTTGGCCGGATTCACCAGTGGAATCAGAATGGTCTGAAATATTAACAGTTGATTTCCCAGATGATTTAAACAATGTTTACCAAGAGAATGATATTAATGCTATTTTACAAGCAGCTACTAAAGAAGAGTTAAAAGTAAATATGGCGAATGAACTTTCAGCTAAAGGTTTAGATGAACACCTTTCTGACCAAGTAAGTATCGATGGTAAAGTCTATCATCACGACTCAGCTTCAGTATTATCTGGATTTAAAGATGAAAATGGTGCAGCTTTAGACCTTTATGAATATTTACAAATTTTGCAAAACAGAATTAAAAGTTTAGAAGATAGAATCAATAGAGTTAAAGGTGAACTTGAAGTCATCGTATTTAGAAATAATCAAGAATTTGCTATCACAAACGGCTCCGAAACAGTATTTAATGTTGAGTGTGAAGATTACTTAGAATCATTTACAGGTCAAGGTATTCCTACAGGTAGAGTCTATGAAAATAATATTTATGTAATCAAAGACTTTGTTGTTAGAATTAAAAACAAATCTACTTCTCCTTTAGGATTACTTTCAAATAGAACTTATTTACAAAATTCAGCGGTATATAATACATCTGTTCCTCAGGCTTTCTGGGTAAATGAAAAAGACGAGTTAATGACTTCGGATATTTCTGGATCAACGAAAACTCAGATTAACTATCAGTTCATTTGGTCTGTGAATTACGACTCGGTTTCAGAATCTACTGCAACAAAACTATCTGAAAATATTGGAAATAATTTTACAACAAATAATTCAATTACTGGTGTATTAAGTTCAAATGAATTCAATATTGGATATAACGAGACAAATGTATTAAACTTCATCGGTAATAATTTATCATTACTTGAACCAATAAAGTGGATTGATAACTCAACATCAGTAGCTTCTACAACAAAGTTATTAACTTCAATTCATCCAGTTGTTCAAGATTTAGAAAAGATTACAGAAACAAATAGTGATAAAGTTAAAACTGTAAATTCAGGGGATCAGAATGATATAATTATACCAATTAATATTTATTTTAAAATGAATGCATTAGACACTAATCAACAAGGTCTTAACTATCAATATGTTAATTTAAATAATTCAAATAAAACGGTCAAACATATTAAAAAGGTCAAATTCTTCTTGGAGAATGAAGCAGAAAATCGACCTTTCACATTTAGTTTGAAATTTAATATCAATAGAAATAAAGTTATTCTTAAAAAGATTACACCAGCATTAAATACACAAATTAAATAATGAGAAGTTTTGGAATACTAAGAACCAATGTTGGATTGACTACAAATGTTAAAGTTATGGTTGACTCAAATCATAGTTTGAGCCTGTCAAGTATTGAATCCAATTCAGAACTATCACTAGATAGATATCAAAAGATGTCATTTAATAAATCGAATTATTATGATGAATTGGTTCCATACTTTTTTAAAAACACACCAATTGATATTTCATATTCAATAAAATATGATAGAGATGTTGACAATATGTCAACAGACTTCAAAGATCAATATGATGAGATTTATCAATATGGTGCTAGAAATATTATTGCTAATAAAAATTACACTGAAGAGTTTGAATATTTTGCACCTCTTTATTTAGATAAGGCTAGAATTCCTTCAAATTTTATAATATTTAGAGTTGATGGTCCTGGAATAGACCTTCTGACTAAAGAAAATTTCATAAATCAAATAAGTAATAATTTCAAAACTGTAAAGATTTTTGATTTAAGCTTAACAAGTAATGTTGGTGAGTGGATTGGTAGAAATTTTATAAGAAACGAATACTATCCAGATACACCACTAGAAATGGATTTCAGAGAATTAGAATTCTGTAAGTGGAATGGAATCGACTATGACGCTGGAGGATATACATCAAAGTCATTTTTCATAGACGATTTTTTAGAGGAAGAGAAAGAAATATTTGAATTTGAAAAATTCATTTTAGATTCATATAAAAGTAACAAAATTATATTTTCAAATATTATAAATTTTTCATTTCTTTTTGATGATGAACCATCTAATCCAGATATAAAAAGAAAATGGTCATTAAACAGATATTATGGTTTTTATGTAGACAGACTTGAAAAAGTAAAGACTATCTCACCTTATATAACTCCTTTCTTAAGAAGTGATGTTGAGATATTAGAAGGAAACATTCTTTATTCAGCTTCAAATAGTGATCCATTTTTAGAAGGTTTTTCTGATAAGAGACCATTCTACGTTGAATACAATGGTGAATATTACAAAGTTGAGAAGTTTTTAGAAACTCTTACAAATCAATTGATTTTAGTTCCTGAAAGTAGAGGACTTGTTGTTGAACAATATGCAAACGTAAGTAAAGATAGATATAGGATTATTTCAGATATAGATTTGACCGGAAAACAATCTTTACTTAATCTTAATTACGGCAGGATAGATAGTCAAAATTTTTTAATAGATTATAACAATAACTATATTTCTATTGATGGTTTTGAAGATTGGTCTGTTTGGTTAATTGAAATAAATGGAATTTATCATAATTTAATACTAACTGATGGTAAACTAAAAGTTAATACTGATTACTCATTCAGTTTTTATGAAAATATTTATGATTATAAAGTTGCTGGTGAAACCACGACAGTAAGTTTTGTGGTCGATTCAAATAATCCACCTAAAAAATTCTCTATTTATAGAGTAAATTTTACTGATATAAAAGATTTTGACACAAAAATCCTGGATACAGAGTATTCAAAATTTGAATATCAAAAAGAAGACGAACTCACTCAGACAGATGAAACAAAAATGTATTTAGAAAACTATCTGACTAGTGGTGATCCAAGAGATTATGATGACTTTATCTACAAAGGAGAAGTGGTAAATATACCAGTTTCATCTGAATATACTGCAGGTTATGAGACTTTTAAACTTACTAATAATGAATTATCTCAAATATGGAGAAAGAATCCAGTTTATTGTAGATGGTCATTTCAGAATTCTTTATCAGCTAATGACTATCCTTATAGTTTAAATAACTCAACTTTATTTGAGGATTTTAACAGAAGTGTTAATGTCTTTGATCCAAACCCATCAAGAATAGAGAGAAATTTAGATTACTTTTACACTATTAATTCATCAACAAGTTCATATGTACATCACAGTTTACACATAGAAGGATTTAATGAAGACTATTCCTTGAATACTAATTTCAATTTTGAACTTGATAAATACTTAGGTTTAGCAACGTATTCGGTTGGGACAAACTCTTACGCTACATATTCTTATGATTATTTCACAGATTTCTTTTATCAAAAACAACGATTCAATGATAATAAAATAATTAAAAACGTAAAAAAATATTCAGAACTGAATAGAGGGGATGTTTCATTACCAAATTCGACAGTTTTTAGGGGTCTGAAATTTTATATGTATGATGTCAATAGTGTAGATATTAATTCTACTGGTGAAATTAACACCATAAATTTATCTACTTCAAATGCGTATGACAATTATAAGTTTTCAATACTTATGTCTGATAACGATATTTCCGTCAATTATTCCGGACAACTTGAAAATTCAGAAAATTTGATGCAGTGGGAGATAATTAAAGAATGGGAAATGGACAGACTTTATGCAACAGGTTCAATAATTGTTTTCAATGACATACTTTATCAAGCACAAACTGAGACAATTACAACGGATCCTACTTTAGCAGGAACGGTTTTATTTATAAAGTCAGCTCCTTACAACTCACTTGACTGGTCATTTTTAGAAAACTCTCCTAATAATCCATTAGGAACTAATTCTATTTTCTGGTCTCCACTTACGACATATTCTGATGGTGATGTTGTATTTAATAACGATGATTTCTATTATTATGATTCTACAGGAACTGATGACTTTTGGAATCCAAGCTTTGCAACGTCAGTTGGTTACTCACAAAATGATGTTGTGCTATTCAAAGGTAAATACTACATTTCAAATATTAACAACAACGAGTGGCCACCGGATTTTAAAATACCGTCTTTTTCTTTTAATGGTCCTGGTCTTGGATTTACTAAAACTATAAAATGGCAGACTACTACCGCATCCTCAACATCTAAATGGAAGACTGTCGATTTATGGAATCCGATTGTATCTTACGGTCTAAATAAATTAGTAGTTCACAATGAAATAGTCTACAAAAGTTCTTCAGTGACATCACCATCAGTTGGTGATGAACCCGGATTTTCAAATCTTTGGACAAAACAATACAGTTTAATTCCAGACACAGATTATGTCTACAATAAATTTAGTAATCCTATTATCCAGATGAATGATGTCTACTATCTATGTAAGTCAAATGTATCAAACTCAACTTTGGATAATGGTATAGTTGTATATGTTAATAAAAAATGGAAAAACATTTTAGTAAATATAAATGTATCTGATAACACAATGCCAAATCTTAAAAACTCAGATAGAGATTCTCTTTATCAAGAGTTGTTTAAAAAAATGACGGCAGTAAATTTTTCTAACTCAATAAACGATATATCTAACAAATATGGATTTACCGACTATGTAACATATGTAATTATAAATGAAGATGATACAATTACTAAACACAACTACAAAAATAATTTAGCAACATTAGGTTGCCTTTTGAAAGTAGATGAACCTGAGGAATTAAGAGTTAAAATAAACTCAATTAAAGTGGTTCCAATTGAAAATCCGAAAAAACTTCAATCTACTAGAAGATTGGTAAATGGAAATATCAGAACACTTAGTCAGTTAAATTGGTACAATGATTTACCATATGCTGCAAATATAGAACAGGATAAAATTACAAGAAAGATAATTGCTAATTTACACGGAAACAAAAATTTTGCAACTAATATTCTTTATAGATATAATGGATATTACATGCCTACTTTTTACGATGTTCAACTTTTTGATAAGCAATTAAATGGTATATCTGAAAATACTAAATTTGACACCTCTCTAACTGATTTTGCCATAATGAAAGAAAGAAAAGTTTCTAAAATTAATAGAAAAGGTTCTATTTTAAAATTGAGAAATGAAGAAGATATTAAATCTGTTTATCCTATGTTAGATGAGTTTGGATATTCGACCAGAGATTTCTTTATATTTTCATCAACTTGGGATTTTCAGTATCATTGGGAAACCATAACTCAAAATACAAAACCTAGATTTAATATTGACTTCCCTTCAATTGAAAGCTCTATCAAAGAAAATTTTGGTCAACCAATTGATTTTAAAAAGAATAACGAAAATTATAATTTATAAAATGAGAAGAGACTATATTTCACCTGAGTATAAAAGTGTTAGAGTTTATGGAACTTTCAACATGGTAGAAGAAAGTAATTTCTTTGGATCAAAAATGCTTGATATCGAAGACTCCATCATAATTGCTAATCAAGAAGTCATTTATTATCAGAATGCAAATGGAGAGCAACTTGATTTTTCTATCGAGTCATCACTACAATCTTATAATTACTCTTCAATTACTGATAAAGAACAAAACCACACATTAATAGTAGATGATTCACAACCGTTGTATCAGAAAACTGAAAACACTAGATGGATACTAACAATTGATTTAGAAAAAATAATAAAGAATTATATTTTTGCGAATTTAAAAAAATATAGAACTTTTGAAGGAATAAAAAAAGATATGACAATTTATGATGATGTAAATGTCGCTATAAAAAATTACATCGATTTTAATGTTTATGATAGATATAAAGTAGAAAGTATAGATTTATATGTGTCATATAAGTCTCTTAGAAATCAAAATATACTGAGACTTAAAAATACTTGGAATAAAAATATCTCAACAGATGAAAATAAACTTACAAAAGTTCAAAGTGAATACGCCTCAAATAACTCAACTGTAAGATTAATATTCAATCAAGAAAAACCAAGTAAAGACTTCTCATACGATTACTTTTTTAATGTTAATTTAGTTAAACTTTAGTTTATCTAATTATATAAACATTATGAGTGATAGAACACAAAGAAATCTAATTACACTTTTAAAACTATTCAAAAATAGACCATATCATTTATCTAAATACTTATTAGATAACTCTGCTTTTAATAAAGACTTTTTAAGAAAAATAGACAAAAGTTTTAAGTTAAATGAATTGTCCAATAAATACTCTAATTTAGATTTAGATAGTTTTAACAACTTAAATCAAATGGATGATTTTTATAATAGTTTGCTTGAAGAAATGCACGAAATTGTTCTACATGATAAATCAGTAGATTTGACAAAAACTCTTAATGAAAGATTAGACTCTCTAATTAAAGAGGAAAAGTATGAAGAAGCAGCAGCTCTTAGAGATTATATGTTGGCAATGAATATAAAAAGAAAAAATGATTAATCATTAAACTTTAATACTAAATAAGAATAGAATTTTTAACTTTTAAATAAAAAAATATGATACAAACAATTGGAAACCCAGACTTAGAGTTCTTATTTGAGGAGGACTCTTTTAGAACAAAGAAAAAGACTCAAAAAGAAATTGAACTGTCTAAACTTTACGAATCAACATTTGTTGAGATGCCACAAGTGGGACAAATTATCCACGCGACCTTCGCTGGTCAAACAAAAAACAACTTCATCTTTACCAAACCAGGATATAAAGATGATATCCGAGTTGACAATAGATTGTCAGAAGGTAAATACTTAAAAAACTCTCAAATCGGAGATTCTGTTGACGTTTTAATCGTTGACATCAACCACGATAACTTCTTTATTAAAGGAAGCATCTGCACACTTTATGAAAACAGAGCACACCAGACTCTTAAATCCTTAAAAGAAGGAGAATCTGTAGTGGCACATATTAAATCATTGAATCCAGCGGGTTATGATGTAGAATTGACTCATGGTGGAGTAACTCTTCCAGGATTTATGCCGAACACATTGGCTGGTATCAATAAACTTTACGATCCTAACTCGATTGTAGGAAACACATTTGAGGTTATGATTGAGTCTTATGCTGAACAAGAAGGAACTTACATTGTAAGTAGAAGAAAATACCTTCAAACATTGATTCCAAAAGCAATTAAGGAATTGAATTATGAACTTACATACAGAGGTCATGTTACCGGAACTACACCTTTTGGAGTATTTGTAGAGTTTAACGACTGTTTGACAGGTATGATTCACAAAGCAAATGTTCACCCTGATTGGCAGGAAAGATTAAAAGATATCAAACCAGGTTTTGAAATCGAGTTCTATATCAAAGAGATTGTAAGAGAGAAGATTATTCTTACTCAAATTTTACGAGAAACTCTTTGGGATAACATCAAAAACGGACAAACACTTAAAGGTGTTGTTAAAGATGTTAAACAATTTGGAACTCTTGTAAGTCTTGACGATGAAACAGTTGGTCTGATTCACACTTCTGAAATGGAAAAATTGAAAATGAGATTTCAACCAGAACAAGAAGTAAAAGTAAAGGTTCTATCTGTTGATAGAGCATCAAGAAAAATCTTCCTAACTGTAGGGTAAGATTAAAAAAACCTCAGATTTTATCTGAGGTTTTTTTATATATACTTAGTGATTATTACAAAATTTGATTTATTTTGTGAAGCTAGATTAGCTGACGTCCTAAATATAAAAGGCAGTGGAGATTTAGTAAAACAAATGACAGATATAAAAGATGCTGAATTTGATTTGTCTAAAAAATTAGTCAAGTTGATTACGCCTAAGAAAAGAGTAAATAATAAAAAGATTCAATTTGAAATAAATTGGAATGATTCAGCAACACATAATCTTACTAACAGAATTAAAGAAAGAACATCATTTGGAAGTGTAGAAGATTTTAATCAATATTTTAAAGGCGAATTCAATAAAATATTTCCTGATATGGTCGGTAAAGAAATTTATGTTTCTGGTAGATACTCACTTTATTCAAAAGAATATAACTTTTCAATAATAATGAGATTTGATATAGATGAATACGCAGATGGTATTTATGAAGTAGATATTATTACTATTCTTCCTGGAAAAAAAGGAAATAACATTGTAAAGTTCATTGATATTTTCTAATTTTTTTTGTATATTTGAATTATGGAAATCAAAGATAAATTTGTTGAAATGTGTAAGCTCATTTTTGTTAATTCAAAAGGTGATTTTTGTTTCCCCTTTGAAGACCTTACACACGATGATGATTGGTCTCAATTTGTCAATCATTCAGATTATCTATTATTAGAATCTAAAATGAAAAACCTTATTAATCTAGTCAACTCTGATAATTCTATATTGGAAAAAGATGTTGAAACTGAAATCTGGGAAATGGTTTAAAAGAGATGTTTAACATCTCTTTTTTTATTTCAATAATTTTCTTAATTGAAATTCTCTCCAAACATCTAATGGTATAAAATGTCTATCATCAAATAAACCTAATCTTGTATTTGTGTCTTTATGAGTAACATCTAATATTACTTTTTCAGACATTTCAATAACATCATTTATGATGTATTTATCACCAACAATCAAATGTTGTTGTTTTTGACCATACATTGTATCAGTTGAACAAATTAAAATGTCCTTTTTATTATATCTCATATTACAAAAGTATTAATTTTATTTAATATATACAAATATGAAATATTTGAAACTATTTGAAGGTTGGTCTGACCAGTATCTACTTGATTTTTCAGATGAAGAAAAATTCACTATTGAAGAAGATGACAAAAAGGTAAAAGGTGAATACCGAGGACCTTTTGATACTGTTGATATGACAAATGCATTTGCTGATGCTGTTTCAAAGATATCATCTGATTATAAAATATTAAAAGCTCAATCATTTTTTAATCAAGTAACAGGAAATGCTAAATTTGAAATCGAAGTTCAAAATTACGAGAGTGAATTTATAGAAATAGATACACCAGCGGGAAAAGTAAAATGGACACCAGAGAGAATTTCAAATATATGGTCAAATATAAGAGAAAGAGTTTGTCATTATCTTCACATTGAAGGTAGATTGGAAAACGGGACAAAAAAAACAGTTTATTTTAATTTTTATAATGTTGTCAATGATAGAGATGGTGATGAACAACATATCCGTCCGAGAACATTAGACGATATTAAAATGAAAGTAACAATTGGAAATAAATACAGAGGTGTTTCAATTGATAAAGAAAATGTCTCAAAATTATTAGAAATGATAACAGAAAATAAATTAAGCAAAGGTATTTGGGGTGATATAGAGGAACAAGAAAGACAAAATAACACTACTTATGGAGAAATATTAGAAATTAGTATAGAAACTCTAAGATTATTTGTTAATTAATTTTTTTCTTTTTTAATTTATAATATTGTATAAATTGATTTGTGGCTGATATATCTAAAACCACACCAAATGAAAACCAAACACCAGTATAAAGATAAGAATAAGCATTTTCCTTATTGTTTATATAAGTTTGGTAAGAGACCGAATATGGAAGTATAGAAGCGGTCGCAATAACACAACCGCTTAATAAATGTTGTCTTTGTAATTTTGTTGTATCCTGTGAATACAAATTAAAACTAAAAAGAACAGAAATTAAAAGTATCTTAATCGTGGTCATAATCTGAGATATCAACACCATCTTTAGTTACTGTAACTTCAGCATGGTCTCCAAATTTACTCAAGTAAAAGTCATTGTCAAATTGACCCAAAAAATCTATAATCTCTGTTGTTGCATCAGATAAAATTGGATCATAATCATCATTATCTTCTTCAACACGACCTTCATATTTTCTTAATTGTGAATTCCAAGTTCCCCAATCAATGACTTTTGTCTTTTGAGACCAATTTGATTCATCTACATACTCACCATTAATATTTAAATAGTCAGTGTTTGCAGAAAATATACAAGTATCACCATCATTAAAATAAGGTGTGTATTGAGACCAACCAA
>JACCDP011326678.1_pt1 | contig 22010 bp, 44 predicted proteins | sample 7445841 | NCBI WGS metagenome assembly JACCDP01 (sample SAMN15323441, study PRJNA562643) | freshwater metagenome | isolation source: river surface water | place: USA:Blue River Watershed | collected 2017-08-17
CGCTTTCCAGTTCGAGGTTCAGCCATGACACCCGACCAAGCCACCGAACTGTCCCGCCTTGCCTCGCGGTGGGCGATGGCGCGCTGCCGCAGGGCTCTGGTCTCGCACGGCTGCGGGGCGCGGAGTGAGACCGAGGAATCTGTGCATGTGCGGGAGCGGGATGCCAACAAGGCATTCCACGAGTACCTGCGACAATTCGTGAAGGAGCAGTGACATGAAGACCATTCAAGTGGCAGACGCCACCAACACCCAGCTCGACTGGCTGGTGGCGAAGGCGCTCGGGCACAAACTCAAGATCCGCACCTGGGTGGACATCACCGACACCCTTGACCCGGTGGAGGATGCGGACATCATCGCCCACCACAAGGAGCGCAACACCATCCGCGTGTCGGCGGAGCAAATCCCAGGCGGTGGCTGGTTCCCGAACCCGAGGTACTCCACCGACTGGGCAGTTGGCGGGCCGATCCTTGACCGTGAGGGGATCTTCTTCAGCCCGCTCCCGGACAAGGGCATCCGCGCCTACCGCTTTATCAACCACGAATACGTGGACATCATGGACTGCTGGCCCTATCGCGGCCCGATCACACGGCTCATCGTCGGCACGCGCTGCTTCGTGGCATCTCGCCTCGGCGGCACCGTCGAGGTGCCGGAGGAACTGACATGACACCGCCCTTCATCCACATCAGCCTCTGCGACAACGACTTCGCCCAAGAGCTGGAAGCTGCCGCAAGGCTGCTGCACGAGAGGCTCCCCGACTGCGTCAGCAACTTGGACGTAGCGCGGATCACGGAAGCAGTCATCGGGATCATGTGCAGCCTGGCAGCCATCCGCTATCTGTCATCGCCCGCAGAGTTTGTCAGCGGCACTGAGCAGTACCTGCGGAAGGAGTTGAGGGTGCATTTCGCGATGCACCCGCCCACTGCGGATCACGACGGCGGTAGTGTCGCAATCGACCGTAACACCGGCTACGTCTGGAGGTACTGACATGAGCCACAAGAACATCGGCTATCACACCCGCCTCTACGCGGACAACACCGTCAAGGTCGCCGGTGGCTCCTTCGGGGGCTCCATTGACATGGAGACCGTCAACCGACTCGTGCGGATGTTCACCGTGGTAGTGAAGCCGTCCGGCACACCCGTGCTCGTTGACCAAGAAGGGCGCGAGGTCCGCCTGTACTTGTCGGTGGACGTGGTAGACACGGAGGCGGGCAAAGCTGCGCTCATAGCGTGGCGGGCGCAGCGCGAGGCGCAGGAACACATGCGCCAGGAGCAGCAAGAGACTGAGGACGCGGAGATCGCGAACCTGATCGGCGCCATCGGCTACGACGAAGCGGTCCGCCGTCTCCGCCGTGGAGGAGGAGGTGCGCCATGAGGTATCGAATCGAAGTCCACAACGGCCGGTCCATCCTGTGCGGCGGGGTCATTCCCGCCGCCATGGTGAAGCCGGGCCAGGTGTGGATCGACAGCAGTGGGCATGCAGTGCTTGTGCGCGCCGCCGACAAGGACGAGGTGACGTACTCGTGGGAAGAGCACGGCACAACCCGCATCCACAGCAAAAGCAACTTTGCTTTCCAGTGCAGGTACGACCTGGAGACACCAACCATACCGGAGGAACTGACATGACCGGACCACGCACAGGACCACGCGCAGGCAGCCGCCCTTGGGCGCTGTCTCGCATGAAGGCAGGAGACACCTTGTACTTCCGACCGAACGCTGCAGGGGCGCAACCGATGATGCAGCAGATCGTCACGGACGCCATCCGTGTGCTGCCCAAGGGCGCCATCCGGCAGCGGCTGCTGTTGGCGATCCACCCACAGTCGCGAGAGGTCGTCGAGATCATCGAGGTCACACGGCTGCCGGCTGAGGTGACGCCCGGAGACGCAGGCACGCCTTCGACGCACCCCGAAGCGCACACCAATGCCCGAGTGCGTGCGGAGGCTCCGCAAGCGTTGGCTGCGCTGAAGCTACTGCTTGCCAACATCCATGACATAGAGCGCGACGATGGAATCGTGCAGGCTGTGGCGCAGGCCCAAGCAGTCATCGCAAAGATGGAGGCGCATCATGGCTGAAATGACAGACGACGTGTTTCTCGGCTACTGCCGCATCCACTGCGAGACGGAGCGAGGGCTGTTCAGCAAGGCGCATGTTGCTCGGCTGATCATGATGGCCGGCTCGCCGGCAGATCACGCTTCCCCGGCGCAGATCCTCACACATCGGAAGGAGTGGTACAGCCTCGGACCTGACGATGTGCTCCCGCTTGTGGAACTTGCCGCTGCGGCGGTGAAAGGGTAACCATGCTGCGTTTCCTAGCCAAGAGGTGCTACAACTCGGTTGATGTGTACTTCATCTCTCTGTGCGTAGTGCTGGTGGAGCGACAGCTCTGGGTGGACGTTTGCGTGTCTGTCATCGTCGGTACTGCGCTCAGTGTCGTGATAGAACGAGCGGCAAGGAAGGGACCATGAAAGAGTATCGCGTCTACCGCGTCCAAGTCCTGCTGCCGCTGGCTCCGCGTCAGCGCAAGCACAGTGTCCATCTGTTCCGTGTGGGCGCCAAGTCGCGTGAAGCGGCCATCGAGGCTGTCCGTGCCAGGCTGATCGAGTACCAGAGGCCCGACTGGACCATCGTTGATTGCACCGAGTTTGGACGCATCGACTCGGTTGTGCTCGACGGCGTCTACACCATGACCAAGGAACGGGCCGCGAGCCTGAAGCCACTTTAGCCACCACTGAAAAGGAGAATGACATGAGCAAGCACCAATGCAGTCCGGAGAACGCCGGCAAGATGAAGGATTGGATCGCCAATCGCGGCGGCCTGTTCATCTGGCAGTCGATCAACCTGTCCAACCCCAGTGCGAGCTGGACCACGCCAGCTCGCACCGAGGACGGCCAGCCGTACCAGAAGCCGACGTGGCAGGCAGCAGCAGCCCCGGCGCGGCACATCACCAGCGCGGACGATGTCGAGGTGGTGACGGCCAACGAGGTCAAGCGCTTCCATGTCGGTGTGCGGCAAGCAGGGCTGTCCATCAAGGTGACTGACGGCGGCTCTCGGCGCATCCGTGCGGCGGTGGAGAAGGCCGGCGAAGGTGCGTGGTACGAGTTCGACTACTCGACACAGGAGGCCATCATCCTCGTGCCGGGCAAGGTCGTCCCCCTCAACGAGTGGAGCCCCGCATGATCCGCATCTGGTACGCTGCGAGTGACCACCCGCAGGCGGTTCGGCTGTTCACCGACATTCCCTTCACTGGTCGGGACGAGGTCGCCTTTGCCCAACGTGTGTGGGACCGGCTGTCTCGCGAATTTCACATGGTCTCTGCGAGGCCCTAAAGGAGCTTTCATGCTGACGAAACAGGAATCTTTGGCGTACATCGAAGCGCTCGGCCTGCGGCCGGGCGACACCATTTACACGCTGCTGCGCCACCGCAGCGGCGAGTCTCGGCGAATCTCGATGGTCTATGTCAACAATAACCGCCAGCCGGTGGTGCTCGACCACCTGGCCGAAGGCCTCGGCGTGGCAAAGCGCAAGCGTGTCACCCGCTACGACATCAACGGCAAGCCGTACTCTGACATCACTGAAGGCCTTGCCGTGTCGGGTAGCGGCATGGACATGGGCTTCGAGCTGGTCTACCGCTTCGGCCGCGCCGTGGCTGAAGCGCAGGGTGCGCCGGATCGTCCTGATCCGGGCTACTCGTTCAAGCATCAGTGGATCTGAAGGAGAGCGGCATGACCCTCAACGACATCCTCAACTACGAGCACAACAAGTGCCGCATCCCGCCGCGCATGGCCCAAGCGTTGCTGGACTGGATCAACAAAGGCGAGGTGCCCGGCCACTTCCTGCAGGCGGTGCTCAGGAACGACCTGACGAGTGCGGTGGCACGGGCCGACAGCGAGAACCTTGCGAACCTGCCGGCCTACGTCTTCTTCCTCTACAACGAGGCGCCGAGCCCCTGCTGGGGTTCGGTGGAGAAGGTCAGTGCGTGGGCAGCTCAACACAGCAACCAGAAGGAGCAACTGTCATGAGAGACACCCTGTTCATCGACTCCAAGAGCCATCCGGTGCTCAAGGAGCACACCACAGCCCCGCTCATTGCCGTCAAGATGGGTGAGAAGGGCTACTGGCCTGTCCGTACCTTCGTCACGGCTGCCCAGCTCAACCGCGAGGAAGTGCCTGCCGATGTCATCGAGTCGGCTGTCAGCGCCTCGCTGTTCGGCTGGGACTGCCCCGCCGCCGCCAAGGCAATCGCCTGGATGAAGGCTCACGACAAGCTGGAGGTGTCAGATTGAAACCCAAGTACCGCACACTCGCCACTCTCGCAGGGGGCGCGGCCTTCGCATCTGTCATCTTTGGCAGCATCGTCGGCTTCATGTTGCAGAGCGTGGGCGCACTGCTGGTTGGCCTGATCTTCTTCTGCCTGCTGGCAATCGTCTCGCTCGCCTTCTTCGATCTCGATGAGTTCGGCTACGTGTTTCCACGTGGCTGGTTTTCGTGGTGAGAACCACACCTTTGTAAAGGAGCTTTAGTCATGTGGATACACACACAGTCCGCTGCCTCGCAGCGCAAGGCGCCCAAGCGCATCACGATCAATGACAAGGATCGTGAGGAGCACATCAACAACGATGAGGGCCTGTACCATATGCAGCGCCGCTCTGGCCTGTCCATGCGTGCCTTCATCCGCGCCAACCGCGCCGAGCTGGACAAGGTGATCAACAAGATCCTCGGGCAGGAGAACTGACATGGGCGCACTCAGCGATCTCGGCACAGGCATTGTGCATGACATCTGCCCGGAGACGGGCTACCCCAGAACGCACTACAGGCGCCTGCTCAACACCGTGGACCCGCGAGACGGTGCCTTGACACCGGGCTGGGCGATGCCTGGTACCGAGCTGTACAACTTCACGAGTCCCTACGGGCATCTGGAGTTCGCCGTGGGCAGCGGTGATGACTTCTGGTGCTTCGACTACGCTAAAGTCAACGCTGGCCCGCGTGGCAAGTTCGTGGTGCTGCACGCCACCATCAACAGCGAGACCGGCAGCTTCATCATGGATGCGTCTTACGAGCTGCTGCCGATCAACACGACTGCGGAGGAGAAAGCTGCAGTGGCTGTCGCGTTCGACATGGTGGGTCGAGCCCTTATCTGGTGCGGTGACAACGCTCTGCGCCACTCGGTGCGCGGTTGGAACCAGCAGCCCTACTACTTCGCCATCGCCGTGGCTCACAACTTCCGGCCGTGGGCCTTCAAGATGAAGAATGGCAAGTCGCTGCCGATCCGCAAGGGCTACAACCGGGCCTACAAGATCGCGTGGGATTTCGCTCACAACAAGGAGAAGTGACATGGCAACTGACATCATCTCCACGGTTGCGTGGCAGTGCGGCAACAAGGACTGCGGCTCACCCGGTGGCTGGCACGTTGGCAACTACTGGACGCAGGACGAGGGTGGTTACACCTACGACAAGTTCAGCGACGGCGACCACGACGACTGCGCCGAGTCGGCCCTCCCGTCAGCCGACGAGATCGAGAAGAGCTGGCGCAGGTACAGCGAGTGGGTGTTGGCGAACGGTGAAGACCCGCTCGGCAACTTCATGGTCAAGCGTACGGTCCAGGTGCAGCAGCCCTGGCACTTTCGCTTCAATCCGGCGATCATCGGCCCGATGCTGGTGGGCGCAAGGTTGGGGCGCAAGGCGTTCACGCATCGCAACGTGCCCGAGCATGTCCGCGAGTACCTTAACCTCAGCTCGCAGGGGCAGTTGCAGGACTTCAAGACCTTCCCTGAGTTGCAGGTAGCGCAACCGCTCGTCAAGCCGGGCCGGTGGTTCCGCGTCATCCTCGATCACCAGCAGTGCCGCAGCGACAAAGCCTATGTGCGGGAGCTGAAGACGCTGGCACGCAAGCACCTTGCAAGGAGCAAGTGACATGACCTACTACCTCTGCCCCATCCCCGACCTCACAGTCTTCGCCGCCAAGGCCGTGAGAGCGGGCAAGGACAGCATCGAAGTCACCTACCCGGTGTCGCACACGTACCTCAACGACTTCATCGTCGGAGATGAAGTCTACCGGGGCTACGATGTACCTGCGCCAATCATCCCGCCCGGCTGGAAGCTGGTGGACATCAAGGCACCCTTGCGGATGGGCTGCAGGCCGCCGCACGCAACCATGCTGATGAAGAAGGAGCGCTGACATGACAGAAGACCTGAAGGCCGCCAAGCGGCAAGCCCGCATCGACATCGTCCTGCAACGCCTGCGGGATGACTACACCTTCGAGTTCGATTGGGCGCAGGCTTACGGCGAGCCGGGCTACACACAACCCGAGCGCGGCGTGCTGCTGGGCAACTGGAACAAGGTGCCCAAGCGCCTCCAGAACTATCTCGAAGCCGTGGGCTTCGAGCTGGAGTGGTGTGACGAGTGGACCTTGGACTTCGAGTCCTCGCCCAGCAAGGCGTGGCGTACGGAGCCGAACAGCTACCACTGGGAGCCCAGTGCCGCGTATGACAACGACGGCGGCCTGCTGACGCGGGACCAGCCTGAGTTCTGGATTGACGAGTTCAAGGTGGACTCGGTGAACCAGCCGCTGGGTATGCTGCCTTCGTGGTTCCCCGACGACGAACTCGATAAGGCCGGCTTCAAGTCCAACGAGGAGCCCCACGCCTACGAGAGCGGCTGGCACCCCGGCCAGACCGACGACCCGAAGAAGGTGCTGGCCGCCGAGCTGAAGAAGGGCGCCCTGTACGTGATCTTCCGGCGCAAGGAGACCTCGCAGTTCTACACGAAGTGGGAGTGCTGGGTGCAGATGCCGGAAGCGGAGGAAGAAGCGAGCTATGGGTCACAGGAGGCTTCAAATGTCTCTGCCGTATAGGCCGCCTCAGCCGATGCCACAGGTGCAGCCAGCGCTGCTGTGTGTGCGGGACATGCAGGCTGCCGCAGAGCGGGCCAGCGGGTGCTGGAACGTCACGCAGATGCGAGACGCACTGCGCAGCGTGAGGTACTTCCTTGAAAAGGCTGAAGCCGCCCTGCCGAAGGAGTCCCCATGAAGCGCGGCGGACGAGGCTATAAGGCCGCTGGCGGTGCCAGCTTCTGCCACTTCTGCGGTAATCAACTTCAGGCCAAGGCAGGCGGCGGCCTTCACTTCGCCACCCTGCTCACCCCGGGCGACCGCCTCCCTGTCCGGGTCCACAAGGACATCTGCAGGACGCAGGCGCTGGCTGACGGCTACACAGAACAGAAGGAGCAGAGATGACCGCAACAGAGCAACCGAACACCTTGCTTTTGGCCGCTGCGCTTAAGCGGCAGTACCTGCACGCATGTGCGCCTGCAGCCGCCGAGCTGCTACGACAGCATGAGGTGATCAAGGCGCTGGTGGCGGCGCTGGAAGAAGCGCGGACAGGCCTGCTCTGGTACCAGGACAGCTTCCCAGACACATCGGACGAGAGCGACGGCGAGGCGATGGCTCGCATTGACGCAGCCCTGGCACTGGCGAAGGAGCAGAGATGACAGACATGAAACCAATCGGCGCCGTCTACCGCTATGGCAAGGACAGTGCCGGCCGCCAGTGGCATGGCATCCACTGGGACGACCCAGCGGTTGATGTGCCACACGGTACCAAGCTCTTCACCGAAGAGCAACTCAACGCAGCCCTAGCAGCAGAGCGGGAGCGGAGTGCCAAGGTGTGCGAGGCACTGGAGAGAGGCAGCAACACACCACACATGCCGAATGGCTTTGCCTGCGCTGCCGCCATCCGCTACGGCGCTCCTGCACGGGACGATGGCATGCCCGCCGACCCCGACGAGCGTCACCTACGCCGCCTGCTGGCCGTGCGCGTGGCAATGCCGCTCACCTACTACGACGACGGCGAAGCGCTGGGCCGCGAACATGACATCATGATCGACTTCATGCGTGAGCCGGTGGCCGACCTCGACGCCAAGCTGCGTGCCCTGAACATGGCTCGCGCTGGCGATCCCGCACGGGAGCGGCGAGGGCTGACCGATGCAGATGTTCTGCAACTGCGAGCCGAGCACGGCTGGGCGAAGGAAACCATCCGAGCTATCGAGGCCAAACTGCTGGAGGAACACATGACTGATGAGGAACGGAACAAGCTTCGCGACTATGTGAGGCGGCTGCGCCAGAACGACGCCCGCTACCGCCTGCTGCGTTCGATGCACTGGTCGGAAGACCAACTCGCTGTCGTGGTTGACCCCAAGAAGTCGATCAAGCTCGGCCACCAGACCTTGAGCGAAGCCAGGCTGGACGAGTTCCTTGACGAGCTGCTGCGTCAGAGGTCTGTAGGGCGCCCGGTGAGCGGTTGAGATGTCAATTCTTCGGCTGGTGTTACGTGACTGTAAAGGAACTTTCATGATTCAACAGAGTGAGATCATTCGGCGCGTCTCTGACGCGCAAGAGTCGTGCGTCTATGCGTGGCGCCGCGAGTTCGGTGGCAAGGGCCTGCTCTACTCTCGCGGCTGCTGGCTGTCAGGCGTGGTGGAGGGCAAGGACGGCAAGCACGTCACGATCTTCGAGGGCGAAACGCGCAAGTGGGAGAAGCGCACCGCGAAGGACTTGCAGGAGGCTCTCCAGTTCATCATGTCGCAGGGCAAGGTCGTCAAGTTCCTGATCTTCGGCGGCTACGACTGGGCAACCTGCATGCAGGCTTACCGGCAGCACCGCGAGTACGATCCGCTGGTGTGCGAGTGGGAGATCGAACTCACCCTCGCGGACTTCGGGCTCACGCAGGAGGCCGTATGAGCCGCGCCAAGGCTGCAGCGCCTGAAGTGCCGAAGGAAGAACCCAGCACAGAGGCTCGCCAAGAGCTTGCCTGGCTCAAGCTCAAGGCCCACTGGGTGCTGGAGTCCCAGATGCTCATCATCCACGACTTCCTCAAGGAAGAGAAGCTGTTCGGCAAGCTGACCGCGTTCGCCCAGAAGCGTAAGCGTATGTGAGAGGCAGGCGCAATCCCGCGCCGCAACGGAGGCTGTTCGAAGGGACAGAGCTGCTTTCGCAATCCAGTGTCCCATGTAAAGGAACTTTCATGACACTCAAGCTGAACCTGCCCAACCTGCGGCTGCTTGGCTTCAACGACTCGGAACACATCCCGTTCACGAAGAAGTACAAGGTGCGCTGCCATTCGTGCGAAGTCGTTGTGATCAACGGCGTGCCGTGTCACGAGACGGGCTGTTCCGAGGCCAAGCACGAGTGCGAAGGCTGCTACGAGATCATCCCGGTGCGACAGCGCTGGTGCGAGAACTGCGCATGAAGATCACCATCTTGCCAGACGGGCAATTGCGCTACACGTACAAGGCGGTGAAGCATGATCCGACCTGTCTGATGTGCTTCTCGACCTACAACGAGGTAGGCGCCCCCTACCAAGCCGATGCTCGCAAGCAGATCAACAAGCTGCTCGACCAAGGCTACGAAATCCAATTTGGCGTCGAGCTTGACGCCCCACCCTGGGTGGCTGACAAGGCCACCCGCACTGTCAAGGAGAAGAAGTCATGAAGTTCAAACTGCTGTCAGCCAACGAGCTGGAAATCACGGCCGAAACGCCGGCCGAGGTTCGCGAGGTCATCAAGCACTACGGCTTGGACCCGTTCCAGTACCCGGAAGCCTTTACGTCGGGCGTCCTGACCTACGTGCATAGTGAGCGTGGACGTGACAATGCTGCCATCTTTGCTGGCAGCGTCGAACTGGTGTCGCAGTGGACGGCACCGTATGAGCGCAGGTTGCGCAGCCTCACCGGCTACACCGGGCCGTTCGGCGGCATCTTCGGCGTCCCGATCTTGGCTTACGGCCCGAACCTGTGCCACACCTTCCTGCCGACGCAGGCCTACATCCTGCAGGGCGGCTCCCTGCTTGTCTCGGGCTTCCAGTGGGCAGCAGACTGGAACGGTCGGGATGCTGCCGAACGTGCCGGGTTGCTTTTCGCGGACTATGTGCAGCAGGAGGTGGGTGCTCGCAAGAGTGAGCCCGAGTACATCGCCGCCAACGAAGCGGGCACGTTGATGAGGCGCAACCCCAACTACCTCAAGCGGTATGCTCCACATCCCGAGGCCACCAACGCCCGCTTCTTCAACCACATCGTGCAGTGGTGGCTGGACGAGAAGGCAACGCCGGGGCAGCGCGAGCTGGTCGCTAAGGCACTTGCCTGCCACCGCACAGTGTGCAATAACCACTCGCTGGGTGCGTGGCTGCTGCGGTCCTACGAGAACGGCTGGCGCACGAGCTGGGAAGGTCCGCTGGTGACTTTCGAAGAGTTCAAGGCTCTGTGACGCCGGTCGCGTATACGAGTGAAGCAACGAAGGAGCCGGGCGGCGACGGCACCTTCTTCCAACCTGACGCCGAGTAACCACTGAAAAGGAACTTTTGTCATGGACTACCAAATCAAGCCCCTCGGGCAGCATCGCGGCAATGCCCGCCTGTGGTTCGAGACCACCGCCCTCAACGATGTCGGCCTCAGCGCCGGGACGCGCTACACGCTGATCACCACGCTGTGGGGAATCGTGCTGCGCCCCGACAGCGACGGCGAACGGGTCGTGAGCAGCAAGACCAAGAGCGGCAGCGTGATCCCCATCATCGACATCAACTCGACCAAGTCGCTCGGCCCGGTGGGGAACTGCGAGGCCGTCAAGGTGGTGTTCGACAAGCAGGCCAAGGAGCTGCGCATCAGCAAGCCGACCAGCGAAGAGCTGGCCGCCGGCCGCACCGGCAGGCTGCGCAAGGCCGTGGCAAGCATGGCCCTGACCGTGGCTGCCCTGTGCTTCGGCGGCGGCGTGATGGACCACGCTGCGGCTCAGGGCCTGCAGAGCGAGGGCTTCAGCACCGCGCTGGCGGCAGCCGTCGAGATCGACGGCGATCTGCTGGAGCACGCCCGGCAGCACAGCGGTGTCGTGAAGGCCGACACGAAGCTGTATGCCGCACCGATGCAGGAACTGGTGCAGGACAAGCTGGCGATGCAGGAGCTGCCCGTGGTGGATGTGCTGGTCACGGGCATCCCGTGCAGCGGCGCCTCGATCAGCGGCAAGAGCAAGCTGGGCCTGAACTTCGCGGAGGACCACCCCGAGGTCGGGCATCTCGTGGTGCCCTACCTGATGCTGGTGGGCGCCTTCCAGCCCAGCGTGGCCGTGGTGGAGTGCGTGACCCGCTACTCCCAGACGGCCAGCGCCCAGATCATGCGCCAGATGTTCCGCGACATGGGCTACACGACGCAGGAGGTCACGCTCAATGCGTGGGACTTCGGCAGCCTGGAGGCCCGCGAGCGCTGGTTCCTCGTGGCCGCCACCAAGGGCTTGCAGATCGACCTGGCTGGCCTCGTGCCGACCGTGGTGGTGCGCCCCGTGCTGGGCAGCGTGCTGGACCCGGACGTGCCGCTGGACCGCTACTCGACCATGGAAGGGCTCAAGGCCAAGGAGGTGCGTGACATCGAGGCGGGCAAGGGCTTCAAGATGCAGGTGCTGGGGCCTCTGGCGACCAAGGTCGGCGTGATCGGCCGCGACTACACCAAGAACCGCTCGACCGAGCCGAAGGTGGCGCACCCCAGCGACCCGAGCCTGCTGCGCCTGCTGACGCCGCAGGAGCATGCCCGGATCAAGGACTACCCGGTGGCCTGCCTCGGCGAGCTGCCCGCCACGAGGGCGCACCAGCTCCTCGGGCAGTCCGTGGACTGCCGGCCGGTGCGTGCCCTGTTCCAGCGCATCGCCAAGAGCCTGAAGGTCTGGGACGGTGGGGCTGGAGCGCCCCTGTACCGGCCCGGAGTGTCGGCGTGAGCCTGCGCCACCTTCACTTCTCCAGCCTGCTGCTGTACGACGCCTTCGTCTGCGAGCTGCTGTGGCTTGCGGACACGCAGCAGAAGGTGACGGGCTACGCCTTCGGGAAAGAGGAAGGTGAGCCGTGCATCACGCTCAAGTGCGGCAGGGATGTGCTGGCCCAGTTCTACGATCAGCGGGTCATCATGGACCTCGACACCATGCGGTTCAAGGCCAAGGACGTGCAGGGCAGGCTGTTGACGCTGGCCTACAGCGCGAGCAAACCTGCTACGCTTGAGGCTGCTGACAAAGGACCGTCATGATCTGCAACATGCTCTACGACTCCGACGCTTTTGTGGTGGTGCGTACGGTTGCCAATCAGGCAGCCGAGGCTGCAGTGCCCGAGGACCCCCGCAACGGCTACGAGATCGTGGACAAGCGCTGCAACAAGTCGCTTTACCTCGACGGCCCTTGGGCGTTGTACTTCGAGGGGCTCATGGACAAGTGGAACGAGAAGACCCCGGAGCAGGAAGAGGTGGAAGCGGCGCTTGACAGCCTTGCGGCGCTGGCACAGAATCCGCTGATCGTTCACTGACAGCTTTGTCGGAATAGCGATAGGCCGCGCAAGCGGCCTTCTCTATGCGAAGCTCCTCCGCATGGTAGAGGAGCACTCTTGTAAAGGAACTTTAATGGCAATGTCCAAGAAGAGTTATGTCGCAATCGCAGAGATTGTGAATGAGCGGGTAACCCGCTTGCCCGTGACACACCCCGCACGCCGGGAGTATGTCACTCTGGTCTCCCGGCTGTCTGCCCACTTCAAGGCCGACAACCCGAGTTTCCAGGCCGACCGGTTCGAGAAAGCCTGCGGCGTCTCCAACGACCCGCGAGAAGGAGAATGACATGACCGTCTCACTGAGTATCCTCAAGAAGCAGGCCGCGCAGTTGGCCGTCAAGCGCATGTTGGCGAAGAACTGCGTGGACATCTGCGATGTGCGCTTCATCGCAGATGCACTCGGGCGGCAGTGCGAGAGGTCTGCGAGCTACCCTGTGCTGCGCCTGTTGCACCTCGTGCAGTTCAGCAAGATGTCGCCAGAGCTGCGCGAGGCCATCCCCGGCATGCTGGCAGACACGCTGGGTATCGGCGAAGAGTCGCCCGTGGCCGAGGTGCAGCCGACCATGGCTGAAGGACCGCAAGCTGTGGTGGGCGCTTGTGTGGAGGCGCTGCCCAGTTCGGAGCTGGCATGAGCACCAGCGCGGCAAGCCTGTGGCAGGAGAAGGTCGAGCTTGTCACAGAGCACTACATCGCTGCAGCGCTCTGGGCGGATGCCGAGGAGGGCACGAAGCCTCGCTGCCCGGCAGCCGAGGCAGCGCAGGCTGCCAAGGTGTGCGATGAGTTCATGCGGAGGTGTAACGCCTCACAGCATGGCCGCCTGTTCGACCTTGCGATGGCCCGCTACGAGCACGGCTACGGCAAGCACTCCGATGCTGGCAGCGCCGAAGCCGCGTTCGGTCACGACTTCTGGCTGACGCGGCAGGGGCACGGGACCGGCTTCTGGGACCGCAAGGAACTGGAGAGCGAGATCGCTCCGGGGCTGAGCTTGGGTGACGCCCTGACTGCGGAGGCTGGGAAGTTTGGGGAGTGCCACGGGGCCTACCAGTATGGCGGCTGGTGGTACTTCAACGAGAAACTGTAAAGGAACTTTCGTCATGACAATCTTTGCAACCTTTGGAATGCAGACGCGGCGACAGCCGGTCGCACAGCCGCCTCGTGGCAAGGGTAATGTGTACCGGCGCCTGCTGGCCGCCGCCGTCGAGCGCAACGCCGGCTACCTTCGAGCCTACCGCGAGTGCTACCCGCTGAGCTGGGATGTCTCGCTGACTGCCAGCATCCCGAGCTATGACAAGCTCTTCGCCGACCGTCACCAGATCGTGGCCGACTGCCTCGGCCCGCTTCCAGACCTCGACAAGTTCCTACCTGCCAAGGCGCTGACAGTGCTCAAGGACAAGTGGAGCAACGGCGCCTGGCGGCTCGGCCTGTGGAATCGCGTGACCGATGACATGCGTGAGAGCCTCACGGGCGGGGACACTTACAGGACAATGGCGCCGGAAGTGGCGACCCGCTACGGCCTGCCGGTCCAGCGCTTCCCGAGGAAGTACCGCAGGCTGACCATGGATGACGTGTGCTACCACCCCGCCAGCAAGCAGGGCTGGGTGCTCGAAGACCCATGGGTGCTGCCCTTCTACAGGGTCAAGTGGGCGTTCGCAGGCAGGAACGGCAAGCACCTTGTGCTGTCCGAGTTCGAGGGGCGCAGGCTCGACCGGTGCTCGTCCGAGGAACTCGCCGAGGCCATCCGCAGCGGCGCAGAAGGCACGTACAGCAACAAGTGGTGCCAGGCACTGCTTGCGATGATCCACGAATGGGACACGTGCTTCACACGGAAGGCCGTCGAAGACGAGTTCGTGTACCAGTGCAAGTGGCAGTTTGCTCAGAAGCTCGAAATCATCCATGATGCCGCCGCCGAGGCCGGCAAGGAGGCGGCCGAGCGCGACTACTGGGCAGAACGTGACATCGTTACCGTGTAGGAGATCAACATGAAACTGCGCAAACCTTTCCTCGATGACCCTGCGGCGTCTATGAACGCCTCGCGGACCTCGTTCAACTACGACTACTACAACCCGTTCGAGGGGCCGTCGCACGACAGGCGGCCGTCGCACTGGCTTTCCAAGGTGCTGTGGGTCGCGGCGATGCTCGTGCTCTCCCTGACCCTGCTGGGAGTTGGAGCATGACGATCACACCCGAGCTGGAGCAGATCGCCCGAGCGCTGTGCGTGAAGCGTGGGCACAACCCCGACGAGGTCTACCCCTTCGACAACGGCACTCCCACACGAACCGTCCGTACGTTGCGGCCTCGCTGGATGACAGCCGCTCACGAGATCGCTGCAGCCTACGACCTGAAGAAGGCCGTTGACGCCTATGCGATCACCCGGAACCGTGCCGCCTGGCTGAAAGGATTCCAGTCATGACCGCCTACGTTGTCGGCTTCGCTTTCGATACCGTGGGCGAGGTGTACCTGATCCGGAAGAACCGGCCGCAGTGGCAGCAGGGCAAGCTCAACGGCATCGGCGGCAAGATCGAGTTCCGCGAGCTGTCGATCAATGCTATGACCCGCGAGATCAAGGCGGAGACCGGCGTGCTGGTGCCGCAGGCTCGGTGGAAGGCCTTCTGCTCGATCACGTGGCCGCACGGGGACCGGGTGGACTGTTACACGGCCGGACTCCTTGCCGGTGAGCGGCCTGAGACGATGACCGATGAGCAAGTGGTGCGCTTGGATTGGCAGGCCCTACCCTTCAAAGGCTGGGCGGCGTATAGTGTCGTGCCCAGTCTGCCGTACCTCGTGCCCATGGCCTACTCGTATCTGTATGCCGAGGCGGCTCAGGTTGGCTTCCACGATCTTCAAGGAGCCCCGTCGTGATCTTCAAGCTCAAGACCGCCCTGCTTTCACTGCTGTGCTTCGCAGTGTCACTGACGGCACCCTTTGTGGTGCCGATTGCTCTGCTGTTCACGCCTCGCGACAGCAAGGTGCTGGCCTTCAGTTGGTACGGCACGCCGGATGAGCCCGACCTCTACGACCTTGACATGGCCGGCGTGAAGAGCGTCTATGACCGGTACGGTCACTGGATGGCTGCGTGGTACTGGTTCGGCTGGCGTAACCGGGCGCATGGCTTCGAGAGCCTGTTCTCGCAGCCGGCTACGGCTCACTGGCCGGCGTGGGATGGCGCGGAGGCTGGCAGGTTCAGATCACCTGACGGCTTCTTTCTCGACGCGACCCGCTACGGGTCGTTCATCGTGCTGCTCGGCTGGCAGGTGTACGCCAGCAAGAAGTACGCTTCAGGGCTTGAGTACCGCCCGAAGCTCTCGATCAAGCGCAGGCCGCTGACGGCCTGAGCTGCGAGCGGATTGACATCCGCTCCGAATGTGTTATTCTTCAACCCCTAAAGGAACTTCAGATGCCGCTTCAAGGCGAGAAAGGAGGACTGCGCTGTCCTATCTGTGACAGTGCTGAGAATAGTGTTAGTGAAGTGCGTACCGGTACCGGTTACATCTGGCGCCGCCGCAAGTGTTCCAACGGTCATACATTCATCACGACCGAAACCGTGGTGAGAGCTGCACGCTCTTACCGAAAAGCTGCTTTAGCAGCCCCTGAAAAGGAAAACTGAAATGAACGACGAAGTGAAGACGACCCACACGCTTTCCAAGCCGGAACTGCAGAGCCAGATCGAGCAGTTCACCAACTACACCCCCGACATGGCCGCTGGCGGCTCCAGCAAGGCTGTCATGGCCGCCGTGGGCGCCAAGAGCCGCGACCTGTATCAGGTTCCGCTGAAGGACATCTACGTGGAGCCGGGCCTGAATCCGCGTACCCACGACCAGATGTACTTCGACAACCTCGAAGTGCTGGCGACCGACATCTTCAACAACGGCTTCTACCAGGACAAGCCGCTGGCCGGCTACATCGCCAAGAAGGAAGGCCGCGATGTGATCGTCCTCGTGGACGGCCACCGCCGCTACGCTGCGGCGCAGATCGCGGTGACCAAAGGTGCCCAGATCGAAGCGCTGCCGGTGGTCCTCAAGGACAAGTCCATCGGCATGGAAGGCCTCACGCTGGCCCTCCTGCACTCCAACGAGGGGCAGCCCTTCACGACCTACGAGAAGGCCGTCATCGCCAAGCGCCTGAAGGCCTTCGGCTGGGAGAACGGGCGCATCGCCATCGAGATGCGCTGCACGGCGGCGTTCGTCGGCCAGCTCCTCGACCTTGCCGGGGCGCCGCAGGCCATCCAGCAGATGGTGCAGGCCGGCCACTTGGCCGCCACCGAGGCACAGCGGCTGGTCAAGGAGCACGGCGAAGACGCCACGGCGGTGGCCTCCGAGGCGCTGGTCCGGGCGAAGGCGGCTGGGCGCAACAAGATCACGGCCAAGGACATCACGCCCAAGGAGCGCAAGGAGAAGCTGGCCCGCAAGCACGGCTACGCCCTGTACCTCGCCATCGTGCGCCTGTACAAGGTCGAGAAGGTGGTCAAGGCCATTCCGGACGAGGAGGACAAGAAGATCAACATCCTGCTCGACCAGATCGAGGCCAAGGCCCCGCCGCCCAAGGCACCGAAGGCTGCCAAGGCTGCCAAGAAGGCGCCGGCCGCGAAGGCTCCCAAGGCACCGAAGGCTGCCAAGGCCCCGGCTGCCAAGAAGGCGCCGATTGCCAAGAAGATCGCCAAGGTGGCCGCCAAGAAGGCGCCCAAGGCCGCGCCGCAGGAATCCACGGCCGCCGCCGCTGCCGATGCCTCTGGTGCCGGCGCTGCCGAGGAGGGCACGCCCACCTGAGCCTGAAGCATGCGAACTGAGCAGGGGCGCCGCTGGTCGGCGCCCTTCCTCATGCGAGACAATGCTTACGGGAACTGTATGAAGGAGCTTTATGGGTTACGCTGATTTCCGCCGCACACTGGTCAACCCCCACTGGTGTGAAGGCAACCCTCTCGACTGGAAGGCCAAGGACGCGGAGGCCATAGGCATCGCACACCTTGCGCAAGAGTCCAAGGTGGGCATGTTCAATTTGGCGTGGTGGCTCTTGCACTGCAAGACGCCGCCGCAGGCCTCGCACGTTTACCGCGCCACACCTCTCGCGTGGGCCATCCTCGCAGCACCGCGTTTGGTGGTCGGCCACATGTCGCTGGCTGACCACGCTGCGCTGAAGACACGCCAGCAATTCGAGCAGTTCCTGTTCTCCAAGGCCTCCTACCTCGGCGCTCGCGTCGAGCGCCAAGGAGTGACATGGGACAGGTTGCGCGGGCTGTGCCTCAACAAGGTTTCCTGATGGTGAAGATCGTCATCCCACCGCGAGGCACGCCCGGTGCTCCTCCAGCGCTCACGGACAAGAAGCCGGTGATCCTCCCACCCAAGCGGGTGAACCTCGTCCCCAAGCCGCGCCTGACGGACGCCTTGGATGCCAGCGCCTTCCAGAAGAAGGTGCTGCCGACCAAGGCGGTCGGCATCATCCCGCCGCGTGAAGGCCTGAACGCTCAGGCCAACCCAACCGGCATCACGCTCGACATTGACGAGCTGCTGAGCAGGCACCCGCTGCCGCCACTGCCCATGGGCGGCAGGTTCGTGCTGAAGGACTGGCAGATCGAAGACATCAGCGCTCTGGTGGCGTGGGACCGGGTCGCCCTGTTCCTGCCTGTCGGCGCTGGCAAGACTGTGGTCGCCTCGCTCATAGCACTTGCGTGGGGTGACCAGCATCGCATCGTGCTGGTGCCACCCATCATCATCAAGCAATGGGTCGAGTGGATCAACTCGATACCTGGCTCGGGCGGCGCCGTGGCCTATACCGGCAGCACGCGGCAGACCAAGGAGGGCAAGGTCAGCGCGAAAGATGTGCGCAAGGAGATCCCGCTGCACACCTACTCGTGGTGGATCATGTCCTTCGACATTTTCAAGCGTGACTTTGTGTACCTCAACCAGATGGCAAAGGGGCGTGAAGTTGCTTTACTCGTTGACGAGGCGCAGAACGTCAAGAACACGGACACCAAACTGTTCAAGCTGGCCTTCTCGTTCAGCGTGGGCCGCAAGCTGTGCTTGATGACCGGCACCGAGTTGAACAGTCCTGCCGACGCCTTCGCCTACGTCAGGATCAAGACGCCGAGCGTCTACCGCGACCACAAGCAGTTCGAGAACATTCACGTAGCCAAGAAGGACTTCTTCGGGCACGTCACTGAGTGGCGCGAGTTGGATCTCATGAACACCAACCTGTACATGAACTCTGCGCATCGAACGAAGGAGGATGTCCACGCTCATCTGCCCAAGGCGAACTACGTGCCGTTCCGCTACGACTTGGCCCCGGCGCACATGAAGCTGTACGAGCAGCTCGCGGTCGAGTTGCTGCTCAAGCTCGAAGATGGCGGCAAGGTGGATGGGACAACGACGCAGGCCTTGCTCATGGCGACGCAGCAGATCGTCATCAACTGGAGCAAGTTCGCTGGCAAGGATGGTCTGCGCCCGGCCGCGTGGGATGTCATCGACACTGTCCTGAACATGATCGACTTCGACACGCCGAACAACCCGAACAAGTTCATCTTCTGGACGTGGTTCAAGGAAACAACGCGGTCCACGCAGGAGTACCTCGAATCGCTGTACCCCGGCAGAGTTGCTGTCGCCTACAGTGACAGCAACGCAATCAAGGAGGTGGCTCGCTTCATGACCGATCCGAACTGCGCCTTCGGCGTATTCCAGCCGCGCTCGGCCGGCGCCGGGCTGAATCCGCAGTACATCTGCTACAACAGCCTGTTCCTGGAAACGCCCAGCGAGTCGATCCTGTTCCGCCAATCGGCGGGCCGTATCGACCGCGAAGGCCAGCGCTTCAATGCCAACATCTGGATCGCCATCGCCCGAGGCACAGTGCAGGAATCTCTGTACGAGAACCTGCTCGCCAACGACGAGCTGGTGCAGCGCGTCAAGCACAACGTCCACGACTTGCGCCGGCTGATCCTGCGGAAGTGACCGGCTTGACGAGCGGGCGGGCCGTGGTACAGTTTACGGCTTGGCTCGCAACTACCTCGGCACTGCCGAGGTCTCTGTAAGTAAGAACAAGGGGTAGCTCTGTATGGGAAATGAGACAGCAGGCAGTGGCGGTATCGACCGCTCTGCGTATGAGAAGGATTGGGCCAACGCCGAGGCAAGGCTCAAGCTCGGCGGGGATGACAGGCAACAGTGGGGTGCATCGAAGTACACGGTGCGCCCCTTTGTTTACTTCGACAAGATCCTGATCGTCTGGACCCTCCTGAAAGGGCAGCCGCAGATCAAGGACATCGTCGCGGTCGTCGGCATCGACATCTCCTTCCAAGACGGCCTGTGGGTGCGTCTGAAGTCCAAGGTCACGAACAACGAGTGTGTGGTCAACCACACGCCCCGGCGCATCCTCGGGCTCGACATCTTCGCCTGGATGCCGTTCTTCAACGAGATGCGGTACGCTGGCGCTGACTGGCACGACCCCGAGGCATCCCGCAACTTGAGGCTGTCATGCTGCTTCAAGATGCGGCACAAACCTGATGAGACCTTGATCGAGGGCTCGCAGTATCTCTCTGAGCTGCATGTCTTCCGGAGCCGCTGGCCGCAATACGCTGATACCCGCTTCTAGGAGGTAGCCGCCATGTACCGCTACTTCCAGAAGGTTGGAGGCGAAGAGGTCTGGAAAGCTGTGCCTGCCGGCCAGCTTGATCAGGTCATCGCTGCCGAGCATCCCATGTTTGTCACCGCGTTGTCGGTGAACAAGCTGGTCGAAGACCTCACCACAGAACAGCGTGACAAACTGGCCTACGAAGGTCCGCTCTATGTGGATTGGGACGGGCTCGACATCGAGCTGGTGATCGGCAAGGTTCACGCCTTCATGGACAAGCTCGAAGCGCTCAAGCTCGACCTGTCGATGTGCGCGTGGTACATCACCGGCTCGAAGGGCTTTCACTGCGAGATCCCTGCTGCGGTCTTCATGGAGAAGGTGCCCAAGGGTGGGACGCTCAACCTGCCTGTGATCTACAAGGAGGTGATATTCAACCTCTATGTGGACACCATTGACATGCGTGTCTATTCGCAAGGTCGTGGCCGCATGTGGCGTCAGCCCAATGTGCGCCGCGAGAACGGCACGCAGAAGGTTCAAGTGTCGGTGCAGGAGCTGCGAGAGCTGACGGTCGAAAGTTACTTGAGCCTCTGCTCCGAGCCGCGCCCACTGCTGCCGCTCACAGCCCCGACGTTGTGTGTCGAGCTGGCCGTGATCTTCGCCCGTGCGCAGCAGAAGGTCGAAGACAAGATGAAGGAGCGCGGCAGGCGCAAGGTTGACCCCAACGCCCGTGAACGCGCCGGCTGCACGTCGATCAAGCTGATGATGGCGAACCTCGGCCTGAAGTCCGGGGTCGGCTTCCACGAGCTTGCGCTGCAGATCAGCATCATCGCCCGGGAAGCCGGCCAGTCCGAGCAGGAGATGCTCGATGACTGCGAGCAGTTGATCGAGCATCACGAGGGCAACAGCACTCGCTACAACACGCCGACCAAGCGGCGTGAGGAGCTGCTTCGGATGTTCCGCTACGTCGCGGACAACCCGATGTACAGCTTCAGCATCGGCGCGATCAAGACGCTGCTGTCGCACCCCGCCCCCGACTTGGATGGCATCGCTGTCTCCGAGACCGACCTGAAAGAAGGTATCGCGGAAGCGATTGAGGACGCCAAAGACAAGGTTGTCGGCGACGACAAGGCGCCTGACGAGTATGCTGACGTTGCCGGTGGCACAGTGCTCAGCCGCTTCGGCGTGTACGTGCCCAGCGACGACGGCGGCAAGCGTCGCATCTGCGCTATCTCGTTCGAGGACATCCACCTGTTGATGTCCACGGACACCGGCCAGATCGCGGCCTACGAAGCAGAAGTGCTTGTCAACGGCAGCCGTACCGGGCGCCAAACGATTGAGATGGAGACCTTCCAGAGCATCCAGATGTTCAACCGTTTCTGCGCCCGGCTCGGGCACGCCATGCAAGGGTCGGAAGCCCACTTGCGCGGCTTGTTCATGCGGTTCATCGAACTTGCGAAGAAGAAGGGTCGTATGCTGTACATCGCAAAGCGAGAAGGGTTGGACATCATCAACATCCCCAACCATGAAGACGCAGAGCTGCGGGAGCCTTTCATGGTGTGGGCAGACGGGCGCGGAGTCATCCTCGATCCTCGGCTCAAGGGCAAGACGCTGGACATCTCCTTCCAAGGGTTCCCCGACCCTCGGGGTCTGTTCAAGACCGACATCGCTGACAGCCCCAAGCTGATCGAGTGGGTGGCCGACCCGGCGAACAAGGCCTCCTTGAAGGAGACCTTGAGCAACATGCTCACATGCCAGAAGCCTGACGTGATTTCCAAGCTGGTGGGCTGGTACACAGCCTGCTTCTACCGCATGGTGTTTCACCGGGCCTACGGCAAGTTTCCTCTGCTGCACGTCAACGGCGCAGCCGGCGCGGGCAAGACGGAGATGAACTTGGCGATGGCGCACCTGTTCTACTACAACCAAGAGCCCAAGGTGCTGACGCCGCAGTCCACGGCGTTTGCCATCCAGCAGCACATGAGCGGCTCGGTCAGCATCCCTCTGCTGCTGGACGAGTACAAGCCGCACGAACTCTCGGTGGAGATGCACAGCCGCCTAAAGTTGATTTTCCGAGACGCCTACAACTGCCGGGACATCACCAAGGGCGGCGGCACGCGGGAGTCGGA
>JACCDP010004425.1_pt1 | contig 22006 bp, 13 predicted proteins | sample 7445841 | NCBI WGS metagenome assembly JACCDP01 (sample SAMN15323441, study PRJNA562643) | freshwater metagenome | isolation source: river surface water | place: USA:Blue River Watershed | collected 2017-08-17
ACGAGTCCGTCCATATATCGGGGGGCGTTGGAGCCGTCCGCCGCCTCCTCTACGGCGACATACTCCTCGATGAGGGTGCCTCTTTTCAGCACTTCCCGCCAAAACCAGCGCGTCATCGGAGTCTCGTTTTTGCTCATGAAGAAGGATCGAGTTTCGCCGCTAAAAGTTGTTCTCTAGTGCCGAGCGCAATCACCAAGGAATTAGCCCGGGTTAGGGCAACGTACATGAAATGTTTATCGAACGGATCTTTGAAGTCGGGGAGGTCCAGCATGATAATGGCGGGAAACTCCCTGCCCTTAACATCAATGAGACGGGACCACCTGACGTGGCCAGCGGGATGGTGCCGCCCCGTGCTCTGGTCGAAGACATCGCTCTCGTAGGACAGGTTCTTGCCTCCGGCCCTTAGGCCTTTCTCCAGGATACCCGCGGATTTTCCTGTTATTGAAATCACCATGATGTCCTTCTCTCGGACTCCTTGACGCTCCAATTGCATGATAGCTCGCCCGAGGGCTTCGAGGGGATCCTCGGTGACCCATGAGGTGACTTGAGGGTCGATGTTGCCATCGAACACGTGCTCAGTGGTGATTCCCAGCAACTTCTCGGCTTTTCCGGCTATCTGGGCTGGGTTGCGATAATTGATGGGGTCGAGCCTGTATCGGAAACAGTCTTTGAGCACATCATGGTCAAGGAGATCGACGTAAAGTTTACGCCGATTGCCCGAAGCAAGCTTCGCGGCGATGGCTTGTTGGGTGTCCTCGAACCAGAGCAGCCTGCACTTCGCCAGCCCGCGCTTGGTGCAGGCGTTGAGGAAGGTTAGCAAGGCGACGTTGTTTACGATGTCTTGCCCTTCATCCACGACGACGAAGTCGAGAAGCCGCTTAGAATCGATTTCCTTGAGCGAACTTGGGTCCACCGCATAACCGGGGATCTTTATGGCCAAAGCGCTCCCCGGCTCTTGTTTGGACAAGTCTATCCCCCTGGCGTTCCGCGTGTAAAAAGGGTACATCGTTTCCTCGTTCAGTACCTCTAACCTGTCGGAAATCCCGTCTTCCCAGACTTTTAACTGTATGTCCTTCGCGAGGTAAATCGATTGGCATGCGAAGGCGCCCCGCCAGTGCGGATTCTCCCTTAGCAAGCGCTTGCAGGCCTCGTAGGCAACGAGGGTTTTGCCGCTGCCCGCCGGGCCGGATATGACGATCCTTGGGTTATCGAAGATCCTGTCCAGGATTCTTGACTGCGAACGATTGAGTTCGACGAGTTCGGACTTGTCGGCCTCCACGCCTTGTCCGGCGGTGAGGGGTTGAACGATGTCCGGCAGGATTGATTCACAGAGCGCCGTATAGGCCGCCTCGCTGAGCGTTGGGGTCGGCTTCCCCAGCCGGGTGGCCTCATCCCGGAAGTGTTGCTCGGCGGTCTCCAGCGCCCTCAATAAGTCATTCATCCCCCGTTTGTCTATGATGCTGGATTGGTGCCACTCCATGGAGTGAGTCTCAAGCAATGTGTCGGGCCAGACACAACAATGTCCCCCGGGCAGCATCGGAAGTTTGGCTTTCTTGAGGTGCCGCCTCAGGGCATTGTAATTGTCCGTCGCCTGCGTGATCGGACTCTCGTCCATCTCTTTCCCGTTGGCCAGCCAGGTTCCGTTCCGACGGGTTAACTTACCTCCCTTCACCTCCAACGTAAACAGCGCCGACCTCGAGATGGCCACGAAGTCTATCTCGCCGCTTTTCTTGACCGAGTGCCGGGCGATGTCGACGGAGTGAAAGAAGCGCCAATGGCTGGAGCGCAGGTCATTCAATTGTTGATAGACGCGGGCCTCCGCGTTGATTTTACCTCGATATTTTTCCGGATAAATTTGCGACATGGGTCAGCATTCCACCAAGGTTCCCGTGCGCACGTGCACCAGGACGCACCGGACCTTCTCCGGCGCGAGCCCGCACAGCTTGGCCACCGCGATCCGGTAAAGGTCCATCTGATCTTGATAGAGGTCCTTCAGCTTGGCGGGGGCTCCCTGGTTGGTCTTGTAGTCGATGACGACGGCGCTTTCCCCTGGTACGACATGGACGCGGTCGAAGACGGCGTTCACCGCCTTGCCTTCATGCAGCAGGGTGGCGTTGCGTTCATTCCAAAGGATCGTACCGTTCGGTCGGCCGAGGAGTAGTTCCCGGACTGCTCCTTTCGAGACGCAGTCGCGGATCAGACGGCAGGCTTCTTCATGGATGGCGACTAGTTCCGCCGTCGGCTTGGCTTGCTCCAGTTTGGACTCGAAATCCGCGAGGTCCCATTCAAGCAGCTTGAAAAGGTCATGGGTCGCCGTTCCCAGCGCCTTGCCGTGGACGTTATCCTTCCTGGGCGACCATCCGCCTTCCACCGGCTCGCCGCTCTTGGACGGGCGGATTTTCCCGGTCCGCCTGACCGGCACCAGCTGGCTGATGTCACGCCCGGTCTTGGGTTCTGCCGTCGCACCCGTCTTGGCCGCGTGACCGATCCAGGATTCATCCCCATGCCTGACCATGATTTCGGCTTCCTCGACTCCCTTGAGTTTCAAGGACGGGTTCGCCGGTTTATGGGGCGAGTCCGCACAGACGGATTCGACCAACATGGCGAAATCGAACTTCCCATGGTTATTGGGCGTTCGGAGGCTGGCTCCGCCGCCTTTCTCGATGGCATCCGTCACGAGGACCAGGCGTCGGATCGCGCGGGTCATGCCGACGTACAAGCGGCAGAGGTTCTCGTACGCGGCATCGGTTCGCTCGTCGATGAGGGCCTGCCCGAGCGTCTCCGGGTCGGCTTCGCAGACGGTGGTCTTGGGTCGTGAGAGTATCCAGCTGGGCGTGAAATCCTCCGCCGTCTTCATGATGGGATTCTTGACCCGCACACCCGCGATTTTCTGGTACTTGTCGTTCAGGCAAGGCAGGTAGACCGCGGTATATTGCAGGCCCTTCGAGCGGTGCACGGTCAGGACCTGCACGGACCTGGGGTCCGCGGTGTCACGTAGGGCGGACCCCTCGAGGTGCGTCGCGAAGGATCCGATGTCACGGGTCGCATCCTCGTCGAACTTCACCGCCAAGCCGAGGAGTTGGTCGACCCGTTTGAGCAGGAAGCGCTCCCCGTTGGTCGCGCCGGCCGGCAGGTGGCCCTTGATGATATCCTGCAAGACGGCTTCGCCGCCGTTGGTATAGAAGAGGCGGGCGATCCGGAGTCGAGCTTCCGGCCAGCCACCATGCGTGTCCACGTAGGCTTTGGCGGCCGGGGCCATCTCGGCCATGCCCTTGCTAAGCCGGTCGCTCGGGTGCGCCGCGGACTTGATGAGAGAGACGATGCCCGCGGTGAAGGGGTTATCCATCGCCACCTCGGTGTCGGCCTCATCGGCGGCCTCGATGCCCATCCGCCTCAGTTCTTCCGTGATCTCGGCGGCCTGCCGGTTCTTGGAGACGAGGATCGCGCAAGTCAGGCCTGGCTTGAGCAAGCCGTTGTCGTCGAGCATGCCGGATTCCCGGATGTGCGCGCCGATCCACTTGGCTTGGGCGCCGGCCCGGGTCGCTGGGGCGCCTTCTCCGTCGCCGCCGTCCTCCTCCGTCGAGTCGCTTTCCTGGTCGGCTTCGCTTCCAGCTTCTTCCTCTGCTTTGGGAGCCACCAGCCGGACCCAGAGGGCCTCGCCGATTTCTGGGTGGTCCTCGTTTCGGGAGGAATGGTTCTTCCAGACTCCAGCCCACTTGGTGGCCGCATCTGGGGAGAAGTAGACGCCGTGGGAGGTCAGGTCGCCCAAGAGTCCGTTGACGAGTTCGACGATGGGCTGGGCGCAACGTCGGGTGAAGTTCATGTCATCTTCGGGCTTCTTCGGGATTTTGGCGTCGATCTGCCGAAGGAGTTCCGGGTTGCCCGCACGCCAGCCGTAGAGGCTTTGCTTCAGGTCGCCGACGAAGAAGGCGGTCTTTCCCTGTTCCTTCTGGCCGTGGACTCCGAGGATGTTTTCCAGGTTTTCCTTAAGTACTAGGAACTGGCGGGTGCTGGTGTCCTGGAATTCATCGAACAGCCAGTGTTTGACGCTGCAGTCGAGACGGTAGTCGATATTGAACTTGCCGTCAGCCTTGAGCAGCAGGGTCACGTTATCGCTGAAGGTCAGGCTGCCGCGTCGGCGGACCTCACGGTCGTAGATCGACTCATACCGGGCGATGAGTTTATGGATAGCCTTGGTTTGTCCTTGCTTGGTACGAATCTCCAGGCCGAAGGCGTGCCGAGCAAGGGTGCGTAAGTCGTCGCAGGCCGCGCTGGTGAATTTGATGGTTTTTGCGTTGTCCCCGTTCGGGTACCTTGCCTCGCCAGCTTCGTTGTCATTTCCGAAAACGATGTCGCGCAAATAGGTCATGAACAGATTCCACTGGTTTTTTGTGAGGGCCGATGTGTCGGACATCTCTGCGATTTTGCTGGCGACGGAACGCAGGCTGTTCCTGAAGGTCCCGTGGAATTTCTCGCTGTTCACCCAATCAATAAGGCGATTGGAGGCGCGCATGACATTGTCGGGGCTCTGGGGCGTGAAAATAAGAGGTAGTTTAGCCCAGACAGTGGAGGACTCGCCCCATACGCTCGCGTCCTTCGCCAACGTTGCCAGGTCGTGCAGGCTTTCGACGGTCTCGGCCAAGCCTTTCAAGGGGGTGGCGACGTCCTTGCCTTGGTTCAAGTCCAGGAGCAGGGCTCGCACCTCCTCCACTTCCTCCGGCGGGGTTTCCGCCATCATCCGGCTAATGACGGCGGCGCGGATGTCGCCGGCTTCAAGTTCGCCGATGTTCCGCAGGCGCCCGCCGTCTAGGCCCACTTCGGTAGGGTTGTTCGAGACCAGTCGGGCGAAGAAGCTATCCAGCGTCCCGAGCGTGAGCCGGTGCATGGAGAGCAGGGTGTCCCTCAGGAGCCTACGGAAGAACTTAAGGTCGCAGTCCGCCGGCAGTTTGAGGCGGTTCCGGATCTTGGTCGCCTCGGCCTCGGTCTTGGCTGCTTTGGCCAGTTTATCCAAGGTCTTGGCCACGAATTCACCGGCCGCGGCACGGGTAAAGGTCAGGGCGACGATTTGGTCCGGCTTGATGCAGCCTTCCTGGATCTGCTGGTAGGCGAGGATCTTGATGATACGGTCCGACAGGGCGAACGTCTTGCCCGATCCGGCCGAGGCTAGGATGACCTGGTCCCCGACGGGGAAAAGGCCTGGAGTGGCGTTATCGCTCACGAGCGGGTCCCTCCGAGTTGACCGACATTGAGGTAGCTCTGCATAGGTCTTCCGTTGAGCGCTTTGAGGACAGGGTAGTCGCTGCCTTCCGGGGAAGGCGCGAAGTTGTCGGGCCCGCCGGCCTTGATCTTGCCGATGACGGCCTTGATGGTCTCTTCGGCCTTTTCCCGGTGGTCCGTCTCGTAGTGCTGCCAGATCTCCACCCGGGCGTCCTTGGCGCGGGCGGGCAGGCAGAGGTAGCCTAGGTGCAACTTCTGGTCCTGGGCGATTTCCGGCCAGTCCTTGGGCAGGTTGCGCAGGGCGAAGTGGTAGACGGGTAGTTGCAGGTCCTTCCAGCGGATGCAGTGTTCGCCGTCCTTCGTATCGTCCTGCTTGCGCTTGGGGACGGTGCTGACGAACAGGTCTCCCAAGGCGGCCTTGCCGAAGTGCGTTTTCGTCGGGTTCTTGTGATAGCTGAAGGTCTTGTAGTCGAAGACCCGCCATTCCCCGGTACCAGGGTTGTGGTCGAGCCGGTCGAACTTCCCCTTAACCTTCATGCCGAGCTTACGGTCGGCGGGCAGCTTGTCGTCGGTCAGTTCGAACTCGCCCTCGACTTTCTTGATGACCCAGCCCTCTCCGGCCATCTTGGCCTGCGTGGTCGCGAAGGCGGAGAGTCGGGCCCGGGCGGATTCCTGCTGAAGTCGGATGGCGGTGGGCGGGTTGGCCCCGAAGTGCCCCCGCACGAACTGGTCGAGGCAGAGCGACAGTTGCCTCCGGATCTCATCCTCGTCGGCCAGCGACTTGCCCAGCTGCTCGTTGCCGAACATCTCCAAGGCGCCGTGGGCCAAGTTTCCGAAGCCAGCGGCGTCCAATTCGAGGCTCCCCAGCGATTGTTCGTCCATGCCGAGGGCCCGCTTGAGCCAGAACTCGGCCGGGTCCGCGAGGTACATCTTGAACGCGGTCGGAGAGATGGACTCGACCACCTTAGACGCTTGCTTGGCGCTGGCGAGTGGGACGAATTTTTGGGCCTCGGGTATCTCCCAGTAGGGCTGGGCTTCGTTGTTGGTGGCGTCGGCAAAGAGGTGCGAGACGCGCTGGATCAGGGCCTCATCGTCGGCTTGGAATAGTAAGCGGGAGGGTCGCAAGGGGTTCCCGTCGGCATCTTGCTGCGGCACGATCACATCCAGCCAGCCATGGCCGGCGCGGCGGCGCCGCAGTTGCTCGAGGGTGAAGGCCGCGCCCGCGAAGATCTGCTCGTTGGTCGGCAGGCCCGCCAGGTCACGCAGCTTGGCCGGCAGGAAAGGGTGCGCATGCTTGGCGCGTGGGATCAGGTGGTCGTTGAGGCCGAACAGGACCAGGTGGGGTACGGGGTCCCAGGGGGCTTCGACCCAGCCGGGCAGGTTGACCGCCTCCTTGGCGTCGCTCCGGCGGTGCCTTTGGGTGGAGGCCGCATCCAGGGTGAGGGCGATCAGCTGTTGGTGCGAGAGCGCAAGCTCGCTCTCCGCGGCCGCGGCCTCGATCTCCAGCGCGACGGTGTGGAGGGTTTCCGCGACTTCGAGGGTGAAGGCGTCATCGGGGTCCTCCTCCCGGAGGCGCAGCGGCTTGGTGAGGTCATGGATGAAGTCCTCCATCGCTTCCCGCCAAGGCTTGGCCAAGTGGATTTCCCGGAGTTTCCCGAGCGCCTCGAAGCGCTCAGGCAGTTGCTGGAGCTGCTCCCACCCGATGTGCTCGCGCTTATCAGATGGCTCCGGGAGGTTCTTGATTTGTTCGGCTACCTCCGAGATCGGGCCACGCAGCATCGCCGCATCCGCGGTATCCAGTTGCGAATTGAGATCGTCGTAAGCCTTTACCGTCGCCCCGCCCGTGGTCAGGCGTACGAGCTCAGGGATATGGAGGACCTTGCGTACCGTCCCGAAGTCGGGCTCCTCTTTCGCGAGGCAGTGGCTCCAGGTGCGGAGGGCGTGGTGGAGCGCATGCGCCCCATGGGCGGTTCCTAGGGGGTTCACCGCATCCGCGCCAAGGGAATGGATGAGCGCCGCGATCTTGGGGGCGTCGACCTCGCGGTCGCACGCGCAAACGGCGTGGATCCCGTCGACCGGTGTGACATCACCCAGCAAATTGCGGAGCTTCTTCAAAGCCTCGGGGGCATCGCCGACGACGTGCACGCTCTCGGCGTAGTCGGGCCAGTCGGAGCGGCGGTCCTTCCAGGCCGCTGGAATCGGCCGCCCCCAGGCATCGAATTTGCCGGCTTCGACCGGGTCGGCGCCGACGATGACCCGGACGTCGAAGTGATCCTTAAGCCTTTCCATCGCGGTGATGAAGAGGGGCTGTGGGTCGGTCAATCCGGCCAGCCAGATATGGCTGACGCCTACCGGCACGTCGTCCCCTAGGGCGAGCTCGGCCCGCAGGTCGTTATGGTCGCGTAGGCCCCTAGCTTCAAGAAGGTCGCGGTAGCCTTGCTCCAGCCGGGCGAGGTCCTCCCAGCGGGCCTTCTCCGGGTTGTCCGGGAGGTTCGCGACGCCTGCGAAATCCAGTCCCTGCGCCGACCCGCCGAGCTCATCCCGCAACTCGAAGAGGGTCTGGGCGAGTCGCTGGGCTTCCTGATGGTCAAGTCCGACGTCCTGGGCGAGGGGGAACAGGTTCTGGTAGTCGTTTCGGTCGATGTTCCGGAGCACCTCGATCCAAGCCATCAGGGCGTCGGCTTCCGTCGCCACCTGCGCGTTGGCATCGCCCCAATTCAGGAATTCCGTAGGCGTCTGAAAGGCCGGCAGCAGCACCCCGTTCGGCGACTGCTTGGCCAGTTCTTCTTGGATCAAGCGGCTGGCGAAGCTCGAGGGCACGATGACGCGGTGGCTGCCTAGGTCGATAGGGGTGCCCTTGACGGACTTGAGCAGTGCGGCCGCTACCCCTTGGGCGAGTTGGGTTGACCATCCGATGAAATGGGGAGCCTGGAGCGACATAGGGAAAGCAGTGCCGAAGTTCTACCCACCCCTGTGTCCACTGCAACCCCAGCCTCAAGTTTGGGCGGAATCTTATCCACACTGCCCCCTACTGGCTAGACCACGTTGGTAGACGATGATCTTCCGACCGGGAAATTATCTTAGGCTTGTTCAAGGAAGGCTAATTCCTAGGAAAGCGCCATGCCCCGCGTCGCCAACCCCCTCACCAAGGTCCGCAAGCGCCTCGAAGCCTGCTGCTTCGCCGAGATCAACTTCAAGAATCTTGCCAAGGGTAAGGATAAGGCGAGCGATCCCGATAAGCATAGGAACCATTACCGAATGAAGGTTCCCATCCAGAGGGAAATCGTGCCGACGGCGGATGAAGCGCTGGACATCGCATGCGAGCGGCTGGGCATCGACCGTGATATCGTGCACGGATTCGTCGAAAACGACCCCAAGATGGGCGCCTCCTGTTATGGTATCCGTGGAAACGCCGTCGTTTCGATGACCTCGGGCGCCATCGAGAGGTTCACCATCCCCGAAATGACCTATGTCTTCGGACATGAACTGGGGCACTATATCATGCCAGACGGTGGCCTGTGTAATCTTTTGCCCGACGGTCAGCCTGCCAGCATGGAAGATGCCATCATCTTCCGTAAGCTTGAGATTTCCATGGACCGGTTCGGCATGGTCGCCTGTCAGGATTACAAGGTGGCGGCGGTCGCATTCCTGAAGCTCCATTCGGGATTGGGGGCCCAGCATATCACCGATGACGTCGTCAGCTATGCGAAAGAGGCAATCAAAGGCTACGTGCAGGACCACACCGAGTATTATCACGAAGCGTTCAGCACCCACCCGTCGCTATATGCCCGTATCCGGGCCCTTAGTCATTTCTCAGAATCGGAGGAATTCCTGAAGCTCATCGGCAAGAAAGGCGGGAAGTCCCAGGCCGAGGTCGACGCCGAGGTCGAGAAAGACCTTCATGCCACCCTGGATTACTATGCAGGTAAGATGATGGAAGACGTTCTCATCGACGTGAACCACTTCTTGGCTGCCGCCCAGGTGCATTTCGAGGGTAAGTGCGAGATGGAGCGCTATTCTGTCCATCCTCAGATCAAGCCCGAAGAGCAGGTGGTAAGGGCTATCGTCGGCGAGATCCAGAAAAGCCCTGCCGACAAGCGGGATGAAGAGGTCTACCTTCGTCTCAGCAGTATCATCAGGCATGCCGTGTTGCGTTGCCCATATCGCATGCAGAAGCATCTGGAGGCGCTGCTCCCGAGGCTTGCTGATACCAAGTTCAACGAGACCGCGCAGAAGTTCGCGCGGGGATTCCAGGAAAGCCTGATCAAGCACAGGTCCGGCGAGCAGATCTGAGCTTCGTAGTGACCGCGGCCTCGGCTTATTGGAGGGCGGCTCAGATCGATAATCTGAAGTTCGTGGTCTCCGAAGGGCGCATCGGCCTGCCAAGCACCGAGCCTTTGCGTCTACTGAATCAGAAGGGTATCGCGCTATGGCAGCCTAATCAGCCCGAGGCAAAACTGGTCATCCTCGTACCTTGAAGCCAAACATGGAAGGTTGCTGGGTCGGTTGGCTCATCGCCGTGGAGCCTGCTAAATAGTTATATCTTCGCGATGTACGCTCAGTGATTTTGCTCCATCCGGCAGGAGTAGTGAGCTTATGTTCAGTGTTGAGTTTGTCGGAAAGGTCGGCAAACCTCGTGTTTACTCATGAAGAGTTTCAAATTCATCGATCTTTTTGCCGGCATTGGTGGCATGCGCCTTGGTTTCGAGGATGCAGGGGGAACCTGCGTGTTAACCTGTGAGATAGATTCCCACGCCGCTGAGACGTATAAGTTAAACCACTCTTCTCCATCGAAGGACCACGTTTATGCCAAGGATATCTTTGATCTTAAGTCTGCAGATGTTCCTAGGCATGATGTTCTTGTGGCAGGCTTTCCCTGTCAGCCCTTCAGCATCGCAGGTTTGCGCAAGGGATTAAAGGACAAGCGGGGCAAAGTCTTCGAGGAGATCGTTCGTATCCTGGTGGATAGGAAGCCCGCGGCGTTCTTGCTAGAGAACGTTAAAGGCATGCTTAGCCATAACAGTGGCGAAACCTATAACAAGATTATGAAATCGATGTTGGAAGATGCCGGCTACACGGTGAAAGAAACGGTTTTGAATTCCATGACGCACGCCAATGTGCCCCAGAACCGTGAACGACTTTTTATCGTCGGATTCCGCGATGCCTCCAAGTCTCAGGCCTTCCAGTTTCCTGAGAAAATAAAACTCACAAAGTCTATTGAGGACCTTCTGCGACACGAAGAGGCCAAGGAGCGCCACTTTTACACTGAGCGTTTTGATTGCTACGGTCAGATCAAGCGAGAGCTTAAGAGCGAGGAGACGCTCTACCAGTGGAGAAGGCAGTATGTGCGTGAGAACAAAAGCAATGTTTGCCCCACGTTGACGGCTAATATGGGGTCCGGTGGGCATAACGTCCCTTTGTTGAAGCACGGAAGTAGGATTCGTAAGCTGACTCCTCGGGAGTGCGGTCTGTTCCAGGGGTTTCCTGAGGATTTCAAGCTGCCTGCCGGTATGGCTGAAAGCAGGCTGTATCATCAGTTTGGAAACAGCGTGACCGTACCCTTGATTTCTCGGATCGCGCAACAGATAGCCAAGGTATTGTGAAGCCGAGTTTCGACATCGATAAATATGTCAGGCTGCTCCGTCCGGTCGCCTCTCTTTCGCATCTTTTTTCAGATAACGATATACCTTACGTTAGCCCTAAGTTTGTAGAAAGACTGTACGTTCTATCGTCTGGGGCGCGGGATACGGCCGGCGACAACTCCTCTTTCGATGCGATTGCTCCAGGGCTCATAGGAGTGGGCGTTAAGACTTTTGTGGCTTCTCAGTCGGCGCGCCACAAATATGAGAAGATTGCCGAGTTCACTGCGGATGCCAATGCGGGAGTCTTCGATGGAATGGATTCCATGCAGCTGCTTATGAAGGCGATCGAGCTGCGAAACGAGAGGCTGAGCAGCGATGCCGCGTCCTACGGCATTGATATGGCGAACGCGATTTATCATTGTTTGATCCGGGTTGAAGGCGCCGCCATGGTCCATGAGGAGTTGATGAGCCTTGTCCGTGAGTCTGATTTGCATCCGGTTGATTCGGATGGCAGGGCGATAGATGTTCCTGGAGAGAAGATACTTATGTCGGACGGAAGGAACGTATATACTTACAATAAGTCGAAGCGTGTTCTTTATAAGCGCTTCCCTGTTTCGCCAGTGGCCTCCAAGTACTTTGGAGGCTTGATGCAGTTGCCTATTAACAGGGATATACTCGAGCAAATCATGGAGGCAGGTTCTTTGGATTTCCGTATGCCTGAAAGTGGTTTTTACACGAAGGGCGGAGAGGGGAGCGCGAAGGCTGAATTATATGCGCGGCGTGAAGAGATGGATTCTTTTGTCTCTGAATCATCTACGTCTCACGATTTTTCAGGCGATTCTGATGATGCCGAACAGCTTATGCAGATCAAACATCCTACGGACTTTGTTATCCTGCCTTTGTATTCTACTAGATCTGGAAGGCAGCATGAAGTGCCTGCCAAGTCAGGCATCAATCAATGGAATGCCGGCGGGCGGGCGCGCGCATTTGGCGAAGCCTATATTCCTGTTCCGCGTTGGATACATAAGGTTTTCCCAGGGTTCTTTCCGGGGAGGGATGAATCTTTTATGCTTAAGCTTCAGGATGGCACCATTGTGAATGCTAAGCTCTGCCAAGAAGAGTCAAAGGCTCTCATGAGTCATCCTAATGACGAACTCTGCCGTTGGCTGTACCGTACGCTTGAGCCTGCTAAATCATACGAGCAAATTAAGAATAGGCTGCCAGAGGGACGTCCTTATACCTACGCAGACTTGCGCAGGGTGGGGAAGGACTGTGTCAAAGTAACTAAGGTTTACGGGAAGCCTCATCAGTTTGAGCTTAGCTTCTGTCGGATAGGCGATTACGAGAAGTTTGAAAAAATCGCTAGTTGTTGATGCGGAAGTCGTGTCAGCCGGTTAGAGGCTGGTCCGCCTGGGATGTGAGATTGATTTACTTGTTGGTGAAATCCCTTTTCAGGCCGGCAGGAATGTGCTTAGTAAGGGAATGCCCCGGAAGCCTAAGTTCACCTTCGTAGACCTGTTCGCAGGTATCGGTGGCTTCCATGAGGCGTTACACCAGCTTGGAGGGCGTTGCGTCATGGTTTGCGAGCGCGACAAGTTCGCCCGGCGCAGCTATGAGGCTTTCCATAAGGCTAAGTTGAAACCCGAATTTTTTGTTGATCATGCGGACACTAATCCTGGGATATGGACCTTCCCTGATGACATTCAGAAAGTAACCTTATCCACCACTTCTCTTCCCGAGAAACAGTGGGCAAGGCATGTCGATGAGCACGTTGCTCGTTGTGACGTCGTGTGTGCCGGTTTTCCTTGCCAGCCGTTCAGTCAGGCTGGACAGAAGAAGGGCTTTGATGACACCCGCGGCACTCTGTTTCATGATGTCACGCGCATCATTAAGGCGAAGAATGCGAAGGCTTTCTTTCTCGAGAATGTGCGTGGACTAATCGCCCACGACTTCTCGGCCAAGGATTACAAAGATAAGCCGTTATCTAAAAAGGTAAGAACGGGGAAAACTCTTCGCACCATACACAACAAACTTTTCAAGAGAAAGTATGCCGGGGGTGTTAAGTACCATGCACCTTTAGATAAGGAGGATCCACGCTGTATCGCCCCAGGTGTTTTCTTGGTAAAAGCATCCGAGCATGGTTTGCCTCAGAATCGTCCTCGGGTATTTATTATTGGATTCAAATCCAAACGGATGGCTCAGCGCTTTAAACTGCCTCCTGTCTTAGAGCTCCCCAAGGGGAGTTTGGCGAAGGTTCTAGGTGTGAAGTCCGTCCATATGAAGGGGAACGTTAACTCTCCTGTCCGAGAAGTTGGCTTCACCCTTCGCTGTGGAGGAAAGCGATCTCCTATCGATGATAAGCGTAACTGGGATCAGTACTATGTGCTCCGTAGGCGAGCGAAACGCGTAAAGCCTATGCCGATCACATGGAAGCACGGTCTAAAGCTGCAAGGTTTCCCAGGGAAGAAGCGCTTACCTCAGGGTGTTTCTTCGGCACAGATGATGAAGCAGCTTGGAAACTCAGTCGCCGTCCCGGCCATCAAGGCTTGGGGTGAACAGATTGCCAAGGCTATCTCAAAGTCCTAAGTTTTTTAGCCTAAAGTCGAGAAGTGCCAAATATTTACGGCTTCGTCCACCAGGGTCTCTCGACGGGCAATCAGGTCATCAGCTGTTAGCTCGCTGATAGGCGCGCCTTGGTTGATTGCCAGGCTGATTGCTATGTTCTGCCCGCCGGAGTTTATGAGGTAGGCGTTACCTAGGGAATCAATCAGGTCTTCGAACTGAGTTTGATTTCTGAATCCGTATCTTTGCTGCACTGCGGTCGACCAGTCTTTTGCCTCAAGCTTGATGCCCTTGGTAATCTGATAACCTGCTTTGTTCATCTTGGGGACATGTTGGAAGAAAGAAGCTTTGGAGGATGGGCCATGCTGTTTTGCGTACTGGATCTTACTGAGGATGAGCTGGCTCATCCGGCTGGATTCCTCCACACGATATGCCTTGAGGTCGCTCCTCAGTTTCGCCTGAGAAGGTAGGCCATCAAGGCCGCCTAAGACCTTGTAGGTGTTCTTTTCGATGGTTTCAGGGTCGTTTCCGAGTTCGCCGTTGAGGATGGAAAGGGCGAGCCTGGAGAGGGCTCGGTCAAACCGGTTTGCAGGCATCTGGCAGAAATAAAGCCGCATCCGTAGCCTTTCGAATGCGAACGAAAGGCGCATCAACGTTTCAACGCGTCGGTCTTGTCCTTCGTTAGCCATGAGATGATTGGCTGTCATCAAGGCAGAACGCGACATCTTGTCTCCGATTAGCTTCAGCGGGTAGAGGAAACCGTAATCGGTGGCACCATTAATGCCGCAGAAGTCGTTCGGCTCATCGCATGCGCGGTAGATTTCGAGCGCTCTCATCATGCGCGAGATCATCTCCATTAATTCGTTGGGATTCTTCTTCGTGACCTTGTCTAGATGATCGTTGTACTCATCGAAGATATCTTCCATCGCCGCCATCTTGTGGAAGCCTACCCAGTATGAGCGGAGGAACGAATCCTTCGAGCCCGACTGCATCGGGGTATAAATCGAAGAAAGCGAATTCTTTTCGCCCTCGAAGAGCTGTTTGACGCGCGTCCGATGGATGTCCGTAGCGCAGTGGCTATAGAAAGTGCTCATGACCAGTTCCCATGGATCTAGGCGCATGCCGCTGGCGTTCAGAGAGGCAAATACGCGCATTCCTTCTCGCTTTTCGTCGGTCTCGATAATCACAAGCCGGACGGAGTCCATGATGCGCTGGAGGATGCGGACCTGTACCTGTTCTTCGCTGAGACCGGTAGCCTTGACGGTCGACTCAGTTGCATTGTCGATATTGGTGCAGATCGTCTTCCAGGCTTTGTAGATAAGGCTTTGCTTGAGAGCTCGCGTCCACTCGGCGTTCTTCTGCGCTACGCTTAAGCTGGTATTAGGGCCGTATCGATTAGGGCGGGGCTGTCCATAGTTGATGATTTCTTGGTAGGCATCCCGGTCTGAACACTTAGCTTGAGAATCAATCTTGTGCAGGATTCTGGTCGAAGATCCTGTGCCGTCCTTGAGGGCATTTTGCGCTTCTAACGCGATTGGGTCTTTGGGGGAGTTCATCAGGACGCGTTGCGACGCTTCTGAGAGGAACAGGGATAGGGTAGTGATGCGTTGCTGACCGTCTACGAGGTCTTGTTCTTTGGTTTTATCGTCGAATGCGAAGACTGCGGAACCAAGGAAGGAAGTCTTAGGAGCCGCCTCGTTGTGAAGATCGAATCCGATGAGCATGTCAGCGAACAGCGTCTCAATCTGATCCTCTCCCCATCGGAAGGTGCGTTGATAGTCAGGAACCCTTAGCTGCGCATGTCGAGTGAGGATATCTTTCAGTGATAGAACGTTTGCTTTAAGGGGCATGGATGAAGGTCTTTTTCGTAGTTTTGAGGCAGGACTCCACGAATGCTTTGGCTTGGTTGGTTGATTCGATGAAGCTGGGGTCTTTCTGGCCGGCCGTGCGAAGGACGATTTTCTGGAATTGGCGAAAGAATTCCGTTCTTGGCGCGAGTAACTCTCCGTTCTTGTTCGCCTTGTCGACAAAAGCTGAGCCGGTAACTTTATCCAGATTCCCAAGGTGTTGCCGGGCGACTTCGAGCGTGATGGCACGGTGCATCGAGATGGTAGCCTGGTCGGTGAAGCCGACCAGCTCATCTTCCATCATGCTCTCAAGTAATCCGTATGGCTCAGCACTGTCGGCGTCCATGAGAAGTTCGGCTCTCCACCAAAGGCGCCGGAAGGTCTGGCGATTCGCAGCTTCTGCGCTATACCATCGGAAATGTGGGGTGGGCTGCTCGTATTTGCCCCAGCGCCATGAGACCAGATGCGGGCAGTAGAAGCAGGAAAATGTGTGCCAGACTTCCGGGTTCGCCGCTTCGCTGGGTGCAATCGGGAGTTCGCTGTGCAGCGTTCTGGCCCAGGCGTTCTCGACGTTCACCTTAACAACGTTGCTGGGGTCTTCGCCGAGGTTACCTCCGTTCTTGCGTAGGCAGTCTTCGAGTTTCTTCACAATTCCTTCGATGACTTCAGGTCTTACGGCAGTCCCGACGTCGCCGTACTCGATGGCATCTTCGAAATTCTTGTTATCAAATTCAACCTTTCCGGCCCATTTTTCCTTCAGGGTGACCGGGTCGAGTCTCTGCATCGCGACCACCGCGTTCTCGACGGCGGCACCTGAAAGTCGGGGAAATAGTTTATAATCAGGCATGGATGATGGTTCCAGGTATCTTGGATTGGAGCACTGCCCTGCAGTGCTCGGGGTCGTCCGCGTAGGCTTCGATCAGATCGCTTATGGTAGCGAATTTCGGGTAGAAGAACTTGTTGAAGAACATGACTAGGTTGTAGCCCAAGGTGCCTTCGGTAAGCTGCTCGGGGGGTATTTCCTTGAAGGCAGGCGCGAAACGAACGCACATGTTCTCAAGCATCGAGCAAGCCACGCAGTATTGGAGCAAGGATTGCGCAGGCGACAGACCGTCTGCGCTTGTTTGCTTGAGCAGTTCATTTAGGTGCACGTTGTCGCTGTTCATGACCAGACGGACCTTGCTAGGGCTGCTGAGCAATGTGGCTTTTTTCCACGTCATTTTCCAGCCCGCAGCCGGTCCGCCGAAATCTTCCCTGAACCTTTCTGCCGTAACCGGGAACATCGGGGCATTACCTTCAAGCATCACCTTAATCCTGTGTTTCCAAAGCAGTGATGACTTGAATTTTGCTCCTAGGGAGTCCGGTGGGGCTGCGTCATTGGCGAGCACGAGCCTGCATTCGAACAATGCGTAGTCTGAGACGACGTTCTCGGGGAGTGTGATTTTTGCGGTACGTTTTCCGGCGTTATCCGTAGCTTTTACTAGGATGTTGGGAGTGCTGAAGATCCTGCGAGTGGCAGGGCAGAGTACTGACGCGGAGAGCGCAAGTTCCGCTTGCAGGGACAGGTGGAGATATCTGGACAAAGCTTCGGGTTGAATGTCAAAAATCACATCAAGCTCTTTTTTGTCGGATGGCGTGAATGCATCTAGGAATGACCCATCGAAGGGGTTTGTACCATCGCCTGGATTTGCCCAACTGACCGTAAGGAGGCTGTTTTGTTCTTCTAGTACCCGGTAAGGGGCCGTGATCGATTTAGCCATTGGAAGTGATGATGTTGAATTCAGCCCAATAGGTCGAAGGTGCTAGGAAAAGGGCATGGAATTTTTCTCCTTCCCTTCCTTCGGGAATCTCAAAAACGGTCTCGGTGCTCAAAGCCTTTGCTTCGATTTCTTGAGTCGATCCGGTCGAGGGTTCCTCCTCGAACCATCCGATGAAGCGTGGGTGTCCTTCCTCTTCGCTGTTGATGTCGTCGTTGCCGCCTCCGTATAGCACGGACTTTAGCGTGTACTTGACCGTCCGGGGCCAGCCCTCCAGGTCCGTTGCGTAAAATTGGAGCGAGACGTAGTTTACTCCGTTGATGGCGAACAGCTTGCCGGGGTTTACGACGATTTTAGATTTCTTCCCGTTCTTGGTCGTAGGGTGTGGTGGCTTGATGGTGATTCCGCCCGCTCCTTCGCCGGAGCTCCAAAGGGAAGCTAGGTTAGTGGAGATGCTACCCATGCCAGAGGCTGAACTGGTAGCTCCGACGACTTCAGGCCTGGCGAACTCTCTTGCCAAATCCTTGATTTTTTCGACGGTCTTGGCGACGACGCCGGAACTATTGAATTCCCACTTATCGTGCGCAGCAGGTTCGGCTTTGGTGAATTCCTTATTGAATGCGCCGCCGTTAGAGCCCTCTGGGTGTAGGAAGAACACTCCGGCGTATTCGAGCATGTTGTCATTACATTCGGAAAGACGCAGATACTGGATCACCTGTCCTGGTGCGCGGATGAGCGCCACGTGGCGGCTGCACGCTTCTTCGGGTCCGGATCTCCATAGCATCGAACTCAGTGGATGGCTCATGGGGAGTCCGCTCGCAGGACTGATGAGTCTCGACTTAAATAGGCTTCGGTCGGTCTTCGGGGACTTCATCAAGCAGAGGTAGCCTACTCTGCTTTGAAAATATTTGATCTCATGGAATTGTTGAAATTGGCTATTCGTAACTCCTGAGGTCCCTTCCGCCACTGCGCGTTGGATTGCCTCAAGGCATGACTTAAAGGCAATGAATGGAGCAGTTTGTGCGTACGGGAAGGGGGCAACCTGAATACCCATGTTCCAGATGTGACATCTTAGTTTTCCATCGTTTGCGCCACCCCCTTCCATGCGTGGCCAGTACCAGAAGTTGGCTGCTTCAGCCAAACAGTCTGCCAGTGTCTGAGGGTCGGGGTTGTTTGTTCCTTCTCGTTTTAGATTCTCGAATTCGGGTCCAAACACCGTGACCGCCGTTCCCGTTTCCGCTTGGTCATAAGGCTTTATGCCGAGCATTTCCGCTAGCTTATCCGCTTCTTTTCCGATGATAGGGCGAGGGATGTCGATCCCGTTGGACTTACCGGGTTCACACCACCAATGTCGTCCCGTATGTTCCTTGTCTCCTGGGGTCTTGTGCAGGGTCACGCCGATGAAGCGTGATTCGAGGATGTCCTGTGCGTTCTTAGTGCGGGTGTAGACCAGAATGGTCTTGGGTGCGCTCGCTTTGAAGAATACTGTCTTTCCGAATCCGAATGAACCGCCCGTCGTAGCGTCGGGGTGGTCTTGTCCGATATTGAGCAGGAAAGCTACATAGTTGTTCTTTGTTCCCTGTTCGGTCGCGAGCGTAGGGCCGGCCAGTCCAATTGTTCCTTTGTCTTGTACGATAAGATAGGTCTGTCCTTCACGGGTATGTCTGTTGAGCTTGTTCTTGATCTCGCCCGTTGCGTCCTTGAAAAAGACTTTATCCAAGCTGGATTGTATGTCTGAAGTGATGGATCTAACCCTGTAATCCAGTTCGATTCCTTTTCCTAGGTTCGCCGTCGACTTATCTCGGGCATCCCAGGAGTTCTGGGCAGTTTCACGTACGAAAACCGAAACGTCATCTAACTCGGTGACGGCGAACAGGTTGGTGATGGAGTCGATATTGACGACTCCGAGCGGCGACATCTTTTCAGAGAAGAGCTTCATTTGAGAAGTAGGGCCTGTCTAAGGCGGATAGTCTCCTCACTGATGAGGTGCTTGTCCGACTGCCTGAGGTCGATGGTGTAGGAGATGTCTTCGACGTCGGCCGGGATTTTTCCGCCCAAGAAGCTGGTCGGGACGACGCGAGGGAAGTCTCCAGACACATCGTAGTAGCTGTCTTTGCAAACAGCGAAGCGCATTTCGGTATGGGTGGTCTTGGTCACGTTTCGCTCGTAGCCGAGGTGGGCTAGCTTTTCGAAGAATACGGCAGGGTTGCTGAGGCGCTTGGCGGTCTCCTCGATGAATGCGGTCAGGCTTTTGCCGTCGCGGGTGCGTTCCTCAATCTGGACGTAAGCAAGCGTGAGCGTGCCGTCTTGGCTTGGCGGCACCAACTGGTAGGCGCTGGAGATGTGGACGTTCTTCACGATTTTATTCGTGGTCGTCTTGCATTCGATGGATGAATCGATGCCGGCAAAGTCGTGGCTTCCCCTTATTGGTCCAGTCCAGACGCTGAGAGCCTTCTCTTGGTTGATATCAATCAGCTTGTTAAGGACATGAAGTTCGCCCCAGAGGCCGACGACCTTTTCATAGCCAAAGGCGGAGGACTCTTCGACGAAGAGTTTCTTCCATTCTTTGAGGACGCCGAGAACCGTGTTCTCCGAGTCAATGTCAATCGGGTCGATGGCATCGATGATGTAGGCGGCGAGAGAGGTTACCTGTTCGTCAGGGACATGCCGGTTGAAGTGCACGATGATCCACCCCTCTGTGCTTCCTTTGGATTCGCGGGCCTCCTTGGTTACTGTGATCAGTTTGCTATGCCAAAGGGGTATGGCATAGCTGCTGGAGTAGTCGCATGGCACACGGATACTCAGTGCGCTGTTATGATCTTTCCCGATTCGGAATTCACGCCCAGCGACACTTGTGCCGCTGATCGGAGCAGTGGTGGTATTCCCGGCGGAAGGCTTTGATACGCTCAGCCCGGTGATGGCCAGGGAGACTTCTCTGGTTAGTTTGCTGTAGTCTTTCATGCTTGAGGGGCGTTAGGGGTGGTTTCGTCTTCGTCTGATGGTTCATCGGGCGCGGCGTCGCACTCCTGCTGAACCTTCAGGTAGCTATGAGGGCTGCCTTGGCCTTGGGCGAAGTAGATGGCGCAACCTAGGATGTTCTCGGCCGCACCCATGTTATTGCGATCTTGTCCGTTACCCTCGGAGTCCTTGTTGAGCGGGTAGAGAATCAGCAGGCCCGTGTTCGGAGCGTATGAGTTGCGGAATGCCATCAGCTCTTCCTCTCGCCGAGCCTTTGGGGCTCCTGTCGCTTGGGCCAAGTTGGCATCGCAGATGACGTCAGTAGGCGAACGCAGGGACTTGATGTAAGCGATGTCCTTGTCGGGGTATGCTTCTACCGGGGCGATGTTTAGGTTGTTGAGAGGGATGCCGATATCGGTGACGCCGTCTTCGGGGCGTTGACGGGAGTTGCTGCGGAGCACGACATTCCAGTTCAGGTGTTGTTTATCCTTCAGCGCCGTTTCGAGGTAAGAGATCACGTTCGACTGCGAGAAGCGCTTGTTGCGTTCGTTGACCTTATACTGCTTGAGGAATCCGATGACATTCTCGAGCGATACGCCTGTCTTGACGAAGCTCGAACGTCCGTTGTCTGCGAAGGCCGCCGCGCCTCCGAGGCTCGCCACCAGCTTGCGCCCGGCCTCCAGGTTTGCCTTGAGCCAAGCGGAGTCTTCGCGAGGGAAGTAGGTCGTCTCGATGAGGTGCCCTGTGTAGCTGATGTTGCACTCAATGGCTTTCCGCATCTTCGACTTGGCGGTCGGGAGATAGTCGGGGTGCTGCCGAATCTTAGGCCCGACGTCTCTTGGGCTTAGCCCAAGCACGTAAGGCTCCAGGATTTTGAAGAACTCGAATTCGATCGTGGCGAGGTCAAAGAAGTCCTTCATCATCTGGGCGGTCATCCAGACGCGGGGCATGTCTTCGTAGTCCTTGCGATATCCGAACCAGCGGCCCATCTGGAGCAGGGTATCAAAGGCGCTCGCTTCCCGGACGAAGTATGAGACGGTTAAGCCTTCTAGGGTGATGCCGCGTGCGAGCGTATTCCCTCCGATGACGATGACAATCTTTCCGCGGTTACTCGTGTGATAGATTTCGTTAAGGTTGGAGACTTGCTCGCCGCTACTGTTGCTCTTGATGACCTCGATTCGATCCAGCGTTTCGCGAAGGTATTCTTTGAGCTGATCAAAGGTGACCTTGGGGTGTTTGCAGCCCACCTCGGTGCTGTTCAGTTTCACCGATTCTTCATCCCAGATTTTTGACCACGATGCATCGGTCTTTCCTGAGGTAAAATCTGACTTAAGCTGGCTTACGAACGGTTGTACTTTCTCCATGGTCATGGAGTGAATCTTCTGCTTTTGGCTGGTGTTGATCAGCATCGACTTAAATTCACCGTTACCAGGTTCGTTAAGCACTTTCTTCTCGCGCCAGATACGCGCCGCTGAGTTGAGAATGAAGTAGACGATGGCCTTGTGCAGGGTGGGAGGGATTTCGAACCTGAACGCTTGGGCGGCGGCAGTTCCGCTCGGAGGGCGAACGCATTCCACGTCTGCGTACGGAATCTCTCGGAGGATATTTGCTCCGGGTTGTCCTGTCGTCTCTCCGGTGAGCGGGTCTCGTCCGAAGATGCGCTCAGGTCCGAAATAAAATTCACTCTTAGGTAGCGAGACAATGAAGTCCTTCGGGTAGAGGTCGCCTTCGACTTCTGGATCGATGAATACGTTGGCGAACGGTGTCGCGGTGTAGCCGATGTAGGTTACCTTGGGTAGCAGGCCGATGATCTCACGGATGAGTCGGTTGATTGTCGTTGGGTTGGAGTCAGGGTCGGCTGAATTGACTGAGGCTTGGTCGCACTCATCATCGATGATGAGAACAGGGCACTGGCTCTTCGCTTGAGGCGAGGTGGCTTTGATCCAAGCCTTGAGGTCGCGTAGGACCTTTGCGTTCTTTTTAACCACGCCGATTGATTTTTGGCCGGCCATTACCGTTTCGCTGGAACTTACGGCAGGTTCGCCCGCCGTCGGCGTAAACTGACCAAAATCACCAGGCTGGA
>JACCDP010419699.1_pt1 | contig 22004 bp, 20 predicted proteins | sample 7445841 | NCBI WGS metagenome assembly JACCDP01 (sample SAMN15323441, study PRJNA562643) | freshwater metagenome | isolation source: river surface water | place: USA:Blue River Watershed | collected 2017-08-17
ATTATGATAATACTGACTCTATTCGTGATACGTCCGTTCTTGTTCACTTTAATTGGGTGCAGGGGCATATGAAAATGGCAAAAATGAAGGAGCATAAAATGTGGCTCTTAACACCAGAAGAAGAACAGAGAATTTAACTGCGTACAAATGGATACCGCGGATACATATCTTTCTCATGGCCAAGCTCAGCAATTGATGGCTGCTGAGCGGGTGTAAAGCATGTTTTCTCTCTGTGAGTATTATACTTCTCCTTGTCAACATCGCGTGAAGGTATAAAGAAATCAAACGGAGTTTCAAAGTTCTCTTGAGGGTTGTGGAAAAGTGGCTGCCATCTGTTCCATCCAGTAGTGCGAAGAGTGCAGGGGGGGTCAACTAAGCGTGCGAATGTCTGGGGCACATTCTCGTCAGGGGCATTAACAAGTGGCATATTATTAAAGTAATTTGTGTCAGGATTGTATTGGACGGCATCGCAGCGAATTTTTGTTCCAAGGCGGTCAATGCCTTTAAGGTCAGATTCTATATCAGTGCGCCATTGGCCCTGAACCCATGAGTCGCCGCTCTTCTGAATGCGTGTCGTAGGATTGACAGGAAAGGTTGTCGGACAGTTCGCAGCGGGCGGGTTAAGATAATATCTCGCCGCGTATGAAGTGATACGCATATCGTCCACTTGGTGAAACGGATCATTTCTGGGGCGTGTTAGGGCCTGTTGAGTAGTATAACAAGGTGACGCCATTCTCCTTACTATTTGCTTTTAATTTTATGATTTATTAAAACTCATAGTTTAGTATTTTTCAGGTCTGACACATACTTCATTCTTAATAGGTTCAGGAGCCATGACCGCGGGGTAGGCCCACATCTGATAGTTGGGTAGATGCGCCTTCTGGACATCAATCTTGAGTTGTATTTTAGTGTTGTCTCGGACAATCTCTTTTTCATGTTTTGGGGGGGGTTGGTATTGTCTCCACGGGGCAAATGTATTCGGAATATTAATGCCACGAAGATCAGATTCCAGATCAACCATGTTACCTTTGATTAAACTGACATCATTGCCGCCAACCAGGCCCAGAATGTGCCTCTTTGGAGCAGGATTAACGAACTGTGATGTTAAGTAATCGTAATGCTGGGGGTCTTCCTTTTTCTCCCAGTGCGCTGTTAAAAGTGGGCCGTATGCATCCGTTAGATTGCTCAAGTAGACAGCCATTTCCTGATAAGCAAGCAGATACAAATTTGACGGCGCCGCCGCCACAAAATAAATCAATCCACGATACAATGTCTCCTATTATTATCTCTCTTGATGGCAATATTGGCGCTGGGAAGTCCACGCTACTCGCCGAGATTCGGAAACGGCTACATGATGTACATGTTGTAGATGAACCTGTTGGACAGTGGACCGCTCTTAAAAATGCCGAGGGCAAAAATCTACTAGAACTATTCTATGAAGATAAGCGCCGCTGGGCATACACTTTTCAGAATTGCGCAATTCTTACTCGTCTAAAGAATATTCAGGATGCAGTTGAAAATCTAGATACTACACTTAAGGGACCTCAAGTAATTATTACGGAGCGTTCTGTGCTAACTGATAAACATGTATTCGCGGATATGCTATATAATTCTGGCGATATTGACATGCTGGAGTGGGATCTGTATGAAAGTTGGTTTAATGAGTTTGGAAAGAAATATCCTGTGCGTGGAATCATTTATGTCTCAACCAGTTCTACGACTTCAAGTGAAAGGATTAAGATTCGCAATCGTAATGGTGAAGAAAATATTGGCCTAGACTATCTTGATGCACTAGACAGACAGCATAAAAAATGGGTTGAAAATACGAATATTCCTGTTCTAACTCTTTCAACTGAAGTTGGTGTTCCAGTTGAAAAGAATATTGAAGAGATTCAAACATTCATTGAGAAGCTTAAAAAACTATATTATGCCTAAAACCAGGTTGAATTAAAAAATCTAGAGTTATTTACCGCCGCGTTATTTTGTTTTTTAGTTGCATTATTTGCCTTTTTTACGGCCTTCTTTACTCCCGCACTAGCCTTCTTCGCAGCCTTCTCAGCCTCCTTCGCAGCTAACTTAATCGCCTTCTCGGCATTCTTCTCGCGCTGAGCATTTAGACGAGCAAACATCTTACCCGCATACTCAATCGCCCCCTCCTGATTTTTCTCATACTGTTTCGCGGCCTTCTTCGCTTCCTTCTCCGCAGCCTTCGCAGTATTCCTAGCCGCCTTCTCAGCAGCCTTGGCCGCCGCCTTAGCAGCGGTTTCTTCAACCTTGCGCTGGGCATTTGCTAGAATTTGCTCAGCTGTTCTACGCTGTTTACGTGTTGGGCCTACAGTGCCGTTACCAATCACCATACTAGCAAGGGCAGCGACAGGAACCTTTACAATCTTAGCAGCCTTCTTGGCAGCCGCCTCGGCCTCCTTCGCAGCTTTCGCAGCAGCCTTCTCCGCCTCCTTTTCTGTGCGCTTTCTGGCCATTTCAGCCTCTTTCGCAGCCTTGGCAGCAGCCTTCTCGGCCTCCTTTGCAGCCGCCTTCTCGGCCTTTTCAGCTTCCTTTGCAGCCGCGGCAGCCTTCTTAGCCTCCTCCTTCGCAGCGGCTGCAGCGGCTGCAGCGGCTGCCTTTTCAGCCTCTTTGGCCTCCTTAGCAGCGGCCTTCTCCGCGGCCTTCTCTGCATTCTTAGCCGCCTTAGCTGTTAATTTAGCAGCAGCCTTAGCAGCCTTTTCATTCAGTTTACGCTGAACATTAGCTAAAATTTCCTCAGGGGTACGGCGCTTTTTCTTCAGCGTATTGCGCTTATTGTTACCGGAATTGCCGTCCATTTTCTAATTAATTTAAAGAAATTATTTTATATTAACTGCTAGTATTTGCAATACTAATTTCAAATACAAGTATTTATATATATTAATAAACATATTTAGCAATTTACATCACGAAGATAAGAACGTGTAGGAATTCCGCCATGGATCCATCCGGGCGCAGCAACTTCTTCAACACGATTTTTGGGATTCTGGATATTTTGCTTCAGAATGGGGATCATGGGGGTATATTGCTGCGAGAAGAACTGTTCAGTAACCGTTCCACACTCTTTGCCCATGCGGACCTGTTCTGAATGTAAGAGTAGACTCTCTACATCGCGTGATGGGCTACCGCCCGCCATATAGGGGACAGTGAGGAACGGGCGGCTCTGGGGACGAGTCTGGCAACGATTATTTTTAAAAGCAATTTGGTTGCGGAGAATGGAATCGGCGTCAATGGCAGCATTATTGTAGCCAAACCCTTCGCGAGGATAGATCAGAAGTTGGTTTACAGCCATAGGGTTTACGCCGGTAGCTCTAGGAACTAGATTTGTGGTCATATAGCGACCAGGTCCCACTGACTGAGCATAAAATGATTGAATGCCACAGAGGTCATCGCGGGAATGAGTTAATCTGTTGATCTCCATTATCTCTGAACTAATACGGTATAAAAAATATTATTACAAAAAAGAATGCCAAGGCCCAGTCCTCTTGCGACTGAATTATGTCGCTGTATAAAAAAGGTAAGAAAAACCGTAAAGGTTAGAAATGGGCAAAATAAATCCCTAAAAGGACGTGAAAAGGCTGCGATAGGAATATGTGTTAAATCTGTTATTCAGAGTCGTGGAAGAACTTTAAAAAGGTTTAAGTGTAGGCCAACTCCATATTTAATGACACAGAGTCGCAAATAAATTTAATACTTAAACAAAAACTAAATAATGCTAAATTAGAAAATGTCCCGTAGTAGCTCATCTCCCAGTCGTTCAATCTCTCGCCCTTCATCCATCGCTCGCCCATCATATTCATATTCATCGCCAAAAATACCAGTATTACCGCCCATACAGCATCATACCATGCAGGTACAGCAACCAGGATTCTTTTCCAATCTGTGGCAAGGTTTCGGGCTGGGAGCAGGGCAATCTCTCGCATTTAATATGTTTAGATCTGAACCTGTTGTAAAACATATACACGATAGTCCCCCGCCACAGATTACAAGCTCTGCTGTTAATATGCCCAAAGAGTATGTTCAATGCATGAAAGAATCAAATAATAACACGGAGGCATGTAAACAGTACTTAGATCAAATAGAGACTAAGCTCAAATAATATTAACAATAAAGGGAACTTAAATACAAATAATGAACTTATAAAAGTATGAAATATAATTTTATAATTCCATATCGAAATCGAAAAGAGCACCTTGATGAATTTATTGAGAGATTTACAGAGATACTAAAAGATAAAGATATTGATGCGCAATTCTTTTTTATTCATCAAATTAATCCAAAAGAGTTTAATCGTGGAGCTATGAAGAATATTGGTTTCTTAGAGGTTTCTAAAATAAGAGGTGATGGATTATTTATTTTTCACGATGTGGATACCTATCCTACATATTGGGGTTCAATTCCATACGAAGCAAAGAACGGAGAATTTAGAAGACCTGTTATGAATACTGCACCTGAAAATTTAGGATTAATTTGTTCATGTTGGAAAGATGAATTTGAAAAAACAAATGGTTTTGCTAATTATTGGGGGTGGGGCGCTGAGGATGGCGCATTGTATTATAGAGCAAAACGTCTTGGTATACCTATAAATGAAAATAATATGATTTTATACACAAATGATATGCGTGTTATTTGTAGGCAACATTATAGAAATGTTCAAAAAGAACATTTTTACACTGCAAAAAATGCTAATTTGCTAGAATTAGAAAAGAAAACAGGCGATTCAAGTAATGGCCTATCTAATATCGAGTATAGTGTAATTTCATCATTTGATATGGCACCCCACTTCACAATTCTAAATGTTGATTTCAGTCTTAAAAGTGAAAAATAAAATTAAAAATCCAAATAATTTATTATTCTAGTTTTTAACTTTATGATGCCATATTCAACCAAGGTATCGGGCCACCATCCGTACCAGCCAGGCAGGCTTCGCGGCCACCTTCTTTACAGGTCTTCCCTGGGATCTTATAGAGCCAATCGGCAAAAGCACCCTGGTCATTGGGGACAGTTGTTGATGGCTGAGTTACAAACTGGCGCTGACTCTGGTTCTTACCGAATACATCAGTTGGGTCAGAAAACCACTGAACCCTGAAATAATCATCCATGGTTTGTTTTACCATCGGGTTATCAACGGGAGCAGCCTGGGGGCGCCCTGGATTATACTTAATTTCATCTAGCAATACATTCATGAAGAGGTTGCGCGCAGTTGGAGGCGTATAATCAGGAAGCATTGGACCAGAATATGGGAATGCATCAACCTCTACAACGCCTGTGGGGGCGTGGGGCTGAATACTACCAAGCTTTGAACCCCCATTTACAAACCCTTCACTGCCGCCACCAAATCCTGTCCCAGATAGGGGTGTTAAATAGCCATCGGGATCCACATTTGCAATATAGGGTAATTTATGATAGGTATCCCATTTCTTATCCCCATTATCATCTGCGGCAACCTTTGTTGTAAATATTATTGCAAGTGCAGTGAATGTTCCAAATAGTACCATAACTGCAAGCGCAGAAAGACCGCCAAGGACGCTAGCAATCATTCCAATAAATAGTGACAGTAGGATTAGCCGGGCAGCAAAATTCCATGATGAGTGCGGGCATTTAGGTTTAAATTCTAAACTAAAATCCTTAAATAATATGGAAAAATCTCTCCAAAAAGGGAGTTCACACTCTTCTTTTTCATTATCTCTGTCACTCATTATCCTAAAACTTGCACATTTTATTTCTTACCACTGGGTTTCTTCTTATCAGGTCCCTTGTCGCTAGCAGATTTTTTATTTGCCTCCTCCTGCAATAGTGCAGTCATAGCGGCCTCTGCCTGTGCAGCCTGCAGCGCTGCTGCGGGGTTTATAATCATATTCTGCTGAGCAGCCCGTTTAGCCTCCTTTTCGGAAGCTTTCTTCTTTAGTCGCTCGCGTGCCATTGCTAATCTGGCACTCCCTTCACGGCCGGCTTGGCGGGCGAGACCCATATCCGCAAATCCAAATGCCCCCTTAATGCCTTCCATCATCTCAACAAAACTTGAATTATTGGCAAACTCTTTCATTAGTTCCTCCGCTTCCCGAGCAATTTCAGTGGGATTAATTGCACCAGATGTAAATTTTTGTTGTAGACGCTTACCGATCTTTTGAATAGTTTTCTGGAGAATATCTGGGTTCTTACCGAAGACCTGTAGGAGAATATCAAAAGCCCGGGATGGATTCTTCTCACATTCTTCAATCATATCAGGTGTAATCCCCAGATCTTCAGGCTTAATATCTTTAACTATCTCTTGTGCTAGTTTGGCCATGTGGCCCTTCAAAAATCGTTCAGGAAGCTTAGGAAACCCATTCTCAAAAAGCTTTTCAAATCCAGCGGGCATGCCCTCGGTGGCGGCACCATCTTTTCCCTCAGAGCCCTTGAAAAAGGTCATAAACTTTTTAATGATGTTCTGAAAATCCACTCCTTCAAGCTTCTTTTTCATATCATTCATTGCATCATCCATCCAGGCTGGCGCGGCGGCATTCTCAGAAAATCCTGCCTCCATAAATCCACAGATAGATAGAATCCGTACATACTCCCAAATAGCCTTATGGGTGTTATCTGAGAGACTTACCCATATAGAATCTGAAATATCAAGGCCAGGAAGAATACGCCCAGGATTTTTACTATGATCTTCAGTGTCAGCACTGCCAAATGTATTACCTATTTTAATTTCTTCTTGAAAACGTTCAAGACGAGACTTTGCATCAAGTGCCTTGGCGGCGTTAATTTGTTGAGTATACTCTGGAAGAGCACCTAGCAGATCCTCAACGAATTCATCATATTTTGTCTGGAAAACAGATGTGGGCGATGGCGCTGACTCCTCCATTCTCCTTAAGGACTACTAAAAACCCTTTAGACCCGCGCGGCGTGAGACATTAGCTATTGCGAGCCTTTTCGGCTAGGCGACATAGGACGGTCATATATTGCCAGATAACTTCTTGGTTATTTGTACCCATAGAATCCCAGTGTTTGTCAAAAATGGCTAGAGCGGAGATCATTTCATTAAATTGTGTCTGAATCTTTAGCTGAGCAGCTTGGCGAATTTGAACAACATCGCGGCGCATAACTGCGGGTGCAAGATCATTATAGACATGCTCCGTAAATAGATCTAGAATCAGACGAGGATTGATTCTCTTCGCACCCTTAACTGCCTCAGTTGCCATTTTAATATCTTTCTCTTCTGGAAAGGTATTACATAGCTCATCAAAAAAGTTAACTAGTTGTGTCGTAAAGGCGCTAAGGGCAGACATATTCTAATTAATATGATAAATCTTCCCTTTAAATTCCTATATGATCTACTGACGCATCATAGGTTTAGGCATCCCTGCGTCACGGGCTTTCATCATTTGTTCGTACTGTTGATCAAACATCTGTTCTTTCTTACTGCGGCGCTGGTCATTTGAAGTTGTCTGAAAACTTGTCGCCTCTCTCGTCCCAACTGAATCTTGGCCATTTAGGTAAGTAAAATTATGCGCAGCTCTCAGACCGCCGTTCCCTTGAGTCGTAGTATCATCGCCAAGCCATGAATAACTATCGCCAAATCCACCTCCCATCTCAGAGTCAAGATATGGTTCTGGATCTGCAGACTGCTGACCACCACCACTGCCACCACTGCCACCGCCCCCCTGGCGGCCGCCGCCATCCATCATCTTTTTTTCATACAGCCAATTCATTACTTCGCTATTGGTGCGGGGCTCTGGTTCTCCACTTATAACAAGTGTTGGTACAGACTTTAACCATGATGGGAGTTGGGGGCGATTAGGGCCAGGATCTACACAAATAAAGCGGAACTCTTTATGATAATTTGTTTTAGATATTTCTTCAATGAAGGCTTTTGACCACTCGCAACGATTTGAATAAAAGCAGATATGAATTGGAGCGGCAGTTCCTCTGTTCATCCTTTTCTAAATTACGAACGAAACCTGATCTGGCCGGACGCGGGATTTATAAAATTTGACTTAAATGTTCATTCGGAAGATATGTTAGGACGCCAGGATGAACTTTGACAATCTAAGAACCGTTGACGATCGCACGCTAGCCTTTACGCTTTCTCCAATCCATGTCACCTATGCAAATACCCTACGTCGCCTAATCCTTACAGGCGTTGAGACGGTGGCATTTCGTGCAGATATGACATCTACGGGATCCACTACGGATGTACTAGTTAAGCGAAATGATACACCCATGACAAATGAAATGTTGGCCGACCGTATTGGTCTTCTCCCAATCAATGTCCAGGACCCCCTGGGGTGGAAAGCAGATAATTATGTCTTTACTCTTACGGTTGCCGGTAATAAAGATAATACTACCTATGTGAAGTCTGGGGATTTCAAAGTATTCGAAGTAAGACCAATGGCTGGAGGTGCGGAAGGGAACAATAATAGTAATAATAACAACGAGGAAAATGAATATAATAACAATAATGAAAGTAACAGTAGTAGCAATAACGGTAATAATAGTGGAAATGCCCCATCCTCCACTGAAAATCTGGTAGCCGTGCCTACTGAAAGATTCTTTCCAGTAAATCCTATTACACGGGATACTTGTCTAATTGCAACTCTACAACCCGGATCTGGTCCCACACAGCAGTTCATTGAAATTCGCGCTAAAGCTACGAAAGGAACTGGTCGTGAACATGCTCGTTTTAGCCCAGTATCACAATGCTCTTACGAATATACACCCGATTCAAATCCTCAACGTATTCAAGAAATGTTTAGTACATGGCTAAATGTTGCTAAAAAGGCTGGAGGCGTTGATAAAGGTTCCGAACGATACAATGAACTACTTCGCGAATTTAACACTATGCAAGTAAAGCGCTGCTATAAGGTTGACGATAAGAATGAGCCATTTAGTTATGATTTTACAGTCGAAACTGCAGGTGTGCTACCTGTAAACTACATTGTTGAGCGTGCTTGCGAAGTAGGAGAAAATATGTGCAGCCGATATGTAAATATCAATCAGGGCCAACTTCCCTCTGAAATGACAATCTCTGCAGCTGACTCTCGTATCATTGGGTTTGATTTCCTAATTCGTGGCCATGATCATACTCTAGGAAATCTTCTACAAACCTGGCTAGTAGAAAATCATATTCAGGGAGAAGCTACCCCTAAGATTACCTTTGCAGGATATTCTGTCCCGCATCCTCTGCGCGATGAAATGGTTCTCAGAATTGGTGTAGAAGACGGAGAAGAAGCTACTGCGCGTCAGGCCCTGGCTGCTGCTGCCCGCGGGTGTGCTGAGATGTTTCAAAAACTGCGTGCATCTTGGCGCGCAGCAATTGGTGCACCCGCACTCCCTCAAGTAGTCAAGACTGCTGCCCCCACAGCTGCTGCTGCCAAAACCGTTCGCCGTAAAACGCCTCGTGTTGCACCGCAGAAAACAACTGTCTAAACAATAAGTATATTCTGATCTTCCGCAAAACAACATTCCATATCTAGTTTTTTAATTTCTTTGATACGGGCCCCTGACAGATGCGCATATCTGGCAAATGCTATTTCAGCCGATTTATAATTATCAATTGATAAATGATTATATAGTTTATAATACTTAGATCTGAGGGCATATAGCCCTAGAACACAATCATTATTATCAAATCGCCCACTGCATATTCCAAAAAATTTAATGAACGCATCATATGTATTGTATTCCACAACAATTTCATCAAAGAATGCAGAGCTTATCACACGATATCTTCCTGTTAGTTTAATGATCATATCTTCATCCGATATACCCACCCGCATAATAACTTCTTTAATATCAATAAGCTCATTTGCACCTTTATTCCTAAAATTCAAAGTATTATTCGTTGTATAAATAACACTTACTGGCTTTCCACAATGTGTAAAGTTATCCAAATAAGTTTCTCGTTGACCATTATTTTCAACAATAATAGGGCATATAGAGTCTGGTAAGCATTTTAAGGTTTCTGATATAGCATAGAGATATCGCGCCTTGCGTTCACTGGGATCCTTTAAACCAAATCTATTAGCAATAGATGTAGTTATAATCAAGTAAATCATACCTGATTATAGATACAAATAGGGTTTAAGTCAAACACGGTTTATTAACTCGCGAAACTCTAAGAAGGCTAGACGATTGCATGCAGTCGCTGTATTAAAATGCCTATGAAGGTTACTTGTAGTAGTTTGCTTTTTTTTACAAAACTTACATTCAAATTCTGTATCTCCAGTTATGACTTTTGTCAATAGATCATCTATGAATAAATGAAGTCCTTGCCCTTGGGGAAGATTTAGTTGTGTATCACCTAGTGTCTGTTTTCGTAAATTAACACAAGCGGGATACCGCTTATAATGGCGTGTTAGGGATGTTGTTGCAGTGAATGTTCTTGAACATGCTTCGCATTTTATAGGCACTGGTTCCTTTTGTTCACCGGCACCATCTTCTAGAATTCCAAGTGGATTCTCTACGATAACCTGTAGGGGCAGTGGCGTAGTATTATTTGTCTTGCCTGTAAGTACATCTAGATCAATATCAGCTAAAAAATCAAAAAGCCCCTTCTTTGTAAGGGTTTTACCCTGTAATCCTTTAAGTACCCTGTCCATATCCCTTATATATCTATAGGGGCTGGAGGTTTAAACCGCCTTTGATTTTTAATTCGGACATGGTGTTTGGCCCGGCGGCAGCAAAGTCTTTAAGTCCTCTAGCCCATATTGGCCCGTAGACGTGTATAGTTAATTATATAGGGGCGCCCTGCTACCTCATATAGCTTTGTATTTCCAACATTGCTTTCAAATTGAACCTGAGATCCATGTTCTAGCTTTACAGTATCCTTTTCGGCAGCATCTAGGAGACCAATATATGTCTTAGGGTTTGGCCCATATCCAATGTTTAAGATCTTTCCAGATATATCCGCTAAATCAAGATTGCCCCCATCATTCACCGCAAAAACCATTGGCGGAGGTGGGGCGTTACTCTGTTGTGTCACCTCTGGAGGCGAGCTATTCTCAGTTATCAGTCGCTGCTGACCGATCTCAATGTCATCATCCTTTTTACTAAGAGGGGTAACAGGAGATTTCCACCATTTCCAAATAACAACTACAGCGATCAGTGCAATTACTCCAAACAGAATGAGAGAGGTTGATGAAAACATTTTACTTAATATTTTCATTAATCTTTTAAGCTATGCTATTGGTCTAACTCTGATATTTAGTCAACTTCCTCCACGCGCGGACCTTGTTCTTGTTCTTGTCCTTCAGCACTACCAGGTGCCCCAGACTTCTCATAGAGCTTCATCATTACAGGGCGAATTTTATCTTCATATAACTTTTGCTTCTCTTCATATTCTTCCTTCATCGCTTCAGGGTGCGCCTCTAGCCACTCAATACCCTCCTTTACCCATCCCTCTACTTCCTCCACTGTTCCCTCGCCAAGAGTATCCTTCACCTTGTCTTCGCGGATGGCATTACGAGTGTTATATAGATAAGATTCAAGCTGATTCTTAGCCTCCACGCGCTCCATGCGCTGCTTATCGTCCGCAGCATGCTTCTCGGCCTCCTCAACCATGCGCTCAATATCTTCCTTACTCAGACGACCCTTGTCATTCGTAATCGTAATCTTATTAGACTTGCCCGTGGACTTCTCGGCCGCACTAATATTCAGAATACCATTTGCATCAATATCAAAACTGACCTCAATCTGAGGAACACCTCGAGGCATGGGCGGAATACCATCAAGTTTGAATTCGCCGAGCTTGTTGCAATCGCGAGTAAACTGGCGCTCACCTTCGTATACCTGGATTAGTACTCCAGGTTGATTATCCGCATAGGTAGAGAATGTCTGAGACTTCTTGCATGGGATAGTCGTATTGCGCTTAATGAGTGGAGTCATGATTCCACCAGCGGTCTCCAACCCCAGGCTCAGTGGAGCAACATCTAGAAGAATTAGATCAGACGTGCGATCAGTTGAATCCTTGCCGGCAGTTAGAATATGCGCTTGGATAGCAGCGCCATATGCAACGGCTTCATCAGGATGCACTGAATCATTTAGCTTCTTGCCATTAAAAAAATTACTGACAAGTTCACGGATCTTAGGAATACGAGTAGAGCCACCTACCATCACGATTTCATGAATCTGATCCTTTGACATCTTCGCATCGCGTAGAACTTGATCTAGAGGCGCAATAGTTCGCTTAAAAGCCGCATCGCACAGATTCTCAAACTTTGCACGAGTGATTACAGTATTAAAATCAATGCCATCAATTAGCGCATCAATTTCAATGCTAGCCTGAGTAGCAGTACTTAGAGTGTGTTTAGCGCGCTCGCATGCAGTGCGAAGACGACGAAGCGCCCGTGCATTTTCCTTGACAGAAGTTCCACGATTCTTGCGCTCGAATTCTTGTACACACCAATCAACTACCGCATTGTCAAAATCCCCGCCGCCAAGATGCGTATCACCTGCTGTCGCCTTTACTTCAAATACACCTTCATCAATTGTGATTAGAGATACGTCATGTGTGCCCCCGCCGCAATCGAAAATAATTACATTCTGTTCACCAGACTTCTTTTTATCAAGACCATATGCAAGAGCGGCCGCAGTCGGTTCATTAATGATACGCAGAACATTTAGTCCAGCAATAGTACCAGCATCCTTAGTCGCCTGACGCTGAGAATCATTAAAATATGCAGGTACAGTGATTACCGCATCTTTTACTTCTCCACCAAGAAATGCCTCTGCAGTCTGTTTCATCTTTGTCAGAACCATCGCAGAGATTTCCTCGGGCTGAAATGTAGCACGTTCACCCTTGAAATCTACACTAATTTGAGGTTTATTGCCAACCCCAGCACTGACAGAAAAAGGCCAGTGCGTCATGTCATTTGCAACTGTAGAATCATCAAACTTGCGACCAATTAGGCGCTTCGCATCAAAAACAGTATTCTTAGGATTTGCCGCCGCCTGACTCTTAGCAGCATCACCAATTAGACGCTCTTCAGCAGTGAATGCTACATAAGAAGGAGTAGTACGATTTCCCTGCTCATTAGCAATAATTTCTACACGATCATTCTGCCAGACACCAACGCAGCTAGTAGTAGTTCCAAGATCAATACCGATGGCAAACTTCTTTTGGGTCATCTTCTACAAATGAATATGAGCCAAAGTTTTAAGTAGTTTTATTAAAAAAAGTTGAACCTTATTATGCTACATTTTGTACAGTTTCATCTTGTACAGTGTTTCCATCTTCGCCATAACTATTCATCTTATCAATTGCCTTCTTAATAAGAAAAGCCAGACGCTGCCAGGGTAGCTTATGAAGATAGAGTGCAATTTCATTTGGATTAATCTTTTTCTTTTCGGCGCGAAGCTGTGATAGATAGATCCCATGTAGGCTATATAGGTGTGGTAGGTACATTTTATCAATCTTATCTACTGTCGTTTGTTTAGTAATATGTAGATCTACATATTGACCATAAAGGATGTTAATAAGACTATTTACAAGTACCATAAGAATAGACATTTGCGCAGTATCTTCAGGATAATATTCCAGATATTTTGGAATCAGATTCTGGCAAAAAAGTTGCGAAAAACGTTCACGATGATTAGCCGTATTTCCACGAAGTGCCTTCACTGCACCATATTTTTCAGATCGATATCTCCAGCGATTTCCCTCTCCATCCCTAAAAACTAGACCCTGAAAATCCCAGCCTTTATCTTGAAGTAGATTTTTTACCCATTTTTGAACTTCACCGCCCTCTGCGCCAACCGCACTAGCATAGGATACACGCATACTACCCCCAAGAGGGATTGTTTCAATACTTTTAAAGTGATAACCAGGCGCAGGATTTTCATCAATCACAACTCGACCATCATTAAATACTACACCTTTATGTACAATATAGACCTTATTCTCTGTAATTGGCGTTACAATACGATGCTCCATATGCTGCACCAGAAAACTATAAAATACTGCTAGTTCATCCTTACTTGCATCAGGGCCAACTACATCCCTAGAGTTATCTTGTATAACCCTTTCACCATAAAATGGGCTTTCTGAAGTATTCATAAACGCCTGAGTAAAAAGCTCCCTAAAGGTCTTCTCAGAATAGAACTTTCCGGTCGCATCCAGTTTTGAACGACTGGTAATATGCAGCGTATCATCGCCAGCTACTCTATAGCAGTTAATCATAAATCCATCTAGAAGTTCTTGGCAGACAACATTCGTGTCTGACAGAGATTTAAAACTAGTAAATGGAAATTCATCTGTAGTAGCCTTCGGTGGGGCAACACACACTGGGCGATTGCGTACAATATCCCATACAACAGAACGAAGCCACCGACTATGAGATAGACCCATATTCGTAGTACCTTTTTCATAACGAATCATTGCCACAGAGCTATCTTCCCCCGCAGTAACAATACGAAATAGACCACCCTCCTCTGACTCAAGATATTTACGTAGCTCATCCCAAGTAGGACACTTTTCAATTAGATTCATAAACGGATTAACCTCATATTGATTGCCCATTTTAACACTATATAGTAATATTTATAACTCTTTAGACTGATTTTGAGTTTTTTGTCATCATATAAGATTCTCTATAGGATGATAGGGAACAATGGCTAGCCCAGAAGAATTACCACCAGTAGATGAATTGGAGGGTGTAGAGCAAAATGAAGAGGATATTGATATTGCGACTGCTCCCGCCACGGCCGCCCCAGTCGGTGTTGTTTTAGAAGAAGGGGCTGCAGTTGATGATGAGATAGACGATGAGGCAAATGATGAGGGTGCAGTACAATCTTCAGTACAGATTGCTCCGACAGGAAATGCCGATCCATTGGCAGCCGACGATGCTATGTTAATTATACAATTGGGCGATAGAGTCGTAATAGACTCCACAAAATATGGTAGAACAATTGGTACAGTATACTATAGAAGTCTTGAGCGTATAAGTGTAAAGCCCGATGGAGTCTCTAATATGCTACACGACTTCGAAGTAACCGATACTGAAGATGGTGAGGTGTATAATGAAGAAGATGGCGTGACCGGTACATATGTTATTGAAAAGCGCAAGTTTGAGAGTTTCGTGGAGCAACAAGACTTTCGTGTTAATCAAATTATAGATACATTTAATGCAGTGGGTGAACTATATCATTCATATAAGATTGTCAAAGTTGATAAAGAAAATGATTTTATACAAATTCAAGACCTGGAAGACGAAGAAATTGTAAATGATCTAAATTTCAACTTTATAGGTATTGAATCAGACGAGGATTTTAAAGTCATTAGTATTCGTCAATTAGTCGGCCCCGATCAGGGGGCACAAAATGAGGCACAGGTTGGGACGCCAGAAGGGGAAACTGAAGAAGAGGATGAGGAGGGCGAAGGAGAAGAGCAGGTAAAACCTCGTGGAGTCAAAATTCTTGGATTTATTGAAGTAGCCCTACCAACAATATTTCGCGAAGCGGCTGCATACGAACAAAGAATTCCTGATAATCTACAAAAGGTAGATGCCCTCAATGATTTTATCAGTAGCCTTGATCCGGCTTTGCAGAAAGATCCAAAGTCAATACGCGCAGTACGAGTCTTGGTCGAAACATTATTCAATCTTAAACAGGACACAGTTGCCTATAACGATGATGGCACCATCCGTGGCCCAAGAGAAATATCAGCCGAAACACTTTCTGAATTAATTAAACGTGTTTCTATCCCTCTTGGTCGTCCAGTACTTGATATAAGTAAAAAAGAATACTTGCCAACAACCGATGAAGAGGATGCGGTCGAGGCCGATATTGAGGCAGCCAATATATATCCTGAACAGTTTAGGCGCGAACTTGCATATATGAATGATAAAAAAAGTACACTTGTATCAAGTGCAGTTGCGGGGGCTCCTGGCGGTCAAATAGTTCGTGAGTGGGCAGATGAACAGTCTTTTTTGCAGAAATATCTATCTCCTTGGCGTGCAAATTCAACAACCGAACCATTATGGGCTGCGATTAGTGATTCTGAGTTTTTTAGAAATCAACCGCCTGAATACTCTGAGGCAGATGGCGAAACTTTATTCTTAGAGACTGTTCCAGGCAATCTTGCATCACATGATCCTAAAAATCCTCCTGTATTTGATGAAATTCCATTTGGTATAGAAAGAGCTCTTTCTACTACATATCGCAAAGGTGTTGATAGAAGAAAACAAGTGCTCGTCCCCGAAGACAAGGCGACAATGAATTCTTACTTATTATTCCCAATGAAAGTCGCCAATCAGATTGGCACTAAACGCTCATCGAATGTTGCAATTGATAGCGGACGCAGTCAATTACCTATGAGGATTATGAAAGATATATTAGAGGTATCTGGTTCTCCCACTGAAGTAGGTAATTCAAATGACCTTTTACTGTTAGACGTAGAAGGAAATACGCTAGGTAATATACCAGTTGCCGATTATATTGAAGGGCTATCTGTTCCTGCCCTCGGGCTAGGCGATACTTTTCAGACACTGGAACAATATGGTATGGATAATCTTGAACTGACGCCCACAATGGTGGACGTACTTAATAAGAAAATAGAACTCTATCAGAGCCAGCTACTATCCGCTATTGCAGCCCTTAGAAAGATAATAGATTCGGAACCTGATAGAGCTCCTGAACTAAATCCATTCATTGAGGCAACAACTATTCTGGAAGAAATTCGTAGCCAACCGACACTCGTTGATGATCTTGAAGAATTTGAACGCATTAATCCTTCCCTAGCACAATCAGATATTGGCAAAGTTGCGTATCTCATGAGCAAACATCCAGAATATTTTCAAGTTGCAGCGGGCAAAAATTCAATTCTTATTGCAAAAGCGCTTCTTGATTCAAATAATGCAATGTATTTGCAAACATTAAGAGTTGCGAATCTTCTAAAATACAATGAACTAAATTCTGGCATGAAGCCCAAGCCGAATAATTGCCGCCATGTGGCAGACTTGGTATCTGTCAGGAAAATACAAGATGACGGTGAACGTATGCAGAAGTTAACCGAGTTTTTCAAGAAATATCAGGGGGCGCGCGACGGAAACTGGATTAATTGCAATCTCTGCAAGGAACACCTCCTATGTTTACATGAGCGCCTTCAAATTCAGGCATATCTAAATCCCGTTGAAAAAGCCGCTATAGAAAAAGAAATTGTGTTAAAGTTTTCTGGTGGTGCATTTCAGGGCAAATACATATGCAGAAACTGTGGCCAGGCAATTAGAGATCTAGACTTTGATAATAGTATTGAATTTGATGATGATGGTAAGCCAAAGTCAGGGCGTGCAGTGCTAGTTGATGAAGATGCCCTCTTCCAAGAACGCCTTGAATTAATGACAAGTATACCTATAGAGCCGTCAGAAAGAAAACAGCTAAAGTTGAATGAAAACGAAACAAAGGCCTATAATATTATTCGCGAAATAACAATTCGTCTTGGAGTATTATTTGATAATGATGGATACAAGAGAGTTATTGATAAAACAGTAAGCTTAATGAATGCCTTTCCTACAGCTGACAAATATATTGAGCAGCAAAAGAAAGCTAAAATGGCTGATTGGAATGTAGCATATGCAAGAAATTTAATATGTGCGGCGGGAGTATTAAGTTTACTTGAAATTCAGACTAGAATACCATCCTATCAGGTTAGAAAAACTGTTCTACAATGCGAGAATCCTGGATTTGGTGGATACCCCTTAGATGAAGATCGTACAAATAAACAAGGTATTAATTATGTTGTATGTGCAATTGAATCTGTTAGACGCACAGATGGTGTATGGGCTGATACAAAATTCCATGAACGCAAAGATCTAACAGCGGCACAGAGGCAACAGGGTATCATGATTTTTATAGAAAGAATTCTGAAATCAGTAATAGGCGATGATATCATTCAAGCGGGCTTAGCGGCGAAACGTAAATATCTTGAAAAACAGGCAGAGCAGGGAACTCCATCTGGCCCTAAAGATGAAATTCCTGCAACATTTTTACCAGAACAGATCATTATTACACCCGAGGAGGCTGCAAAGGATGTTATTACACCAGAAGTTGTAGGAAATATGGGAAATCGTGGTAGGTTAGCACTTGTTAAATTATGGATTCGTCAGGCGCATTTATTGGCAAAAAAGACTGCATCCTTAACAATGGGTTCTCCATTAAGTGAAACTACATGCTGCTTAGCTAATATTGAAGTACCTGGAACATTTTGGCGCAGTGCTACTGATATGCCAGATATTGGTAAAAGAGTATTGACGCCCTATCATGCTGCGCAAAATCTGATGACAGAGTTCGTTCCCAGAGAAGTTGGCGGTGATGTAGCAGAACCAGACAAGGAACTATACTATAGAATTTTCTTGAAGTGCTGTTTCCAGGGCCCCAAGATAGGATATCCACACGAACCAAATCTTTTGAATATGTGCGTAAATTGCGGTTTCCAGTTTCCAACAATCCCTGCTGTCATGGATTCAAGCACAGAAGGAAAATCAGCATTGTCTTCTCAGAATGTAGTTACTGGAACGGCAGAATTTACAACTCTGCTAGATACAATTCATAATGTAAATAAGGTTACACCAATTCCTATGCCCGAGCTCCAAAATATAAGAGAAATTATGGGAGCATTTGGAGCTATTCAACCTGCACCAATACCAGGATGGCAGGAGGTGATACAACAAACAACCGAATCATTCTTAACTCTACCTCCAGATGCTGATAAAGGAGATATTGCAGTCGCGGCCGGACCTATATCAGAAGCAACATCAGATTCAGAAAGAATTATAAGAGAGCGTTTTCTTGATCCAAATTATCAGATGGCGTTTGAGGAAATTGTAAAATTATCGTGGGTCAATTTCTTCCAGGTAATACAAGCGTATTTCATAGTTCCATTTGAAAGAATACTTACACAGTTTGACGAAAATGCACTCTTTATACCAATTGAACTCAAAAAGGCTCTCAGTGAAGAGCATGTATCTAAGGATTTATTACCAATTATAGCAGGTGAACTATCAATTGTAAAAACAAAGAAAGATGATATTGCAAAACCCTCATTTAGCTTGGCCCGTGCCAAAATCAAGTACTTCCTTGATCAAATGGCTGCAATTTTACCTTTCAAGAATAATATTAGACCAATCGTTGTACCAGGGCGTGATAGAGCATTAATTTATATCCAGCGTGCAATTCTATATGGCCCTCTTGCTACACTTGTTAATGCGGGCGAGCTCCCGCCTGGTGCCGCAGTTGCAAGCCCGATTCGCGCTGCGGGCGATCCCTCCATGAGATTCCTCTCTGAACTAGTAGCTATCACACTTACAAAACAGAAGAAAGAACGCTTAACATACAGCGATCAAGAGATAAAAGAATTGATTGCTATAAGAAATGAAAAAGAGCGCGTGAATGTGATTGCAGAGTTTGATAAGATGACTGATGAGGAGCGTGCAGTGGAGCTGATTAACAAGAAGCTTGGCATTGGTAAATGGGCAGTTGGTGGTACTAAGTTAATTTATGCCTACGATAAGGACTACTATGATCTTGAACGCCAGAAGCGAGAGGCCGCTGGAATTATTGATTTTCCGGGCCTTGGGCCAGGTCAGATGGAGGAGTTTGATGGCCGCGAAACTGATGCATATGGTTTCCCAGTATTTGGAGATGAAGAAATGGAGCGAGAGGGAGGTTATGATTTTGGCGGCTTAAATGAACATGCAGACGAAGCCGAAGAATAAGAATATTTCTGAACTATTTTTCTATTAAGAACAATAAGGAATGTCGCTTCTGATCTATTCTGGTTTATTGTATCTGGCCGGTATATCGGTAGTTCTTATTCTAAAACCAGAGCTAATGTTTGCAAAGGATGGGTCATGGAAAGAATTTGGTCTTGGGCGGAATAAGCAAAAATATACATGGATGCCATTTTGGCTATTTGCCATATCTTGGGCGATTATCTCATATGTTATCGTTTTAGTTATTGCAAGTAATACAGGAATTGGTGGAGTATCTAATAATATAGATGTTCCAGTCCAAAATGATTCTTTGGAGCCTGAAAATGTTTCAATGAAATCTATGAAAGTGGTAAGTCCCCCTCCGAAGAAACCGACTAACTCAAATGAAATGAAACCTGGCTACTATATTCTTGATGCTAATGAAACTATTAAACGGGGTGTACCGAAATATATATTCCTAGGCCCAGAGGCACCAAATCTAGTCTATCATAACTCTATCACAGAAGGGGCGGGGGATGATTAACATATAGAAGAAAACCCGCTGCCAATTACCATTCCAAATAGTGATGCAAACATGATATAAAATCCATATGCCATTCCCTGAATTAGGGGATATTTATCTTCAACATTCTCAAGTGTAATTCTAGGAACACAGCATTCTTTAGAGTTGGAATTCTTTAAAGCATTAACGCTACTACTAGAATTATTTTTAGTTACATCAACAGCTTTTCCGATCATCATTGGAGCAAATACGGACGCAACAGGAATACGGCAATAGGATATTGATGCAATACCAAGCCCCGCAAAAACAGTTGCAAGAGATGGAAGTGATCCAAGGGCGGCCTTACCCGCATCAACTTTTCCACAATTCACATATTGAGTTATGATATTAGCTAAAAATGTTATTGCAAAAGTTATACACGGAAATAGTAACCAAAGTACTAAATTAAATGATATTATTGAATCGCGAAACTGAAAAAGTACCAATGTAGTTAAAAGAAAAAATATAGAAACTGGAAAAGCGGTGACTAACGAGTCAGTAACAGAACTACGCGTATCCGGATTAGCCATGACTAATTATTCCAAGAAAATCAGATGATAATATTTTACAGGCGAGTTAAAGTCTATGCCAAATTGAAGATGTAAAGTAGAGGAATGTCCACCGAGGAATTAAAAGCCTATTACATCGGCCGGTCTAAAAAGCCAGATTTGTTTAAATACGACGATGATGGAAACTTAGTACAATTAAACAAAGATGGTAGTGTTGTTAAAACAATTCCCCTTCCAAATTATCGCTATCCAACTCTTGAAGAGTTTGACAAAATGGAAGCGGAGAGAATGGAAGCCATTGCGGGGGCACAGAAAGTTTTTGATGATACTCGCAAACAACTTCGTCAACTTTTAGAGAAAGACGATGCACCTAAATCGGAGGTCTTAAGACTAAATCGGGCAGTTAAAGAAGCTGATATTAAATTGCTGGCCGCCCGGTTTCCATTAATTAGAACAAGCCCTATATTGGATACTACGATTAACCTATTTGATTTTAGCAAACCTAATGAAACTCGTAAATATCCATATTTTATGTATAAACTAGATGAAATGCCATTTACACTACAGGAACAGTATGTTCGTATCGGAAAAGAGGCTGAGAAACCAGCAATTAGTGTAGCCGAAGCAAAAGCTGCCGAAGATGCCAAAATTACCGTTGTACTATTTGCAGAACCTGAGACAAATGATTATGGATTCTTATCTCTCAAATGGACGGTTGAATTGGAATTTAATGGAACTATGTACAATTCTGCACAGCAGGCTCTGGCAGCTGAGATTGCAAAATCATTCAACGATCAAGAAGGGCTACAAAGAATTATGACAGCTGAAAGCCCCGATGCAATCAATTATCAATTGGCCGATGTTCCAGGTGAACCCGATGCAAATGAGGCCAAGTGGAATGATCTCACAAAGCGGTTGTTGTATGACATCAATATAGTTAAGTTTAATCAGTATCCAGAGCTCGCGGGTAGATTGCTTGAAACTAAAAATGCGATGATAGGCGCGTATATACCAGATGATAATCTATTAGGAATTGGAATATCATTAGATAACATACAATCAAAAAATCCTGTTCACTGGACAGGTCAAAACCTTTTGGGTAAGGCATTGATGGATATTCGTGGTAAAATACGCGAACAAAGAGAAGTTGCGGCATTAGCGGCGCAGCCAGCCCCTGAGGTCAAACCTCTCAGGAAAAAGCCATCTGTTGCAACAGCGCCTCAAGCAACAGCGCCTCAA
>JACCDP011130227.1_pt1 | contig 21995 bp, 21 predicted proteins | sample 7445841 | NCBI WGS metagenome assembly JACCDP01 (sample SAMN15323441, study PRJNA562643) | freshwater metagenome | isolation source: river surface water | place: USA:Blue River Watershed | collected 2017-08-17
CTCCTAAAAATAATCAAAATCAGCCACTTTCTATACAATCTTGGTGGAAAAATTCTATTTCTGCTTTTAAGTTTGTGGTGTCTGAAAATTTTTTAGGTTATCAAAAAATTTTTTACGATTTATTTAGTTTTGATATTCCTGTTTATGTGCAACCTATCGATGAAAACTGCACACAGAAAAATTCGAAGAATTTAAAATTAGCACTCAATATTTGCAATGAATATGGCTATATTTTATCTTTGCAAACTCATAAAATTATTGGTGTTCGTTAATTTTTGCAAATATTGTTTAGAACATTTTCTATCTTTAAATATATAAAGATAAATATATTTAAAGATAGAAATGGTATTATTCGCCAATAGTAAAGCCGTTGCGTCGGTAATCGGCAGATCCATAAATTTGATTTGTGTTATAATCAATATAAAAAGTTTGCAAACCGCTAGGTATTGTGGTTATTTCTGTGTGATGACCAAGTTTATTTAGTTGTTTAGATAAATTAACTATTTCGGTATCTTTTTCTAGCTCGAGTTTTGAATTAAGGGCAATAAAATTTGGTAAAGAAATAGCTTGCTCTATGTTTAATTGCCAATCAAGAACAGCAATTAAAACCTTTAGCACATGCTGAATAATTCTTGGGCCATTAGGAGAGCCAGTTGCCATGATTAATCTATTTTTATCATCAAAAACAAAAACAGGCGACATTGAGCTTCGTGGGCGATGGTTTGGCAATATTCTGTTTGCCACTAAATTGCCTTTTTTATCGACTGGCATCATTGAAAAATCAGTGAGTTGATTATTCAGAAAAAAGCCTTCCGCCATAATTCCTGAACCAAAAACATATTCAATAGAGCTAGTCATGGAAACGGCATTTTTATGTTTATCGAGTATAACTATGTGGGTGGTGGAAGGTTTATCAATGTTTATTCCTATTGTTTTAATGGGAGTTTTATCGAATACTCCATAGGCAAATTGTTGTTGAGATTTTTCTAGATTAATTAAAGAAGCTCTTTGGGTTAAGTATTTTTTATCGAGCATTTGAGTGGTTGGCACTGAAATAGAATCGTAAATGTATTGATTTCTATCGGCATAGGCTAGTTTTGTTGCTTCAGCAATTAAATGAATTGCCGAAGCAGAATTTGGTTGATATTTTTTTAAATCAAAGTTTTCAAGAATTCCTAGGGTTTGTAAAACTGTAATACCACTAGAGCTTGGTGGCATTGTGCATATTTTGTAAGAGCGATAAGTTGAGCAAAGTAATTTACCAATTGTGGGTTTATAATTTGCCAGATCTGAAAGCTCTAATAAACCAGGGTTGATGACAGAATTTTGCACTTTATGAATAATTTTTTTGGCAATTTCACCTTGATAAAAAGGTTTTATGCCTTGATTTGCAATTATGGTTAGGGTTTTAGCTAAAGCTGGATTTTTAATAATTGTGCCAACCTGTTTAGGGTTGTTTTGATTATCGTAATAAATTGCCATATCGGCAAATTGTTTAAGGTGAGGATATTTTTCTAAATTAGCTACTGTTTTATCAGTGAGTGGATAACCATTTTTTGATAACTTAATTGCAGGTGCAAAAAGCTTTTTCCAAGGTAATTTGCCATATTTTTGATGAGCCAAATAAAGAGCAGATAAAGCGCCAGGAGTGCCAACAGATAAACCACCTAAAGCCGAATGAAGAGTCATTGTTTCGCCTTTATTGTTTAGAAACATTTTATCAAAAGATTTATTTGGTGAAGTTTCTCTGCCGTTAAAATAAATATTTTCTTTGGTTTTGTGATGATGATAAAGTAAAAATAAACCGCCGCCAATTCCGGAGCTTTGGGGTTCGATAACATTTAGAACCATTTGTGAAGCAATTGCAGCATCAATGGCATTGCCACCATTTTTTAAAATTTCTGCCCCAACTTGCGAAGCTAATTCTTCGGAAGTTGCTATTATATATTTGTGAGCAGTAACTAATTGACTATTTTTTTTATTACCAATAAAGCCTTCTCCTCGCCAATTATCGGTAGAATAGTTATGGTTTTTGCAAGAAAACAATAAAAGCAATATCAATAAAAGTTTTTTCATAGAATTATAACTTTCTAAAGCCAATACTTAATTTAGCAACTGGAATGCCAAATTTAGTAATGGTTGAAACATTAACCAAAGAATTTTCATCAATTAAAAATAACCAATCTTTGATGGTAAAATTATAGGTTTTATTGCCAAATGGTATTGCTAAAACATAATCCATTTTTACGGCATTGCCATATTGTTTGCCTTGAGCTGTGTTTACTACATCAGAAGCGGTGGCGGTAAAGCTGTTATCGTTTTGCATGGTAAGTTGCCAAGTTCTTTCTTGTTTTTCGCCATCGTTAAATAAAAAATATTCTTGTAAAATGCCTTGATTTTCTTGCCAAGAAGCATGCATTTTTACACTAAAAGTTCGAATTACTTTACCTTGCCAATTTTGTAAAATACCATAAGCTTCAAGGTTGCCGTTAAAATATTTTCTAACATCAAATTTTGGAGAATTATTTTTATAAATCTCGATATTTTGTGAGGAACAGCCAAATAAAAAAAACATAGAAGTAATAGAAATTATTGATAAAATAAAAAGTAAAAAAGACGATTTTATTAATTTTGGCATAATTTTAAATGATTTGTGATTATTATAATTATTGCATTATTTTAAGAAATGTCAAAAGAAAATTTATTAACAGAATCGAGTAAAAAATTTTGCTCTGCTTCGTTTAAATGGTTCGAGGTTTGTTGCCAAATGTTTTGATGATATTCTTTGAGCCATTTTTTTTCTGGATAACTAAGCATTTTGCTGTCAACCAAATTATAATCAAAAGGTGCTAAAGATAGGGTTTCAAAGCATAAAAAATTTTGATTATATTCTTTAACTAGTAGCAAGTTTTCAAGCCTGATACCGTATCTATCTGGCAAATAAACTCCGGGTTCGTTAGAAAGTATCATATTTGGTAGTAAAACATTTTGATTATTTTTGCCAATGCCACAACCATCTTCGTGAACACCTAAAAAACTACCAACACCATGCCCAGTAGAATGAGCATAATCAAGCCCAAATTGCCATAAATATTGCCTAGCTAGGCTATCTAGTTGATAACCTTTGGTGCCTTTTGGAAATTTTGCTCTAGCAATGGCTAAATGCCCTTTTAATACTAATGTGTAATGCAGAATCATTTCTGGGGTTGGTTTTCCAATGGCTATAGTTCTGGTGATGTCGGTGGTTCCATAAAAATCGTTTCCTAAATATTGAGCACCAGAATCGATTAAAAAGAGAGAATTAGAATTAATTACTAAATCGGAGTTAGGAGTGCATTGATAATGAATTATCGCCCCGTTGCTTGCCATGGCAGAAATTGTGTTAAAACTTTCGTAAAAAAAATCAGGAGATTGTCGACGTAAAAATTCGAGGTGTTGTTGAGCTTTTGACTCGGTATTAAAATTTTTGGCTTTATTTTGATATTGTAGCCAATAAAAAAACTTTATTAAAGCAATACTATCTAGCCTTGCCGATTGATAAGCTCCTGCTATTTCTCGGAGATTTTTTATTGATTTTTGTTTTGTGATAGGGCAGGTTTGTTTATGAATAGAAAAATTATTGCTTAATAAAATATTGTAAAGATAACAATTAGTGGTGCTAAAATCGGTATAGATTTGATTTTTGATAGGATGAAAATTAGAAAAAAAATTTTCTATTTCATCAAAAGAAAACAATTCGATAAAATTTTTAGCTAAATTAAGATGTTTAGTATTTTCAAGATTAGCAAAAAGAGTTATTTTATTGTTTGGATGTAAAATTGCTACAGAGAAAAAAATGGGGGTATGTAGGAGATCTTTTCCTCTTAAATTTAGTAGCCAGCAAATGTTTTCAGAATTAGTGAGTAGAAAAGTTTTATTTGGATTGCCAGAAGTTATTTGTTGTCTTTTTTCAAAAGAACTTAAACCGCAGATTTCGTCTGGGCAAATAAAAGATGTGGAAACTTCGTGATTAGACCAAAAATATTGTAGAGGATCAATATCAAGTGGATTAATTAAAATTATGTTATTAGTTATTTCGTTGTATTTTTGCCAATCAGAAACATTTATTAGGTTATCAATAAAGGCAATTTTTTGTGTTGATGTTATGTTGTTGTTAAGCCAAGAAAAAACTGATGTTTCGGCGGTGTTGATAATATGAGATATTGCAGGAATAAGTTGATATTTTGCTTGTAATAAATATCGACCGTCGGTAAAAAAATAATTTTTTTCTTTACCAAAAATTAATGTGGCATTTGAGCCGGTAAAACCAGTGAGGTATTTGATAAATTGTTGTTTTTCAGGTAGATATTCGCTAAAAAATTGGTTGGTGTTATTTATTATTAAAAAATCAATTTTTTTATCAAATAAAAATTGTTTGATATCAAGAATGTTTATCATTTATTTTTTAAACATATTAAGCATTTTATGAGTAACTAAAAAGCCACCAAAAATATTGATTGATGAAATAACAATGGCAAAAAAGCTGATAATTGCAATTGAATTTATTTCTTTACAATTACCAAGAGCAACCATAGCACCAATAATAATTACCCCAGAAATGGCATTAGTGACCGACATAAGAGCGGTATGTAAGGCAGGAGTTACTTTCCAGACAACGAAATAACCAATAAAGCAAGAAAGCACAAATAAAGAAAAAGAAAAAATGAAAGCATTTTGCCCATATTGAGCCGACATAGATTCAAGAGCAATAACTTTTGAAATAAGTAGATCGGAGTTTTTTTTGATAGAATCGGTAAGTGAGAGTATATCTTGAATTGTGGCTTGCGACATAAAATAAAAATATTTTGTTATGATTTTAATTAGTAGAAATGCTATTATTAATTAAATAAAAAACAAGTTATTTTATCAAATTTTTTTTGGCATGTTATTTATGGCACTGTTGGATTTTAAATTTAAAATTAATCAATCTAACAATGTATGTTAAGTTGAAATGGTATTATACCAAATATCATTATAGTATTTGGTATAATCGTAAATTATAAAGGACGAAATAAAATACCATTATGAAAAAATGTTTCTAATTGGGCAAATGAAGAATCATAATCATTACTATTTTTTCTTACTATCATCTGTGGAGATGGGGTTGGTTGTTGTTCTTTTTGTGGGGCAAGGTCTATTTCATTTGATTCTCCTGCACTAGTTGCGGCACAACAAGTAAAAGGATTGGAAGAAGAATCTACTTTGAATGCAAGTTCGCGAGGATCTTCTCTTGTTACATGGTCGGAATCGGGGATTTCTTCTATAGGGGTAGTAGGTCTTTCTAATGTTTCAGGATCTTTATTTGTAAGGGCTACAGGCTTAAGCATTGGTTGGCGAGCAGGTGGTTCGTAAGATTCCCCACGATCTATATCTAATGGGACAAAAGCATCTTCTCTATCTGCTCTTATTTGTCTAGCACATTCCCGCTTAGATATAGATTTTTTTTCTTCTGTTTGTGGATTATTGCAGAATTCTTCTTCTTCTTTTTGCGGATTACTGCAGTAAGCAAGAGGGTCAAATGACCATAGTTTTTCAAAGAGTTCTTGAATACTAGGCATAAATATATATAAATTAAAGTTATTTAAAAATAGATTTTATTAAAGAAAATCAATAATAATAATATTTATCTTTTTAAATAGCAAGTGGTTTTTTTGGTATTTTATGGCACTGTTGGATTTCAAATTTATTTTATTTTTATCATTTTTGGTATAAATTTTAGCTATTTTTAGCTATTTTTAGCCTAATATGTTTAATATGAGGCTAAAAATAGGTAAAATTTCTCTTCAAAACTAAAATTAAAATAAATTTGGAATTCAACAGTGCCTTAAAATATTTTTAGTTTTTGAGCTATTTCTTCGGATATTTCTTGTATTTCGGCAAGTTTTTTGCCTTCAACCATGATTCGAATTAAATTTTCGGTGCCAGATTTTCGAACCAATATTCGACCTTGATTGCCTAGTTTTTGCTGTTTTAGATGAATAAAATTTTGTATTTCTGTGTGCAGTAATGGGTTTTGTTTGCTGGTGAGAGCAATGTTTTTTAATACTTGTGGATTTGGAATAAAAATATTAGCAAGTTGATGCATTTTTTGTTTGCTGGTAATTAAAGCCGAAAGCACTTGCAAGCTAGCCAATAAACCATCGCCAGTAGTTGAGTAGTTAGATAAAATTAAATGACCAGATTGTTCTCCTCCAAAATTATAGCCATATTTCTGCATAGCTTCTAACACATATTTATCGCCAATATTAGTGCGAATAGTATTTATGCCAATATAATTTAAATAATCTTCAAGAGCCAAGTTTGACATTTGAGTGATAGCAACGGTATCTTGTTTTAATTTACCTTCATTGTGTAATTTTTCGGCAATTATGGCAATTAGTTTATCGCCTTCAACAATATTTCCTAGATCGTCAACAATTAGTAATCTGTCGGCATCGCCATCAAGAGCAATGCCGATATCGGCTTTTTCTGTTAAAACTTTTTCTTGTAAAGCTTGTGGTTTAGTAGAACCGCAATTATGATTAATGTTAAAACCATCTGGTGTGGTGCCTATTTCAAGCACATTGGCCCCAAGCTCTCTAAGAACGGTAGGAGCTATGTTATAAGAGGCTCCGTTGGCACAATCAATAATAATTTTTAAACCAGTTAGGCTTTGCTGTTTAGGAAAAGAATTTTTTACAAATTCAATGTATCTACCTTTAGCATCTTCGATTCTTTTTACTTTGCCTAAATTAGTAGGTGGGGCTAAATGTTGATTAAGATCTTGTAAAATTAATTTTTCGATTTCGTGTTCGGTTTGATCGTTTAATTTATTGCCGTTGTGATGAAAAATTTTAATGCCGTTATCTTGGTAAGGGTTATGAGAAGCAGAAATCATAATGCCAGCATCGGCTCGAAGTGATTTGGTAAGCATAGCCACCGCAGGAGTTGGCACTGGCCCTACTAAAAACACATCTAAACCTACAGAAACTAATCCAGAAGTGAGAGCTTGCTCTATCATATAGCCAGATAATCTGGTATCTTTACCAATTACTACTTTTGATTTTTGTTGATTAGAAGTAAATTTAATACCAACCGCCATGCCAATTTTTAAGATAATATCAGGAGTGATAGGAAAGCTATTAGCAACACCTCGAATACCATCGGTGCCAAAAAATTTTTTTGTCATATTAATTTAAGTTTTCAAGATAACGATTATTATTGAGTAAGTGATTTTTTTCTTCTAACATTAGGTTGCGATCAATTTTTGGATTACTAGGATGTATCATGATTTCGATATTTTGATGTTTGGTGGTTTTTAAAAATTTAGTAATTAATTGTTGAGAAATTTTGCCAGTGTAAAGGATGCTAAAAAAATAAACCTGCCCAAATTTTTGAGTATTGTTAAAGAAATTTAAAAAGCATAAAATAAACCATTTTATTATGGCACCGTCAAACAAGAAAGATTTTTGGTAATTTAATTTTATTGTGTGAAAAATATTTTCGTTGATAATTCTTAAATAATTAATTTTATGTTCTAAAACTTTTTTCTGCACTAAACTAAATATTGCAGGAATGCAATGAATATGACGATGGCTATCAAGATGAGTTAATTTAATTTTGTGATAATTGCAAAGATCGATCTGGGCTTGTAATTCGAGTAAAACCTCTTGTTGTAGTTGTTTTTTCTTAAAAATACTTAATAGCAACAATTTAAGAAAGCCGTTTTTAAAGCGATTATTGTGGTTAACTAATAACGAATTTGGTTGATGTTTTGCAGAAGCAAAACCAGTGGTTAAATTAAAATGTAAGCCTATGTTGAGATTAGGATTTTCTTGGGCAATTTTTACTGCTGAATCAAAATATTGACAACCGCAAATTAAACTAGCAGAATGCAGTTTTTTTTGCAAAAACATTTGCAACACAGCAAAATTAACTCCGGGACTTAAACCAAAATCATCGGCATTGATTCTAAGTTGCATTTTTTTTACCAGAAATTATTTTGGCAAAATAAAGCGGCCTTCCTTTTGATTCGATGTGTATTCGACCGATATATTCGCCGATGATGGCTAAAATCATGAATTGCAAGCTTGATAAAAACACAATTAAGCAAATAGTGGTGGCATAGCCACTGATGTTTTTATTAGAAGTGAAATGTTCATATATTGTATAAAAGCCAAATAATGCCGATAAAATAGCACAAATAATGCTAAAAATAATTGAAATTCTTAAAGGTTTGATAGAAAATTGCAAAATTGCATTAATTGCTAAAGAAAAAGATTTAGATAAATTATAATGAGTATTTCCGCTAAATCTTTTAGGGGCTTCAAAAGTTATTTCAGCATAATTATTGATGCCAAGCCAATTTAACATGCCACGAAACATGCGAGAATCTTCTCTCATATTTTTTAAAGCTTCAACATATTTGCGGTTTATCAGGCGAAAATCTGGAGTGGAAGCAGGAATATGAGTATCGGATAAAAAATTGATAATTTTATAAAAACATTTGACAATTAATGAGCGAAACCAACTTTTTTCTTGATTGTTGCTGATTTTAGTAAGAACTACACTATAACCTGCTAGCCATTTTTCAATTATTTGTGGCACAATTTCTGGAGGATGTTGTAAATCGGCATCCATAAATAAAACCGCATCACCTTTGGCATAATCCATACCTGCAGTCATGGCAATTTCATGGCCGAAATTTCTGGCTAGATTAATGATGGTTATTTTTGAATCTTGATTAGCCAAATCAATGAGAATAGGCAAGGTATTGTCGGAACTGCCGTCGTTGACAAAAATTAATTCGTAATTGATGTTGATAATGGGGTTAAGATTTAACAATAATCGTTTATATAATTCTAAAACATTGCCTTGTTCGTTGTAGGCAGAAATAACAATGCTTAACATTTTTGGGCTAGAATTATTATTAGATGTTTCTTGCAAAAATAAACTGTGTTGCATTTTTTTAGTTAAGATTTGTGGTTTTTTTATACACAAAATTTTTATGTAAAAAATAAACTGCAATGGTTAAAAGTATAATACATAATAATTGAGCAAAAAATTTATTGCAATGAAAAATATTTATAAAAAACCACAAAAGCCAAAAATTATTCAAAAGATAAAACAAATAAACTAAATTCACTTTACAATATTCGAATAGCCAATTGTGTTTTGTTTTGAAGACAAAAATTTTAAAACTGATAAAAGAATTAATTACCGAAAGAAAATGGCTAATAGTTAAAATAATTAAGTAATGAAAGTGGTTTTGTAAAAAAATTTGCAATAAACAAAATAATAAGTAGCCAAAAACAGTGTTGTAGCCCCCAACTATTAAAAAAAGTAATTTTTGTTGCTGGTTGATGTTGAGTTTTTGCCAAAAATGATTTACTAAATTATTAATTTTCAAGTGGTATAATTTCATATAAACATTTATCTCTTTCTGAAATGCATTGTAATTGATTTAAAACTTGTTGTTGCTGTAAAGTGAGTTTTTGATAATTTCCGCTATCAATGATTAAAAATTTTAAATTAAAGTCGTTTTGAGAAGCTATTGATAAAATATCGTCTGCTTGAATAATTTTCATTTTATCTTTGCTAAACCAGTAAAGACCAAAAATTTTTCTAGGGTTATTAAGTAGGGCATAAAGTTTAAAATGATTAAGATCGGCAATTTGTAAAATTGGCTTGGTAAGAAAAATTTCGTGATTGATTTTTTTTGCTAAAAAATCTGGCTTAATATAGTAAAAAGTAATAATTAAAATTAAATGAATTGCAAAAGTAAAGTGAGCTAAATTTAAAGCTAGATTGCTTAATTTTTTTTCTGAAATTATGATGCTTATCAAAATGCAAAATGGCACTAGGGCATAAATTACATAAGTGCCAATCATGTTTTTCATAAAAGTAAGAATAAACATTGGAGCTAAAAAAGAAATTACCAAAAAGCTATATTTTTTTTGTAAAAAATTTTTGACAAAACTAAAATGCTTAATAACAACAAGCCAAACAGGTAAGGTGGTAATAATTAAAAACCACCAAATAGCTCCAAAAAACACTTTATGAGCATGTCCGTAGCGATCGCCTTGCCAACCAGAATTAATAAAGCGTTGAAAATTTTCTCCTAGAATAAAATATTCTAAAAACCCAGGATAAACTTTTTCGGCTAAAATAAACCATGGCAAAGATAAGCTAACAAAAATAGCACTACCAACAACTATTGGAAATTTTGTAAAAAACTCTTGCCATCTTTTAGCAATAAAAAGATAAATAAAAATTGCTATACCAGGAAAGGCAATGCCAACAAAACCTTTTGTAAGAATTGCAATCGCAGAGCCTATAAAAAAACAATAACCGTAAAAATTTTTAGGTTTATTACTGTTAATTTGCAACCAAAAAGAACAAGAGATTATTGTCATGCCCAGCAACAAAAAACTTTCTGTCATGATACTAGAAAAAGCATAGCAAATTAATGTGCAAGAAATAGTTAAAACACTAAATATAGCAACTTCGCGATTGTAAATTTTGCTGGTTGCTTTAGCAACAAAAATTAGAGTTAAGATGAGGGCTAATAAATGGGGTAATCTGCCAGCAAATTCGGTAAAGCCTAAACATTCAAAAAAAACAGCAGAGGCCCAAAAAGCTAATGGCGGTTTGCCAAAAAATGGTTCATCTGGTGAAAAAAAAGGCATCAAATAATTATTGGTAAGTGCCATTCGCATAGCAATTGAAGCATATCGAACTTCGGAGATCCAGTAAAAATCGTAGCAAGCAATCAAAATAAATTTACTCACTAAAATAAAAAATAACAGCCAAATTATTTTTTCTTGGTTGTTTAATTTTTTGTATTCTGTAAGCATGTTTTTGGCAATATAAATTTTATTTTATATGATAAAAAATATTATGCAAAGCTAATAAATAACCAAATTCTTGACAACCTGCAATGCTAGCATTTACAACTTTACTAACGAAAGAATGATGCCTAAATTTTTCGCGTTGATAAATATTAGATAAATGTACTTCTATTTTATAGCCAGTGAATATTTCAAGAGCATCGGCAATGGCAACAGAAGTATGAGTGTAGCCTGCAGGGTTGATAACAATTGCTTGTGCTTTGATGTTAATTGCTTTTTGTATTTGCTCTATTATTTCGCCTTCATGATTAGATTGAAAAAAATCGAGATCGATATTGAGTTGATTGGCTAAATTAAAGCATTGTTGCTGGATTTTATCTAAACTATTTTCGCCATAAATTCCAGTGTTTCGCAAGTGTAGCAAATTAAGATTTGGACCATTGATAATAAAGGTTTTTATCATGTTTTTTGGTGATGATTATTGATTTTTAAAAAAATAAAAGCGGTAATAAAAATTGAAAAAAAGTAGGTAATGCCAATTATTGCCAAAGTAAGCCAAGGTTTAATGATTAAACCAATAATGATGGAGCCAATAATTACCAAGGTAAGAGGGATGTTTTTATTTTTAATAGGAATTTTTTTAATAGAAATTGTAGGCACTTTACTTGCCATAAGTGCAGCAATAAACATTATATAGCAAATAACTAACATTTGATTGCAATAAAAACCTTCGCCAAACTCAAAAAGCAAAACCATAGGAAGTGTAGATAGGGCGGCGCCAACAGGAGAGGGTATGCCTTTAAAAAAATATTTTTCTAAAATAGGATTGATAGCTTCTTTGGTGCTATCAACATTAAACCGAGCTAGCCTGATGGCGGTGCAAACTCCAAAAAACAACACCATTGCCCAATCTAGACCATATATTTCGCCATAAGAATTAAGCCAAAAATAAATAATAAAACTAGGAACGATGCCAAAATTAACAAAATCAACTAACGAATCAAGCTGAGCACCAAAATCGGAAGTAGAATTAAAAAATCGGGCTAGTCTGCCATCAACACCATCAAGCACTCCTGCAATAATAAGCAAACTTACCGCAGTTAAATATTGACCTGCAAACGAAAAACGAATGGCAGTGAGTGCCAAACAAAGTGCAGTGAGAGTTACTATATTTGGCAATAAGCGAAACAAGGGTGAAAAGCTTTTTTGAGTGGATTTTTTGCTTTTTTTCATATGTAATTTAAACTTTACTTTCAAAAAAAATATTGGTATTATTTATGTGGGCTACATAAAATATTATTGCCTAACAAATTATATTGCAATTAAAATTTAATTTTATCTTTCCATGTCTTATCAAAAACTGGCAAATTGCCTTCGTTTTTTAGCTATCGATGCTGTTGAAAAAGCTAATTCTGGGCATCCGGGTATGCCAATGGGTATGGCTGATGTTGCCACTGTTTTGTTTGCCGATGTGTTAAAATTTTATCCTTCTCAACCAAAATGGTTAAATCGCGATCGCTTTGTGCTTTCGGCAGGTCATGGCTCAATGTTGCTTTATGGCTTGCTTTATTTATGCGGTTATCAAGATGTTTGTTTATCTGATTTACAAAATTTTCGTCAACTTCATAGCAAATGTGCAGGTCACCCCGAATTTGGTGAGCTTGCTGGCATCGAAACTACCACAGGGCCTTTGGGGCAGGGGGTTGCTACTGCTGTTGGTATGGCAATTGCTCAAAAAATTTTGCAACAAAAATTTAGTGCAGAATTGCCAGAATTTAGCGATTTATTTCAACATAAAATTTATGTTTTAGTAGGCGATGGCTGTTTAATGGAAGGTGTGGCTTTAGAAGCTCTTTCTTTGGCAGGGCATTTAGGGCTTAATAATTTAGTGGTGCTGTGGGATAATAACTCTATTTCAATTGATGGCAAAACCACTTTAGCAGTTTCTGAAAATATTCATCTTAAAATGCAGGCAATGGGCTTTTTAACTCATAGTGCTAACGGTCATGATTTTACCGAAATAAAACAAGCTTTTGCAAAAACCACTGCTAGCACTTTGCCAGTTTTTTTAGATTTTAAAACCATTATTGGCTATGGTGCCAACCAAAAAGCAGGCACACAACATGCTCACGGTTCGCCTCTTGGGGCGGTTGAAGTGGCAAATGCTCGCAAAAATTTAGATTGGCAGTTTGAGCCTTTTGAAATTCCTGTCGATTTGCAACAACAATGGCGGCAAATTGGGCAAAAAAACTCCGATCACTATCAAAAATGGCAAGAAAAATATCAACAACTGCCAGAAAAAACCAAACAAGAAATTGATTTTTTACTTCACAAAAAATTTCCTTGTGATTTTTGGCAAAAATTTGCAAATTACCAACAACAAACCAAACAAACAGAGCCTCAAGCCACTCGCAAATCTTCTTGGCAAGTGCTTGATTTTTTAACCGCTCACTTGCCAAATTTATTAGCAGGTTCTGCCGATTTAACCGAATCGGTTCTTACTAAAACTACTCATAGCAAATCAATTAAGCCAACAGATTTTACAGGCAACTATTTGCATTATGGAGTAAGAGAGCATGCCATGGCGGCCGTTATGAATGGTTTAGCTTTGCATTCAAATTTTATTCCTTATGCTGGCACTTTCTTGGTTTTTGCCGATTATTGCAAGCCCGCCATTAGGCTTTCTGCTCTCATGAAACAGCAAGTTTTTTATATTCTAACTCACGATTCTATAGGTTTAGGCGAAGATGGCCCAACTCATCAACCAATCGAACAGTTAGCAATGTTGCGATCTATCCCTAATTTACTAGTATTTAGGCCTTGCGATTTAGCCGAAACCATTGCCAGCTATGAACTTGCTTTAAAAGCCACAGATAGCCCTTCTGCTTTTATTTTATCTAGGCAAAATTTGCCTGCTATTGCCAAAGAGAATCAAAACTATCAGCAAGGTGCTTATGTGGTTGCCGAAAATACATCAAATTCTCAAAGCAAGCAAGTGCTTATTTTTGCTTCCGGATCAGAAGTGCAGATTGCCATGACAGTTTTTGAAGCTTTAAAACAACGAAATATTGCTTGTAAAGTTGTTTCGGTGCTGTGTTTTGAGTTGTTTAAAAAACAAAACGAGAAATATCAACAACAAATTTTATTAAATCATCAAGCACAAGTTCTTCGAGTGGCAATTGAAGCGGGAAGTTCTTTTGGTTGGCATCAATTTATTGGTATTGACGGCATTTTTGTAGGTATCGATAGCTTTGGAGCTTCGGCAAAAGCCTCTGATTTATTTACATATTTTAACATTACCGCCACTTCTACTTTACAACAAATTTTAGCAAAATTATAATTTATGAAAATTTTTAATTTAATTAATAAAATAGGTTCTTATACTATTTTAAATATTGCAAAACTTGGTGAAATAATTTTATTTGCAGGTAAATCTTTATGGCATTGCTTCAAACCGCCTTTTTATCCTAGTTTAATTGCTAAACAAATTTTACAAATTGGCTATTTTTCGTTGCCTGTGGTAGGGCTTACCGCTATTTTTTCGGGGGCGGTGCTTGCTTTGCAAAGCTATTCTGGTTTTTCGAGGTTTAATGCCGAAAGCACAATTGCCACTGTGGTGGTGCTTTCTATTACACGTGAATTAGGGCCAGTGCTAGCAGGGCTGATGGTTGCAGGCAGGGTTTCGGCATCGATAGCGGCCGAAATTGGCACTATGAAAGTAACCGAGCAAATTGATGCCTTAAAAACACTTTCTACTAATCCGTTTTCTTATCTTATTGCTCCTAGAATTTTAGCATCTATAATCATGATGCCTTTTTTGGTTTTGATTGCCGATATTATTGGAGTTTTGGGCGGTTATTTAGTGAGTGTGCATAATTTACATTTTTCACCAAATGCTTATTTAGCCAACACTTTTAAATATCTCGAGCCTATTGATGTGGTTTCTGGTTTAGTAAAGGCTGCTTTTTTTGGCTTGATTATTGCTATTATGGGCTGTTTTTTTGGCTACAACTCAAACCGAGGGGCAGAAGGAGTGGGCTTTGCCACTACTAATGCTGTGGTTTCGGCTTCTATTTTTATTTTGCTTTTTAACTACATCATTACTGGTTGGTTTTTTGCTTAACTTTATTTTTTAGTTTATGATAAACAAAATTGTCATCGAAAATTTTCGTTGTTTTAAAAAATTTCAGCTAAGTAGCTTAAAGCAGTTAAATATTATTGTAGGCGATAACAACTCTGGCAAAACTGCCTTGTTAGAAGCGGTTTCTATTGCTTGCAAGCCAACATTAAAACATTTATTTTGGCTGGTGCAACAACGAATCGAAAACCCCGATTCTATCACCAGTATACAAGAAGAGCTTGATTTTTTATTTAACACTGTTAACGAAAAAGCGAAAATAGAAGTTGAAAATGAAGCTGGCGAATTTTTTATTGATGTTGCAAAAAATATCGAAGTTGATTCGCAAAAATCTTTCTCTCTATATGCATCTAAAAAAGAATGTTTCGCTGTCGATATACATTCTGGAGTGCAATTCTCAGAAAAAGAGATATGTGAAGAAAGGCAATTTATTTATAATGAAAAATTATCAAGCAAAGATTTTTCTCAATTAAATGCCGAAATTAAAAGCAAAAAATCCCTAAAACCAGAGCAGTTAAATAAAATCGTTGCTTTTCTCGTTGAAGATTACCATCATACAAATATTTTTATTAACTCTATTTATAAGCTTAAAGAAAAGTATTTAATACAACTTTTAATACAACTCGAAACATTAAAATTTGAAGATCGAGCAACTTGGAAAAACGATGCTCTGCCTTTTTTGCAAAAAATTTATCCAGATTTAGTGGGGGTTGAGTTTGGCAGAAATAGTCGAATCATCATCGAAACCGCAACAGGTGCTTTGCCATTAAGCTATATGGGCGATGGTTTTAAAAAATCTTTTTATCTTTTTTTGGCGGTTTATTGTTGTAAAGATGGAGTTTTGATAATTGACGAGCTAGAAACTGGCATTCACTACGAAAATCAACAAGCGGTGTGGCAAATGTTGCTTTCTGCCAGTAAAAAATTTAACACTCAACTGTTTATCAGCACTCACTCTTACGAAATGCTAGAATATTTGCAAAAAGCCATAGAAAATCAATCGCAAGAAGATAAAACACATTGGCAAGAGCAATTGAGTTTGTATTCGTTACTAAAAATTAATGGTGAGCCAAGTTGTTTTTTGTATAGTTATGCTGGTTTTGAATCTTTTATTGAAAATAACAGAGAATTTAGATAAAATATGCAAAAAAACACCGAAAAAGAAATCAAAATAACACTTATTATTGTTGAAGGCAGAAGTGATTTATTGTTTTTAAAGTTTTTATTTAAAAATTTTTTAAATATCAATTTGGAAGAAAAATTATTACATAAAGAAAAATATTTGTATCATGAAGATCAGAAAATCTTTGTTATGCAAATAAATGGTTTTCAAAAAAAAGAACAAGTTAGCGAAAATATTTTGGCAAATATACAATATATATTCACAAGTCTTCAAAACAAAAGTCTAACTTTTGATCTAAATTTAATTATTGATGCCGACGATAATTTAACAACAAAGCAAGACAAAGTTGATGATATATTTCAAGAATTAAAAAAATCTCAACTAAACATTGATAAAACAGAATATTTTTTGTTACCAGGTGCTAAAAAAAATGGACAACTTGAAGATTTAATCTATGAATCTTTATCTACTTTATTAACACCCGATTTTAAGTGTTTTGATAATTTTAAAGAATGCATGAATCAGCCTTCTATAAAACCTCTACATAACAAAAATGATAACTTTTTTTCTAAATTAAAATTAGAATGTTATTTTGCTTTTTTTGCCAATAAAGATAACGATACTTCTTGCGATATGACAAAAAAATTAAAATTTATAGAAGAAAAATTTACATCAGACAATAAAGAGAAAGTAGGGCAAATTTATTCCGAACTAATCTTGGCAATATCAACATTTATCAACCAATGACAAACATTAAAAACAAACCAAAATTAGTAAGTTTATTTTCTGGTGCTGGCGGAATGGATTTAGGTTTTAAGCAGGCAGGATTTGATATTATTTTTGCCAATGATTTTGATAAAGATGCTTGCGAGACATACAAAAAAAATATTGATGATAATATTTTACATTGTGATATATCTATCATAAAAAATGATGATATACCAAAAAATATTGATGTTTTGATTGGCGGTTTTCCTTGTCAAGGCTTTTCAATAGCAAATAAAAACAGAAATATTCACGATTCACGCAACTCGCTTTATAAAGAAATGATAAGATTTATTACAGTTTCAAAACCAAAAATTATTGTGGCAGAAAATGTAAAAGGTATTTTATCGCTAGGTGGAGGTGTTATTTTTCAACAAATCAAAAAAGATTTAGAAAACTTAAATTATAGAGTCGATTATTTTTTAATAAATATGGCACATTATGGCATTCCACAACAAAGAGAAAGAGTAATTATTATAGCAAATAAAATTCAAATTGCCAACACAATGCCAAAACCAACTCACAACAATAAAAATGCAATAACTACACAACAAGCAATTGAAGAGCTTGCTAATATTGATATTACAAATAATGTGATAAATTTAAATGGAAAGAGAATTTACAACCACTATGCCTCAACAAATGTTCATGATAAATTTTGGGGCAGAAAGCATCAGGTAAAACAAGAAGATATCTGCGATTATTTAAAAGACTGGCGTAGAAAAGCACAAATTTCAACAAAGAAAATTGATGAAATATTTGGTTATAAACATACAGCAGGGCATTGGTTTAGAAAAGATAATAATTCAGGAAGTATTCCAAAACCAAACGATTGGTGGAAACTAAAAGAGATATTAAAATTTGATGATAAATTTGATAAACAGGTGACCCAGCTTGAAGAAAAACAAATTGTATTTGAACAATCGTTGCGAATTACTAATTGGAATAAACCAAGCGATACCATTACCGCAACAAACCCAGAAATACATATAAATAAACAAAGAAGACTTTCTGTGCGCGAATGTGCGAGAATCCAAACATTTCCTGATGATTTTATTTTTACAGGCAGTTTAAATAGTATGTATAGGCAAATTGGAAATGCAGTTCCTGTAAAATTTGCCAACATTTTAGCAACAGAAATTTTAAAAATGTTATATGGAAAATAATGAATTAATATTTTTAGAAAAATTAGAATACAAATATTTAATGAAATATTACTATTTTCTAAAATTTACACAAGATGAAATATTAAAAGGTCTTGATACTAAACAAGAGATAAAAGATGATTGGTTTCATAAATGGAATAATATTGAGAATGAGAAAAAAATATCCGATTTTAATACTGGTGCAGAAAGAGTTATTTATGCATTAATTAATTCAAAAGGCATCGGAACCCCAAATTCTTGCCCTGTTGGAAGTGATTTGATGTTTGAAGTTGATGATGCCTTCATTCATATTGATTTAAAAACTGTGCAATCAAGTAATATTGGTGATTTTACAAATAGTATTTTTGTTGGAAATAATCAAATTAGTTATAATTCACCATATATAGTAAACAATCAAGAGCGTCAATTTAATGGTGCAAATTTACCATATTATTATACAAAAAATAATAATAAAAAATATTGCTTAACATATTTTTTAAGCATTTTGCATGATAGCGAAACATTCGAAACATTATGTATCTATATAACCTGTTTTCCTAATGGTATATTACAACCTGTTTACAAGGGGGATGTTTTTAATGCAGGAAAAAATCCTGATAAAGTAAGGTATAATATTAAAGAGTGCAGAGATTTTAGATTAATAAATAACAAACGAATTTTGTTGGTTTATTTTAATAAAAATATAAAGAGCGATTATAAAAAGAAATTAAATTTTTTACACAAATGCTACTCAATGCAAAATCAATCATGAAAAATTAACATATAAATAAATATCCAAACTATGACAAACATTAAAAATATTAGAAATTTTTCTATTGTAGCCCATATCGATCACGGTAAATCAACCTTGTCTGATCGGCTAATTCAAGAGTGCGGTGCCATAGAAGAGCGAGAAATGACATCACAAATTCTTGATTCAATGGATATCGAAAAAGAAAGAGGAATCACTATCAAAGCTCAAACCGTAAGGCTACAATACAAAGCAAATAACGGCGAAACCTATATGTTAAACCTGATGGATACCCCAGGTCATGTTGATTTTGGCTACGAGGTAAGCAGGTGCTTGGCTGCTTGTGAAGGCTCAATTTTAGTGGTAGATTCTACTCAAGGAGTTGAGGCTCAAACTTTGGCAAATGTTTATCAAGCAATTGATAATCATCACGAAATTGTGCCAGTTTTAAATAAAATCGATTTACCAGCTTCTGATTGCGAAAGTGTGAAAAAACAAATCGAAGAAGTGATTGGTATTGATGCTTCAGAAGCTATTTTAGTTTCTGCCAAAACAGGAGTGGGAATCAAAGAAACTCTCGAAGCTGTGGTTAATCGCTTACCTTCGCCAAAAGGCAATGCCGATGCCGATTTTAAAGCCTTGCTTATTGATAGTTGGTATGATCAATACTTGGGAGTTATTGTATTAGTTCGAGTAATTGATGGAGTTTTAAAAAAAGGGCAGAAAATCAAAATGTTGGCTACAAATGCGGTGTATCAAGTTGATTCGGTGGGTTTTTTTACTCCAAAAAAGTTTTTTTGCGAGCAGTTAAGTGCAGGTGAGGTTGGTTTTATCAATGCTCAAATCAAACAAGTGGCAGATTGTAAGGTGGGCGACACTATTGTTTATCACAACAAGGAAAATGCTACCGCTTTGCCGGGGTTTAAGCAAAATCAACCTGTGGTTTTTTGTGGAATTTATCCAATTGATGCTTCTGATTTTGAAAAATTTCGCGATGCTTTGGCAAAACTGCATTTAAACGATTCTAGCTTCGAATATGCCCCCGAAAGTTCTTCGGCACTTGGTTATGGTTTTCGCTGCGGATTTTTGGGGCTTTTGCATCTTGAAATTATTCAAGAAAGACTAGAAAGAGAATTTGATCTCGATTTAATAACAACCGCTCCTTCTGTGGTTTATAAAATTCATTTACGCAACAGCGACATTTTAGAAATTCACAGTGCGGCCGAAATGCCAGATCCAGTAAAAATTGAAAAAATGCAAGAACCGTGGATTAAAGCAACCATCATGACTCCCGATAGCTATTTGGGGGCGGTGCTTGATTTATGCACTCAAAAACGTGGAATTCAAAAAGAACTAACTTATGTTGGTGAAAGAGCAATGCTTATCTATCGTCTACCGCTAAATGAAATTGTTTATGATTTTTATGATCGGCTAAAATCTTGCTCTAAAGGTTATGCTAGTTTTGATTGGCAAATAGATGGTTATGAAGAAAGTCAGCTAGCAAAACTTGCTATTTTAGTAAATGGTGAGGCAGTGGATGCTCTTTCATTTATCACTCATAAAAGCCGTGCCGAGAGCAGAGGTAGAGCAATTTGCATGAAGTTAAAAGATCTTATTCCAAGACAAATGTTTGCTATTGCTTTGCAAGCTGCTATTGGCGGTAAAATTGTGGCTCGAGAAACTATTTCTGCTATGCGAAAAGATGTTACTGCCAAATGTTATGGTGGCGATATTTCACGCAAAAGAAAGCTTTTAGACAAACAAAAAAAAGGTAAGAAAAAAATGCGCGAAATTGGTAATGTAGAAATTCCTCAATCTGCTTTTTTAGCGGCACTTAAACTTGATGATTAAATATGATGATAAACTTAACAAAAAAAATCAAACTTTGCGGATTTACAAAAGCCGATACTTTGCAAGTTGCCATTGATTGCTTGGTTGATTTTGTGGGTTTGGTTTTTGCTAGCGATTCGGTAAGATTTGTAAGTGAAAATACGGCTTGTGATTTAGCAAAAATTATTCCTAAAACTGTGGCAAAAGTAGCGGTGGTGGTTGATTTATTTTTACCAAAACTACACAATATTTATTTGGCATACAAGCCAGATTTTTGGCAAGTGCATGGCAATTTTAAAATTGCAGATTTGTTATTGTTAAAAAATAATTTTCCACAAACTAAAATCATTTCTGCTTTTAACATTTCTTGTGCCAACGATTTAATTAAAATTAATGATTTTTCTCAAATTAGCGATTATTTTTTACTTGATTCTGCCTCTTCTGGTGAGGGCAAAATTTTTAATTGGCAGTGGCTTTCGTTTTTAACATTAAACAAACCCATTATTTTAGCTGGTGGCATTAACTTTAATAATTTATCTTCTGTTTTTGATTTGGCAGATGTTTTTGATATTTCTTCTGGAATTGAAGAGGCAAGAGGTATAAAATCGGCAAAATTAATTATTAAAACAATGAATGTTTTTAAAGATAGAAAACTATTGCAATTATAGTTTTTAAATATTCTCTATTAAAAAATAAGAAAATAGCAGTAAAAATCATATCAAAAGCTTTGAAATATCTTTTGATTATTTTTATTTTGTTAATTGTAAAAAAGCATAAAAAAATTGTTGCATTTTAATAATTACTATAATAAAATAAAAAATAAAGCAATTTATTAATTATATATTTTAGCTTTTTTATTAATATAAATAAATCTATTTATGGAAAATACAGAACTAATAACAGATAAACGTCTATTGATAGAATTATTGAATGAAAAAGGTGGTTATAATTTACGATTTGCTTCAGATGAATTAAAAGCAGATAGAGAAGTGGTTTTATTAGCGGTAAATAAAGATGGGATGGCTTTAGAACATGCTTCACATGATATGCGAAATTATAGAGAAGTGGTTTTAGCAGCGGTAAATCAAGATGGGAAGGCTTTAAAACATGCTTCAGATGATATGCGAAATGATAGAGAAGTGGTTTTAGCTGCGGTAAATCAAGATGGGAAGGCTTTAAAACATGCTTCAGATGATATGCGAAATGATAGAGAAGTGGTTTTAGCAGTGGTAAAGATATTTTTAGAAAAAAAACAGGAAGGATTTTTCTTATACCATTTCAACTTTTTAATTGACCATCTATAAACAAATGCTTTTTACAATTTCATTGCCTAGATTCTTAACAAATTCACAAACCTGATTTTCTAATTCAATTA
>JACCDP010105235.1_pt1 | contig 21993 bp, 20 predicted proteins | sample 7445841 | NCBI WGS metagenome assembly JACCDP01 (sample SAMN15323441, study PRJNA562643) | freshwater metagenome | isolation source: river surface water | place: USA:Blue River Watershed | collected 2017-08-17
GCCATTCCCAGACCGCAGTTTGAGCTTTATGACTGCCTGATGAGTCTGCCGTGGTGCGTGGCACTGGCCCTGCTGCGTGGGACGCCAGATGCGGCAGCGGTCAGTCAGTCGCGAGATGGTGACGATCTTTGGGCAGTTTGTCAGCGGGTGACAGTGCGATCCGACACCGCGCATCAGGCCGCCTACCCCGAGCGTCTGGGCGCCACGCTGCGTGTGGTGGATGATCAGGGGCAGGTTTACTTCCAGAGCGCTGAGCTCTTATATGCGTCCGCGGCCGAGACCTACTCACCCGCAGGCCCGTTCGGGCCGGTGCTGGACGAACAAGGCGTCATCGATAAATTCTGCCGGCTGACCCATGAATCGATGAGCACTGAACAGCAGAATCAGATGATCAAATCGATCATGAGTGCGCGGCCTACCGCGCGGCCTACTGAGCGGCCTACCGAGCGGAATCTGGCGCCTCCTCAGCGAGTCGACTGACCCACTCCTTTCCAAACGCACCCGATCACCCACCGAACCAGCGCCTTTCCTGCGGCTATTCAAGCTTCTATTTCAAAAACTACTCTCAGTGGAACTCCAAGATGACTCACAGCATCAAAGCCATCGATACCGTCGTGAATATCTACACGCCCGAGGCGCTCGCCTATCGCCCCGACCGGCGTGATTTTTATTCGAAGATGCGCGTTCCCGCGGAGATGTACGAGGGGTTCTCTCTGGAGACCATGCTGGCGCAGATGGATGCGGCGGGCATTGAACGGTCGATGCTGATTGCGGCCAAGGTGGGCCCCAAGCATCACCCTGCCTGTTATCACACGCCCTACGCCCTGGTGCGGGATGCGGTGCGTCAGTATCCCGATCGCTTTTATGCGCTGGCCGGACTGGATCCGACCGAAGGCATGGACGGTGTTCGCGAGCTAGAACGTGCCGTGAAGGAAGATGGCTTTATCGGAGCGCATTTTTATCCGCACTGGTTCGAGCTGGCCCCCGATCATGCACGCTGGTATCCGTTTTATGCCAAGTGCGTTGAACTCGATATTCCGGTGCAACTGCAGGTGGGGCAGTCGATGATTTACGACCCCAGTCTGCCCCGTCGCAGCGTCGGTCGTCCCATCACACTCGACAATGTGGCCTGTGATTTTCCCGAGTTGAAGATCATCGGTATTCATGTGGGCATTCCGTGGACCGACGAAATGATCGCCATGGCCTGGAAGCACCCCAACGTTTTCATCGGCTGTGATGCGCATAGCCCAGCCTACTGGCCACAGTCCTTCGTGCATTACATCAACAGCTACGGGCAAGACAAGGTTCTGTTCGGCACCGACTTTCCCATTCTTCGCTTTGAGCGAACGCGCGCGGAGGTCGAGGCCTTGGGCCTCAAGCCTGGCCCACTGCGCAAACTTCTGCGCGACAACGCCAACCGCGTTTACAAACTCGGCCTGGACTGAGATCGTGGAGCGCAACCTTGCTGATGCGCTACGCCAGCATGCGCGTAATCGCGGTACCGAAATTGCACTGATCGATGGGGCGCGGCAGCTCAGCTATGCCGAGCTCGATGCCGAAGTCGACCGAGGTGCATGGGCGCTCATGGCGCGTGGCTGTCAGCCGGGCGAGATCGTCGGGCTGTGCCTGCGTGATCACTGGGCGCATGTGGTTCTGATGTGGTCCTGCATGCGGGCGGGTGTGGTCATGCTGCCGCTCGATTGCCGCTGGACCGATGCCGAGCGACGCGCCGTGGTTCAGCATTTCGGTGCGGTTCGAGTGGTTCGAGAACCCCAGGCTTTGGTTGACGAAGTGCCATCGGACAGTTGGACCGAACTGCTTCGCGATGACGCTGCCCTCGAACGCCCTGCGTTCCCCGTCGGTGATCTCGAATCGCCGTTGCTGCTGTCGCTGTCGTCGGGCACCACCGGGAGACCGAAAGGGCCGCGCATCACGCATCGCCATTTTCTGCGGCGTTTTTACACGCACTGGATCAATCTGGGTCTGAATGCGGCAAGCCGTTATGTCTGCGCGACGCCCATGTACTTTGGCGGTGGCCGCACGTTTACCTTGTCGGTGTTGTTTAGCGGTGGCCGGGTTTCTCTGTGTGCCCCACCTGCAGAGCCGCAGGCCTTGGCTGAGCATATTCGAGAGCAAGCGGCGAACGCTATTTTTCTGGTGCCTACTCAGTTGCGACGTTTGCTACAGATGCCCGACGAGGTGCAGTCGGCCTTCAGGTCGCTGGGCTTGATGATTTCTTCAGGTGCGCCGCTTCAGCCCAATGAGCGTATCGCCATTCTCGATCGGCTTTGCCCCCATTTTTACGAGTACTACGCGTCCACCGAGGGGGGTGGCGTCAGCCTGGGTACACCGCGTGGTCTTCGCGAGCGGCCGTCATCAGTGGGTAGACCCATCTTCGGTGTCGAGGCGGAAATCGTTGATGAGCATGATCAGGCGCTGCCCCCAGGAAAGGTCGGCACCTTGCGCTACCGTGGGCCTGGAGTGGCGGACAGTTTTTATCGCGATCCTGAGCAGAGCGCCCAGCATTTTCGCCAAGGTTGGTTTTACCCGGGCGATCTTGCTGAGCGCGATGCGGATGGGTACCTGTACCTGCGCGGTCGATCAAAAGACATGATTATTCGCGGTGGGGTGAATATTTATCCCAACGAGATCGAGGATGTGCTGATGCGGCTGCCGACGATTCGCGAATGCAGCGTGTTCGGAATTGCCGATGACGATTTAGGTGAGATCGTCGCCTGCGCCTGGGTAGGCACCGAGGCATTCACAGAAGCCGAGTTGAAGGCGCACTGTCGACAGTATTTGGCCCCTTACAAGGTGCCGGCGCGCTGGCACCGCTTAGAGACGTTGCCAGTCAATAGCGGCGGCAAGGTCATGAAGGCCAGTCTCCGTGAGATCTTGCTGAAGGGGTAACCGCAAGCTGGAATCGCGTTGCTGCCTGAGATTTTGAAAATCTGGACGACGCGGCCAACCGGAACCCCCATCAAAAGGGAGTGGTCAATGCTTTGTCGATGCAGGACTGCAAGTCCTTCACGACCTACGACATTGATCGGGCCGCCGCGATCCAACTGAAAGCTCTGCAAGCCTTAGCTGGGTGGAACACTCGATGTGATTGGCTGGCAGGGTGAATCTGGGTGAGGTGACCGTCTCACGCGCCCGAAAGAAAACTTAGGCACGGCGTACGATCACCTGATTCTGGTGGGCTGGCCTGAAAATACCGGCACCCGGACCGAGTTGCCCCTGTCCCACGCTCTCTTGCATGACCCACTCATCCCCCACTGATCGCCTTCTCGCAGGTGCGCCGCAGTCTTTGGGACCGGGGTGTCGGGGTCCCTTGCGTGGACCGGTGCACAGCCCTGCGCGTACAGCCGGTGTCAATGCCTTGGTACAGGCCTTGCAAGCCACCCGCGCCCGAACCCTGGCGCTCATGGCGGCCTGGCAGCAAGCAGCGCCCGATTTGTCGGTGCCGTTTGTGCCCGAGATGAACCCGCCTCTTTGGGAGTGGGGGCACGTGGCCTGGTTTCAGGAGTGGTGGACGGTGCGCAATCGGCAACGTCATTTGGGCACGCGCAGCGCAAGCAGCGGTGCGGCGTTCGGCCCCTCGCTGCTGCCCGGTGCCGACGCGCTTTACAACTCCAGCGAGGTCGCGCATGACAGCCGCTGGGCCTTGGCATTGCCGGATCTGGCGGCAACCCGCCAGTATCTGGCCGACGTGTGGCAGCGCAGTCTGGCCAATTTGCAGGCGACACAGGACACGTCGGGCGAGGACACGGGCGAGGCCTTGTATTTTTGGTGGCTGGTGCTGCAGCACGAGGCCATGCACAACGAGGCCTGGGTGTCGATGGCGCAGGCCCTCGGTCTGGCCTTGCCGCTGGCGCGCGATGGGCGAGCGAGGGCGGGCGGGGATGGCTTGCCCCCCGCCAGCAGGAACGCGCAGGACGACGAGCAGGGCGACGCACAGACCCAAGCGGAGGCCCGGGTGCAGATTCACCTGCCCGCGCAAGTCTGGGCGCTGGGCCACCCTGGTCATGGCTTTGCTTTTGACAACGAACTGGGCGCGCACCCTGTGGCCGTGGCCGCTTTCGACATCGATGCGTCACCCGTCACCTGGGCGCGTTACCTGCCCTTTGTACAGGCCACGGGCCACGGGCTACCACCGCACCTGCGCTGCCTGAACGGCCACTGGCAGGTGCAACGCTGGGGCGCCTGGCAGGACATGGACCTGCATGAGCCGGTGGTGCATGTGAATGCGCACGACGCGCAGGCCTGGTGCCAATGGGCAGGCCGCCGCCTGCCGACCGAAGCAGAGTGGGAGTGCGCCGCGCACACGCCCGACTTTGCCTGGGGCCAGGTGTGGGAGTGGACTGCCAGTGACTTTGCGCCCTATCCCGGCTTCGAGGCGCACCCCTACCGCGACTACTCCGCCCCTTGGTGGTACGACCACCGGGTGCTGCGCGGAGCCAGTGCGGCGACCTCCGCGTGGGTGGCGGACGTACGCATGCGCAACTTCTACTTGCCTGGGCGGCGCGACATCTTTGCAGGCTTTCGGTCGGTGTCCGTGTGACGGACCTGAAAGCCCAGAAAGCCTAGAAAGCCCATCAAGCCCAGGCCCAGAACACCGCAAAACGCGACGCCGGGTCCGTCCAGCACCGGGTGGAGGCAAAGCCCGCCGACCGCAGCAGGGCGTCGAAGCCAGGCACGGTCCATTTGCAGGCGTTTTCAGTGTGGATGGTGTCGCCTTGGGCGAACAGGCGCTCGCCGCCCGGCCAGCACACGCGCACATCGTGGCGCGCCTGCAAGTGCATTTCCACGCGGGACGCCTGCGCGTTGAAGCGGGAAAGATGCCGCCAGTCGCGTACCGCAAAATCGGTGCCCACCAAGCGGTTGATATGCAGCAGCAAGTTCAGGTCAAAGGCGGCGGTCACGCCCAGCGCGTCGTCGTAGGCGGCCTCGAGTTCGGCCACGTCTTTGAGCAAGTCCACCCCGATGAGGAGGCCGCTGCCCGGGGCTGTGCCGCAGGCGCTGTGCAAACTGCGCAGGAAGCTCACCGCATGGTCGGGGGTGAAGTTGCCGATGCTCGAGCCAGGGTAGAACAGAACCCGAGGCTGGGTTGGGCTTAAGTCCAGTTCACGGGGCAAGTCCAGACCGCTTGAGAAGTCGGTCCCGACGCCTGCCATGGGCACCTGGGGGTGCTGGCGCTGCAGGCTGTCCAGGGCGCTGCGCAGGTAGTCCACCGAGATGTCCACCGCCACATAGCGGCCAGCCTGCATAGGCCCGAGCAGACGCCCGGCTTTCTCGCAGTTGCCCGCCCCAAGGTCGATCCAGCAGGCGCCCGCGGGCACGCACCGAGCCATGTCGCTGCCATGCAAGCGCATGACCTGCGCTTCGGTGCGGGTGAGGTCGTACTCGGGCAGTTCGGTGATGGCCTCGAACAGGCGCGAGCCCAGTGCGTCGTACAGGTACTTGGGGGAGGTGAAGGCCTGCGGGGCGCAGAGGCCCTGCAGGAGTTCCTGCGCCACGGCCGCCGCGTTGTGCTGGTAGATCTGTGTGAACTGAGGTGCGGACATCACGGCAAAATTTGACGGCTGGGTATGCAGCGCATGTGTGTGCAATTCGGATCATCGCCCAACACCTGCGCCATGCCATCGCAGGTGTCTTGTGGAATTCCTTTGCGGTGATTCAGTCGCGGTCTCTGATCTGGCTGATCACCCAGCACGCCGCTGCAATCATCAAAATGGCGCCGCTTTCATACAAGAGTATGGAGGGGTCGCCGTCCTTGCCTTGAAGGATGATCAGCCGGCTCAATGCCGTCATGGCAATGATCAACGGAATCGTGATCGGGATTCGGTGGCTGCTATAAAACGCGCCCAGCATGCCCAAGACCTCTGCGTAAATGAACATCAGCAGAAGGTCCTTCAGTGCAACGCTGCGCTGATCGATCAGCGTCACAACCTCTTGCGCCATGGCGCCGACGGTAAAGAGGGCGATGATGACCAAAAAGCATTTTTCGGTGACATCTATCAATTTTTTGATCGTCACTGGACTCTCCTGCAGGGGGTATGGTTACCTCCGTAGCATAGGGTCAATTTGACTGATGTGGCCCGGTGCTGCGCCCTACCCTTGGCAAATGCTGGGATTTATGCATTCCGGCGTTTACCGAACGAGCGTCATTCCCGCATGCTTTGCCGCATTGATATCAAACGTCATCGTTTGTTCGCAACCTGCCGATGTGGCTGTGCACGCGATCAGGCAGTCTGCGAAATCAGCCTTACCGGCTTCGAAAATCCGCAGCGCGCGATGAAGCTCCACTGCCCTGTCGACGATGATCTGCTGAGTTCGAAGCAGGATGTCCAGGGCCTGCTTGATCTGTTCGTCACCCAGGCTGTAGCAGGAACTCAGCACCCAGTAGAGCTCTACGATTGAAATGAGACTGATGAAGCCAGGGCGGTCTGGTTCAAGAGAGTCAATTAACTTCGTGGCCTTGGGAGATTGGGTCGCGTCATCCTGCATGATGTAGCGCACCAGCACATTGGTGTCGAGCCCAGTCATCTTGACCCAGCGCCGCGGCGCCCAATGGCTTTGTTCATGTCATCAATCGAGACCTTCTTGGAGGGCTTCCCGAACATTCCTTTGAGCTCACGCACACTGCGTGTGGCAGCAACAAATTCATAGCGGCCCGGCCCGATTTCAATGAACTCGACCCGGTCTCCCGTATTGACATTCATCCGGTGACGGACGTCGATGGGGATGGTGATCTGTCCCTTGCTGGTCAGTGTTGCGGTAGGCATGAGAAATCTCCTTATTCCTTACTTTAAGGTAAGGAATCGGGTCCGTCAATTAGGGCGGGCAGGTCTTCCTGTTCTTCTAGGCGTGCCCATTGCCCAACCGCTCCCTCAACACCGCCCCCGCCCCCTCTCCGTAGTCACCAGCACCGCTTGCAAGCGCGCCCGCGTCAAGCCACCATGTGCATCACTTCGCCGTGACGGAGCTTTTTGCGGGCTTGATCAACTTCACAGTAGGCGACATGCCTGCCGTGGCCGCCATATCAACGAGGGTGTCCAGTGAAAAGAGGTTGACCTTGCCGCGTACCAGGTCGGAGATGCGGGGCTGTGTCACGCCAAACAGGGCGGCGGCTTCAGCCTGGGTGATACCCCGGTCTTCGATCACCTGGGTGAGCGCCATCATCAAAGTAGACCGAGCCTTCATGCTGGCGATCGCTTGGGGAGTGTCTTCAAGAGCGTCCCACACACTCGCGTAACTCGTGGTCTTGGCATTCATTCTTTCAACTCCTTGAGCAGTTCTTCAAAGCGCTGTGTGTAGTTCTTCGCGGATAACCCGAAGCAATCTTCCTGTTGAAACTGCCAGCCGGTTGCGGAGTGAACGATGATCCGCCCCTATCTTGGGTATGGCCTGCACTGCGCGCCCGGACATCTGAGTGGTGCAGCATGTGGTGGGCCCGGCGATGGAAAGCCTGCCCCCCCCCCTCCCCAACTTGCAGACTGATGAAATAATCTTCCGTGGTCTACCTACCAGCAAGACTCGTAGGAAGCATTTTTGAAAAAAATCCGGCCCCATCCACCGGGCCCACCTCGGTGAGCGTGCGGCCATCGAGCTCCCTGTGAAATTCGCACGATCAATGCCCCTATGGTGATGAAACCCGCTACCGAGCCAGAAGGGGTTCCCCCGGCCAATGTGACATGACCACGCCCCCGATTTTTGTGCTCGGTGAAGCGCTCATGGACTGCATGGCCCAGCCCGACGGCTTGCTGCGTCCACTGCGGGGCGGTAGCCCGTACAACCTGGCCTGCGCCGCTGCGCTGCAAGGGGCCGATGTCGCCTGGGTCACGCCCTTTTCAAGCGATGTGTTTGGCCAGTCGCTACACCAGCGACTGACCGAAACCGGCGCGCGCGCGCTGCTTCCGGCCAGCGCCCTGCCGACCTCGCTGGCCGTCGTGCATGTGCATGAGGGTCAACCCAGCTACGGCTTTTACCGGGAGGCGGTTGCAGACCGAGACTATGCCGTCGCCGACGTGCTGCGCCTGTTGGAAGCCTGCGTTCCCGGTGTGCTGCACACCGGTTCACTCATGGCCGTGCCGCCCGAGAGCGGCAAGGTCATGCAGCTGGTGCGCGCCGCACGCGCGCTGGGCTGGGTCATCAGCGTAGACCTCAACCTGCGGCCTCGCCTGGCCGCGGACCTGGGGGCCTACCTAGCGGCTGTTCGCGAGCTGGCGCAGCTGGCCGATTGGCTCAAGGCCAGCGACGAAGACCTCGCCCTGCTGGGCTTTGACAAGCCGGAGATAGGTCGCGCGCCACAGCTGGCCCGTCATTGGCTTGAGCGGGGCTGCCAGCGTATGGCCCTGACCTTCGGCGACCAGGGCGGGTTTCTCCAGGTGGGGCAGGCCCAGGCCACGATGGCCGCGCCGCGCGTAGCGGTGGTGGACACCGTGGGTGCGGGCGACACCTTCTGGGGCAGTTGCCTGGCCGACTGGATGGCCAGTGGCTCACACCGGCAACCCGCAGTCGCTGAGCAGCGTATCGCGCAGACCCTGCAGCAAGCGGTGAGGGCGGCCGCCATCAACTGCACCCGCGCGGGGTGCCAGCCGCCCACACTTGCGGAGGTGCAGGCGGCCTAAAGGTTTTGGATGAAGGCCTTTGTCGTCAGGCCTTCAAGCCTCCAGGCCTCCAGCGGCCATCACGTCCCAGCAGGCGCCCATGGTGTGATAGTCGGTCTTGCCCGCGGGTGACTTGGTGTTCTCGAGTTTTCGGCCGTCGGCCGCGACAATTCGAAACCATGCGCCGTGGTGGTGGTCGACGAGGTGGCGCCAGCTCCAGGCCCAGGTGTCGCGGTACTGCTGCAGAAACACAGCTTCGCCCGTGGCGCGCCACAGCCGCCAGGCGCTGGCAAACGACTCAGCCTGCACCCAGAAATATTTGTCGGTATCGCAGTGCCGGTACTCGGGGTCAAACCCGTACACCAGCCCGCCGTGCTGCGTGTCCCAGCCGTGTTGGTAGGCGGCCATCTGCAGCTCGGCGGCGCGGTCCAGCCAGCGGCGGTCGGGCCGCACGGCCCAGGCCGTCATCAGGAGCTTGGCCCACTCGGTCTGGTGCCCGGTCTGAAAGCCCCAGGGCTTGAAGATGTTGCCCGGGTTGTCGCGGTTGTAGTCCCAGTCCAATGACCAGTCCTGCCGAAAGTGCTCCCACACCAGGCCGCCGCCCTGGCCGGCCAGCTCGAAGGCAAATCGCTCAATCAGCTCGGTGGCGCGCTCGAGGTAGCGCGCTTGGCCGGTGAAGGCGTGCGCGGCCAGGCAGGCCTCGCACATGTGCATGTTCGCGTTCTGGCCGCGGTACGTGATCAACTCGCCAGCCGGGGTGATTTCGTCGGCGTAGGCGCGGTCGCTCGCGTGCCAAAAGGCATCGTTCATGCGGTCAAAGTCGCGGGCCACATCCTCGGCGCTGCACAGTCCCACGCGGTGGGCGTGGGCGCGCGCCAGTAGCACGAAGGCCTGGCCATAGGCCATGGCGCTGGCATCTTCAATCTGGCCGGCCTCCATCGTCCAGGCGTGCAGGCCGCTGGGAAGGCGGTAGGCGTCCAGGTTAGCCAGCGCGTGGCGCGCCCAGTCCCGGTACGGCGTGCGCCGGGTGTGCCAGTGCGCCATGGCCCAGTTGAACACCATGCGGGTGGCGCTGACCAGGTGTCGGTGCGTGCGGTTGTAAACCGTGCCATCGTCCAGAAAATAGTGGAAGAAGCCGCCCTGCGGGTCAAAGGCGCTGCGCTCGTAAAAATGCAGGGTGTGGTCGATATGGTCGGCCAGCATGCGGTGGCTGTCAAAACGCGGAGGGTGGGTAGACATGGCTCGTGCGTCAGGTCGTTGAAGTTCATCAACTCAGGCGGAGGCTGGCAATCTTTGCAGCAAGGCGTCGCGAAACGAGGTGAACGCCTTGAGCCGCATCACAGAGGGGCGATACATCATGCCCGCGACATAGCGTCCAAAGCCTACCTTCAACCGCAATGGCAGTACCCCATGGTGCGCTGCTGTCGCGCGCGAGGTCGAGGGCAGCAGCATCAGGTACCCGCCTTGCTGCATCAGCCGAAAAACCGATTGGGCCGAGGAGGTCTCGACCGAGATGGACGGTGCTGGCAGGCCGGCCCGCTCAAAGTAAGACCCCAGCAACTCTCTGGAAGCCGCGCCGGTGGTGAACCAGATCCAGGGGTGCGTGCCAAGCTGCGCGGCCTCGGCCGCCTCGATCTGATGGAGCGGGTGCTGTTCGTCCGCAAACACCAGATGTTCGATCTCCAGCAAGGGCTCGTACTGGATTTGCGGGTCACGCATAGAGTCGGGCGGCAGTCCACCCAGCACTACATCGAGCAGGCCGCTGGAGAGCATGGGCAAAGACAATTCGTTGACCAGGTCCAGCAAGGTCACCCGGATTTTGGGGCGTTCAGACTGCATGGCCGCAATGGCGTCGGGCACCAGCGAATACGCCCATGCCGGACCGGCGGACAAGCGCAGTTCACCGGCCTCGCCTTCGAGCAGGTCGCTGATTTCGGTGGCGGCGTACTGGCAAGTGATCGCCACCGATTGGGCGTGGTGTTTGAGCACCTCGCCGAAGGGAGTGAGCGTCATACCCCGCGATGTCCGCTCAAACAGGCTAGCGCCGAGCTCGGCCTCCAGGTCCTGGATGCGCCGCGTGAGCGCCGACTGGCTGATGGCAATCTTGTCGGCAGCCTGCCGGATGCCGCCCTCCGCTGCCACCATCAAGAAGTCTCCCAGCAAGTGGGATCGGCGCATCAGGCGCGCAGGCTGCACGGAGGGCAAATTGACGTTTGCGATAGGTTCCATGAGTTATTTTGACTAACAACACCTGATGCGGTTTTTGCATCAGGTGTTGATGAATGGACACTTCTAAGCATATCGCCTCCCCGCTAAATTAATGAGATGGACATGCAATCCGGCGAATCAAAATGACTATTGCAGTTGCCAGCCACCGACAACGGGCGGCCTGAAATATGAAAGTCGGTTCGTCCTTTCCGGCGAAGGCCGGCCCACCAGGGGCCGCCGGCACCGTGAACCGACCCACGGTCAAGGCGCGTATGTCCAAAGGCCGCCGCCTGCTCTTGCTCAATATTTGCGCAGCCCTGCTGGGGCTGGGCTTGTGGGCCTTTTTCAGCCATCTCAAGCTGGCGGGTTTGCCTGGGCCACTGGCCGTCCTCGAGCGGGCCGGACAACTGGCAGCCAACGGCACGCTGCTCAACGACACCCTGGCGTCCGTGCGCCGTGTGCTGATCGGCTTCACGCTGGGCACTCTGCTGGCCGTCCCCCTGGGCTTTTTGATGGGCTGGTACACCGTGGCCCGGGGCCTGATGGAGCCCTATGTGCAGTTTTTTCGGACGATCCCGCCGCTGGCCATGATTCCGCTGGCCATCGTGTTCATGGGAATCGGTGAGGTACCCAAGGTTTTCGTGATCACACTGGCGTCTTTTCTGGTGGCCGTGATCTCCACCTACCAAGGGGTGGTCAACGTCGACAAGGTTTTGATCAACGCAGCGCGGGTGCTGGGTGCGCACGACGGGCAGGTGTTCCGGCGCGTCATCATTCCGGCGTCTTCACCGTTCATTTTGGTGGGCATGCGCACCGGTCTGGGCGCCGCCTGGTCCACGCTGGTGGCGGCAGAACTGATTGCGGCCCAAGAAGGCCTGGGCCATCGGATGCAACAGGCGCAGGTTTACTACGACCTGGAAACGATTTTTGTGGCCTTGATCACCATTGGCTTGACCGGTCTGGTGATGGATCGCATCTTGCTGCGGGTTGAAACCCGTCTGACCGCGTGGCAGGAGAGAAGATGAGCGCGCAGGCCATGAACGACAAGATTGTGTTTGACGCAGTTTCCTGCAGCTTCACCATCAACAATCAGCCGTTTCAGGCGATCGATCGGCTTTCGCTCGGGATCGCCGAAGGCGAGTTCGTGACGCTGGTCGGCCCCTCGGGTTGTGGCAAATCGACGCTGATGAACCTCGCTGCCGGTTTGCTGGAGCCCAGTGCTGGGGAGGTACGGCTAGACGGCAAAGTAATCTCGGGCCCCAGTCCCGAGCGCGGCGTGATCTTCCAGCAATATGCGCTGTTTCCTTGGCTGACCGTGAGCCAGAACATCGAGTTCGGTTTGAAGATCAGCCGCACGCCCAAAAATGAGCGAGAAGCGATTGTCGAGAAATGCCTGGATCTGGTGGGTCTGCGGCAATTTGCCAACGCCTTGCCCAAGACGCTGTCGGGTGGCATGAAGCAGCGCTGCGCGATTGCCCGTGCCTACGCAGTGAACCCGCAAATCCTGCTGATGGACGAGCCCTTCGGCGCGCTCGATGCATTGACCCGCGTCAAGATGCAAGAGCAGTTGCTCGACACCTGGACGCAGGAAAAAAGAACGGTGATGTTCATCACCCACGACGTGGAAGAGGCCGTCTACCTGGCCAGACGCGTGGTGGTCATGGCCGCACAGCCAGGACGCATTCATCAGATCATTCCCGTCAATCTGCCGTATCCCCGCACCGAGGCCATTCGGCTGTCCGAGGAGTTCCTTCAGATCAAAAACGCCGTCTGGCGTGCCGTCTACCACCAGACGCCACAGATTTCGTCAGTGAGTTAGGTCCGCTTCCACTTCATAAACAGGAGACTTCCATGCAAGACAAAACCGCTACCAGCCAACGCCGCAGAACCCTGCTCAAGGCCGCCACTCTTGGCGGCGTCGCCATCGGCATGCCCGGTATTCAGACGGCCATGGCGCAGGGCGCCCCGATGAAGGTGCGCATGGGCTACATCGGTGACTTTCTGGGCGCTTCCATGGTCGCCGTCGCCAACAAGCTGGACCTTTGGAAAAAGCACAACCTGGCTCCCGAGATCAAGGTCTTTACCAACGGACCGATCCAGATCCAGGCCCTGGGCAGCGGCGACCTCGACTTCGGCTTCATCGGCCCCGGTGCGCTGTGGTTGCCCATCACCGGCAAGGCCAAGGTGATTGCCATCAACGTGGTCGGCTTCTCTGACCGCGTGATCAGCCAACCGGGTATCAAGACCCTTCAGGACCTCAAGGGCAAGACCGTCGCGGTTCCCGAGGGCACCTCCGGCGACATGCTGGTGCGGCTGGCGCTGCAAAGAGCCGGCATGAAGATCGAGGACATCAAGCGCGTCACCATGGACCCGTCCACCATCGTCACCGCTTTTGCCTCGGGGCAGGTGGACGGCGCAGGCATCTGGTACCCGCACGTCGGCACCATCCGCCAGCGCGTGCCTAACCTCAATGAGTTGTTTACCAACAAGGATGCACTGCCCAAGAACAGTTTTCCGAGCGCCTTTGTCATGCGCCCGGAACTGGACTCTGCCGCCGGGCGGCCGCTTCATGAGGCCGTGGTTCGCGTCATCAAGGAAGCCAGCGACTGGCGCGCCAACAACGTCTCGCAGGCGGTCGATCTGACCGCCGCGATGATGAACGCGCCGCGCGTCAACCTGGAAGCCGAATCCAAATTCGCCCAGTACTACTCCAGCGCCGAACTGGCCAAACTCACCCAAGACGGCACGGTCAACAGTTGGCTCAATGGCATGAACGAAATGTTCAAGAGCTTTGGCCGCGTGCCAGAGATGGTGGACGCCCAGAAATACTACATGGGCGACCGCTACGTGGCCGTGAAGGTCTGACCCCCGGTCTGCGCCCCTGAACCGGCCGCCTCGCGTCATGGCACTGTCTCAAAAACCGGTGGTCCTGCTCGATCCCTACCCCCGGAATAACGCCATGATTTTTCGCGAGGTGGACCGGCAACGGTTGCACGCGCTCGCAGACGTCATCACCGTTGAAGAAGGCGCCGTCCCCGACGCGGTGGTCGATGCCTGCCTGCCGCGCGTCAGTGCCATCCTGGGGCAGACGGCATTGCCCCAGGCGCGCCTTGAGCGTGCTCCCGCGCTCAAGGCCGTGCTCAATGTGGAGGGCAACTTCTTTCCCAACATCGACTACGCGGCCTGCTTTTCGCGAGGCATTCGCGTGGCCTGCCCGGCACCCGCCTTCGCGCAGCCCGTGGCCGAATACGGGCTCGCCCTGGCGCTGGATTTGGCCCGTGGCATCACCGCCGCAGACCGTCACTTTCGCGCCGGCACCGAGCGCTATGGTTTCAGGGGCAATGCTGGCGTCAAGACCCTGTTTGGGGCCGAGGTCGGCATCATCGGCTTTGGCAACATCGCCCGCAAGCTGACCGCGCTGCTGGCTCCGTTTGGCTGCACGATCAAGGTCTTTGACCCCTGGCTGCCCGACTCGGTCTTGAGGGAGTGGGGCACCGAACCCTGCGACCTCAACACCCTTTTGGCGAGCTCGCGGGTGGTGTTCGTTTTGGCGGCCCCCACGGTCGCCAATGGGGGTTTGATTGGCGCCCCCGAGCTGGCCCTGCTGCGCGATGGGAGTCAGTTGATCCTGCTCAGTCGAGCCGAGGTGATGGACTTTGCCGCCCTGCGAGCCGAGCTGCGCAGCGGGCGGCTTCAGGCAGCGATCGACGTCTTTCCAGAAGAGCCCGTGCCTGCCGGCGAAGAACTCCGATGCGAAGAGGCCGCTGTGCTGTCAGCGCATCGCGCCGGTGGCATTGACTCGGCACTCAAGGCCATCGGCGAGATGGCGGTGGACGACCTCGAGCTGATCTTGCGGGGTCTGCCGCCCGTGCGCATGCAGCTGGCACACCCTGAAACCATCTTGCTGCAAAGAAGCAAGCCTGGCCTGGCTGGAAAAATCTAATGAGCAATTCGAACCCCGTCTCAGCCTGGAGCGCTCTGGGCAGACCCTTGCGCCTGGGGGTGATTGGCGGCGGGCCGGGCTCCTTTATTGGCCCTATCCACATGAGTGCGGCAGTGCTGGACCGGCGCTTCGTGATCGCTGCCGGCGTTCTGTCGTCTGATGCCGAGCGGGCCCGGGCTCATGGCGTCGCGCTAGGTCTGCCAGCGTCGCGTGCCTATGCGTCGGTGGACCAGATGCTGGCGGGAGAGGCCGCCCGCCCCTCGGACGAACGGATCGAGGCGGTCGCCGTGATGACGCCCAACGACCGCCATTACCCGGACTGCCTGAAGGCCCTGGAGTCCGGCCTTCATGTCATTTGCGACAAGCCGCTGGTCAACTCGGTCCCTGATGCCCGGCATTTGGTCGAGGTGGTCGAGCGCTCCGAGCTTGCCTTTTGCCTGACCCACAACTACAGCGGCTACCCGATGGTGCGCCAAGCCCGCGCCATGGTGGAGTCTGGCTTGCTGGGGGCTATTCGGATTGTCCAGGCCGAGTACTTTCAAGGGGGTTTGGCACTGCCGGTGGAAGCGGGCGAACTCACCGCCAAGTTGCGCTGGAAACTCGACGCCGGGCGCAGCGGTGCCTCGCTGGTGATGGGAGATATCGGTACGCATGCCCACCACTTGGCCTGCTATGTCACCGGCAGCCGGGTCGCTCAGGTCTCGGCCGACGTGGGCGCCGTGATGCCCGGGCGGACTTTTGACGACTATGCCGGTATCTTGTGGCGCTTCGAGAACGGCGCCCGCGGCTCCTGTGTTGTGACGCAGGCGGCGGCCGGGGCTGAAAACAATATCCGTGTTCGCGTGCATGGCGCGAAAGGCATGCTCGAGTGGCAGCACAGCAACCCCAACTATCTGGTCTATGCGCCACTTGGCGAGCCGGTGCAGACCCTCGGCCGAGGCGACGCCCGCTTGCATCCGGCGGCGCAACGAGCCACCCGGATTTCACGCGGCCACCCGGAGGGGTTTCGGGAGGCCTTTGCCAACCTGTACGCTGATTTTGCCGAAGTGATTGCTGCCCGAATCACCGGGGTGGCCGCCGATCCGCTGTGCAGCTGGTCACCTGGCGTACATGACGGACTGTGGGGACTCGAATTCGTCGAGGCTACTCTCGCTTCGAGCCGCCAGGGCGGCGCCTGGACAAGCTGCCACGCAGCGGCCTGACTTTTATTTGAGACGAGCACAAGATGACACGGCCCAACATTCTCTTCATCATGGCCGACGACCACGCCAGCAAGGCTATCAGCTGCTACGGGCACGGCATCAATCACACACCGCACATCGACCGGCTGGCCCATGAAGGCATGCGGATGAACCACTGCTATGTGAGCAACTCCATCTGCACACCGAGCCGGGCGGCCATTTTGACCGGCACCTACAACCATGTGAACGGCGTGATGACGCTGGCCGATTCGATCAACAACCGCTTGCCCAACGTGGCCAAGCACCTGCGCACCAGCGGCTATCAGACGGCCATCTTTGGTAAGTGGCACCTGGGCGAAGGCGCCGCGCACGAGCCCACAGGCTTTGACAGCTGGGCCGTGGTGCCCGGACAAGGGGACTACCACGACCCGGTCTTTCATGAGCCTGCCGGGGCAGTCAGCTACCCCGGCTATGTGACGGACATCATTACCGACAAGTCGCTGGCCTGGCTCCACGCCCGAGACAAGACGCGTCCTTTCATGTTGATGTGCCACCACAAGGCGCCACACCGCTCGTGGGAGCACCACCCCAAGTACAGGGACCACTACCGCGCTGATATTGCCCTGCCCGATACCTTTGATGACGACTACAAGAACCGCGCTCGGGCGGCAGGGCAGGCCAAGATGCGCATCGCCGATGACATGACCTATCTGGACCTCGGCCTGGTTCAGCCCGAAGGGGGTGCAGAGGTGGGCGAGCCGCTACTGCCCGGACACGCCACCCGCAAGTTACCCAATCCGCCTGACGTTCGCAGCCTCAGGCTGATCGACAAGGACACGGCCGAAGTCTTTACTTTTGAGTCCCAGGCCGAATACGACCACTTCAAGTTTCAGCGCTACATCAAACGCTACCTGCGCACCATCGCTTCGATTGACGAGAACGTGGGCCGTCTATTGAACTACCTCGACGAGGAGGGCCTGGCCGACAACACCCTGGTGATCTACACCTCGGACCAGGGATTTTTTCTGGGTGAGCACGGCTGGTTTGACAAGCGCTTCATGTACGAAGAGTCCTTCCAGATGCCCTTCGTCGCCCGGCTCCCGCGCGAAATCAAGCCGGGCTCGGTGTGCAACGACCTGATCTCCAACGTTGACTTCGCGCCCACGTTTCTCGACCTCGCGGGCGTGCCTGTGCCGAGCTACATGCAGGGCCGTAGCATCCGGCCCTTGCTGCATGGAAAAACGCCAGGCGACTGGCCCGGCGTGGCCTATCACCGTTACTGGATGCACCAGGACGAGTACCACAACGCCTATGCGCATTACGGCATTCGCGATCAACGCTATAAGTTGATCTATTGGTACAACCAAGGCCTCGGGTTGCCGGGCACCCAGAGCGGAGGGCAGGCGCCTGAATGGGAGTTCTTCGACTGTGAAAAAGACCCGCTCGAGTTGTTCAACTGCCATGGCGACCCCGCCTATCAGCCCCAGGTGGCGCGGATGACAGCGCTGCTCGAGGCCAAGATGCTGGAGATCGGCGACGAGATGCTGCACCTCGTGCGCTGAGCGTGCTTGCGGGTCTTTACTCGCCTAAGTTTTATTTGACCTGGCGCTAGTCGGACTCGCTGGGGTACACCCCAACTTCAAGCGCCGTAGCGGACCACCTTCTGCCGAATCGCGCCAAACACTGTCTTGCCCTCGGGGTCCACCACCTCTGTTAGCGGCGCTAGTCACAACGAGTAGGTCCTGGCTTGCCTAATTCTTTCAAGCCGCCTATTCCTATTCGTTGGTCAAGATCCCGCCGTTTACCGAACGAGCGTCATTACCGCATGCTTTGCCGCGTTGGCATCAAACGTCATCGTCTGCTCGCAACCAGCCAATGTGGCTGTGCACACGATCAGGAGGTCGGCGAAATCAGCCTTGCGGGCTTCGAAAATCCGCAGCGCGCGATGAAGCTCCACTGTCCTGTCGACGATGATTTGCTGCGTTCGAAGCAGGATGTCTAGCGCCTGCTTGATCTGTTCGTCACTCAGGCTGTCCCAGCGCCAGGGCGCCCAATGGCTTTTTTCATTTCATCAATCGAGACCTTCTTGGAGGGCTTCCCGAATATGCCTTTGAGCTCACGCATACTGCGTGTGGCCGCAATAAATTCGTAGCGGCCCGGCCCGATTTCAATGAACTCGACCCGGTCTCCCTTATTGACATTCATGCGGTGACGGACGTCCATTGGAATGGTGATCTGTCCCTTGCTTGTCACAGTTTCGCTGGGCATGAGAAATCTCCTTGTTCCTAAATTTAAGGTCAGAGATCGGCTCCGTCGGTTCGAGCAGCCAGGTCTTAATGTCCTTTTAGGCGTGCCCATTGCCCAACCGCTCCCTCAACACCTCCCCCGCCCTCTCCGTGGTCACCAGCACCGCTTGTAAGCGCGCCCGCGTCAAGCCGACGAACAGGCGGCGCCGGTCGCGGTCGCTCAGCGCGTCAAAATCCACCTCGGTGATCACCACCGCGTCAGCGGCCTGGCCCTTGAAGCGGTTGACGGTGTCGACCAGCAAGGGCCCGTCGGACCACTGCGCATGGCCTTCGCTGTCAAATCCGGCGTGGCGGCGCACCTGCTGGCCTGCCAGGCGAGCGGGCCCGTTGGCACTGGCCAGCGCACTCTTTTGTTGCCCGTGGAAACTCAGTACCGCAATGTTCTCGGCCGAATATCCCTCGGCCAGCAACGCGGTCAACGCCGCTTCCGTTGCCTGCAACGGCGATTCGCCCTCTGCGTAGACATGCCACTTCGGGTCAAAGCCCAGGACCGCGCTGCCGGCCTCGACGGGCTCGTCTGTGAGACCAAGCCAGTTGATGAACTCGACCAGCAGCTGGGGCGAGCGGTAGTTGACCGGACTGCTGAGGCTCACCCATCCTGGCAGGTCGACAGGCGCACGGTCGTAGAGCGCCTGCTCGGGGTCTTCCAGCAAGAGCAGGTGGGCGTCGCTGCGCGCCATGGAAAGCAGGCTGTGCACCCAGGCGGGCTCGAAGTCCTGGCCTTCGTCAATGATGAGGGTGTCAAAGGTGTCGGCCAGTCTCGGGCTTAGCTCGATGAAGCGATCTGCCAGTTTTGCGAAGACGTCGCTGTCCTTGAAGTCAATGTCGGGCCCGCCCGCGGTCTGATGGACCAGACGCGCCAGTTCATGAAAAGTGACGACGTCTTGCGCCTGCGGCGCCAGTGGCTTCATGGCGTCTGCCAAGGGGCGGTTGAAGCAGACGTAGAGCGCGCGCTTGCCCGCCGCATGCGCCTGTTGCAGCGCCTGCAGGGCGAGTTGCGTTTTGCCCGAGCCGGCGGTGCCCCGCACCCGCAGCCGCCAGGGCTGCATGGCTAGGCGCGACACCCAAGTTGACAAGCCGCCCGACAAGCGCGTTGTGACTTCACGCGCCGAGCGACCCAGCAAACCGATATGAGGCGCCGCACCGACGCGCTGCGAAAGAAACTCCTCGATACGCGGCAAGTCTTCCAGCCGGTCGTCTGACCATTGGCCTGCATGGCCTTCTAGCAAGGACTCGATGGTTTCAATGAGTCGGGCATCGCCGTCGGCGTCGACCACACGCGTCGGGTCGACAGAGGAGGGCGGTGCGCCTGCCAGCCGCGCGGTGGGCAGGTACAGCAAGTGGTCAATTTGCAGCGCGCGGCCTGGGTACCGCTTGGAGAACTGGCCTCGCAAGCCATTGAGGTTGCGATTGACCTGGGTGGTGACGCTCTTGTCTTGCCCCTGCTTCGTCGCTGCGCTGGCCGATCGATCTCCGTTGTAGCGCGCCCATAGATCGTCCGGGGTAGCGATGATCTGGCCGTCTTTTTGCTCGATCGCCAGCAGATGGCCGTAGGGGTTGGCAACGATGAAGTCGATCTCGCCATAGGCCGACCCGCCGCGCTGTGCGCGCGCCCAGTGCACGCCGTGGTAGACGGTGTAGCGGTCACTCAAGCCATCGCGCAAACGCGCCAGTGTCCGCGCTTCGCCGGCGTGCATGCCGTCCGGGCCGGCGACGGTGTCGAAGTCGGAGGGGATGAGGCGGGCCATGGGCTGTGAGGGTTGAAAAATTTATCCGAAGCAGTTTGCCAGAGGGTGGGGGAATGATTTGATCGCGTTCACCCAGTCTTCGATTGGGGGCTTCAAGCCGATCACAGCTCAAACACGGCGATTTCCGGGCGAGCGCCAAGTCGTATTGGCAGTATCGATGTGCCTAAGCCTCTGGACACATACAAGCGGCATCCGGGTACGTCATAGAACCCGGCCGTGTAGCGCCCGCTACCAGCGGGACGCCAGGGCGCCCATGACCCGAGCGCGACTTGCCCGCCGTGGGTATGTCCGGATAGGCATAACGCATAGCGCTGGCTTCTCATGCGGTCCCGCACCGCCGGCTGGTCAAAGAATCCCGGCGAGTGCTGCACGAGGATTTGTGGCACGCCAGATTCGGCTGGCTTCAGCAGGGCGAGGTCAGGCGCGCCCGCAGTGAAGTCGTCGAGACCCACGAACTGCCAGGCACGTCCCTCTTGCGTCAATGTCACGCGCTCGTTCATCAGGAAATGCGCGCCCTGGCGCGCCTCGACATGGCGCTTGAGCGCCTGAAAGTCCACGCCGGACCAATGCTCCCAGTTGCCGGGGGTCACGTAGGTGGGCGTGGGGGCAAGCGCTTGGAGCAAAGCGTTGAGCGCGGGCAATTGCTTGGAATGCTGGATGGAGTCACCAGAAATCACGATGACATCTGGCGAGAGTGACTGGACCATTGCCACCCACCGCTTCTCGTCGGGCCCAAATCGGTCGAGGTGCAAGTCAGTCAGTTGTACGAGGCGCAGCCCCTTGTCAGCTGATTGCGCCCGCAGTCGGTGGTGCGTCACCTCGATGTGATGCGGACCAAGCAAAAAAACATAGCCACATAGCCCCAAGGCGAGCGTGAGGCAAGCTGCCAGGGTGGCCCAGCGTCGACGAGGATATACGGCTGCAGGTGGCATTCAAGCCAGGCGCAGTTGTTCGCCCCGGAATGGGTCTTGCACGCTGCGGATTTCTACGGCGTCCATGGCAACGAGGCGCTGCTCAATCGCCTGGCGGGCCTCCCCGGACAGGCGGGCTGAGACGTTTGACTCGTCGCTCAGCCAAAGCAGGTAGCAGGCCCAAGCGGTGGTCATGCTGCCCACTCTTTGAACGGCGTCCTGGATCGCGGCGATCAGATCGAACTCCAGGTCGAGCGCCATCACGTTGCGCAGCGCCTGGCGCAGGTTCAGGCCCCGTGCAATGGACGCATTGAAAGTGGTGATGATCTGCTCCCGCCGATCGCCGCTGCCGGTCTGCTGGTAGCTCGCCGATTGGCGGCGTAAGTAGGCCGGAATCTCTATGTTGTCCATGCCGCCAGCGGCCAGGGAGTCGACTTTGGAGGCTGCGGCGCTGCGGCCTCTCCACACCGAGGGGACGTTACTGTCGCTGAGGATCCGCGAGCTGAGGACGGCTTCGCCGCTTGGATCGTAGGCGGCCAATTGCAGGTGGGGCAGGGTGGCAGACCGTATGAGGGTGCTCCGACCCGAGCCCACTCGGCTGGTGCCATGCGAGCCGGCCGCCATCATTGGGCGTACCTGGTGCAGGGATGGCATGCCGTCGGTCTTGTCTTCCTCTGCTCGCTCAAACACCAGCAGCAGGTTGGTGTCTTCGGTCACCAGTTGGTAGCGCTCAGCCAGGGCCATGGCCTCAGCTTTGTCTTTGGTCTCCCCGCGCTGCCGGGCGGCGACGAGGCGCGCAACCAGGTCGTCGCTGCGGAGGGTGAGCGTTGTCGCCTGGAGCGGCACGCCGTCTAGCTGCAGGGCGGGGGCCTTGCGCAAGGACCGTGGGCTGCGGATGAAGGTGTGGACGGTTTCCTCCGCCGCAATACGCAGAGGCGGAGCGCTGACCCAGCGCGGGTGTTCCTCGATATGCAGCTTGATTTGCACGCTCCGCGAATTGCGAATGCGCCCGAGCAGCCTGCGAATCGCGGCGGCCATGTCTTCGCCGGGCGTGACAAATTCGCAAGCGCCGCCAGTGGCCTCGGCC